>Ga0207422_1002510_pt1 | contig 23787 bp, 17 predicted proteins | sample MarCyaLeptolynsp_FD_187757 | JGI IMG/M metagenome (GOLD analysis project Ga0207422, IMG submission 187757) | Marine cyanobacterial communities from Panama - species 1 Leptolyngbya sp. (SPAdes) | ecosystem: Environmental > Aquatic > Marine > Unclassified | place: Panama: Panama City | collected... | reverse complement strand
CAACTCCAATACCTGCTGGGGTATTTAAAATACCGGGGTCAAAGGCGAGTTTGAAGTGATAATTAGTTGCACTCGCTTGAGTGACACCAGCAATAGGGTTGAGGGTGATCTGTTTGTCTGAGAGGATGTTCTGGATATTGATATCCAGGGGGGAAACATCATCAGGATCGCCAATTTCTAAGGCATTGACGGGTGGTTGATCTCCCTCATCATCTGGTTGATATTGCCAGGTAAAATCAAAAAGTTGTATTGATGACATTAATTTGGTTACTCCTGTTGACAGCATTTTGCGTTTCTGAATCTGTCTTTTTGCATTGTGAGTACCTATTTTTTGCTATTTGTTGTTGTTGTAGGATAGGCTTCTAGCCTGTTTTTGTTCCAGTCTGTGTCTTGATGAGCAGCCCAGAGAGCTACTCCACAGGGGTCTGTTTTTCAGGAACTGTAGTTTCTTGCCAGAAAAAGGGATAAGTTTCTGGAGTTTTTGACAATCCTGCTTTAACGGGATTTTGACGGATATACTTCCAAAAATTTGCAAATTCCTTGTCATTTCTGACAATGCGATCGTATCTTTCTGATTGCCAAACTCTACCAATGTGAGTCATCACTTTAGGTATTTCTTTGGCACTGTAGCTTTTAAGACTGTGCATAATACTACTGAGACTCCAATACTCCTGTTGAAGTTTATGTTTGTGGGATAGGCTAGAAGCCTGTTGTAATTCCTGTTTCGGCAAAGGTTTTAGCAGCATGTGAACATGATCGGGCATAACTACTAAGACAAAAATCTCATATCGCTTTTTGTGGAAGAATAAACAAGCGTCTAAAACAATTTGCTTCGCGGAGGGAGTTAGTTGAAGCTTTTCCCAAGTTTTGAAAGTGATGAAATATACAGCGCCATCAAGTTCCCAATGAGGCAGGTCTCTTTGTCTGATTTTCAGCCTGTCATTTTCCTGTGGAACTATCATTGTCTCTATCTGTGGTTATCAGTTTCATGTAAACGTGGGATAGGCTTATAGCCTGTCATAGCCAATCCTGTCAAAACAGGTCAGTTATTAGTGAGGACGCGGGAACGGGGGACAGGAAAAGGTTTTATAAGTCTGTCTTGATGAGTAGCCCTCCGGGCTGCTCCACGGGGCTGCTTTTAGAGAAATTAAGAGTCTCGATCCTCAACTCGACTCAGTTGCAACCAACCTTCATAAATTTGCTGAGGTTTAGAAAAACTGGCTTTGGTATTCACCGATTCAATGGTTGCGGTTTCCGACCAATTTTCACCATTCAGGGATAACCAATGCCAAACATACTCTGGCTCCTTGGGTAAAGGCATGGCAATTGCCCCTTCATTGCACACAATAGGAGTAGAGAGGAAATTCACCTCGATCGCCCGCAGTGCTTGGCTATAATTTTCTGAAGGTAGACGCAGTTCCCGATTGGGCAGAATTCCACAGGTGGCATGGATTAACCCCCTGGGGTCCACGAGCATCGTTACAGCTTGGGGAGGTGCATCGACGGTTTGCTCGAAATACACTAACCCTTCTGCCTCCGTTTGAATCTTGTCAGTGTCATCCCGCAGATTGCATTGGGGGGCATAGAAGACATTGCCTGCATAGTTATAATCCCCAGAATTTCCTGTCGGATCTTCTCGCCAATATCCCACCAAACCATCATTGAGTTGGCCGTAGTCTCCGAGACGGATGGGGAACTTCACTCCCTCAAAGCCATGGGTGGCGGGGGCTTGGTCTGTGTCTTCGATTTTGACTTGAGGGTCTCTTGCCGGTAAACCCTTCACCTCTAAGCTAAAAGTTGCCCTCACCAAAGCAACAGGTCGCCCGACTAACAACGCTAAACTGGGATGTTCGGCAAAGCTTTCGGGGTCGATGGTTTCTAGGGAATTATCCAAGGTAGAAATAAACTGTTGCTGGAAGTCTGCACCCTGGTCTAGAAGATAGTTCACCATCTTGTTGAGATGAACATTAATACCAGACAAGTCGGGATGACCATTCCAGCTACGGGAAATATTAGCACCCGGTGCATTGCGCCAATTGCCTGCGGTATCGATTATGCCTAGGGCTTTACCTCGATCGTCGTGAATGCCCAAGGTACTATCGAGGTTATTGGGCACAAGCCAACCACAAACAGGAGTCCTAGTGGGAGCTGCGGTCATTTCCACCTCATGCCACTCATCTGCCGCTAACCAGTGGAAATTGAGACGGGCGGGCTGTGCTAAACGAGGGGGTAAAAGCACTTGATAGGGGTTATTGCTAGGTGGGGGAATCATCTGAGCGGTGGTGACAACTTGAGTGCTTCCCTCATTACCCAAATCAATAACTGCTTGATGTTGGCCAAAGCTATCAATTAACCACAGTCCGTTAATAGCCATTGCCCCACTACGGATGGGATTGAATATGTCTCCATAGTTGATTTGGTATTGCAGACTGTCTCCTAAAGTCCAACGTATTTCTTCTAAAGAGACTTGCTCGTCACTGTTGGTCGTTAAAGGGTTGTCTACTTCCAACCAGAAGGTGGGTTGAGCGACCAAAAGGGTATCATTAAACCCACCGATGGCTTGGGCTTGACAGTGGCGGGTTTGCATCTGTTCGTAAGCCCATAAAGCGACAAAAATGGGGTCATTAGCCTGGGCCTGTTGACTATACAAACTATGTTCATTTTCATAGTTATTCTTAATTGACCCAATATTCTGCCTCAGATCGTCTGGGGTTATCTTCAGTTGTTTGGTTAAATATTGGGTCAGTCGTTTGGTTAACCCTAGAGAGGCGGAGGGGGTTAAAATGCTAAACCCGCTGTAGGTGTTAGCAGTGGGGACAAAACTATTTTCCCTCCCTGACTTAAGCTGTAGGTCGATAGCGTTGGGTTCTAAACTATAGTTATCCAGGATTTGATTGGCCGAATAATCTCGGACATTGCCATTGGAAGTCTGACGGGAGGGATAATCCAGAATTGACCAATGGAAAGCAAAGGGATTCCAGGGCTGCTTATTCCAGGTAATAAAGTTAATATTGCCTTGATTAAGGCCGTTCAGGAGATTTTCCAGATTCCCGATATTGGTGGTGATATTGGCCACATCGAGGTTGCAGGGAGTGCATTCTAGGTAGCCATCATTGCGTAGCCTGCCATCTTGCCCAAAGCGATCTGGGGCTTTGGTTGATTCCCCTTCTAATAAAAGAACCGGATCGTTGGCAACCCAATAATTCTGTGAGGGAAATTGGCTGAGGCGATATTTGTTTGAGGAACTATTGTTGTGAGTGGCGATCGCTCCCAATAAACTATTAATGGCATTGACTAACCGATCGGCAGTTTGGGAACTGGTGGGGGGAATATAAATACCTAAGATGCCGGCTTCTAGCTTCACCTCATAGTTAACGCCTCCATCCCTCACTCGCCAAGCTTGATTGTTGGTAATGGTGGTAACGTCTGGGTTGGGATTAGAAGATAAAGTGACCCCGCAGGCTGTAAATTCACTCTCTATATCTGCCCAACAATAGTCTGCATCATCGGAGCGATCGAAAGTTCCCCGAGCTGCAGCGTTCATGATGCCAACGTAATAGCTGAGGTACTTATCATAGTCATCACTCCATTTATCGTCTAACTTAGAGGCAATGCCAAAAGATAAAGTTTTGGCTCTGACTGTGACATTTCCTCCCTGGTCTGTAAATTCCAGTTCTCCTGCTTGAGCGATCGCTGTTCGAGTTAAAGGGAGAGTGGTGTCATAGATGGTGTCATAGAACTCCCCATCCCCTTCACTCTGATTATTCATGTAATAGTAGAACTGGCCATATAACTGACGACGCAGGGATTCTATATTGAGCCAAGCCTGATTGTATTCTTCTTGCAGAACATTGAGTTGATTGAGTTGGTGTGCCAGGTTGGTCGGTAAACTCTCTTGAGTGACTTGGTCTTCCCTAGTGTTATTGGACTCATTGGCCGCAACATCTGGGAGAATTGCCCACAGAAAACCATCGTTTTCTGTCCCAAAACCCCGTTCGTGTCGTCCTTCTCGGAATTTCGCACCGATATCCAACTTCCGCCCATCCAGTCTTTCTGATATGTGCAAGGCTTCTAGCTTTTCTTCCACTGCCTTGCGAATGTTTGCATCATTTGCAGAAAAAGTATTCGCTAAATAGGCAGATAGGGCTTCGGGAGCAGAGTTGGCTACAGCAATAGTCGGCTTAGATAGATTGGCAATTCGCCGTGCTGCGGAACCTCCAGACCCACTAAACGTAATTCTGGAATGATAAACAGTCCTTTGGGGGAACCCTTGCATCCCTTCCAGAGTCCAACCCAACTCTTCTTGCAAGATTTCTAGCAATTCTGCGTTGCTTTTACCAGAATGTTCTCGGAGAAACTGCTGCAAACAATCCTGTTGTGCATTAGCGTACCAACCCACCACATCATATTGCAATCCAGATGGAGGAGTGTCGGTGCAATAATCGGGATCGCGGAAGCCAAACACACTATGACAATTCGGATAAAAGGCAGCAAAAGTTCCTTTCACTGAATCTAAAATAGAGACTGTTTGATGGGGGCCAAGAGCAGTTAAAGCATCAGCATATTCCTTTTGTTCCCATTGATTCCATTGTGATAATTCCCAGGTACGCCCCATATAGCGGAAACGTTGGTATTGATAGGTAGACGGATCTTCAGGATTAACGTCAGCTAAATTAGGCGGTTCGATGAGAATATTAACGGCATCCGGTGGCGGACTATTATCCCCAGAGCGAAGAGTAGGGTAGAGATAGTCACTCTCAACAATCCATTGTTTCTCTCCTTGATAGCCCCCTTTCCTTAAAATTAACCAACGGTTGGGTACCTGGGGAAAGGTTGTTCCTGCATTTTCATGCTCTCCATTCGTCAGAGCATCGGGTAAAGACCAATGTAAATGAATTCCTGCTTTCAGAGTAAATTCATGGTTGAACAAGGGGGCGAGAATCTGTTTGGCTAGGTTAAGATCCCCTGTCGCATAGGTATCATTTTGAAACTTATAGGGTAAAAGTCTGTAATCAGCCATTGCCCTGACTGCTTCTTGTTGTTTGGCTAAACAAAGGGCATCGACGTGGATGGGAACTAACAAAATATTGGTCATGAATTTCAGTTCTCAGAACTATTCTTGGAAGTTAGCCGAGCAAAGTGCAGGAAAAGCGAGAAACAATTTGTATTTTCGCAAAAGTCGCCGCCCGCCTGTTTTTATCCCAAATTCTAGACCCAATTAAGGAATTTCAACACCGATCGGTTAGGGAAACTTCATATAATTTTTCAAAAGCTTACAAGAACTGTACTTGTTCCAAATTTGAGCAAGAAAGGGCGACGGTTGCTACTTGCATTGAGTCTCTCCCAAAGATTTCGCTTGACGAGCAAGTACACCGGAAGTTGCTCGCATTTGTTTAAGATTCGCAAGTATTCTTAATGGGTTCAGAACTTACGCACCCAAAGATCGAATACTCCCGTAATTCCCGACTTCCCACTCTCTCAAATGGTTGTCATATTAAATCCGTTTAATTAGACAGTGCAAGCAGGCGATCGCGGCCACCAATGGAATTGGGTAAAGGCCTTGAGACAAACATGATTTCTATTGCACCTTTCTCTTACTTGCCTCTATTCTACTTCCGGACTTCATATGAGAGGGAAGATTTGAACGACTTCTCGCTTTGTCTAAAGCAACCCTTCTAACCGACGGCGAATATCGTCTAAGTCAGAGGTTTCGGGTTCGGCGGGTTTACCTTCAGATGTCCAGTCTGTTTTTTCAAGATTGGCTTCGGGAGGAATTTCCAAGCGTCCGGCCTCAATGGTTTCACAATCATAGTCAGCATCGCGGCAGAACTCTTCAATTTCTTCTGCTGGAAAGGCTTCAACCGTGGGAGCGGGAAAATCTTGTGCTTCTAACATCAGAGCATACCGAGTTGCATCATCTTCTGACTCAAACATCAGTACTTTATTACGACCCTCAATTTGAATCGTGTGAATGCCCTCGTTATCTGTTCCGGAGTTGACTAATAAAATATAAATGGGTTTTGGAGCAAGCACGGCTACTTATCCAGTATGACGACAAAGTTAATGGTTATCTTCAACTAAAGCGTCTTGCCTGAGTCTTCTGTCGTAGATAGGCTTTGGTTTCCGAGGAAAAGGCAACCGCACTGGGTTAGATTGTACTCTTCCCTGATGCTTGTACTGCGACCTAACTTCTGCAAGAAATTTAGTATTTCCATCATACCGAGCAATCGATCCTGGAGTTTTGGTTGTTGGGCGGCGAAGTCATTGTATCTCCTCGCCAGAGATCTGGGTTCTTCGCTATCTTAAAGCTGGCATCTGGTATTTTTTCATCGCGAATGAACGATCCTGTGTTGGGTAAATTGGCGATCGCGCCCCAAGAGATTCACGTTTGGCAAGCCGATCTCGATGTGCAAGAGACGGAGTTAACTCAACTGAGAGCGACGCTGAGCGAGGACGAACGAGCTAGGGCCGACCGATTCCATTTCGAGAAAGACAGAAGACACTTTACAGCGGGGCGAGGCTTTTTGCGATCGCTTCTCGCCCATTACCTTCGCCAAAAACCCAGTCAGCTTCAGTTTGTCTACAGCGATCGCGGCAAACCCAGTTTAGCCCCCTCTCTCAACCCAGAGCAGCTCGCGTTCAACATCTCTCACTCCAATGGTATCGCTTTATATGCCTTCACCCGCGATCGCACAATTGGCATCGACTTAGAGCAGATTCGACCGCTCGAAGATGCCGCACAGCTTGCTCGACGGTTCTTTTGTCCCGGCGAATATGAAGCAATGCGCTCTCTTCCCAAAGCACAACAACAACACGCTTTTTTCAACGGTTGGACGCGCAAAGAAGCCTACCTCAAAGCCACAGGGGAAGGAATTGCTCAGTTACAGGCGGTGGAAGTCTCCTTACTCCCCGGACAACCCGCCGCCTTGCTGCGAGTCCCCGCCAACACGAGTCTGGAGCGCTGGTCGCTGTATGAATTAACGGTGCGATCGGGCTATGCCGCAGCCTTAGCCGTTGAAGCGCAAGGTTTGCACCTGCGCTATTTTGATGAAATTGGTGAATTGTTCTAGCTGAACGTCTGAACAGTAGTCTTGGTTGCTAACAAATCGTGTTTACTACTTAAATTGCTGAGCTAGAAGTTCCATTCTTCCATTGAATTTGAGTTGAGATAGTGTATTAACAGGGACTTCTCAGACATCCTCTTATTGGCTTTTTTCCTTTTGCAATTCTAAATAGCGGTGTAAATACTCGCTAATCACCCCGTGTAACATCAAATTTCGTGCCGCCTGGAAAGGGCTATTCGGACCCAGAGGATGGCGATTCGGAATAATATGATTCCAGCTACTATCTCCAGTAATTTTCGTAAAATATAGCCCGAAGTTTTCATCAAACTGCAAAGATAAAACGGCACGTTCAAACTCATCGCTTGTTAAACAGAGGGAGTAGAAAACTTTAAACAGTTCCACCGCTGACTCTAAATCTAAAATTCTCAGCCAAAGCAGCTTCTTAAAATCAACATCCACCTGTACGGGTTGAACGCCCTCGTAATTTAAACCGCGCTGCTTGACTTCCTCCAACCAATTTGGATTTTCTCGTTCGGCTTTGTGGTAATCGTAGACAAAATTGTAGAGAATGAGATCGTGTTCGAGAAAAGCGTCCTGTGCCAAATCATCTACAGTACGCGGATACAAATTCGATTTCTCAATCTGAGGGTTGGGGCCGTTGTCGATGAGGAAATTGATAATATTTGACCCCAAACACAGATGGCGAACAATTAAGTAACACGCTTCTGGCGAGACAAAATATTTGAGGAAGAAAGCGGCAGAGTGGTGCATGAAGGTATACGCTTTGAATTGGAAGGGAAGCAAGCGTTTAACCGTCATAATTACCGCCAAAGAAACGTTCGCAACTAGCTTAATGGGGAGTAACAAATAGTTGCGCGTCCAACTCTGCAAATCCCGAATCATATAAGCTTTTGCTTGCGGATCGACGGGAATTGCATTATCCAAATACAGGACATCCCAAGTATTCGGGTTGCGGCGGTTGTAAGGTTGACCGGAGAGGGTTAAGGGAGAACTAACAAGAGAATTGTGGGAGTGGCGAACCTTCTGCATTTACCGAATTTCCTCCAATTGCAATTGATACAAACGTGCGGTGACTTGTGCGGTTTTAACGACTCGCTTGGCAATTTCTGGGATCATCCATTCGGCATTGACAATCGCTTCTAATTTGCCAATATGGGTGTCGTCGTTAACGCCGTGATAGGCGAGGAAAGAAACCTGTTCGTCTCGCAGCTTGAGGGTATTTTGAATTTGTGCGGCCCACTTTGCTGCCAATTGGTTTCCTAACCCTTCAATAATAAACATACTGCCAATCAGCTCGACAGGATTTTCTCGCGATGCTTGCTGGAAAATGTAGGCGGACAGGGCCTCGGAACCAATATTCTTTTCCGCACTGACAATTTCTGCTAAATCTCCGCCCACCGAGACATAATTCCGTTCTAACATTTGGAAGTCTCGATGTTCGTCTTGTGCGTGGCCGATGAAGGTGGAACGAAGGCGAAAATCGGTCATATTCGAGGCTGCACGGGCAATCCATCTCGCACCTTCAACGACTTGGGGACGGAGATTTCGCAGCAGTGCTTTGTAGTCTTCTAGGGTGAATTCACTGCGATCGAGTTTGCGAATGAGGGGAACGGAGTACAGTTTGCGATCGAACTCTAGCCAAACTAAGGCGAGTTGGCGCAACAGATCGGCAGCGACAGAATTGTTCGTATCTGTTTGAATTGTACTAAGAGGAAAGGTACTTTTCGCTGGGATTTGGGAGTCGAAATCTTTACCGGAGAAACTGTCGATCGCCGATGGTTGCCGATCGAAATAAGTGTTCCTCGGTTGTTGCTCGCAAGCAGAATCAACAACAGTTAGCATCATATAGGCGGTGGTAAAGCGTCCGCTTTCGGGAACGAAACAGAAGATCTTTTGTTCTGGCTGCAATTTACCAGAATGGAAGAGTTCTTCGAGCATTAAATAGATCGATGCACAGCCGGTATTTCCTCGTGTATAGAGGTTGGTAAACCAGCGTTCTTCAGGAATCATGCAGTCTGCTTTTTCCAGAAGTTCGACAATCTTTCCTCGGAAGAAGTGGGAGGAGTAGTGACACAGCAACCAGTCAATGTCGGAAGGAGAAACCCGTCCTGCTTCGATCAGTCGCAACCACCCTTCAACACCCAGTTTAATCACATTATCGAGGCGGCGAATATTTTGTCGAAGGTTAATGCTTCCCGCGATCGCGGCCTCGGTATAAGAGGGATAGTCCAGCCAACTTTTACGTCCCGTGTCGTCGTCGGTTCCGGCGTACATGCACAAGGGATAGGCGTTGGCGTGGGAAACCAGTTCGATCCAGTCAATTCTAAGACTAATTCCTTCTGCACTGGGTCGGTCTTGGAGGAGAAATGCACCTGCACCATCGGAGAGCATCCAGCGTAAAAATTCCGTATCAAAGGGGAGTTTTGCACCGTTTTGAATGCGCGACTCGGCTTCAAAATGGGTATGTTTAAACAGGCGAGAGGCGAGTTCTGAGGCGACCGCGATCGCGCTTTGTCTCTTTCCTAACTGCACCTGAGAAGCAGCATAATTCAATCCCGCAACTCCCGCACAACAAACCCCTTGCACCGAGGCAATTTCTAACGGCGAAAGTTCGGGTAATTCCCCATGTACCATGCTCGCAAATCCCGGAATGAGGAGGTCGGGAAGGGTGGTGCTGCACGCGAGGAGATCCACCGCAGCGGGTTCGAGATTGACCCTCTCCAGGGTATCTCGCACTGCCAAAGCGGCCATTTCACTATTGTGGTGAGTCGTCTTTTGTTGGCGATCGATTGCATAGTAACGCTGTTGAATGCCATTACTTTTCAGAATTTTCCGGCGTACTTTCGAGGCGCGATCGCCAATTTTTCCGAGATAGTTTTCCATCTCATCATTGCCAATCGGATCGCCAGGTAAAAATTTACCAATGCTGGTGATATAGGCACTATTCATGAATTTATTTCCGAGAAAATATTACAAGACCGGAACTTTTGTAAGGAACGTTCCGTCAACTAATTTTGACTTTATTTATATTTTTATCCGGATTTCATACTTTTGTGACAGTTCTTCAAAACGTCACAGTATCAAAATACTCTTTTTAAGGATTTAACGATCGGCAATTCGACAAAATCTGTGACATAATCAGAAAATGTCACAAGGCAATTTTAGAATAACAAGAAGTAAGTTAATAAAATTTTCGCTAAAATTAATCCTCCAAAAAAATACTAGAGAGATTTGCGACTGTCTGGACGGAACAATCGATAGAGAGGGTAATTTACGAACCCAGTCAGTCGCAGTCAAACTAATCTGCACAAGATAAGGTTCAAGATAAATAATGAGGAGGAGGCTTCGGTTCGGCCCCTCCTTTTTTGAGCGAACAGGAAAAGTCTCCCTTTCCTCTCAACCGACCCCTATGTTTCTACTGACAAGAGGCTGAGGATCTGATGGGTCACGCCCATACTTTCCTCATAGAGCATTTCTCGTCCCCAGCGTTGTAGTTGCTGGCCGAGTAACTCCTCGGTTTTTTGGTCGGAGACAGAGGTCACTTGATTGATCCGACAGGCTTGCGCGCCGCCTCCTGCTTCCATCCGCATACACCCGGTGGTTTCCGAACAGAGAACGGTACAGCAGTCCGCTTTCAGGTTCGTCGAACTCAGTTTCAAACTAATCAGATCGCCGGGAATCTCGCCCCAGTCGGCAGTTGGGATGCCAGCGAGTTCGGCTTCGATTTTGCGGTTCTCTTTGCCCGTAAATTTCACCCGGCGAATGTCGTAGTCTCCACCTTCGAGGGTGTAGGAAACGGGTTGCCATTGCAAGCGTCCAGCCAGCCATCCCAGATACATCAAGGCTTGAGCTTGATTGCCTTTTTCGTAGTCAATGGTGACGCGATCGACCTGCCAAATATCGGCGCGACGTTCCGGCGGATCGAAGGCTTCGGCGGCCAGTTCTTGCCAGGGGGCAATGCGCCGCCAGTTGAGATCGGCAACAGCAACGTCCTTTTCCAACAGCGAACCAATGCAGGCTAAGTCGGCTTCGGGGTGGTTGAAGGCGCTGGAGTCGATAATGAGACTGTCGCTACTTTCTGTTAAGCGCTTGAATAACCCGTAGTCAGGGACAGGGGTCGCTTTCCACCAAACAAACTTGGGGAGTTCGGGAATGGTGAGGGCGGAAATAACGCCGCTAATTCTCTCTAGGGCTTCGGCCGTGCCGCGCAGGGTAATATACTCGCAGCAGATGAGGGTGCTTGCGCTACGTTTCTGGATGGGGCAGTAGGCCGAAACTTGGGCGGTTACGCCTTTATCTTCGCCCACGGTTGGGCAGAGGGTGATGATGCGGCAGGGATTGGAAGCCGCGATCGCGTCCGCCACCCCAGACCCGTCGAGATCGGGAGAGTACTGAAGCGCTGCTGTCAGGTTCTCCGAGGTTTTCCGATCTTCCTCCTTCGCTTTCTTAAATTCCTCTTGCAATCTGGCCAGCATCCGAGAACCCGACTTCCCCGTCACCTCCAAACCGTACTTCTTCTGAGCAGCTTTAATTGCTGCGACGGTTCGCGGCCCGGCAATCCCATCAATGGGCCCGGTATACAAACCAAGGGACGCAAGGAGTTGTTGGGTTCCGTCCGGTTCGTAGACAATAAAGCTAAAAGTTGTGGCTCGCGTGGCAGCGGGGCCTTCATCCCCCATACTGTAGCTTTGCCAAATTTCGCGCAATTCGGCCTCAATATCGTCAATTGAGACATCCTTGGGCGCTTGAAGTGAAACAAGTGGAGTTACAGTCATAATTTCGTTTTCCGATCGGTGAGTTATCAGTTCGGTCTTACAAACGCCGCCAGCGACGGCCATCGCGGTTCATCAGGAATTCCGCTTCTGTAGGTTGCCAAGTCCCTGCTTCGTACTGGGGAACGGTGGCGGGATCGGCGGGAGAGTCCCAAGCAGAGAGAGCGGGAGTGACCACTCGCCACGCCTCTTCTACCTCATCGGCACGGGTGAACAGGGTTTGATCCCCCAACATACAATCGAGTAGCAGGCGGTTGTAAGCGTCAGCGGTGGCCATGCCAAAGGAAGAACCGTAACTAAAGTCCATATCGACGGTTCGAGTCCGCAGGTCGGGGCCGGGCATTTTGGCCTCAAACCGCAGGGCAATCCCTTCATTCGGCTGAATGCGGAGGGCCAGAACGTTGGGACTGGTTTGCTGGGCCACGGACTTGAAAATCAACAGCGGTACTTCTCGGAACTGAATGGCAATTTCCGTTACCTTCTTGGGCAAGCGTTTCCCGGTTCGCAGATAGAAGGGAACGCCCTTCCAACGCCAGTTATCGATGAGCAACTTCATGGCGACAAAGGTTGGGTTTGTGGAGTTGGGATCGACTCCTTCTTCCTCGCGATAGCCGGGAATGGGTTTGCCCTTCATCCAACCGGCCGAATATTGCCCGCGAATGGCGGAACAGTCGAGATTATTGATATCCGCCAGGTGCATCGCCTGAATGACCTTAACTTTCTCGTTGCGAATGCTGTCGGCATCGAGGGCATTGGGGGGTTCCATTGCGGTAATGGCCAGGAGTTGCATGAGGTGGTTCTGCACCATATCCCGCAAGGCTCCGGAGGTTTCGTAATACCCGGCACGGTCTTCAACGCCAACAGTTTCGCCGACGGTGATTTGGACGTGATCGACAAATTGGCGATTCCACAAGGGTTCAAAGATGGCGTTGGCGAAGCGGAAAACGAGGATATTTTGAACGGTTTCTTTGCCCAAGTAGTGGTCGATGCGATAGACCTGCTGTTCTTGGCAGACTTTCCGGACAACGCGGTTGAGGGATTTGGCCGAACTCAAATCTTTGCCAAAGGGTTTCTCAATGACGACGCGATTTTTGATCGGATCTTCGAGCATTCCGGCCGCACCGAGTTGGCGGAGTCCTGGCTTAAAAAATTTGGGCGAAACCGCCAGGTAGAAGACTCGATTGCCTCGCGTCCCTCGCTTGCCGTCGAGTTCTTGTAGGAAAGCTTTGAGTTTTTGGTAGCTGTCGGGGTTGTCCATATCGCCGGAGCAATAGTACAGCCCTTCGGCAAAGCTTTGCCACACGTCTTCGGAACCAATACCGGTGGAAAATTGTTCGATGCCTTCTCGCATCTGTTCGCGGAAGTAGTCGTGACTCCAGTCGCGACGGGCCACTCCAACAATGGTAATTTCGGGGGGGAGTCGTCCTTCTTGTTTGAGTTGGTAGATGGCGGGAACGAGTTTGCGCTGGGTGAGGTCGCCAGAGGCTCCGAAGATGACCATAATCAAGGGTTCGGGCGTGCGCTCTTGTTGCAGTCCGGCGCGAAGCGGGTTCTCTAATAGGGTAGGGGGCATAGGTTTAGTTCAGAATTCAGAGTTCAGAATTCAGAATTGAGGGAATCAAGTTTGGGTTTAATGCTGGTGGGCATTGCCCACCCTACGGGAGCAATTAGGAAGAGGATCGATGAGAAATGGCAAACGCTAAGTTTCTGGAGAACGAAACGTGTAGGGACAACATTTGACTGCTTGCCCCTACGGTTACGAGTTTTGCGTCTGTGAATTGGCCCCTAAACGGCGGCGAGTTGCTGGACTTTGGCTTCGAGGGAGGCCATTAAGGACTCAAAGGGTTTGATGAATTTGTCGATTCCTTCTTCGAGCAGTTCGTCCATCACCGCGTCGAGGTCAATGCTGACATCGCTGTCCTTGAGACTTTCTATCATTTTGTAGGCGGTGTCGATGTCGCTTTCAATACGGTTGGCGGGATCGCAGTGGTCGGCACAAGCTTCGATCGTTTTGGGCGGGAGGGTGTTCACGGTGTCAGGGCCTACGAGTTCGTCAACGTACATGACATCGCTGTATTCGGGGTTTTTGGTGCTGGTGCTGGCCCAGAGAAGGCGCTGGACGGTTGCACCTTTGGCTGCGAGGGCAGAAGCGCGATCGCTCCCGAAAATTTCTTTGTACTTCTGGTAGGCAATTTTGGCGTTGGCGATCGCAATTTTGCCTTTGAGAGAAATCAGTTTGGCTCCGGTTTCCGCACTCGCGCCTTCCTTAATTTTATCGTCCAGACGCTTGTCAATGTTGGAGTCGATGCGGCTGAGGAAGAAGCTGGCCACGGAGGCGATGTTACTGACCTCTTTGCCCTCGGCGGCACGTTTTTCCAACCCTCGGATGTAGGCCCAGGCGGTTTGCACGTAGCTTTCAACGGAGAAAAGGAGGGTGACGTTGACGTTAATTCCGTCCGCGATCGCTTGTTCGACGGCGGGTAACCCTTCTGCCGTACCGGGGATCTTAATCATCACATTTTCCCGCCCAATGGCCGCGAAGTAGCGACGTGCTTCCCGAATGGTGCTTTCGGTATCTTTGGCAATCGTGGGGGGAACTTCGATGCTGACGTAGCCGTCCAACCCTTTGGTTTCGTCGTACACGGGTTTGAGAACGTCGCAGGCGTTGCGGATGTCGTCGAAGACGAGGGACTCGTAAATTTCATCGGTGGTTTTCCCCGCTGCGATCCCCGCCGAGATATCTGCGTCGTAGATTTTGTTGCCCGCGATCGCTTTCTCGAAAATAGCTGGGTTGGAGGTGATTCCATGAATGCCGCGACTGGCAATCAACCCTTTTAAGTCGCCGGACTCAATCAGATCGCGGCTGAGGTTATCCATCCAGATGCTCTGGCCGTAATCTTGCTCGATTTTGAAAATGGGGTTTGCTGCTGCTGACATAGATGTGAACTCCTGTGTCACGTGATGTAATGTTGCGCGATGCGAGACTTGGGGCTGAAGCGCAATGTCTCTAGAAATGCAGAACGGTCGCGGTTGCTGCTCCTCCAGCCCTTAATAAACGACTCCACAATCCTGCTACTGACTATCTTAAGAACGCCTTTGGGGAGAGGAGGCGGAACTTTAGACCAACTTCAGATTCGAGGGCGATCGCGAATTGCATTGCGGTAGCTTGCAAGGGAAACTTTACATATAGTCGTCGAGGATGCCTTGCAGGGGATTAATGGCTTGGCGCTCTAAATACTGTCCTCGCTGCCACAGACCCGTACAGACAGAAAGCGTTACCAGCCAAACGATTGCGACTTGTTGCCAGGACAGCCAGTTCAGTAGGGCGACTGTGGAGAAATAACTGACAATGGGAAACCAGCAAAATAAGGGAAATGCAAGCATAGCGAAAACGTGAAAGATGTCGGGCTTCTGCTCGACTCTGTACCAAATTCCAAGACCAAATCCCAGCAGAAACCAAATGGCCCCAGCCAAAACCCCATCTACAGCCCAAGACCCAGCCACAACCCAAGCTACAGCCCCAGCCACAACCCAAGACCCAGCCCAAGACCCAGCCCAAGACCCAGCAAAAGCCACAGCCCCAGCCACAACCCCAGCTACAGCCCAAGTTCCGGCAAAAGCTACAGCCTCAGCAAGAGCAAAAGTAAAGGCCTCAGCCACAACCCCAGCTACAGCCACAATCACAACAAAAGCTACAGACCCGGCCAAAGCTACAGCCACAATCACAGCAAAAGCTACAGCAAAAGCTACAGCAAAAGCTTCAATAGACAGATAAAGCATTTCTATTCCAGGCCAGACTGAGGATTTAAAAAGTAGCTGATACAATTCCCGGACGAAAGTTATCAGTCCCCCCAGTCCAAATTGCCAAAATGTTTTGGGTTCCCAGCTTCCCTCAACTCCTTTCCAAAGAGCAAACCAAAAATAGACAACAATGAAGATTGTCCCTGCCTGGCAGTCAGTAAGCCAGTTATATGGCTGCATTAATATTTTGTGTGCCAACTGGTAAATTGCAAGTAGGGAAGCTAGTAGCGCAATACTTAGAACGCTCCAGTAATGCCAGCCCGTTCTAAATTGGTAATTGGAAGGTTTCAACAGCCTTAGCCAATCGTTGCGTCTCACCGGACGATATTTGATTAGACGACTCAACAAATCCAATTGCAATCGAGGTGCAAGGCTGGATAGGAGCGATCTCCACCTCGAATTTGCATTCACTCTGCGAACTAATCGATCGATCTCCTGTTGTCTTTGCCGATCTAGCTCTGGCTCCGAACCCTTTTGCCCTAACAATCGCTCGGCTTTATCGCTCCATCGCTTCGGCAATGTAATCTCTGCTCTAGATTGGATCGCGCACAACGGCACAACAAGGCGAGGATCTAACAACGGTAACGGATCGGGTTCGGTTTCTTGAGGGGCTGTGTTGAGAAGATGAGAAATACGACCCGCAATTGTCGGTAAAGCTGAGTGAGAGGGTTCATCAAACGGCTGCCAAATCCAATCAATTGTTGCAGTTTTTCGCTGTTCGTCAGTCAGGGTATAGTTTCTGAGGATTTCTTCGATTTCAGATTGATTCAAGCTACCTGCCAAATGCCATGCAGTCGTTGCTGCCATCTTTGCCTCCCAGAGAAAATCAACCAGAGCAAAGACTGCATCGGGAGTGCCAATAATAAGCAAATCGTCGATCGCCTCAACAGTTTTCTCCCGCGCTAAAACTCGGAGATGCGGAACGGCCAAATCTCCCATACTGACCAACGCATCTCGAACTTCCGAGCGATTGTATAGACTTGCCAAGACTTGAGCCGCTTGCGGTAAGTTCGTTTTCGCCAGCGCCTGTGCTGCCGACTTCCGCAAAGCAAGTTCGGAAGAATGATTAACGGTTGTCTCTAAGTATTGAAAGACTTCTTTTCCCCTCGGACGAAAATCCGAGGCCACCGCACCAAATGCTTGGAGAAGCAACTCATTAGCGGTCGTTCCCAGGCGGGTTTTCGACTCTTCAATAATTCTGGCTGCCAATGCCGGATCGACTTCTTGTGCGTCTGCTAAGCATTCAAAACCCGCAATCTCATCTTGATGATAAACAGCTTCAATAACAGCCGTACTGTCCCCGGCTAAACCGCACCACAGCTTGACTGTTTCCCGCCAACTGTCGGGATCGTTCTGAAAGAACGTCACTAACTCATCGCCCCGATCGGTAAGGCCTTGAGCGGTAAAAAACTCTTGTAAGGTGAGGTGAGCAAACTGATATCGCTTCTCATTATCAATTGGAATCAATAAACCACTACGCTCGACAATCTCTTCCAAAATGGGTTTGGTATCTTTGGCTGGATCTAAGTTGAGTCCGGGAAGGACAGTGGCGATTTGAGCTAAGACGCTTTCGTATTCAATGCTGCGCCGATCCTGCTGCTGCGAGTTCGCGTTTTTCTGATTATCGAGAGCCAAGTGCTGAAGAATGCGTCGCTTATCTTGGGGAAGGTATTGATTGCGTTTTCCTCTTGACTCATCCCAAAGTTTCAAGAGAACCTGAGTAGATTCCTCGTAAAACGCCGCTCGCGAATGAGGAAGAACAAATGCGGTATCGGTGTAGAGGTAAGCAATAATCGTCAGCAGCAGCGGGTTGCGAGCCAAGCTGACGATCCTCGGTCTATTCCGCAACGTTTGCACGAGTTGCTCGACCGATTTATTAGGAGGCATTTCAGCTTGCCAGGACTTCAAAAAGCGGAGAATCTGCCGATCGTCAAACTCAACAATTTCCAACGTTCGGTCTGCTGTAGTTGCAAACTCGTTTCGGTACACTGCAGTACGGCAAGTGATGACTGCACGGCATTCTCGGTATTGTATGAGTAAGTCTTGAATCCGCCTAACAGCTTGCCCGCGAACGCTGCTATTGACTTCATCCAGACCATCAAACAGGAGAAGCAGCCGACCGGACTGCAAACTCTGGCGCACAAATCGCTCCGCCTTGGGAAAATCATGGCGATCGAGGACGGCGACCAATTCCTGTTCCAATTGTTCGATGGTTAGACTGGGGGTATTCAGCCGATGCAGTTCGAGCAAAATCGGAAGTGGCTGTTCGGGCAATTGCTTTAGCTTGCCTTGAGCGTAGGAGAGGGCAATCCATTTGAGCAAGATTGATTTCCCCGAACCTGGCAGACCGGTTACCATCAATCGCGAATTTTCGAGAATAGCGCGATCGGCATCAATTTGACTTCTGTCTGTAGTTCCAGCAACTTTGAGGGGAATGTAGACCTCTGCCAAGTCTAAGGGGCGATTGGGTCGGAAGGGAATTTTTAATTCTTGGTGCGTTCTGAGTAAAGCATTGCGATAGCGTCGCAGGGCAATCCCTTGGAATAATGAGCTACCCGCACACTGGTTATAAATCCAATCCCATATAGCTTGCAATCCTTTCTTGAGTTCGTCTCTGAGAACATTGAGAATGACCCCGATCGCGAAAGTAATTACAGCAAGAATTAAACCGATCCCGCTGGAGATTGGTTTTCTCCACCAAGGAATATGCTGAACAAATGCTTCTTCGTAGATCTCCGCAACATCCAAAGAAGTAAGTTCAATCTCTTTGGCTTGATTCTCAAATAATCCGGCAACAGAACGAGTTTGCATCGACTTTCCGTTCTTGGCATGACGTTCTGCATGACTGCGGATTCTCTCAAGTAGCTGCTTGCAGACTTCTTGTTTATCGGGTGGCGTTTGACAATAGGCTTTGGTTTCTTGGGAATAACCAGGAACGACCAAGCCGCAAAGAATAGCGAGTATCAAAGTGAGAGCAAAGATTTGGCTGAACCGGATAACCTTGAACCGCCTGCGAACTTGAAGTTGTCTCGCCACGTTCGTCATTCTCCCTACCGCTTACCACTTTCTACAATCAGATTGGCGCATCTTTCGGAAAAATGTAGCTAAAACTTTTGATAGCCTAAAGATAGTTTGATTCAAACTCGCATTCCACATTGCTGAAATTGCGATGCAAGTCGCATTTAAACAAATTCAAGTTCAACCTGGCCAGCAACTCCTTTTAAAAGATGTCAGTTGGTCGCAGTTTGAAACTCTACTCGAAGAGCTTAGAGACAGTCGTACCTTTCAATTGTCTTCCTGTTGTGGCGTTTTGTTGAATTTTAGTTCTTTTTTTTAAGAAAAATATGTCAATGATTTATTGGAAAAACTTCGGAAAATGGCAGTTATTTCGTAAAAATAGTATAATGAGAAATCATCCGTTTAGATCGAGTTCTACTTTAACGAACCGTTCAATACAATGCTCGATACCATTGCAATTCCTTTAGAACTAGTCCATTTTAAACTGCCCGATGCAGTACAAGATCGCTTGCAATTTTTACTCGATGCTCAAGATGCAGGAAATCCTCTCACTCCCGCCGAACAAAAAGAAGCAATGGGACTGGTGGAGTTAGCGGAATTTTTGTCTTTACTACACTTGAGAGCGCAACGCCTATCCCAACAAGGTCTGTAAAAAAATAGTATGGGGAAAATTCCTGCGGCTTTACGTCGCACCGTCATTCAACGTGCGGGAGATCGTTGTGAATATTGTTGTTTATCGCAAGTAGGACAAGCTGCAACATTTCACATCGACCATGTTATTCCCATCGTTGCTGGAGGAGAAACCCAGCTTGATAACTTAGCCTTAGCTTGTGTTTCCTGTTCTTTACGGAAAGCAGCACGACAAACTGTTACCGACCCCGAAACCAAGGACGTTGTTCCCGTTTTTAACCCCCGCAAACAACGTTGGAAAGAGCATTTTGTTTGGGAAGATGTGCAAGTGAGAGGGTGCGATAAAATTGGGCGAGCAACAGTTTATGCACTCCAGATGAATCGTCCGATTATGTTGGCAATTCGCTCGGAAGAATCCTTGCTGGGTCGCCATCCCCCACCGTAAAACTACGGGCCAATCGCGAGAAATGTTCCCAATTCACCTTACTCTTTTTCCTCTGCGAAAAATGCGATCGCTTGTTCGCGACTCAGAAAGGACTTGCTAAAATCGAATCATCTTCCTCACAAAAATCAATGATCCAAGAACTTTTAGACCTCCGCAACTGCATCCTAGAAAGACGCTATGATGATGCCTTGGCATTGGTTGATGAGCTAGAAAGTATGGGTAAGCAAGCCATTCTTCGCAACATAGAATCTTTCTTGGTTCGCCTGCTCGTGCATTTAATTAAAAATCAAATCGAACATCGCTTTACCAACTATTGGATCGCTTCAATTTCCGATTCGATTATCCAAATTGCCAAGCTCAATATCAAAGGCAATAAAACCTCGCATTACATCAATTCCGAAGATTGGCAACCTTATTTAGAAGAAGCCTTTACCCAAGCCATTCGTCCCGCCAGTGTCGAAGTATTCGGCGGCAAACTAAAACCCAAGCAACTCGAAAAACAGATTGCGAAGACCGAACTTTTAGCAACAGCACAACAACTATTACGCCTCACCTACGACACCAAAATTGTCCAACTTCCCGATCTCGTTGATTCCGGACTCATGACGTTACCCGGAGGTAAAGATTGGTTTGAGGGTGAATGAATTGAGAAAGAGTAACAAAATCTCTTCATCCTCAACGATGTCAGCCTTATCGCGGTTTTTTGTTCGGTTGCGACTCCAACCCCGGATACAAGGGTAAATTCAACCGAAAACCCGGCAAACAGTCCTCCCCAGACAGCTCAGTCGGTAACTTCCGCACTTCCACCGCAACTCCAAGGCGATAAATCTCCACTTGCTGCTGTTGGGGATCGATCAGCCAACCCAACTTGACTCCCGCATCGAGATATTCTTGCATTTTGGCGCGCAACAGTGCGATCGCGTCAGTTGCGGAGCGCAATTCGATGACAAAATCGGGAGCAATGGGGGGAAACTTGCGGCGTTGTTCCGGGGTCAGGCTTTCCCAGCGATCGCGCCGCACCCAGGCCGCATCGGGAGAGCGATCGCCGCCATTGGGAAGTTTGAAGATGGTAGAGGAACTGAAGGTATAACCGAGGCTAGTCTGCCGGTTCCACAGTCCCAAATCGGTAATGAGGTCGGCCTCTCGATTGCCACTTTCACCACCGACGGGGGACATAATAATTAACTCTCCTTTGGCCGTGCGTTCGATGTTCAACTCGCGATTATCTTGACAGAGTTGGTAAAACTGCTCGTCACTGAGGCGAACGGTGTCGAGGTTTAAGGTCAGAGGACTCATCATCTATCCCACTTTCCCAAAATATTGACGTGTCCTTAAATTGTACTGCTGTTGAGAAGAAGTCCTAGCAGAGTTAGGGTTTGAGCTTTTAATAAACGTTCAACTATCCACCCAGCAGTAACGGCCATTCTCATTTTCGCGTATCCGCCCAAGATCTCAAATAGACTCGATAGAACGCGATCGCCGGTAACAGCGATAATAGAAACAAATTAACTGTATTACCTCAAATCAACGAACGATGATTGTCTGCCCCAACTGCAATCGCCAAAATCCTGACGGTGCAGTTCAGTGCGAGAACTGCTACACTCCTCTCCCCCAAACCACAAATTGTCCGAACTGCGGGGCAACGATTCAAACCGATGCTAGCTTTTGCGGTCAGTGCGGCTTTAACCTCCAACAACAGATTGGCATTCCTGCGATGAACGAAGAAACCAATAATCCCGCCCAACCCCAACCTGCCAGTTCTGGTGGTGCAGCAGAGACTCCCGAACTTTCCGGAGAAACGAGCGCTCCCGATCTCGGAGTCGCCAGTTCTGCATTTCCCGATGTATCACTGGAAAAAGAGCCGCTGGAAACGCCCGAACCTCCAGCCGCGTCTGGTGCAGCAGCGACGCACCTGCAAGTCGAGCAAGCGAGTTTGTTACACATCCAAACCAATCGACAAATTGAATTGCCCCAACAGCTCACCGTCATTCACCTCGGAAAACCAGGAGGTGCGATTCCTCCCGATATCGACGTTTCGGGGTTTCCAGACTCCGCTGTGGTTTCTAGGGTTCACGCAGATATTCGCGTTGAAGGCGGCATTTACTATCTCGAAGATGTGGGCAGCTCGAATGGAACGTATGTTAACCACACGCCTTTACCCATCGGCAATCGACACCGACTGCGCGCGGGCGATCGCATTGCCTTGGGGAAAGAGGATAAAGTTTCCTTTATTTTCCAACTCTCGTGAGCGATGCTGCTGTGTTTTAAGATGGGCAACACAACTTTGAGATGAGATAAAACTGATGAGTGCAGCATCGAATCCGGAAGCACCCGAGCTAACGCCAGAACAATATAAGCGCAAAATGCAGCGGCGCAAGGAAGTACAGGAACAGCGTCTGGCGGAGCGATCGCAACAAAAAGGTCTGGTTATCGTTCACACGGGGAACGGCAAAGGGAAGACGACAGCCGCTTTGGGAATGGTTCTGCGTTCTCTCGGCCATGGTTTCCAGGTTGCGATCGTGCAATTTATCAAAGGAGCTTGGGAACCGGCAGAAAAGGCGGTTCTCAGTCGTTGGGAGGGCCAGCTCGTTTTCCACGCGATGGGGGGCGGATTTACCTGGGAAACGCAGGATCGAGAGCGAGATATTCAGCAGGCAACGGAGGCTTGGGAACAAGCTTTAGACTATATCCGCAATCCGGATTATAAACTCGTTCTCTTGGATGAAGTCAATGTTGCGCTCAAGCTGGGCTATCTAACGGCTGAAACGGTTCTGGCCGGCCTCGAAGACAAGCCGGAAGATTGCCACGTCATTTTAACCGGCAGAGGCGCGCCCCCAGCCTTAATTGAAAAAGCCGATTTGGTCACGGAAATGACCCTTGTGAAGCACCCCTTCCGAGAACTGGGGATCAAAGCGCAGCCGGGAATTGAGTTTTAGAAAGTTGCCCCTAATTGCTCTGACAAACTGCCAGAATTCGGAGATCGTTGTCGCTCAGTTGTTCGATTTGCTCGAACCCTTGCAGTTGAGCAACGATGCTCGTCCGATCGCCAGTCGAGCTAACGACTGTTTCGGTTTCAACGGCGATCGCGTAAGGATAAATAGCACTGCTGTCGTAGGTATCGACCACCGCTAAGTCGAGTTGTTGCGAGTTGATGGTTCCGGTGAAACAGCTAAACTCCGACGCGGGGAGATATGCCGCACCCGACACCCGACCGTCGCGCACCTCAAAGACCAGGTACTCTTTGCCAATTTGTTCGGGTTGGGGGGACTGACCGAAGAGGTAGGTTCCATCTGCGAGGGGAGACTCGGAAGCGATCGCCGCCGGACTGCTCGCGATCGCAAGGGCCGCACTCGCCAAAATTCCCAGTTTTATTGCTTGACTTTTGTTAAAAATTCTGCTAAAAAGTTTCATAATCATTTTAATTCCCCCTGAAGAAGTCATTACCAGCCAAAATTCCCCCGATTACTTTCAATTTATCGAAAAAGATATTTGACCCGCATCTTCCTCGTGACAGTTTTCCCAGTGGACTTAATGTGTCACTTCATCGCCCCGTGGATGGATTTCGCAAGCTTTATAAAAATTTATCAACTCAGCCCGCGTAGAACTGAACTTTCGACCTACGATACTTAAGGCTTTGAGGAGCGAGGTTCTTCCTCAAGGGCGGCCGGAAGTTGGGCGCGATCGTGGGAAATTGCAGATCGCCTAACTTAACGTTGGGCAAGAACTTGCCGTTCTAGTACCGCTACGCGGAATTCAGAATTCAGAGTTCAGAATTATTGGATTGTCAGTCTTTCATCGATTTTGAAGGGTGGCTCAATTTCCGCCTCGGCCTACTAGGGCGTGTCATCAGTTAGAAAGAAGGGAGTCTAGAACAAGCCCATTATAAGGAGAAGGAAAATGCGTAGATACGGATTGCGAGATGACCAGTGGGAGAGAATCAAAGACATCTTACCGGGTCGAGAAGGACACGTCGGAGGAACGGCGAAAAACAATCGTCTGTTTGTGGAAGCTGTCTTGTACCGCTATCGAGCGGGAA
>Ga0207422_1002506_pt1 | contig 23827 bp, 21 predicted proteins | sample MarCyaLeptolynsp_FD_187757 | JGI IMG/M metagenome (GOLD analysis project Ga0207422, IMG submission 187757) | Marine cyanobacterial communities from Panama - species 1 Leptolyngbya sp. (SPAdes) | ecosystem: Environmental > Aquatic > Marine > Unclassified | place: Panama: Panama City | collected... | reverse complement strand
TTTCCCGCCTTGGTCCCTTCACAGACCCCGACAAGGAAGCCGTTCTCCGGTTTATGCATTCCTACCGCCTGATGCCAGAGTGAACGCAATCGAACCCTTCAAAAGACAAATCGAACCTGAGCGAGATATGTCATGCCAGAGGCAGCACGAGCCCTCGACCCGATTGCCCACACCTCTGCGCTTGCCGGGTTGATTGGCGGCCTTGTCGTTGGCGCAATCGTGGGTGCGGCAATCGTTGCGACTGGTGGTGCAGCGGCAGCTGCGATCGCTGCTGCAGCATCGGGTGGCGCATCTTTGGGAGCATCCGCGGGCCAGCTTCTCGGATCTCTGTTCACCTTCAAAACCGGCGCGATTTCTCTTCCGTGTTCGACAACGGTCATCATTGGCAAGAAAAATGCGGCCCGGGCATTGGCGGATATGGGTGATTGTTCGGGAATTCCGTTTTCACCCACGCCGCCGCATCCGCGCATGCCGATCGCGGAAGGCAGCAAGACGGTTTTTATTCAAAGTTTTCCGGCAGCTCGCAAGGATGACAAGCTGACTTGCAGCGCCGTTGTTTCCGAAGGTTGCCTAACGGTGATAGTCGGCGGTGGAAAGACACAATACGCTCAAATCAGCGCAGAAGTGCCTTACTGGTTGGAGATGGGTGTGCTTGCTCTCGGCCTGGTGAGCGGGGCCGCTGCCATTTCGCTGGCAGGGCGGGGCATGCGGGTCATCACCGCGCTCCGATTGACGGGAGGTCTGGCCGGCTCTCTCGGGCTCGGTGCCGGCGGAACCTGGCTTGGGGGAAAGATCTGGGGGCAAGGATCAGCCGGACAGAAACTCCTCGGTTTCGGCATGGGTTTCTTCGGAGGGTACCTTGGTGCCCGGCTTGCAGGCAGCGGGCCGATTTATGGACGGGTTCAGCAATGGGCAGCGAAGCGGAACTTTCCGGGCCAGCAAACAGGGAACACATGTGGTTTGCAGTCCAGTCAACAAGTCATCAGAGCCGCCAAGGGTCGTAACCTTACACAGGCGGAAATGGAACAGATTGGAGCAAATCTCGGAGTCTACAGTCCAGCAAACGGTATAAGCGGACGCGGTATCGCACGTGTCTTAAACTCTCAAGGGGTTCAGGCACGTGCGCAGCGGAATGACCCAGCAGCAATTCGCCAGGCACTGTCCGAAGGCAAAGGCGTAATATCCGGACATAGGGCAGGACCGCTTTGGAACACAAATGATCCTACCCCACATGCGGTATTTACAACTGGAGTCGTACGAAATTCCAATGGAAGGGTGACACATTACATAATCAACGATACAGGCACTGGTCAGGCAGGACGATTGGTTCCGGCAGGCCTGTATGAAACATCACTTATGACGAATAGGTATGGCGTGATTACTGACATGCCAATCTGGTAGTGAAGGATATGGCCCCAGTTGATTTCTTCGAGATCGAAAGCGCTCTGGATTCATGCATCGCTATGGAACTGGCCTTTCCAGGCGAGTTTACGCTGTCCTTGCCGGTCCTGACCGGCAGCACAAACAACATACGCATCGATTATTTTCTTTTTGTGGTCGGCGGACCGATCAACGATCGCAGGATTTATGCGCCTTCCCGGAAACTGTCGGTTACTCCTGACTATCCGGAAAGCGGGCCTTGCTCGATCGACGATTTTGAAAGCGGGATCCGGGTGCCTCCCGAATTTCCAATCGGACGTTTCGTGCCGGCGATGACCTGGGATGCGTTTCAGCTCAAGCGCCAGCAGTACAATACCTGTATGGTTTCTCTATTTGCCGCCTGGCAGCGAAACGAGAGCAGCACTCAGGCGTCAGATGACAAGTCTGTCTTCAGGTGCGTTTTTGACGAGATTGTCGAGACACCACTGCGCCCCGCTTACTGGCATCTCAACCGGGGCCTGTTCGACTGGATCTGGTCATCCTGATGCGTTTGATGCGATGTCGTTGGAGTTCACATTTTTCCGAAAATCTCACCTACCGCGATGCCTACCTAGACACAAACGCAATTTCCTAATCTGAAATCCATTTCTTCGGCATCCGGACACTCCTCTCTCACCGGAAAAGTACCGAAAATTCAGGCAATTCGGACCAGATTCAAGAGACAAAACCAACGAACAAAGCTAGAAAATGGAAACAACGACCAAAAGCTCAGGCATCTGCTCGAGAACAGGCCTTTGGAGAAAGGTGTCGGTTGTGCTCTTTCTTTCGTACTCGCCTGCCTTCACGGATCTTGCCTTGGCCCCTCTGAAACGCTTTTCCTCCGCGCACGGTATGAACGCGCCGGACGACGAGCATCGGTCAAGAGAAACAAAGCGAGTGTAACGATTGTGTAGAAGAGGCATCATTGCAGAGGCCACGGTAGCACAACTCCAAGCTGGCTTTGCAGCAACCCTGTTGGATAGCGAAGACTCAAGCTGTCTGAGAGGACACCCAGCAACAGAACAAATCCAAATGCTCCTAAGCCGGCTTTCCAATAGGAAATTTCGCCTCGTAGCCAAAGGAAGAGAAAAATAAACAGGCCAACTCCGAGCACAAAACCCAGCACCGCGGAAGCTGCCAACATTCCCAAGATCAATACCATGAAGAACTCGGCGGACCGTCCTCTCTTCCGGTTGTCTTCAAATTGGCGTTCTGCATCGTAGAAGACGACCGATGGCGTGCGATGCGTGAACATCTGAAACACAAGTGGCGCGACAAAGACGAGGGTTGCACTTGCGGCGATAGTCGGAAAGAGGCCGGTTAGCCGGCTGTAATCTTGTGCGTCAAACAGCATGTAAGCAGCGAAAACAACAACCAATCCAACAAAACCCCATTGTGGGAGCGCGCGCCTATTTGTGTAGGGGCTGTTGTCGGTTACTTGTGTTTCCGGGCTATTCTTAAAGCGGATTGCGGCAAGAACGGAAAGAACGACCAATCCCGTCAAGACGATTACGATAGGCCGTTCAAAGAAGCTCAATCCGTAAAGGGAGATTGTCTGGTAAGTTGACCTCTCAACCTGTGTCGAAAGCACAAAACCGATGAGCAAGGCTGGGCGAGGCCAACCAAACCGCTTCATGTAAATGCCGAGTACGCTCAGAACGAAAAGCGCGAGCAAATCTCCCCAACTTCGCGTTGCCTGGAAGGCTGCGAAAAATATAATCCCGAGCATGAATGGAGCGAGTAGCACATAACGAATGGTAGTCAGATATGCAATTTGCGGTGCCAGGAGGAAGCAGATTGAGGCACCTATCACGTTCGCAATTGCGATCGACCAGATGATCACATAAACGACGTTCAGGCTTTGAGTGACCATATTGACGCCAGGCTCGATCCCAATGATCACCAAGCCGCCAAGTAAGATTGCCATGCTGCCAGAGCCGGGTATACCCAAAAGCAGCGTGGGAACGAGTGCACCCCCTTCCTTCGCATTGTTGGCCGATTCAGGTGCGATTACGCCGCGTACATCGCCAGTCCCATACCGATCCCTGTGCTTGGTTGTCTGGACCGCATGTCCGTAGGCGATCCAGTCAACGACACTTCCACCCAAGCCTGGCAGCGCGCCAATAATGCATCCTATCGTCGCGCAGCGGAGCGAAAGCCACCAGTTCCTCGCCCAGTCGACCACGCCTTGAGTCCACTTACCCTCGAGTCGTCCGGTTTCAGAAATGGTGCTCTGACGGCGCAAGAGGTCGATGATTTCCGGTGTTGCAAACATTGCAAGACCAACGATTACAAGTGGTAGCGGATCGATTAAGTAAGCCAAACCAAAGTCTACACGCAGGGCACCGGAAAGGGGGGCTGCGCCAAGTGCACCGAGCATCAACCCTATGCCGCAAGTAGCCAAACCTTTCCAGAGGTTTACGCCGGTTAGAATGCCGACCATGGACAGCGCAAGAATGACCAGCATGAGCTGCTCGCCAAATCCGATTGAAAGGATGATTGGTTTCGCAAGAAAAATCGCAAATGTAAGGACGAATGCCCCAACAATTCCACCAAACAGAGAGGAAACGAATGCGGCACCGAGCGCTCTTGTCGCCTCGCCACGCTTGGACATCGGAAATCCATCCAGCACGGTTGCTTGAGAACCCGATGTCCCTGGAATCCCCATAAGTACTGAGGGAAATGTGTCGGATGTCGTGGTGACCGCCGTCAGACCAATCATCATGGCGAGCGCCAGATTCGGCTCCAGCCCAAAGACGAAGGGAAGCAACAACGCCAGTCCGGCAGTTCCTCCCAGACCAGGTAAAACACCAACCACCAGTCCGGTAACCACGCCAAGAACCAGAGAGAACAACGTCCATGGTTGCGTCAGCTCTGCAAGAGCGATTAAGGCTGCATCGAACATTGCAGCGTTTCCTTTGGAGTTTTTGCGGACAAGACTGAAAAAAGACGCCCCAGACCTGCATTTTGGTCCGGGGCGAAAAAACTAAATTTGTTTAGTCTAGTGAAGCGTCGTAATTTTCTTGCAAGAACTGATTTGCCCAATCTCTTACAGCAGGGTCCATCTCAGTACCCGCAGCAATCGCGCGTTGTGTTTCATCGCCAAAATTGAGCGGCATGGAGCCGACTTCTCGCGGTAGGGCGGCAACAACTTCAGGATCCTCGACGACCTTGCGCATAGCGTCCAGATAAACGTCACGGATCTCGTCAGATGTTCCACTCGGCAGCATGATTGATTTGGAAAGCATGACTTTGGTGTTCATGATTGCGCGCTGGAGTTGGTAGCCCAAACCGTCTGGAGCTTCTCCTTTCACAGCCTCATAAAATTCCGGGTAACTGGGCACATTTGGTAAATCCGGATCGCGAAGCACGCTGCCATCTTGGGACACGACACCATAGGACCAAACGGGCACCACCGACGGATCATCACCCCAATCTTTGATGTAGGACCCGGTGTTATCGCTATTCAGGTTCATCTCGCCGCGCAAAAAAGCAGCTTCCGCATCCTTTGAGCTAAGTCCGAAAACAACACGAGCATCGATGTCCAGCAGATGCATTGATACGAGGTCAAGCATTTCAGCTGCAATCGGCGTTTCTGTCCCAAACCGCAAACTAGCGTCGTTCAAGGCTTGGTAGTCAGAAGTGAGGTCGGTTCTAGCAATGGAAACACCTATCTGATCGGCAATCCCATACATTGTTGCGCCGCGCGCGAAACCCATTATGGCAACCCATTCATTGGGGTCATACTTTGCAATGCTGGAGCCTAGTAGCACAGGAAGCAGCGTCGATGTTGACGCCATAATCAGTGTGGTCCCATCATTCGCCGCTTCTGTGTGAAAGGCGTTTGCGGAGGTCACCGACCCGCCACCCGGTTGATTTAGTACAAGAACGGTTGGGTTTCCAGGTAGGTTTTCAGCTAGCTTGGGTGCGAGGATTCGAGTGAGACGATCAGTACCTCCACCTTCACGGAAAGGGACAATCCATGTCACCGTTTTCCCTGATAGATCCAGCGCCATTGCGGGCATAGCAGCGGAATATGCACAGGCCAACGCGGCGACGCCCAATAGTGTTTTGCCCTTCCAATTGAACATCTCGTGTCCTCCCTATGAGCATTGCGGAGGCTGCATTGGTGCGCCTCCATTTGATTAGAGCGTTTACAGCCTTCCATTGACCCATCTCTGTGACAATCGCAAAGATATGGTTGATTATTGCAAAAATCAGCGCAATCATTTGGCATGAACGTTAGCATCGAAGATCTGCGAGCCTTTGTTGAAGTCGCAAACCAACGAAACTTCGGCCTCGCCGCAGAGGCTTTGAACATATCCTTGTCGGCTCTTTCACGACGCATCCGTAAGACCGAAGACGCAGTAGGGGCACGCTTACTTGACAGAACTACCAGACGCGTTTCGCTCAGCACTTTAGGCGAAGAGTTTCTTCCCGAGGCAATTAGAATCGTTGATGAATTTCAGAAGTCAATGCGTGATGTTCGTGACTTGGTTAAGGTCCGCACGGGTCTCGTTTCAATATCGACAAACAACACTATTGCTGAAACCATATTGCCCGAAATACTCCATACATTCACGGCCAAGAACCCTGGAGTGAAAATCCGGATAAAGGAAGGTTCCAGCCCAAGAGCGGCAGAAAGAGTTCTAAGTCGGGAATCTGAATTTGCGATTGCGCAATATGGCACTGAGCACCCGGACCTGCGCTTCGAGCCGCTTGTGGAAGACCGCTTCGATCTGATCTGTCATCGTTGCCACCCGCTCGCGGGAAGATCCGCAGTCAGCTGGTCGGAGCTTGGTGGGCACAAACTTGTTCGCAAGCGCTTGGGATCAGGTACGTCAAGACTGCTTGAACGCGAGGTTGGTGACCAATTCAACGAGTTGGAATGCGCTTTCGAAGTAGAGCAGTTCCATTTGGTGCTACGGCTGGTCAGTAAGAACCTTGGTTATTCAATTCTTCCTTCCGTCGTAAGTCTTTATCGTACTGACGAGGACTTGGTGCGCATTCCGTTGATCGATCCGACGATACGTAGAGCAATCGGGATAATCACACCACGCCAACGCACTCTCTCACCGGGTGGCAAAGCTCTTTACGAGGTCAGCCGCAGCTTGTTGCTAAGCTCTGATTTACCTGACGCATAGGCTGAGCTTTAAAACTAGCAGGTGGGATAAGACCACTCGGACATATTTTGAATTTTTGCAATAGTCATTGACATATTTGTGATTGTTTCAACGTTGCGAAGCCGTCAGCCTATGCCCTCGTTCAGTACAGTCTTTTCGCGGAGGCCAAGCAGTGCGGCATCACAAGCAAATAAGAATTCCCGCTGTTTTCATGCGCGGCGGAACTAGCAAAGGCGTTTTCTTCAAGCTCAATGATTTGCCAGCTGAAGCGATGCGACCTGGCCCTGCACGCGATCAGTTGTTCTTACGAATGATCGGTAGTCCGGATCCCTACGGCAAACACATAGACGGAATGGGGGGAGGCATGTCCTCCAACTCCAAGGTCGTCATCCTCGCAAAGAGCGACGTCCCCGATCACGATGTCGACTACTTGTTTGGTCAACCTGCAATTGACAAACCCGTTATTGATTGGAGCGGGAATTGTGGCAATTTGACACCAGCAGTCGGAGCCTGCGCAGTCAGCCTCGGCCTAATTAATCCGGAACGTGTTCCTGAAAATGGCACCGCAATCGTGCGTGTCTGGCAAAAGAACATAGGCAAAACAATCATTGTGCACGTCCCAATTTCTGATGGCGAAGTGCAGGAAACTGGCGAGTTCGAACTTGATGGCGTGGCATTTCCAGCTGCTGAGGTGAAAATTGAATTTATTGATCCAGTTGATGCTTCCAGCGACATGTTCCCGACTGGCAATCCCCTAGATAACCTGGAAATTCAGGACATGGGAACATTCAAGGCGACCATGATAAATTCGGGCATTCCCACAGTTATCCTCGACGCGATGGAAATAGGCTTCACAGGAACGGAATCGCAAACCGAAATAAATGAAAAAGCTGCGGCATTGGTTCGACTTGAGTCGATCCGAATTCACGCTTCCGTGCACATGGGCTTAGCCAAGAGCTTGAGTGAAGCATCTAGCCGTCTGCATACACCAAAGCTTGTGTTCTGCAGCCGGCCTAAAAGCTACACGGCTTCTAGCGGCAAACTGGTCGCTGCTGAGGAGATTGATTTAGCGGTACGTGCCGTTTCAATGGGCAAGTTGCATCACGCAATCATGGGCACCGCAGGCGCTGCAATCGCGACAGCCGCGGCTGTTCCAGGTACGCTTGTACAGCAACTGATAGGGGGAGAACCAAGATCGGAGGTACTCCTCGGTCATCCTTCCGGTATGATCCGTGTCGGTGCGGAAGTGATCGACGATGCAAAGAATTGGACCGTCCAGAAAGTTGCCATGAGCCGTAGTGCTCGCGTCATAATGGAAGGTGTTGTGCGTGTTCCAACGATAACTTAGCCTAGCCTGTCTTTCGACTCTTTTCCTTTCAAATAGGTGTTGCGAATAGTCGCTTGCCGTGAATTGTTTGCCACAGATGCGATGGAATGGAGGCACAACCGGATGACAGAACTTTCCTTGTGATACAGCCGCCTGCGCTTCCTGTGTTGACGCGGCAATTGCAGGCCTACTTCTGAAAGACCGGACTGCTCTAAACCTCCGTGACATCGCCACAGCCGATCATGCATCACCGAACTCGCCCAATCATGCGACATTGGCAAGACAGGGAAGTGCAGGCATGGTGGAGCGGGGAATGATCGCGCCTCTATGCATGACCACTGTAGATGCCAACGCGTGCCCTGTCTCGACCGCCTCATCAATTGATTTGCCAGACATCCGAGCTGCAATGAACCCGGCATTGAAACTATCTCCCGCGCCAGTCGTGTCCAAGGGTACATCCACGCGAGGGAGAGAAAACTCCTCGCTATCATGCGAGGTGAAGTGAAAGACAGGGCCGCCACCCGTCTTCATTAGGACATTTTTAGCGCCGCGCGCGAAAAGGACTTCCATCCCGGCTTTGGGGTCTGTCACCTCCCATAGCGCTTTAACGTCATCAAAGGAGGGGAGGATAGTTGATGCGTTCGCAATGCCGTCGGCGATCACACGCCGCGCGACGTCCTTCGACTCCCAAAGTTGTGGTCGGAAGTTGAGATCGAACCAGACATCTGCGCCGCGAGAGCGGGTCCGACGCATCGCATTAAGCAAACGTTCGCGTCCAGCTGACCCGAGGATCGCCAGTGTAACGGCCGAAACAAACAACTCGTCGGCGTCGTCGAGCGCACGATGCTCTCTATCGTTACTTGAGAACATCTTTCGTGCGGGGCTCTGGCTGCGCCAATATGTGAAGGACCGTTCACCGGTGTCGTCGCACTCGATCATGCTTAGCCCAGGCACACCGTTTTCGGTTCGCCGGATCAGATCACAGCGCACACCCTCTCGCAGGAGGCTTCCTACAAGCCAGTCCGACTGCGTGTCGGTTCCCAGACGGCTCATGTAGGACACCGTGTTCGGCGCTAAAAGACGGGCAAGATAGATTGCCGTGTTCAGTGTGTCGCCTCCCAAGCCGCGCCTGAAGGCACAGGTATCTTCCGTGGATTGAGTGAACTCAATCAATGGTTCGCCAACAGTGATGATGTGGACCATCGTTACACCTCCAGCGGCGTCAAGAGCGGCCGGTTTTCAAAAAATGCAGCCAGATTGTCGATCACTAGACGCCCCATTGCGATTCTGGCGTCCGTGGTGGCCGACGAGAGGTGAGGTGTCAGAACAGTGTTGGAAAGCTTCGAGAAGTCTACCCGCGGCGTCGGTTCGTTCTCATAAACGTCTAGGGCCGCGCCACCGATTACGCCGGTGCGGAGGGCATCAATCAGTTCTTCCTCGTTGACGATACTGCCGCGGGCCACGTTGACAAACAGTCCAGAGGTTCCGAGAGCTCGCAAGACGTCAGCGTTGACTAAGCCTCTGGTCTCAGGGCCTCCCGCTGCCGCGACGATCAAGATGTCCGCGTCGCGGGCAAGCGCGGTTGGCGTCTCGCGGAAGGTCGCTTCCTCCCCAGCAACAGGTGCCAGATTGGTGTAGAGCACAGACATTCCGATCCCGCGCGCCAACTCTCCGATGCGACGGCCGATCCGCCCGTACCCGAGAATGCCCACAGTGCGTCCACGCAAGCTGAAGCCTAGGCCGAGCTTGCTCTTGGCCCAAGCCGCGCTGCGAACATGTGCGTCCCCTTCGACGATCCGTCGAGCCACGGACAGCATCAGCGCGACGGCATGTTCAGCCACCGCGTCAGTGAGGACGCCGGGTGTCGTTGTCACCGAGATGCCGCGCACGCGGGCCTGATCTAGGTCGATCCGGTCGACGCCAACGCCGTAAACGGCCACCATACGAAGGGACGGCAGACTTGCCATGAGTTCAGAAGACAACCCGATGTCGCCCTTGGTTGCGACGGCCGTGATTTTTTCTGGCGATTTTACCGCGTCGCCCTCATCAAGCGTTTCGAAACGAGCCCGGATCTCATCCGTTATCTCCAGTGGTTGGAGGGGAGCACGAAGCATCAGCATCAGCGCACCCCGATCATGTCGGGCGCGATCCAACGCGGCAGGCTAAGTGCGATCTCCGGAAAGACGATGATCGCCAACAAGACGCCAAGCATGCCGGTGAGATAAACCAGTGTCGGTCCCATCGACTTCAGTAGAGCGATACCGCCGATCTTCGAGGCGATCATTAGACAGAGCCCGTAGGGCGGTGTGATGAGCCCGAAGCCGAGCGCCATTACACCGACGATCCCGAAATGCACCGGATGAATGCCCGCCGACAAGGCCATCGGCAGGAATAGAGGGGCGAGGATCGCCATGGCGGGCAAGCTGTCCATGAAGGTTCCGATCAGGAGCATCACCAGCGCCATGACGATCAAAAGAACCGTCGGGTCGCCTATGTTGATCCCGCCCATGAGCATTGGTGGGATTTGGTAAAACGAGATCAGGTAGCCGAAGACCGATGCGCCAACGAGACTGAAGAGCGAAAGCGAGGCGAGTCGGACGGTGGCGCTTGACGCCTCCAGAACCTTGCGGCCATTTAGTGTGCGATAGATCACGAAACCGAGGAACAACGCATAGAGCACCGCGATGACCGCCGCTTCGGTTGGTGTAAATAGTCCCAACCGGATCCCGCCGATGATCACGACCGGAATGGCTGCTGCAAGGAGCCCATCGCGGGCCGACGACAGCACCTCTCGCATGGGAGCAGGTTCATGGACTGGCACGTCATACTTCCGGACATACCAAAGGTTCACGGCAAACATCGAAAGCCCAAGTAGCAGACCGGGTATAATGCCCGCCAGGAACATGCCACCGATCGAGGTGTTCGTTAGTGCCCCCCAGACGATCATATTGATCGAAGGCGGGATGATGATCCCGATCACAGACGAGGCCGCAGTCACGGCGACGGCGAAGGGTGTCGGGTAGCCTTCGCGCTTCATCGAGGGAATCAGGATGGCACCAACGCCCGCGCTATCGGCGGTCGACGAGCCGGAGACACCGGCGAACATGATCGAGACAGCGACGTTCACATTGGCCAACGCCCCTTTAAACCGCCCGAAGATGTTGAGCGCGAAGCGAATGAGCTTGTCGGTCACCTCGGCTTTATTGATGAGGTTGCCGGCAAGAAGGAAGATAGGAACAGCCAGCAAAACAAAGCTGTCCATACCGTTGTACATTCGCTGCAACACGACCCAGGCGGTCACGCGGTCGTCGAGAAAGACCAACGTCATTGCAGTCAGGACCAGGCTGAAGGCGATTGGGATGCCAAATGCAATAAAGAGGAATAGAAGGCCGAAAAGCAGCCAAGGGAAGACGAAGTAGAATTCTGGACCCAGCATCTCACCGCTCCTCGTCTTGGTAACGGAGCGGACCATTGGGGTCGAGATCGCCTTCGCGGAGCGCGAGTTCTTCAGGTGGAAGCGAATTCAGTTCCTGCTCCATGGTGTCGAGGCCCTTGGTGAGGAGCGTCAGGATCCGCTGGAGCATGAAGAGCGCCATGAACACGCCTGCCGCAAAGAAGCACGCGTAGATCCAGAACATCGGGAGTTGCGCGGCGGTCGAACGCCGCCGCCATCCGGTTTCAGCAAATTCCCAGCCTGACCAGATGAAGAAAAGTGCGATGATCACGAGGACGAATTCGCGCAGGTAGCGCGTGAACCGGTCCATCCGCGAGTTCTGCGGAAAGGCGTCGAGTACGAAGTGATCCGAATGATAAACGCCGAGCGCCGTGCCCAGCATGATCGCCCACTGGAATGAAAAACGCGAAAACTCTTCGGCCCAGTAGATCGGGGGCAACACGGGCAAGTTACGGCTGATGACTTGATAAAGAATCAGGCAGAGAAAGAAACCGAGAAGGCCGAGCAGAGCCCATTCAATTGCTTTCTCGACCCTGCGATTGACAGCGTCGAGACCGTTCAGCATGACGCACCTTCCCTTCCTCCTGCCCGAGGCAGGCTATTATTTGCTTTCTTTCTTTGTTGGTGAGTTGGCCCGTCGAAAGTCCGGCGGGCCAACAACGATTAGATCAGCTGTCGTTGTCTTCAGCGTCCGCGCTTTCCTGAATACGGCTGTAAAGTTCGGCGAGCCCCATTCGCGCAGCCACGTCCAGAACGGCGGGACGTACCAATTCCTGCATCTTTGTGCGATCCATCTCGTAGAGCATTGCCCCCTCTGACTTTAGGAGATCCATCGCCTGCGCGTCTTGACGCAGTTGAACCTCTCGGGCGAGAGCAGAGGCTTCTGCACCTGCGCGCAACACGATGTCTCGCTGCTCTTCACTCATCCGGTCCCAGGTGAGGCCTGAAAACGTGACGAGGCGCACGGTGATATCGTGCTCGCTGAGGCCGATATGAGGGGCGACCTCATGGAACCGCATACGATGGATCCATTCAGCCTCGTTCAGAAGGCCGTCGATGGCCCCGAGTTGGAGACCGGTGTAGATCTCGTTCCAGGCAAAGTTCGTGGGCCGCGTGCCAAGTGCGCTCCAAGACGCGATCAGGGGATCGGTCGGGTTCGTCCGCAGCTTCATGTTAGCGAGGTCATCAAGAGAGTTCAAAGGGCGGTTCGAGACGACCTGCCGTTTGCCACCGCCGAAGTATCCGATGATTTGCACCCCGCTCTCTCCGGCGATCAGGTCCGCAACGTCGCGTCCGACATCGCCTGAGAGTACGGTGTTCCAATGCGCTTCATCTTTGTACAGGAACGGGAACGTGAAGATATTCGCGGTCGGCGCGAAATCTGTGATTTTTCCCGGATTCACGATCGAGATATCGAGTGCGCCCGCCATCTGCTGTTCGAACAATTGCCCTTCGTCACCGAGGACGCCGTTGGGGAAGATTTGCACCTCGATGGCACCGTCCGAGTATTCCTCGGCAAGCCGTTTGAACTCCAGTGCGCCTGCTTGATAGGCCGTATCCTCTGCGCCAAGATGGCCAAAACGGAGCGTCAAATCCGCAGCGCTAGCACTCGTGACCGAAAGTGCAATGACTGCACCCGCCAAAGCAATTGTGGCTCTTCTCGTCAGTTTCATGCTATGTCCTCCCTGTTTGTGGATGGGCGTTATTGCCCGATGCATGAATGCGGCATCGCGTGTGGTTCTCAGGCCTGGCGCGATGCCGTTCCTTCAATTTCCTTGTGTTCATGAGTCGCTCCGCATGATTGACGGACGATCAACCGTGTCGGAATGACAATTCGTTCGTTTCGCATTTTTGGATCGGCGATGCGGCGCAACAGGAGTTTCCCCGCTTCTCGTCCGATGTCGCGTCCATGGGTTTCAACGGTCGTCAGCGGCGGGTATGCCTCGGCGCCGGCATCAACATTGTCAAAGCCAGTGACTGCTATGTCTTGCCCCGGGACCAGGCCTGCAGCGCGGATTGCTGCCATGGCTCCAAGTGCGACCCGATCGTTGAAGCAAACCAAGGCCGTTGGTGCATCTGCGCCTGCAAGCAATTGAGAAGCACCGTCGCGTCCACCCCGGCTCGTGTTGGCGGTCCTTACGATCAGATCAGACTTAATTCTCGAGCGTTCCAGTGCTGTCTGGAAGCTCGTGATACGCTGGCGGGCCGCAGAGTGTTCGAGATCGCCACCAAGAAACGCAATTCGCTGATGCCCCAGACGGATGAGATGAGCGCATAGGGTTTCGATACCGGACTGATAGTCCGCGCTGACGAAATCACCTTTGGTCTCGGATACAGAGCGCAGCATCTGGATAACTGGAATCCCCCAGTCCTGCATGGTCTCGAGCAGATCGCTGCTCGTGCCTGGAGCAGGGCAAAGTATCAGACCGTCGACGGATTGCTCGCGCATCCTGATCAAGAGGTCCTTTTGCCGATCGGGGTCTTCGCGCGTGTTTAGGAGGAATGAAATCTTCCTCGCTTCACCTATGACTTCGTCAACGCCGCTGACAAGTTCGCCAAAGAAACTGTTGGTGAGTGTTCCAACAACAATCCCCACCGTGTTGGACTGACCTGTTCGCAAAAGGGCGGCGCTGCGATCATAGACGTAGCCAAGCTCCAATGCCGCGGCCTCGACGCGCTCGCGGGTTGATTCAGAGACTCCACTGCCGCCACGCAATGCCATCGAAACGGCCGCTGTCGACAACCCGACGCGCTGAGCAATGTCACCCAGTTTAACGCGCCGGTTTGTATTTTCGACTAGCTTCATCGATTAAGTTCCTATGTCCCGAAAAAACGCGATCTTAAACTCCCATTCGAGAAATGTAACTTAATCGATTAATGAAAGTCAAGTACGGTCAAAAAGACCGAAGGTTACCCTGAAATAACAATGCGCAAGGGTAGGAAGCCTTCGCTACGTCGAATGCTTGCCTTTTGCGGATATCTGACGGGCGAGGGCGTTGGCCAGGGGAAGTAAGATACAGTTTGGAGCGGATTAAGCCCGCTGTTCGGACCTGGTGTGTTTTCGTTGCTTGTGAATCTTAGAGGGCTAAAAAAAGCCCGCCGGAAAGGCGGGCTGTATAAGGCACCTACGACTGATGTTCTCAATTTCTTAGTGCTCTGCGTCTCCGGCGCGCTACATAGCCGACTAAGCCGAGACCAGTAGCAAGAAGCGGCAGAGCGGCAGGAACAGGCACTGCCGTGACATCTACTTTGAAAACAGACGGATCACCGTTTGTTGCGACGTACAAAAACTGCAGCACACCGCCGGCGTAGCCATCAATGTTTGTCGTTCTGACGTCGTTAGGTCCCAGGAAGCCGCCAATCAGGCTACCGTTCTCATAAACTGTCATGCCGTCATCATGTCTAACCGAAAATTCGGAAGCCTCGAGGGTCTGAAGCAGCGTAAAAAGAAAGAAGGTGGTTGTTGCCGTTCCTGTAGTGATATCTGGACTACTTAGTTGCCTGGCACTGAACTCAGTGTCGGCGCTCATCTCGCCGCCTCCGCTTTGAAACCATGATGCCACTGTTGTTGAATTGTCAGGAGTATTTGTCTGGAAATCGAGTGCGCCCAAGTAAGCGAATGAAGCAGAAGCGTTGCCGTCAGCGCCGAAAAGCGCTGTGAAATTGGTAATGCTCGCCTGTGATCCAGTGTAGTTTGAACCTATAACATTAACTGCTTGAACATCGAACAAACCGCTTAATGGCGCTGCTGCAGCAGTTCCCGTAAGTAATATTGTCGCCGTGAGCGCGACCTTAATTTGTTTAAGCATAGAAAATTCGCCTTTTGAATTGTGAGGTTGTGAATAAAATCTTCGTTGCTCGTTGAAAGGGGTAAATCTGTGTTTCTTTGGCAAGCACAACACTGCGAGGCCAATCACCGCGAACGGTTACAAAGCGCTTCGATGCGCTGGTGGCAAACGATGCCGTTCAGAGAAACTTGCAACAGCGCGACCCCTTTCGCAGTTTCTATCAGTTCACGAAGTATTCTGTTGCCAACAGCTTACTGTTTTGGACAGCACTGGAAGCCTCATACAAAGCCGCTTTGCGATTTGATTTCGAGCGCTTGAGAAAAGTTTGGTTGATTGGGCTATGCGGCTTTACAGCTAAACGTTCAGATACCAACGCCTCTGCAATATTTCTGTTGCCAGATCGCAGCGCTGCTTCCGTTAGTGTCCAGTCGATGATGTCGCGTTGGGCATGACTGCCACCAAAGGAATTTGAAATGAACCTAGCTGGGTGAAGCAGATCAATTGCATCATCATAGCGTGCTTCCCAGAATGCACGGAACCCTTGTATCAAAGGGATGCCTGTATCCAATGCCCAACAGTTGGTTTCATTGCCTTTGTTGTCCGCTGATACGTATTGATCGATTATTTTGTCTACCTGACATTCGCGTCCAGCACCGAGATAGGCCATCGCTGCATGCCAATCGTTGAACGGGTATAGCTTCCCGTCTGCGTGTTCATCCCAACACTGAGCGACGCTAACCCAGCGATCACCGACATCACATCCTTCCATGTGAAGCCGCCATAACAGTGCTGATGCGTCCACTAGGTCGAGAGCGACTTGGCTTTCATTCCGTCGGATACGAGCATCGTAGAGACTCAACGCTGCCGTGTGTTTGCCAACGTCTAAGTGATAAAGCGAATTGTGCCACCAGTTGTGCACTTGAAAAAAATTGTCATCACCGGACCAATGTGGTTCGCGAGTTTCCATCCATTCGATACCTTCCTCGGCCCGACCTTGCATTTCGAGAACATGCGCGACCGCATGATGTGCCCAACTATCGAGCGGATCACGTTCCACAGCTTCGCGGCCCACTGCTTCCGCTTGTGAGTAGTCGCCAGCTTCTTCCAGGCCGAAGGCATACATTCCACGGACGATGGCGTAACCAGGCTGTTCTTCAGACCACTTCGGCAGTACCCGCGCCAAACGATCTCGCAAGTTTCGAGCACTCGCGCGATAGAAATCTATCAGATGACCAGCTTGCAGACCCAATATGTCGTTTGGGTAGTCGGTGTTGTGTCGGTCAAGGCGGATCGCCGCTTCTGTCCAGTTGTTGCTTACTAGGGCGTCCAACGCCGCAACATGGGAATATTCGAATTCAGTTTTCGCGAATGACTTCGCTGCTTCGAGAATGGGTTTGGCTTCCAGGATTGCGCCAGGTTCGGTGGCCAATCCAAATAGATAGCCCTTCAGGATGTGCGCCATAGCGAAATCAGGCTCGACCTCAATCGCCAGATCCGCTTGTGCAACAGGATCACCTCTGTAGGTATTGAACGCCCGAATTGCGGAATCAAAGTGTAGTACTGCGGCATCGTTCAACCCATGCGCTAAGGGTGAATATTGGCTCTCTTTCATCGTATTATCCTAATCTAACATATTGTTTCTTCTTGGAAAAAGACTGCGCGAAAATGAATTAGATGCTTACAAAGCAACAGCATTGGCCTATTGCGCATCATTACTCCTGAGGAAGAAGACCCAGACTGTGTGTTGGCTAAAAGATCTCAGCTTTAGTGGGTAGATGATGTTGCGCTTTGTAGCTTGGAGCTGAGGATCAGAAACTGCCGTTTAGTCGTCGACAGACAAGTCGCAGAAAATTTTTGTGGTTTAGCTTGGACATACTTTTCTTTCAGGTGTTTGTTTTGACCTAAATCGTTTCTGTCTGTCTGTTCGCAATGGCTCTAAAAATTCTGTGGTGTAGAACAATTTTGCGACTTGCTGACGACGAGGGTCAATTTCCCTGGATTGCATAAAAACACCGTCATATGCGGGCGCGAATTTTGCCAATGCCCTATGTCTGTGCGTCAAAAAATCATCAAATCGTATGGCATCTAGTTCTTGAATTCTTTGTGTTGCATGTAACGGTTTTGACGCATGAGGCCGCGGATCATTGCGACGATCTGGTCAGCAAGTTCAAGTGGAGAAACGCACAGGCCGATAGTCCTGATTTGATTAGTCGGTGGCATTTGAAGTCGGCCACTGCAAACGTTTGGACAGCTAAGCGAGACGTCCTGCACGTCCTCCAACAGTTTGCACCGAGGATGCAATTCTGAGCGCAAATAGGACTCGGGTCCAATTCTCATCTCTCGTGCGAAGAGCAGCATGAAAGCACAACGCAATGAACACACCTGACATGGCGTCGATCGGCAAACGAATAGCCGAACCGCGAGTGTTTGCAAGAAATATGGTTGTATTGTCTAGCTTAACTTTTAACTGATCTTTCCGCTAAAAGAGCAGCGTAATACAAGAGAATTTACCAACACACATGAGGAATGACTCTATGGAGTTTTCAAAAGGCCCCGAGTAGCTCAAAAGGTGACTTACGGTTGAAGTGGCATGTTCGAAATCTGCATCCCCCTCCGTCCAAACGCTAGTTCTGAAATATTGGATGTTGGGGCGAAAACCTACTTATTCACTTTAATAGCGGCTGGGAAGTTTAAGGTTCCATTCTGGTGTGTATGCAGCGTAGGTTAGTACCTCATATTTGACCCACCCAAAGTGGAATGAGCCTCGCAACTCGTACGATCGACGATCATCCATAAACGGAGTCTTTTCAATTCGCACAGGAGAGCATGTTGTGCTTTCCTTGTACAAGCAGCGAATATATAGAGTGACCAAAGGACGATCGAGCTTCGCTCCATAGCGTAAAATCGAGAAATTCGGGCCCTTTCTTAGCTCATCTCGCAAATCCAAGTCTTCAAGACAGCTTTTTGTGGTCACGACACTCAATTTGCCTTGTCGCCCTCCAATGCGGTGCATTGGGGCCTCCACGGAAGCAGACCAACCGGTAAGACAGTAAGAATCGATTTTCAGTGGCTTTCGCAACTCTCTTAGCTTTGAAAATGACGAAGGATGACCAACTACAAGATGCTCACTCTCCGCGCCGAATTTTTGACTGGGTGACATTTTTTACGTAATTTAGTGAAAGAATTAATAAGATTCGACAAGTACTTTCGATGGATATTATTGGGTCCCCGAGGGCATCCATGTCACGATACGTGAGATTTATGATTACATTTATGTATTTTATTATTGCCTAGACTATTATTTGCATATGTAATATATTTAGTTTTCTGTTGCATTATTATTTACATCAGTGTCTATTTCAGCAAATGTGTCGAGTAATTGATAACTTCGTACTTGATGCAAGTAAAATTGAGTAACCCTCGCAACTCACACTTCCCTCGAACTTCTTCCTCAAGAGTTTTTGTATTCTCATCGGGAGGAACTTCTTCAAGAAAAGAAGACCAGGTTACGCTACATTCGTTGAGGCAGTGTAGATGTAAAATGAGAAATGGTTGGTTCAGTTGAATTCCGTATCTTACGATTGAAAATTTTGTATTCTTCTTGAAATTGTCGCGAAATTCTCGATCTTCACTGCCTCCACGCAGTGTTACAACACTCAAGTTACCTCGACGCCAAACAACATGATGTATCGGTTGCTCTTCGGCCGGCGAGTGTCCGTTCAGTGTAAAAGACTTAATTTTGATAGGTTTTTTTAGTTCTTTAAATGTTGATATTGGCGATACATGGCCAAGCGCGAGATAGTCGTTTTTGGCCCCGAAGCTCAGTATGTTAGTCATTGCACTTCATTCCTCGAAATAAAAACTAATCTAGAACTTCTGAGTTCGCACTTCTGTTTTCTGAGAACTAAGCAGACCAGAATAGGGTTGCTTATGCTAAATGTGATGCAAACTAAGTCTCAGCAAGCTATTGCTTTAAATTCACTTTCGAATTTGCAGCGTGAAAACTTGCTCTCTAAGTAATCAAGCCAAAAGCGTGGGCTAGATATGAGGTGTTCAACACTGCAATTGGAGCTTCCGTTGACTTTCCGCTGAAAGTCGTAAGGTGGCTAGGCAGGACAAGTAGCTGACTATTATTGTGACTGATCTATGAGCCGTGCGCGAGTTGCATTGCTAATATTTAATTGCATTGACTTCTTGGTTGGTAAGATATCAAGCAATTCCAAATTGCTAAAATCAAATGCTGAGCTAAAAGTATGCAAATTTTCCGCATCGACCCAATCTCATCACTCTCAAGTGTCGAGTAATCTGCTATAGTCTTAGAGCTCTGAACGTAGTATTGAAAATGGCATTGGTATTGTACGATACTGCCAATTCTAACTATCATTCATATTGACTTGATTACTCATGATGGCTGAGCAGATTTTTACTCTGCATCGTAAAACTGGCGTCATTTTTTCCTGTTTTGAACAGGCCCTGATTCTAACAGTGCATAAAAAAAACATCAAAACGAATTTAGTTGGAGATATTTCTGTAAAACTACGTATCGGATCGACTTTTTTTGCGGGTAGTCGTTAACGATAGAAGAGCGCGACTACTTTCGACAGGTTTTCTGACGCAGACCGATCGGCTGCGTAGCTTCGCAATGGCAACAAATCTGCTAATTCATTTCATTCAAAGATACTTTGTTGTTGCCCAGTGGTCTCTCCACTTCGGCTCTTCAAGAGATTGGGCAGCCTTGACGCCCTTAACGGGACGAAACCGCAGACACCACCAAGCAACAATCTGCTGACGGGCCGATGGTTTATAGACTTTTGGTGTACCCAAAGTGGTATCCAATCGTTCTTTTTCCTTTTGCTTTTGACGAGGTACGCGTTTCTGAAAAACAAAAGTCTCGTCTTCTCTTTCAGCAGACGAGGCAGGTTCGGCGATCTCCGAGTGATGCAGTTCTGTCGAATTATGTTTCATGAAAAATCTCCCGGCGTTTGACGGAAGATTGGCCGAATAGATATTGTATTGAAAATACAAACTATAAATGCACTGTATTGGAAAAGCTAATATGCTCACCCACCGACAGATCAGGTACTTTCTCGCTGTTGCCGATGCCGGGCAGGTTTCCGCTGCGGCACGCGCATTAAATGTTTCTCAGTCGGCTGTCACACTCTCAATCAAAGACATGGAGGCTCATTTGGGCACGACACTCTTTGAGCGCATGCCAACCGGCCTGAGGCTCACTCGTGCTGGGTACCAGTTTAGGTTCCATGCCCAAAACATTGCTGCTTCTTTTGAAGCTGCCTCGAAGTGTGTTGAGACTTACGGCGATGATATCACCGGGGTCATTCGCTTAGGTATGAGTTGGACATTGTCTAGCTATTTCGCATTTCCGGTGATTGAACAATTTACCCGCCAACATCCGAAGATTGAGTTGCATCTTGTTGAGGAGCCTCGTGAGATTTTGGAGCAATCGCTTGTTGATGGCGAGCTTGATCTTGCCCTGATGCTCACGTCGAACCTGACGCGCGGGATTGGGCTTCAAAGCAAGACGTTGCATCGGTCGCAACGCAGGCTGTGGACTAGCGTAGATCATCCACTAGCCAAACAAAGAACGGTTACGCTGTCGGATGTTGCGAGTCACCCTTACGCGATACTGCGATCAGATGATGCTGCGCGACAGGGCTTGGCTCACTGGACTGCAAAGACCGGGCAGCCCAAGATTAAGTTCTCTTCTTTGTCCATCGAAGCTGTCCGTAGTCTAGTTGCGTCCGGTCAGGCCGTAACAATCCTTAGCGACGTGGTCTATCGGACCTGGACTTTGGACGGTCGGCGTGTTGAAAAGATACAACTGGTAGAACCTATCCCGACAATGGACGTGGGGATAGCTTGGCTTGATAAGATCAAACTGGATTCTGCCGCAAAGCTGCTATGTCATGCATTTGAGAAATCAATACAACAATCCTAAATTGCGAAAGCCTTTTGAATTTTTTGTTGGCGGAAATAGACTTGGTAAACTCGAGCGTTACGCTTCATTCATAATATAGTTTGACCGCGCTTTAGTTCTTAAAAATCACACTACTATTTCAACTCTACAAAAAGAACGAAAGTCCGCGCTTTTTTGCTAGATTTGTCGCTTGAGCTATTTGTGAACCCCTTTCATCTCCTTCGCTGAAATTTCCAAGCGCACGCATTGCGGCAGGCTCTAGGGCAAGGTCATTTATCTCTTTGGCAAAAAGGAGAACTGCTTCTGCCTCGGCCTTCGCTTCGCTTATTCGATTTTCGTTTCGAAGATGTTCAACCCGATTCAATCGCAGCCAACCGTTAAACTGGCGCAGGTTTAGCCGTTCTGTTGTGTTGATATGCTCATTCAAAATACGGTTTGCCTCATCAGTTCGCCCTGTTGCTAGCAGCAATGACGTTACGTCTCCTGCCAGCCAAGATGCGAAGATAGGTACGTCAATTTCCTCAGCACGGCGTAAACCGTTTAGAAGAAGTGCGTGGGCCTCTTCTGGACGGTTCGAAAATAGTTCTACCCTCCCGAGTCTGTGGAGGGCGAAAATCATATCTATAGGTCGTTTAGTTTCGTTCGCGAGATCGAATGCGCGCTCTGCATGCTTGCGTGCTGCCTCAACTTGTCCGTTCAGCGCAGAAGCGTTTGAAAGGTGACCATGACACCAAATCGACCTAGTTCCCGTGTGTCCAAACCGTTCGGCTCTGTTTTCTTCCCAATAAGGAATGGTAGGGGCAAGGAGTGAGATTGTTTCTTGCCAAGCACCCATGAGAGACAGCGCTTGTGCTTCTGCCAGTTTCGCTTCAAAGGTAATTTGTTCCGCCGGTTCGCAAAGAGCAGCAGCGTTTCTGGCACAAGCAATAGCGTCTTCAAAATAGCCATGCGTGCTAAACAGGTAACTTTTGCTGATCTGAACACTTGCTTGAGAGGTTCGATCCGTCATCTGCTCGGCGATATTCTTTGCAACGTTGAGCTCTTCCTGCGCTTTTTCATAGTGTCCAATCGGAACGAGGACAGGGCGTAACTTCAGCGCTAGCTGGAGGCGCCGTTGTTTCGTGTCTGTCAATTTTTGGGTTCGTTCTAGTGCCACCACTGATTTTTGGTAGGCTTTCGCGGCAAGAGCGTATGAAGACAATGATGTGAACTGATCTCCAGCCCGTAAGTACCAACTAGCTGCCAATTCCCAGCTTTCTGAATTCCACGCGTGTAGCGCTATCACCAATGGATCAATTTCTGAGTGATCGCGAAAATGGTCGTATGCTTTCGCGTGAAGCAATTTGGCCTCTGCTTTTGGGATCGCAGATTGCGCTGCATTGTGAAGCATTGCATGACGGAAACGATGTCGTGAGACGCTGCCGACCCTAGTTCGGACCAGTAGTTCTTCGCGCCGAAGGGTTGCTAGAGCTCTGTCTAGACGTGTTTCATCGAAACCCGACAGTTTTGAGATCGAGTTGTCAGCAGCTTCGAAACCTAAAACAGCGACACATTGCAAAACTCGGCGCTCGTCGGGTGCAAGACGACGAAAGTTTGCACTGAGGATATCACGGATAGTTTCGGGGATTTTATCCTGTGCATCGTCAGATTGCGTCGCGATCACCCTCGCTGTTTCAACCAGGAAGAAAGGATTTCCGGCCGCTTGCCTCAAAACTCGATCGCGTTTCTTCGGTGGCAAATTGGGTAGGAGCGGGACAATTAAAGCCTCGGCTTCCTCGTCTTCTAGTGGTGCAAGACGTAAAAGTCGGAATGAACTTCGTCCGATCCACCCTACTTGATGATCCGGACGGAACGTGGCGATGATTGTTAGCGCCTCTCCAGATATCTCGCCGATAAGCCTATCTATGAACTCTGAAGAGTCTTGATCAAGCCAGTGTACATCTTCAACTGCGAGAATGACTTCACTTTCTCTTGTGGCTTCCAGGATAATTTCGCTCGTCAATTTAAAAACTTGAAGGCGTCTTTGTTCAGGTTCCAGATGCTCGCTTTCCGTTTCGTTGGCGAGGCCGAAGAGATCCAACAGGGTTTCGCGATAGACGGCGCGTATCTGTTTTTTTTGTACGGCGTTCTCAATCATTGCACGACTGGGTGTTTCACCAGCTGCAACATACGTCGCTAGAAACCGTACAATCGCACCAAACGACCTTGAGATTTCGCGATCGTAGCCTTCGATTGTAAAAGTTCGAGCTGTATTAGATGACGCTAAATATTGTCGGAGAAGTGTCGATTTCCCAATCCCAGCTTCGCCTACAATACCTACGACTTGCGCCTGCCCTTTGGTTGCCCTAGCGCTTGCATCCTTCAACTCTGCAAGTTCTGCAGCACGTGCAACAAATGCTTCGTGCTCGAATTTGGGTTGCATTCTGATAGAAGTGGCCTGGGACAACACAACTTGTCCCGGTTCGGCGGATTGCAAAAGTCGGTTAGATTCAGAAAGAAGAGGCGCCAAAACTGCTAAATCAATGTTTTCAGCGTTGTTCTCGGTTGTTACGATAACATCACCCGAAACTATTGCTGTTTTGGCGTTTTTCCCAGCTTGCTTAGAAAGCAAAGAACTTGTTTTCACAGCGGCCATTGCGTGGCGTTCGACCAGTCCCGTGAAGCCAAAGACACAAACCAGTGTAGCGCCGGCTTGATCTAGAATCTGTGCTGAACCGTCAACGAGAGCGCTTTTGAGAAGTTTGCCTAGTTCGGAGAATTCGGCGGCGAAATCTTCAGGGT
>Ga0207422_1002505_pt1 | contig 23830 bp, 24 predicted proteins | sample MarCyaLeptolynsp_FD_187757 | JGI IMG/M metagenome (GOLD analysis project Ga0207422, IMG submission 187757) | Marine cyanobacterial communities from Panama - species 1 Leptolyngbya sp. (SPAdes) | ecosystem: Environmental > Aquatic > Marine > Unclassified | place: Panama: Panama City | collected... | reverse complement strand
AATCCCCGCCACATCTTCTATGAGGTCGACGGGATTGACGTTGCGTTCGATTTCGATGTCGATGAGACTCATGGCGGCACTCCGCGGTTCTTAGACATACTGGAAAAGCCCATGCTTTTCCGCGAACGGTGGCGCCGGATGATAGGGTGATACCAACCGGCTAATCGCAAATCTCACCTCGGCCTCTCGCCAGGAGGCCGGATTGCTGCCGCCGCCAAATTCTCCGAGGACCCCGGTCCGGGAAGTGCTGCGGCTTCTTCGAATCGTCCAGTCCGGTAAAACTATAGTCCCGGATTTAACACACAACCCATCACTTTATATGACCGACCTGTCGCATTGTGGAGAAACCGGGATCTGCAGTCCCTAGGCAGGGACCGGGACCGAGAGGCCTGTGGATCTACTTATCCGACGCTTTCGCCGACTTGGAAGCGGCCGGTTTTGCGGAGGATTGTCTGCGCGGAGCTTTTGTCGCAGATCCCTTTGCGAGGCTTGCGACGGTCTGTTCCAGTTCGGCCAGCTTGACCTTCAACTCATGGTTTTCCGTGCGCGCTTTCGCTGCCATCTCCTTGACGGCTTCAAATTCTTCGCGCTGTACCAGATCCATATCGGCAAGAAACCGTTCCGCCTGGGAGCGCATGAGCGTGCTGGCCTCGCGCTGTACGCCCTGGGCCACGCCGGCCGCATCGGTCATGAGTTTTGCGAATTCGTCCAGCAGATGATTGCTTGTCTGGGTCAATGGTCTTTTCCTTGGCTGGTGCTTTGCCCGACTTCCGGGGTCGTTACGGTCCCGACGGCCTGGAGGATCTCAAACCTGTGTGTCGCATACTAACCACTATGCGGCACTGCCGGCGCAGCCTTCCATGCATTTTCTGTTCGGCCCGTCCCGATGCAATTCGGGCAAGCGCCGTACAAGTTCTTTCCTTCAGGTACTGTTTGATGCATGAAATTTCAACGCACAAAGCAGTTGACGACCAATTTACCGCATCCGCCGGTTGACGGCGCGGCTGTGAATTCGCACACCCTGACTCCGCATCACGCCCCAGGGAGACGTTCATTGGTGACATTCTCGATACCCTTTCCGGCAATTGACCCTGTCTTGCTGCAGCTCGGACCCTTTGCCATTCGCTGGTACGCCCTTGCCTATGTCGCCGGTCTTTTGATCGGTTGGCGCTACGCGCGCCACCTGGCCGAGAAAAGCGGCCTGTGGGGGGACGTGCCCCGACCGACAGCGTTGCAACTGGACGATTTTCTGTTGTGGGCGACGCTGGGCGTGATTCTTGGGGGACGGGTCGGCTACGTCCTGTTCTACAATTTCGAGCATTATTTGAAAAATCCGTCCGATATTCTCCTGGTTTGGCAGGGCGGGATGGCATTTCATGGCGGGTTTCTAGGCGTGGCGATAGCCATGCTGGCCTATTCGCGCGGCAAGACGTTTTCATTCCTCACCCTGACGGACATCGTGTCGGCAGTCGTGACTATTGGTATTTTCTTTGGCCGGATCGCGAATTTTATCAATGGCGAACTGTTCGGGCGGATAACGGATGTGCCATGGGCATTTGTTTTCCCGTTTGGAGGACCGGAACCGCGCCATCCCAGTCAATTGTATGAAGCGGCCCTGGAAGGTGCACTGTTGTTTGTGGTTTTGAACTGGTTGATCCATCGCCGCGCAGCATTTCAGACCCCAGGGCTGACAACCGGGCTGTTTGTCGCCGGTTACGGCGCAGCCAGGCTCTTTGTCGAAATGTTTCGCATGCCGGATGCGCATATCGGCTTCCTGGCCGGCGGCGTGACAATGGGCATGGTGTTGTCGCTGCCCATGGTGGTAGCGGGACTGGTTCTGGTCTTCTGGAGTACGCGCCGAAAGGTCAGCGATGCCAGATGACCGGACATTGCCGAACACCGGCATTCCGGGAGCGTCTCCGCTTGTTGGTCGGATCAAGGCCCTGATTCGGGAAAGCGGCCCGATCGACGTGGCGGACTACATGTCGATCTGCCTGACTGACAGGACTGACGGATATTATGCGACACGGGACCCGTTCGGTCGCGGGGGAGATTTTACCACGGCGCCGGAGATCTCCCAGATGTTCGGCGAACTGATCGGCACATGGTTACGCGCGGCCTGGCGCGAGAACGGATGCCCGCCTGCCGTAAACGTGGTCGAACTGGGCCCCGGACGGGGCACGCTCATGGCCGATATGCTGCGGGTCTTTCGTCTTGATGATGCTCTTTCGGCCGCAACCAGTGTGCATCTCGTTGAAACAAGTCCACACCTGCGCCGCATGCAGAAGGCCATGCTTCAGGCAACCGGGTTTCACCCGCAATGGCATGACCATGTCGACACGTTGCCGGCCGGGCCATCCTATCTGGTCGCGAATGAGTTTTTCGATGCAATCCCGTTTCGGCAATTCGTCCATGACGGATCGCAATGGGCTGAACGCGTGATCGGTTGCGACGCGAACGGGGATCTTTGTTTCGGTTTGCGGCCGGCTCATCTCGATATGGAGGAGCACGGAGTGGATCTGCCACCGCCGCTTGCCGGGCAGATCCTTGAAGTGTCTCCCATGCGCCAGGCAATTGCCGCCCGGATAGCGAACCGCTTACAGAAATGTGGCGGTGCCGGATTGTTCATTGATTATGGGCATGGGCAATCCGGTTACGGGGATACATTCCAGGCGCTCCGTAACCACGCATCCGAATCCGTCCTGGCGCATCCCGGTGATGCCGATCTGACGTCGCATGTGGACTTTGCCGTGTTGCGGGATACGTTCGCCCGGTTCGGTCTTGTTGCGCCGCAAGTGATGTCCCAGTCCGATTTTCTGCTGCAAATGGGGCTCCTGGAGCGCGCCGGCAGGTTGGGACGCGATGCCGGACCGGAAACGCGGGAGATGATCCAAGATGCGGTTGAAAGACTTGCCGGACCGGATCAAATGGGTCATTTGTTCAAGGTGTTGTGCGTTGCAAAAGGCGAAACGGTTCCACATCCTTTTGAACGGCTCTAAACCCCGAGGGCGCTCGGGTTCAGGCAAATCTGCGGGAAGGCGATATGGTCAAACCAATTGAAAGTCCGGCTCTGGCCGAACTGCCCGGCATCAGCCACGGATATTTCACCCGTGAAGGCGGCGTTTCGAAAGGGGTCTATGACAGTCTCAATATCGGCTTCGGTTCCGACGACGCCCATGATGACGTGGCGCAAAACCGAAAGCGCATTGCCGGTCATCTCGACGTGTCTGCAGAACATTTGTTCGTCCCCTACCAGATTCACAGCCCCGATGCGGTGTTTGCGGAAACCGATTTCGACGGCAGCGTGCCAAAGGCGGATGCCGTGGTGGCATGCCAGCCGGGTCATGCGGTCGGTATTTCGACGGCCGATTGTGGGCCGGTCCTGTTTGCGGATGCTGACAATGGTGTTGTCGGCGCGGCGCATGCGGGATGGCGCGGCGCCTTCACCGGCGTGCTGGAAGCCACGCTGGAGGCCATGGAAAGCAAGGGCGCCCGACGCGATCGGATCAACGCCGTACTCGGCCCGACAATATCCGGCGCAAATTACGAGGTCGGACCGGAATTCGTCGAACGATTCCTGGAGGCGGCGCCTGCAAACTCGGCCTATTTCAAACCTTCCGACAGACCGGGGCATGCCTATTTCGATCTCCCGGCCTATATCGTCAATCGGCTGCGCGGCGCCGGGATTGAAAAGGCGCATTCCCTTGGATTATGCACCTATGCCGATGAAGAACGGTTTTTTTCCTATCGGCGCTCGGTCCATCGCAAAGAGCCTGATTATGGCAGGCTCATGGCGGCAATCGTATTGACCGGCTAATCTGTCCGCACGGCGCGACTCGCCAAAAACCTGAACGGCTCCAGAGGGATCGGGCAATGGCACTGCATTTTGAACCGGCGGAATTCGAAGCGCGAAAAAATCGGCTGCTTGCGGAAATGGAAGGCGCGCAATTGGATGCGCTGTTGATGTTTGCCCAGGAAAGCATGTATTGGCTGACCGGCTACGACACATTCGGTTTCTGTTTTTTCCAGTGCCTGGTTCTCAAGAGCGACGGTACACTTGCATTGCTGACCCGCTCTGCTGACCTGCGACAGGCCGAGCACACGTCTAACATCGAACACATTCATCTTTGGGTTGATCGACGCAATGCCAGCCCCCAGCAGCAATTGCGGGATCTGCTCAATGATCTGGATCTTCTGGGCGCCAGTCTCGGAGTCGAATATGACACGCAGGGCCTGACCGCGGGAAACGGGCGCAGGTTGGATGCCGCATTGGCGGATTTCGGCAGGCTTTCAGACGCTTCGGAGATTGTGCACGGGCTGCGGCTGGTCAAGAGCGAGGCAGAACTGAAATATGTCCGCAAGGCCGCTGACCTCAACGATGATGCGTTTCAGGCCGCATTGGATGTTGCCGGCGCGGGAGTGGATGAAGGCGTAATCCTGGCCGCGATGCATGAAAAGATCTTTGTCGGCGGTGGTGATTATGCAGGCAATGAATTCGTCATCGGTTCAGCCGACGATGCATTGTTGTGCCGCTACAAATCAGGCCGGCGTGTCCTGTCGGAAAAAGACCAACTGACGCTTGAGTTTGCCGGCACGTATCGCCATTACCATGTTGCGGGGATGCGTACCGTGCCGATCGGAGAGGCCACGGACCGGCATCGTGCGATGCATGAGGCCGCACGGGATGCCCTGATGGAATGCGAATCCGTTATGCGTCCGGGACATACGTTCGGCGACGTGTTTGACGCCCATGCGCGCGTGTTCGATGAACGGGGTTTGCACGCACACCGTTTGAATGCCTGTGGTTATTCCCTGGGCGCCCGGTTCGCGCCGAGCTGGATGGACTGGGCCATGTTCTACAAGGACAATCCGGTTGAAATCCTGCCCAATATGGTGCTGTTTGCGCACATGGTTCTGGCTGACAGCGAGACCGGTACCGCAATGTCCCTCGGACGCACATATCTTACCCGTGAAGGCGAAGCCGAATCGTTGTCGCGGTTTGACCTTGACCTCTACGTTCGCTGACCGGCAATCTTGGAACCGGATCCTTGGGACCGCCAATCCATGACTGGATTTCTCCGGCAAGCGGAGATAAAGATGATCGACGGCGTGCGTTACGATAGGAAAGCATGAAAGTGGGCGGAACTCTGAAATCTCTTGTCGGTGCAATTCTGCTTGCTTCAAGCATGGCGTTGACAGCCTGCAGCAATGCTCCGAACACAATCTCCGGTCTGACCTCGCGGCCGGTGGCGCTGGATCCGGGCGAGCAGATTGCGCCGGAAGACTTCATCTTCGCATTCGAACCTTTCGACGGCATACCGGTCAATATCGGCGACTCTCTGCAGGGTGCATTTTTGAGATTTGGCGCCAGCTACTCGGTCAACGTGACGCCGCACGTCAAGGATAACGCGACACACCGTGTCCGCGGATATCTTGTTGCTACGTCCGACGATACCGCTACGATTATCGCCTATACCTATGATGTTTTTGATGGCAATGGTACGCGCGTTCACCGTATCAAGGGCCAGGAGATCGCGGGCGCTTCCTTCGGGGATCCGTGGTCCGCAGTTTTTGAGGGGACGATCAATCAGATTGCCGTCCAGTCCCTCATCTCGTTCCGAAACTGGATTTATTCACGGTCCTGACGTGTCTCAGTCGAAGCGCCGGCGGGCAGATGACGGGCGCCGCGGGCGCGCGGCACCGACGCCCGTTCACTTGCGGCGCACAGATTCATTTTAAGCTTGACTGCGGATTACCGTTTTAATCGGTTGTTCTTCTCCCAGAGCATTGTTAAAAGGCGGGCGAAAATTGCTGGCGGCCGGCTGGATCTTCCGGTTAACCGCCATCTCTGCCGGTCCCGACTTCGGTCTGGATCGGAGTGGCAGCAGCATTTCCTGGTCAGGCGGACTCATCTGACCAGGCAAGAGATGCGAAGATCGGGAATCAGAGCTGTTCGATGTTTCGTTGAAACAGTGAATCGTTCCAATGACCGGGCAAGGCGGGGTTTCGGATGCGCATCCGTTGAAGTGCAGGCGAGAGTCCGTAGTAAATAATTTGGAATCGTTCAGGATCCTGAGTTTGGTCGATTCAATCTCAAGTCACCCTGTTCCAGCCGTCGGGACATACTCATGAAACTGGTTGCGGGCAATTCCAACCGTTCGCTTGCCGAGGCAATCGCCGGGTACCTCGATGTCCCACTTGCGAAATGCATGGTTCGAAGGTTTGCCGATCAGGAAATCTTCGTCGAGTTGCAGGAGAACGTGCGGGGCGAGGATGTTTTCGTCATCCAATCGACAAGTTATCCTGCAAATGACCACTTGATGGAACTGCTGATCATCACCGATGCTCTGCGCCGGTCTTCGGCACGGCGGATTACCGCTGTACTTCCCTATTTCGGCTATGCGAGGCAAGATCGACGCGCTGCCGGCAGAACGCCGATATCGGCAAAACTTGTTGCCAATCTCATCACCCAGGCCGGTGCCGACCGGGTGCTGACCATGGATCTGCACGCCGGTCAGATTCAGGGATTCTTCGATATTCCGACCGACAATCTGTTCGCTGCGCCTGTCATGACCCGCGACATCAAGGAGCGATACGACCCGTCCGAAATCATGGTGGTTTCACCGGATGTCGGCGGCGTGGTGCGGGCGAGGGCGGTGGCCAAGCGGATTGGCGCGGCGCTCGCCATCGTCGATAAACGGCGTGAACGCCCCGGCGAATCGGAGGTCATGAATATTATCGGGTCCGTCGATGGCCGGCATTGTGTGCTGTTCGACGACATAATCGATTCCGGCGGCACTTTGTGTAATGCCGCAGACGCTCTGCTGGAAAAGGGCGCCACCTCGGTGACCGCCTACATCACCCATGGCGTGCTTTCCGGTGGCGCGGTGACGCGCATCGCATCCTCGCAGCTGCGCGAACTGGTGATTTCGGACTCGATCGAGCCGACCAAGGCCGTACAAGCTGCACCGAACATCCGCGTTCTTCCGGTTGCACCGCTGCTCGGCGAGGCCATCAACCGGACCGCCCTGGAAGAATCCGTTTCAAGTCTTTTCGATTGATCCGCCGGGAAAACGACTGGAGCCGGTGCGTCGCATTGCAACTTGTTTTTGCCTGGATGCCGATCCACATTCCCATGGTAGGTCCGGGCAGGTCCGACCGGCTCTCGTACTTTTGTGCAGAGGTGCCTGGACTCTTGTGAATGTGCGGCCGGCCTGGGCCGGGCCTGCCTGCAATCGACGGAGCACGAGCAATGACAACGGAAAAAAACCGCCACAAGATTATTACCGCGTTCATGGACCTGGTGGCGCGCGACTCCTGGGATGAGGTTTCGATGCCGGCGATTGCTCGGGCCGCTTCGGTGAAGCTTGAAGTCCTGAGGGCGACATACGATTCCCGGTTGGCGATTCTGGAGGATTTGGCGCGACGGACCGATATGGCGGTGCTGCGCGATGTGGATCCCAATTTGCATGAGGAAAAAGTGCGGGACCGGTTCTTTGAGATTCTCATGCTGCGTCTGGATGTTCTCACACCTTACAAGCCCGGATTGAAAGCGCTGGCGCGGCAGGCGCGACGGGATCCGTTGTTGGCGCTGGTCCTTGTGCGCACCGTCTTTCAGTCCCAGGGCTGGATGGTAATGGCCGCGGGTCTTGGGGCCGAGGGACTGCAGGGAGCCGTGCGCACCAAGGCTGTTACCTTTGCTTATCTGGATACAATGCGGGTCTGGTTCGAGGATGACGAGCCGGGCCTTGCAAAGACAATGGCGGCGCTGGACAAGGCGTTGCGCACGGCGGAGCGCCGGTTGCAGCGTCTTGCCCGGTTTGGCAAACTGGTGATGCCGGGACGGTTCAAGGCCACGGATCGAAACAGGGAAACCACGGAAACCGGGGATGACGCCGCGCCGGCCGCCGCATCGGGATAATGTTGATCTCAATTTGGAAAGACTGATGAGCACTGAAGAAATGCCGCAGATCGACTTTGACGATTTTCTCAAGGTCGACATCAGAGTTGGTACGGTCGTTGACGTCCAACCCTTCCCCGAGGCCCGCAAGCCCGCTCTGAAACTGGTCATAGATTTCGGTCCGGATATCGGCCGGAAAAAGTCATCGGCCCAGATCACTGAAAACTATGCGCCCAGCAAACTCATCGGCTGCCAGGTGATGGCAGTTGTCAATTTTCCGCCGCGCCAGATCGGCAAGTTCATGTCCGAAGTGTTGACGCTCGGGTTTCCGGATCGACATGGAAATGTGGTGCTCGCCGGACCTGACCGTCCGGTTCCAAACGGCGGCCGCATGCATTGATTCCAACAATGTCTGGAAGCCGGACAACCCGCCCCTTCGATTGAGTGACATTTGCTCTGCGTTGGCATGAACCGCGCCATACGCCGCCGCCTCATCCCGGAATTGTCATAATTGCGCGCAACCCGCCAAGCGGTGCTTCCTGAAGTTCTATGTCGCCGCCATGGTTGCGAGCGATATCGCGGGCGATGGCAAGGCCAAGTCCGGTCCCCGCGTCATCCTGATTGCGCGCCTGGTCCAACCGGAAAAAGGCCTTGAAGACGAGATCGCGCTTGTCGGCCGGAATTCCGGGACCGTCGTCATCCACCGATACGGACAGCCAGCCTTTCTTGTGAACGCCGGATATGATCACCAGGTCGCCGTAGCGACAGGCGTTCACAATCAGGTTTATGAGGCAGCGCTTTATCGCATTTGGGCGAACCGGAATGATCGGGTCGCCGGAAAACCGGACATCGACCGTGGCGCCGATCAGTTCGGCGCCACTGGCAAGGTCATGAAGAACCGCCTTGATGTCCGTATCCTGGGTGCTTTCATCGCCGTCGCCCTTGGCGAAGGCCACATAGGCCTCCAGCATTTCCTCCATCTCGGAAATGTCCTGCTTCAGATCCGCCGTCGCATCGGAATCATCCAGCAGTGCCAATTGCAAGCGAAACCGGGTCAGGATGGTTCGGAGATCGTGGCTGACGCCGGCCAGCATGGTCGTTCGCTGGTCAATCTGACGTTCGATACGGCGACGCATGTCGATGAAGGCCTGCGCGGCGCGACGAACCTCACGCGCGCCGCGCGGCTCGAAATCGGTGACGTGGCGTCCCTTGCCAAACCCCTCTGCGGCATCGGCAAGCCGTTCGATCGGCCGGATCTGATTGCGCAGGAACAGAATCGCGACAATGATCAAGACCAGCGAGGTGCCGATCATCCAGGCAAGGAAGATATGGGTGTTGGATGCGTAGGTCTGACTACGACGCGCCAGGATACGAAGATTGGCGCTTTGCAGCTTGATCTGAATCTCTACGAAGCGCGAACTTCCCACGGTGTCGATCCAGAATGGCCGCCCGACGCGCCTGGACAATTCCTTGCTCAGGGTCTGGTCGAGAAGCGAGAAGAACTGCTTCTCCCTCGGGGACGGCAACGGGCCGGGCGGCAGGACAGCCATTGAAAGATCCAGCCGATCTCTCGCGATCCGGGCGATCGCATCGTAATTGCCGCCCTGATCATAGGTCTCGATCACGTCGATGATGGCAGCAATGTCGCGAACCGTCGCGCTGGACAATCTTGTCGTAACGCGGTCCCAGTGCCGTTCCATGAACACGAAGGCGATGACAGACTGCAGGATCACGATCGGCATGACGATGATCAGCAGGGATCGGGTGTACAGGCCCTTGGGCAACAGCCGGGTGAAGAAACCGCGCGCACGCTCTCGCGTTGCCGCGGGCTGCTGGGAGGTGGCGGAACGCGCAAGTTCGGAAATGGGGGCCTCCGGCAAGGCGGTTTCCGTCAGGTGGGCTTCCGTCGTGGTCATGATGAATTCCAAAGGACCGCACACGGCCCGTCATGAGAACGAAACGACCGAACTCCATATAGGTCCTAATCGGTCATCAGACGATAGCCGATGCCGCGGACGGTTTGCAAATAGCTGGGATCGGCCGGATTCGGTTCGATCTTCCGGCGCAGGCGGTTGATCTGCACATCCGCCGTGCGCTCTCCCAGTGCATTGCCGTCTCCCGTCAGGTCATAGCGCGAAACCGTTTCGCGCGGTTGTTCGGCAAACAGTTTCAGCAATTGCCGTTCCCGGTCGGTCAGTCGCACCCGTTCATTGTCGCGGTGCAGTTCGAGGCGCTCGAGATCGAATTTGAACGGCCCGAACACAACTTCGGTGGGTTTTTCCAGGGCCGCCTGATCGGTTTGCAGGCGTTTCAGGATATTGCTGACCCGCAGCACCAGTTCCCGCGGTTCGAAGGGTTTGGTGATGTAATCGTCGGCGCCGATTTCAAGTCCGTTTATCCTGTCAGTCGCTTCCGACAGGGCGGTCAGGAGAATGATCGGTATGTCGCGAATACCGCGCAGACGTTTGGCGAAGTCAAAGCCGCTTTCGCCCGGCATCATGACATCGAGGATCATCAGGTCGAAGTCGAGCCCTTGCAGCTTGTTTTCCGCGTCCGCCGCGGTTGCGGCTTCGGACACCCGATAGCCATTTTCTTTCAGATAACTGGACAACAGGATCCGGATGCGACTGTCGTCGTCAACCAGCAGGATGTGGGCTGCGTCGTCCACGGGTCTTATGTGTGCCATGCAATCTCCCGTGTTTTGAATTCTTGCGGACCAGGTCTCGGTCCGGCTCCGATACGTGATATCCGGTTGCGGTCGCGCAGGTCACCGGTCATCAGGTCTTATCTGAGCAGGTTCTCGACATTAGCCCGTTCCGTCTCGTCGACCATCGTGAGCAGGAAATGACGTATGATCTCGCCGTTTTCCGGTGAAATTGCGTTGAGGGCATTCTCGATCCGCTCGGCCTGGGATTCCGCCAGCTTTACAGCAAACACGTGACCACGCTCAGTCATATAGAGCAATCGTTCCCGTCGGTCGACCGGTCCGGGTCTTTGTTCGATATAGCCTTCGTCCAGGAGCTGCTTGAGAACTCTGCTCAGACTTTGTTTGGTGATTTTCAGAATTTCGAGGAGATCGGAGACGCGCAATCCGGGATTGAGATTGACAAAATGGATGACCCGGTGATGGGCGCGACCGAAATTCATCGACGCCAATATTTCGTCCGGACGACCGACGAAATCGCGATAGGCGAAATAGAGCAACGACATGAACTCCGTGTGCCGAATCGCTTCGGCTTCGGCCGGTTTCGGCGTCGTTTTTGCTGGATTTTGACGAGATTGCGACATTTGGGACAAAATTACGTCAGCCTTGTTGACATATTTCTTTCTGATTGTTACATTGCTCTCACATCATGCGAACGATCCAAAAGAAATCGGTTCTTGGATTGTAATTAAATTTCAATCGAGGATTATTTTCGCACCTGATGGACGTTTCTAACACAGACAATTGGTTACCGGCATGATCACGGTGTCGATGTCGGAATCAAATCGATACGCGTAAACGCGGAAAGGGTAAAGAGCCATGGCCGGTCAGTCTTTCGACAAGCTGAATGGTGAAATTTGGTTTGATGGATCGTTTGTTCCCTGGGAGGAGGCGAACGTGCACGTGCTGACCCATGGTCTGCACTATGCGTCGTCGGTGTTCGAAGGCGAGCGTGCCTATGGTGGCAGGATCTTCAAACTCGATGAGCATACGCGGCGCCTGCATGATTCGGCGACCGTCCTGGGATTTGAAATTCCCTATAGTGTCGACGCCATCAACGAGGCGTGCGAGGCAACACTGAAACGCATGAAGCTTCAGGATGCCTATGTTCGACCTGTCGCATGGCGCGGCAGCGAAATGATGGGTGTGTCGGCGCAGTCGAACACGATCCACCTTGCAATTGCCGCCTGGGAATGGCCATCCTATTTCGACCCGGAACAGCGGCTGAAAGGCATTCGTCTGCAAATGGCGGATTATTGCCGGCCGGATCCGCGCACCGCTCCCTGGAAGTCGAAGGCGGCGGGATTGTACATGATCTGCACCCTGTCCAAGCACAAGGCGGAATCGGAAGGATATGCGGATGCCCTGATGCTGGACTGGCGCGGCCAGGTTGCCGAGGCGACGGGCGCCAACGTGTTCTTTATCAAGGATGGCGTCATTCATACGCCCATCCCGGACTGTTTTCTCGACGGAATTACCCGTCGTACCGTGATCGATCTGGCCCGGGCGCGCGGTATTGAGGTCGTCGAGCGGGTGATCATGCCGGAGGAAATGAGCGGTTTTGAAGAATGTTTCCTGACCGGGACCGCAGTCGAGGTGACGCCGGTTTCGGAAATCGGACCCTATCGGTTTCAACCCGGCGACATCACAAAAACGCTGTTGAACGACTATGACGCGGTGGTGCGTCAGGATGTCAACGCAGACGCGCAGGCGGCGGAATAAGGCTGTTCCTCGCCGTCGGTGTTATCCGGTACGCGTGTCAAGCAGTGCCGCTATGAACCGGTCGGACCTGTCAGGTCCGACCTTTGCCTTGCGAATGAGATAATCGAAGTGCTTGATCAGGGCCTGGATCTGATCGACCGAATTGATGACCAGGTAAGAGCCGCCGATATAGACCGCGGCGCGCAGGGGACCAAAGATTGTGTATGGCGCGGAATAGACATTGCGCTCATCGTAAAGAAAAAGTCGAAACGACGGGTAGAGGTCGCTGATCATCGTACGCATGTGATCCAGCTGATTTCTGCGAACATCCCGTGGAATTCGCGACCAGACGCCGACGCCTTCAGCCAGGCTTTCTATAATCTGCAATGGCATGCAGCACTCCAGATCGGTATCGGTCAGGCGCGACAGTGCCAATTGCCGCTTCGATCGCGCGTGGGTCTCGTCCACGCCCAATTCGCCATATTCGAATTCGACCAGCGCCTCATGCCGCATGAGCTCGGGCAGGGACGAGGGAACATACCGAATCTTGTATCCGCTGGCTTCACGGTACCACCGCTCAAGCGGGGTGCGACCCTGCCCATCTTCTTCCAGTTCGATTTCGACGGACGGGGCGACCTCGGTCACGGTCTCGCTGGACTGGCTGAGGCCGAGCAACCAGTCGAGGCTGACATTCTTGGCCTCGGCGATCCGGTGCAGCGTCTCTGCCCTGGGCAAACGGGTCTGACCGCTGGTCAGAAACTGACTCAGGGCCGAACGGTCCAGGGCGACATCCTTCGCGAACTGGGAAAGGTTGCCGCCGTCCGCCACAACCAACTGACTGAGGCGATCGCGGAAGAGGTCGGTGAGGTCCCGTTTGTCCATGACATGCTTTCTTGTATATACACAACATAATGGTGATATCACATCAAAATGTAAATCGCGCTGCGCATGTGTATCTGTCTTTGTGAATGATTATGTTGTCCAATGATCCCTGACTCCCGCAAAATGAGAGCCTGATCGAAGAGGAATCTAAGGCTTGCGGGGGCAGTAGCCGTGAAAACGCGATATGGATTCGAATGGCCGACCATGGTGTTGCTCGGTCTATGTTATGCCGGCTGGGCCACCGGCATCGGGTACGCCGAAACGATCGGTCCCCTGGTGGCAATTGCTCTTCTTGGCCTGTGTCTGGCCCTGTTTTCCTCTCTGCAGCACGAAGTCCTGCACGGACATCCGACAAGCTGGTCGTGGCTGAACACATTGCTGGTCCTGGCCCCCATCGGACTTGTCGTTCCGTACCATCGTTTTCGGGATCTGCACCTCGCCCATCACTGCAACACCATCCTGACCGATCCGTTCGACGATCCCGAGAGCTATTATGTCCATCCCGATCACTGGGACAGATATCCGGCCTGGCTCCGGCAAATGCTGATTTGGAACAACACGCTCGTCGGACGCATGACGATCGGTCCGGCGCTCGGTATTTGCGGTTTCTGGGGGGCAGAGGCCAGATTGATTGCGCGGGGCGATTCCGGTGTGCTGGTGGTATGGATTGTGCACGCTTTACTGCTCGTCCCGGTCGGTTTCCTGCTCGCGAACGCCCTTGAAACGATGTGGTGGACCTATCCGATAGCAGTCTATATCGGGATGTCGCTGATCTATGTGCGGACATTCCTGGAACACAGGGCACACGAGAATCCGCACGCCCGCACGGTTATCATTGAGGATCGCGGTCTGTTTTCCTTCCTGTTTCTGAATAACAACCTGCATGCCGTGCACCATGCCAAACCCACATTGCCCTGGTATAAGCTGCCGGACTGTTATCGGCGCAACCGGGATCGATTTCTCGCCTGCAACCGAAACTATCAATATCGGTCCTACGGAGAAATCTTCAGGCGCTACGGCTTTCGCAGAAAGGAACCGGTTGTGCATCCCTTTGCGGCCTCGGGGCGGCGGGGGAAAGGCGACGCGCAATGACAAGGGGCACTCCTATGGCGCTGCTGCCGATGTATGACTGGCCGGAAGTTCGCGGCCAGACGGACGCTTATTGGAGCGCCCTGCGCATTGCCTGTGAAAGCCGCAATATCGCGGCGCCTGAAAGCCTGACCCGGCGCGGAGAAGGGCCGAGTCCCATCAATGACAACTGGCCCCTGCAGGGCTGGCTCGACCCGGGCCTGGTTCTCGGACAGACTTGCGGCCTTCCGTTTGCGCGCCATCTGTGGGGGCGGGTGCAAATGCTGGGGTCACCCGCCTATGCGATCGACGGATGCGATCCCGGCGACTATTACAGTCTGATCATCTCGGCAAAAAACGGGCCGATCAAACACGGGGATGACATTCGCGAAACCCACCGGTTTGCCTACAATTCGCAAGGGTCCCAATCCGGTTTTCGGGTCATGCGGTTATTGCTGGAGGCGCAGGGGCGGCCATCGCATTGGCTGGAAGATGGTGTCGAAAGCGGGTCTCACCGACAATCGATCCAGGCGGTCGGCGAAGGCAGGGCGGATTTCGCGGTGATCGACGCGGTCAGTTGGCGGCTCGCGCAATTGTTCGAGCCGCAAGTCGGTCATGTCGAGGTGATCGGCAAGACGGCGAATACGCCGGGATTGCCCATGATAACCGCATTTGGACGCGATCCTGACCGGCTGCGCGATGCGATCGATGAGGCCATTGCAGCGCTCGATCGTTCATCGGCGGATGCACTCGGACTGACCGGATTCCGCCGTCGAAGCGAAGGTGATTACCACGGCTTCCTCGAGGGCTGATTGCGCCAATCGCGCTATGCGGCCTGGGCTATCGTGCTGACCAGCGATCCGCGTCGGCGTCATCCGACTGTTTGGCTTCAACCCAGTTTCCGACGGACCCGTCGGCGGGATGCTCCTTCTTCCAGAACGGTGCACGGGTCTTGAGGAAATCCATCAGATAGTCGGCCGACTCGAAGGCGGCGCGCCGATGTTGCGAGGCCGAGGCGACAAAAACGATCGGGGCGCCGGGAACGATACGTCCCGTCCTGTGGATGACCGTCAGGCCCAGCAAAGGCCAGCGCTGCAGGGCCTCGTCGGCGACCCGGCGAAGTTCGGCAACAGCCATGCCGGGATAATGTTCAAGCTCCAGGGCAGCCAGGGTGCCGTCCTCGTCGCGGCACAGTCCGGTGAACGTCACCAGTCCGCCGATGTCGCACCGTCCGTCAGTGAGACGGTCGCATTCCGCCTGCACGTCGAACGGTTCGGTCTGAATGCGGATCGTCGGAGTGACAGTCATGGTCAGCCGCCGGTCATCGGTGGAAAAAAGGCCACTTCGTTGACGTCATCCAGACGAGCGTCGTGGGTGACATGCAATTGATCGTAGGCGACGCGGATGATTTCCGGTTCCTCGAAGGCGGCCTGAAAATTCTCGCCGCGTTTGCTGAGCCACGTCATCAGTTCGGTTGCGTTGTTCACGCCGTCGGGGCGATCGATGGTTTCTTCATCAATGCCCGTACGTTCGCGGACCCAGGCGAAATACCGGATTTTCAAGGTTCAGTCTCCTCAAGCAGATGTCTGATGCCGGCGCGACAATAATCATATCCGGTATATAGCGTCAGGATGGCCGCTATCCATAACAAGGCGATGCCGGTATCGGTCACACCCGGCAGGAGCGGTTCGACGGCGGGCGCACCGAGCAGCACGCCGATCGCAATCAATTGCAGGGTGGTCTTCCATTTTGCCAGGTTCGACACGGGGACGCTGACCCGCAGTTCCGCCAGAAATTCGCGCAAGCCGGAAACCAGAATCTCGCGGGCCAGGATCGTCAGTGCGGCCAGCATCGACCAGTCGCGAATGGTTCCGTCCGCAGCCATCATCATCAGGCATGCGGCGACCAGCAACTTGTCGGCGATCGGGTCCAGCATCCGGCCGATAGCGCTCTGCTGATGCCAGGCCCGAGCCAGATATCCGTCAAAGAAATCCGTCACGGCGGCGACGATAAACAGGCCAAGGGCAATCAGACGGAAGGTCTCGCCCGGCACATAAAAGCACCCGACTACCAGCGGCACGGCAAGGATCCGGCTGTAGGTCAGAATGTTAGGCAGTGACAGGGCGTGCGAAGTCTGCATGGTCCACCGACGACATTCAACTCGGTTGGTACGATACCAACGGTACTCACCGATGGTATTAGGCCTTTTCGTGCGCATGGATCAAGCACATAGCGCGAGCCTCCATCAATTGTCGCATGCATTCACACGATGTTGAGACCGGATCAAGGCGAACCGCCTTTGTTCGCGCCGCCAGCAGGCCGGATTTCGAGCGTTCGCCGAATCGGAACTCGCCCCGTGCGGCCACACTGTCGCAGGAGCCGATTCCATCTGAACCGGGGAGCTTTCAGGGATTTTGGGCGCGTTCGCCGGCAATATCCGAAACCATGACACCGCCGATTTCGCGAAGCAGTTTGCGTTTCATGGCGTTGGCGTAATCTTCATAATTGTGGGCAATTTCCAGAAAGGCTCCGGGCCCGAACAGCACGTTCTTGCGATAATAGGATTCGGGGTCGGGATCCGCCCCCTTGATGACCAGGCCGTTGACCGTGATGCCGCCGAAATCGAAAGCCCTGTAGGCGGATTTCGGCGGGAAACCCTCATTGTGGACCCCGTCGCCGGAAACGTCGATGACCTGACGGGCACACGCAATCGGTGCACGTGCCAGCCGGATGGCGCCGAATCCCAACGCGTATCCGACGGCGGTCGGAAACTCGACGAAGGCCCGCTTGTGGCTCGAGAGCTTGGCTGCAAACCGGTCGATATCGGCGTCAGATGCCAAAAATGCCCAATCGGCGATGATGGCCTGCTGGCGCCGTCCGCTCCATTCGTAGGCCGTTATCAGGACGCCCTCGACGCCGAGGATGGCGGCGCGAACTTCCCTGTCCATGAGGGCGGTGGCCAAGCCCTGGCTCTGCAGACGGAATTCGGCCCCGTTAACGCTGGAGGAGGCATCGAGCGCAAGCACCAGCGCGACTTCGCAGCTGTCGACCGAAGCGTTTGCTGCAAACGGACCTGCAACGCCCGTGGCCAGCATGCCCAAGGCGGCTGCAACCAGGCGGCCTCTCCTGCAGATGGCGCGTGCCGGTGAATCGTCGCGGTCGCGATCGAGAGATTGCGCCGACATTGCGCTGTTGAGCGGCGTTGCCGATTGTTTGTCGGGATCCATACGCGATGCCGTCCGTCCATGGTTTCAGATCGCGGTATTAGACTTCATCCCAGACATGGGAACAAGCTTCGGTCGTCTTCCGGTTCGGCTTGCAGCAGGAGGACGGAAGCGGAATCGTGCGAACCGGCTGTTGCTTGCCTGCTCCGGGCCATAAAAAAAGACTGAAAGATATAAACCTGCACTGGGAGAAATCGGAATGGGGAGCGGTTTGAATAGGTTTGGGTCAGGTTTGTGTCCGCGAACCGATAATCAAAACGTGGATCGACAGGGAGGGACTATGATGAGAACCTGGCTATTTGGAACGATTGCCGTCGGAGCGCTGCTCGCGGTCAATGTCGCCAATGCGGCAGACAAGCTCAAGATCGGTGTGCTTGCGACACTGGAGGGCACATACACCGTGCTCGGTGAAGACGGTGTGCGAGGATTTGAGACCGCGCTCAAACAATTGGGCGGAAAAGTTGGCGGCCGTGAGGTCGAGGTGATCATCGGCGCGACCGATGCGAGCCCGGACAGCGCGGTGCGCGCGGCGCGCAAGGTTGTGGAACAGGACAAGGTCGATATCGTGATCGGTCCGCTTTCGGGGTCCGAAGGCATCGCGCTGCGCGATTATTCGAAATCCCAGCCGCAGGTGACGTTCATCAACGGTATTTCCGGCGCGCAGGAAACCACCTTTGTCACCCCATCGGAGAATTTCTTCCGGTTCAACATGGATGGTGCGCAATGGTCGGCCGGTCTCGGCGACTATGTGTACAACGAAAAGGGATACAGGACCGTCGCGACGATCGGCGAGGATTATTCCTTTATCTACACGCAAGTGTTCGGTTTCGTCACCGAATTCTGTGGCGCCGGCGGTGAAGTCACCGAACGGTTGTGGGTGCCGCTTGGCACGAAGGATTTTGCCTCCATCATTGCCGCGCTGCCGGACGATGTCGATGCGATCTATCTGGGACTGGGCGGCGGCGACGCGGTGAATTTCCTCAATCAGTACCAGCAGGCCGGCGGTGATGCCAACCTGATTGGCGGCACGATCATGGTCGACGGAACGGTGCTGAACTCCAAGGGCAAGGCCAAGAACGCCCTGATCGGGACGCCGTCCTCCGGTCCGCAGGCCGATACGTGGGACGATCCGAAATGGCAGGCCTATGTGAAAGCCTATCAGGATGCGTTTCCGCCTGAAAAGCGCTTCCCGAGCCCGTCCCTTTTGGCGACCGGTTACTACAACGCTCTTTCGGCCCTGAATGCGGCGATGACCGAAGTCGGCGGCGATTTGTCCGACGGTCACAAGAAGCTGCGTGCGGCGTTGTCATCCCTGGAACTGGATGCACCGAACGGCAAGATTACGCTTGACGAAAACCGTCAGGCTATCGGAACCAACTTTGTGTCCGAAGTGGTTGAAACCGCAGACGGCAATCTGGCTACCAAACTGGTGAGCATCAAGGAAAACGTCAATCAGACGCTGGGAATCGACGCGGCGACCTTCGCCAAGATCGGTCTCCCGAGCCGCGATGTGCCGGAGTGCAAGAAGTACTGATAGCTCCGCGAAGCGCCTAACGGTCCGGGTCGTCACCATGGTGTTCGACCCGGACCGGAGATCAATCCCTGGGCGGAATTGCAAACCGCCCCGGTTACCCCGCCCCGGTCAGGTCTTGCCCGAGCATACCGGATTGCCGATCTGGCGGGATATGGAAACGGCATCGCCGGCGCCCATCGGCAGCCCGGCGGATCGGCGGAAGGAGCTGACAATGTCACTGATCAGCTATCTGACGAAAATTCATTTCGCCGACGATGTTCTGGAAACCGCTCTTCAGGCGGAAATAGGTTCCGCCGGTTCGTATCGTCCCATGCTGGTGACGGACGGAAATCTGGTGCGGTCCGGTCTTGTCGAACGCGTTCTGGATGCGGTGCGCGCACCGGCCGAGGTCACGCTGTTTGACGGGTTTCAGGCCGACGCGACCGAAACCGCGTGCCGGGACGCCGCCCGGACATATTCGGAAAACGATTGCGATCTCCTGATAGCATTTGGCAGTGGCAGTGCGATCGATGTCGCCAAGGTCACGGCGATTCTGATCAGCCATGACGGACCGTTGGCGTCGTATGCGGCCGTTGAAGGCGGCATTGCCCGTATCCGCCATCCCTTGCCGCCTCTGATCGCCATTCCGACGACGGCGGGCGCCGGTTCGGAGGTCAGCCCGACCGCCGTACTTGTGTTCGAGGACGGCAGAAAGCTGGGATTCGTCAGTCCGCTGCTCATTCCCAAGGTGGCCATATGCGATCCCACCCTGACCCTTGGCCTGTCCCCGAAACTGACGGCCAGCTCCGGCATGGACGCCCTGACCCATTGCATCGAGACCTATATCGCACTGGGCTACAATCCTCCCGCCGACGGGATTGCGCTTGACGGTTTGCGCCGCGGAGCCTCGAACATCGAAAGAGCGGTCAACAAGGGCGAGGATCTTGATGCCCGCCGGGAAATGATGGCCGCGGCGATGAACGGCGCGCTGGCGTTTCAAAAGGGCCTCGGCGGCACCCACGCCATGAGCCATGCCCTTGCGGGGTCCGCCAGTCGGGATCTGGACCATGGTGAACTGAACGCGGTACTTCTGCCTCATGTTCTGGATTTCAATGCTCCGGCTGCCGGCCATCGTTACGATGCGCTCGCGGACACGATCGCCGGTGACAGGAAGTCTTCCCTGCCGCTTCTGATGTCCCGGCTTGCCGAGCGGTTGAACATGCCCGCGTCGCTTTCCGCGCTGGGCGTTGCCTCGAAGTCCCTGAAATCCGCGGCAATTGGCGCGGAGCAGGATCATACCAACAGCACAAACCCGCGCCGTGCCTCGGCGAATGAATATCTGCAAATGCTACGGGCAGCCATGTGATCGGCCATCTGATCGGCTTGCCGGACCCGGGCGCTACGGGAGAGCGGACCTTGACGGAACCCTACTGCAATTTTATCGCCGGCCAACGCATTGTCGCGACGACGGCCCGGGACAATGTCAATCCGTCGAATCTCGATGACATTGTCGGTCGATTCTCACAGGCCAGCGCCGGCGATGCAAGCGATGCCGTTCAGGCGGCCCGCATTGCGGCGCCGGCATGGTCGCGGTCCGGCATCCAGCATCGCCATGACATCCTGAAAAGAGCGGCGGACGAGATTTTGGCGCGTTGTGACGAGATCGGCAGACTGCTGGCGCGCGAAGAAGGAAAAACGCTCGCTGAAGCGGTTGCCGAGACCGTTCGCGCCGGACGGATCTTCGACTTCTTTGCCGGCGAAGCTCTGCGGCTGACCGGCGACGCTGTGCCCTCTGTCCGACCCGGCGTCGATGTTGAGATCAGCCGGGAGGCCGTCGGTGTGGTCGGTTTGATCACGCCATGGAACTTTCCGATTGCGATTCCGGCCTGGAAGCTTGCGCCGGCGCTCTGCTACGGCAATTGCGTGGTGTTGAAACCGGCCGAACTGGTGCCGGCCTGTGCCTGGACCCTTGTGGATATTCTTCACCGTGCCGGTCTGCCCGACGGGGTTCTCAATCTCGTCAACGGGCCGGGCAGCGTTGTCGGCCAGGCAATGCTTGACGATCCCGCTATCGATGCCATCAGCTTTACCGGTTCGGTCGCGACCGGACGGCGGGTCGCCGAGGCGTGCGCCCGGCACATGCGCAAATGCCAGATTGAAATGGGCGGGAAGAACCCGCTGGTTGTGCTCGACGATGCGGATCTCGAGGTTGCCGTGGACTGCGCGGTGAACGGCGCTTTTTTTTCCACCGGCCAAAGATGTACGGCGTCGTCCCGTCTTATCGTCACCGAAGGAATTCACAACCGGTTTGTCGAGGCTTGTGTCGAGCGATTGCGCGGGCTTGTTGTCGACGACGCGATGAAGCCTGGCACGGATATCGGGCCGGTCGTCGACCAGTCGCAACTGGACCAGGATGAACATTACATCCGGGTCGGCCGCAGCGAAGGCGGAAACCTGCGGTGGGGCGGAGAGCGATTGCGGCGTGAGGCCAACGGGTTCTACCTTCAGCCGGCTCTGTTCACCGACACCACCAACGCCATGACCCTAAACCGGGAGGAAGTGTTCGGACCGGTTGCGAGCATCATCCGGGTCAGGGATTACGACGAGGCGCTTTCTGTTGCCAATGACACCGAATTCGGGCTGACGAGCGGCATCTGCACCCAGTCCCTCAAACATGCCAACCATTTCCGGCGCAACGCGGAGGCCGGCATGGTCATGGTCAACCTGCCGACGGCCGGAGTCGACTATCATGTGGCCTTCGGCGGACGGAAAGGATCCAGTTTCGGGCCGCGGGAGCAGGGGCGTCATGCCGCCGAGTTCTTTACCGACGTGAAGACGGCCTATGTGCGACCGTGATCTGTGAATCTGTTGCGCGATCGTCGCGAAGCTGCGGATCAGGTGACAGATCATATCCGACAGTCTAATTTTTTTTCCTTCAAGCCTTGCGCAATCGCCACAGGTCCGTGACACTCTGTTGCAAGCGCGCAAGTGCATATAGAACCGCGTCCGATATTTTTCGGTCCGACACAGTCGGCCGAAAGACAAGAGACGCAGAAAAACAACAAGCTGGTGCGGCTCGGCATTCATCGATGATGGGCGGTACCGGTACGGGAGGTTATCATGAGTACCGCATTGGCCGTGCACCATGGCCAGTTTGGGCGTGCATCTCTTTACAATCTCAATCGACCGCTGGCCACGCACGCCCATCGGGAAGGTCATCTGACGTTTCACGTCCAGGGCAAGCCCTCGAAGATGGACGTTTCCGACGCTCCGTACCCGATCAGTTTCGGGTCGGCCGTTGCCGTAAACTCCTGGCAGCCCCACAGCTTTCACCCCGGTGATCCCGAAAATGGATCGCTGATGCTGGTGCTCTACATCAAACCGATCTGGTTTCTTGAAGTCGGACGCACAGCGCAGGGCGCCCTGCGATTCGGCCGGTCGGGTATCGAGATGACCGATCAGATCAACCGGCTGCTCAATCTGGTGACGACCCTGTTGCTGGATGCCGAGGATTCGGATCTGTTCGAAGGCTACCTCTATGAACTGACACGGGAATGTTTCGATCAGACCTGGCAGTGGTCGCCAAGCGAGCCGCAGACGCTCGATCGGTGGAGCGGCGTGCGCGATTTCCGGGTGCGCAATTCCATACGGTTGATGAACGAACGCATTTCCGATGAACTGGTGCTCGACCACATTGCAAGGGATGCCGGCCTGTCGCGACCGCATTTCTACAAGCTTTTCCGGCAAAATGTCGGTTTGACGCCAAACGTCTACCTCAACACCCTGCGCATGGAAAATGCCATCGACAGACTGACGACATCGGTTGATGCTGTGACGTCGATCGGACTGGACCTCGGATTTGCTTCACAGGCCAGCTTCACGCGCTTTTTCACATCGAATGTCGGAATACCTCCCACGGATTACCGCCGTGTCGCGCACTTCTCCGGTTAGAAAGTGACGGGATTCAGGCATCTCGATCTGACGTTCAACAGCCTCGTGGAAGGCGGTTTTCCCGATCAAACGCGAAAGCGGAAGACTCTCGGGTATGCCGTCCCGCCGCTATTGGATGTAGGTTTTCGCAATGGGCTGAAAACAGGCCACGCGGAAAAGGGATTGGGAACGTTGGCAGGCCTGAATGTGTCGATGGGGTTGTTTTGGTGAACCGTCCGTTGAACAGGCGGGACCGCCGGTCTGGCTTGCGGCCGCTGGCGGATCCTTGCGCGGCCATCGCGGACCTTTCCACCATGATCGCCCATAATCGGCCGCGGTGGCCGGGTGCAAGGAAAGGCGGACAGTGAGGACCTTCATCGAACGCCACACCGGATGGTTCGTGATCATCCTCTTGATTATCGCCCTGTTCCTTTGGGCGATCATCGCACCGTGGTCGAAAGATTTCGTGTCTGTGTTCGGCCGGAAGAAAATCTTCCTCAACGCCCTGTTCAACGGAATTACGCTCGGCGGTCTGTATTTCCTCGTGGCGAGCGGATTTACGCTGATCTTCGGATTGATGAAAAACGTCAATCTGGCGCATGGATCCCTTTACATGCTCGGCGGGTACATCGGCTACGAGGTTGCCGAGGCGACGGGCTGGTGGTTGTTGAGTTTTGTCGCGGCCTTCCTTGTCGTCGGCGCCGTCGGGGTTCTCCTGCAGATTTTTGTCTTTCGCCGCATGGAGGGGGAGGACTTGCGCCAGACCCTCGTGACCATCGGAATCTCGATCGTGCTTGCCGATCTGATGCTGTGGATCTGGGGCGGCGATTTCTATCAGATTCTGGCGCCGGACTGGTTGTCCGGTCCGGTCGAACTGCCCCTGGTAACGGCCGTCAAAAGGAGCGGCG
>Ga0207422_1002503_pt1 | contig 23843 bp, 22 predicted proteins | sample MarCyaLeptolynsp_FD_187757 | JGI IMG/M metagenome (GOLD analysis project Ga0207422, IMG submission 187757) | Marine cyanobacterial communities from Panama - species 1 Leptolyngbya sp. (SPAdes) | ecosystem: Environmental > Aquatic > Marine > Unclassified | place: Panama: Panama City | collected... | reverse complement strand
GGTTGGGTGAACGAGGCTTGAGACGGCAGCCGGAGCGGCGTGCCGCCGCGCCTTATATCGCCAAGACGTTATCGATTCCTACTTGATTCTCGGGCATTTTCCTGACCAATGCGTCGAGTTCCCGTCGCCGAGTGGTCCGAATCAATCGCTTCGAGCCTCTCGCGCCTTTTAGTTATGGATCAACTTATCGAAACATTTGAATGAGTTACGCTGGAAGTCTGGTCATTTGACAAGGATTCAAGTGTTTCGGTCGATCCACCAGAACCTGGAAGATCACAAATCCGGCCATGCTGACCCTGCATTCTCATCCGTTTTCTCCCCATTGTCGTTTCATCCGCCTCGTGCTCGGCGAGTACGATACGAACGCGGAAGAAATTCCGGAGCGGCCCTGGGAACGACGCCGGGACTTTTTGCTGCTCAATCCGGCCGGCGATCTTCCGGTGATCATCGAAAATGACGGCCCGCCGATCTGCGGCGCCGCGGTGATCATGGAATATCTGGATGAAACCCGCGGTTACCGGTTTCCCAAAAAACGGCTCTTGCCGGATTCTCCCGAGGCCCGTGCCGAGACCCGCCGGCTGGTCACCTGGTTCCTGGAAAAGATGGACCGCGAATGCATCGGCGCGCTGGTGCGCGAAAAAATCTACAAGATGGACATGTCTTCGGAGATGGGCGGCGGCCCGCCGGATTCAGCGGCAATGCGCGCCGCCCGTGCCAATCTCAAACACCATATGCGTTATATCGGCTACCTCGCCTCGTCGCGGAACTGGCTGTCGGGCAACACCATGACGTTCGCCGATCTCGCCGCCGCCGCCGCCCTGTCGAGCATCGATTACCTTGGCGAGGTGCCATGGGATGAGGATATCAACGCCAAAACATGGTATGCCAGGGTCAAGTCGCGCCCCTCGTTTCGCCCGCTTCTGGCCGACACAATGCGCGGATTGCCGCCGGCCGCCAATTACCTGGATCTGGACTTCTGACCACGCAACAGACTTCGACGTTGAAGACATTCGTGACACGCGAGGCGCGCGACCTGGGATTTGACCTGTGTCGCGTCACAATCCCGGGCGACGTCTCCCTGCAAGCGGAACGGCTGCAGACATATCTCGCACTCGGTCGCCATGCGGGCATGGACTGGATGGCGTCGACGGCAGCGCGCCGGCAGGATCCCAAAACACTCTGGCCCGACGTGCGCTCGATCTTCGTTCTCGGCATGAATTACGGACCGGACGGCGATCCCCTGCACACCTTGTCGCTGCGGGACCGGGGCACGATCTCGGTTTACGCCCGCAACCGCGACTATCACGACGTGATGAAAGGCAAACTGAAACAGCTGGCCGGCAAACTTGCCGCGCGGGCCGCCTGCGACGTCAAGGTGTTCGTGGACACAGCTCCGGTGATGGAAAAGCCGCTGGCCGAAAAAGCCGGCCTCGGCTGGCAGGGCAAACACACAAATCTGGTGGCCCGCGACTACGGGTCGTGGCTGTTTCTGGGATCGATCTTCACAACCCTGGACCTTGAACCCGACGCGCCGGAACCCGATCGGTGCGGCACCTGCCGCAAATGCCTGGATATCTGTCCCACCGACGCATTTCCCGCTCCCTACCAGCTCGACGCAAACCGCTGCATTTCCTATCTGACCATCGAACACAAGGGCACGATCGCACCCGACCTGCGCCCGCGGATCGGCAACCGGATCTACGGATGCGACGACTGCCTGGCCGTATGCCCGTGGAACAAATTCGCCAGTCGGGCGGCGGAAGCCAAATTGCAGGCCCGCGAGGATCTGCAAGCGCCGGACCTGGCCGGGCTCGCCGGCCTCAATGACGGCGCCTTTCGTGCGTTGTTTTCCGGATCGCCGGTCAAGCGAATCGGACGCGACCGGTTCGTCCGCAACGTGTTGATCGCGATCGGCAATTCCGCAGAACCCCGCCTGGTCGACGCGGCGATGGCGCGGCTCGACGATGCAGCACCTCAGGTGCGCGCAATGGCGGTTTGGGCGCTTGCCCGCCTCCTCGACACCGCCGCCTTCCGGGATCTGGCCGCGCGCCGGCGGCCAGACGAACCCGACGCGGAGGTCCGCGCGGAATGGACTTCCGGCCTCGACCAATCCGTCATTTCCGATCACACTGACCTATCCGCTCAAACTGGCTGACCAACCGATTCCGGAGGAGACCGATCATGAACCTGTTCGTATTCGGCATGGGATATTCGTCCCGCGCAATCGCCCGGGCGCTGGCGCAGGACACCGCCTGGATCGGCGGAACCAGCCGCACGACGGAAAAATACGCAGCCCTGCGCGCGGAAGGGATCGAACCCTTCATCTTCGACGGCGCAGAACCCGGCGCCGGGATCGACGCCGCGCTTGAGACCACAACCCATCTCATCCTGTCTATCGCACCGGGAGAGGCCGGCGATCCGGCGCTGGCCCTTTACCGGGATACCCTTCGCAAGGCACCGAAGCTGGAATGGATCGGTTACCTCTCCACCGTCGGCGTCTATGGCAATCACGACGGCGCCTGGGTCGATGAAACCAGCGAATGCCGGCCGGTCAGCAAACGCTCGATCCAACGCGACAAAGCAGAGCGGGCCTGGCTCGATTTCGGCTCCACCGTCGGCGTGCCCACCGGCATCTTCCGGCTATCGGGGATCTACGGGCCCGGACGCAATGCATTCGAGAACTTCAGAAAGGGCAGAGCCCGGCGCATCGACAAACCCGGGCAGGTCTTCAACCGGATCCATGTCGAGGATATCGGACAGGCCGTCGCCGAAGCGGCGCGACGGTGTGTCGGCGGCATCTTCAACGTAACCGACGATGAACCTTGCCCGCCCCAGGATGTGGTCGCCTTCGCCGCTGAACTGCTCGGCGTGGAACCGCCGCCGCTGATTGCGTTCGAGGATGCCGACCTGTCGCCGATGGGCCGTTCGTTTTATGGGGAAAACAAGCGGGTTTCCAACGCCAAGATCAAGAATGTCCTGAATGTCGACCTTGCCTTTCCCACCTATCGCGAAGCCCTGACCGCACTGCGTCCGCAAAACTGACCTGTATACGCGCGAATTAACCGCACCATTTGATCTAGATCAGTGTCAGCATCCCCAGTATCGTCGATAGCATCGACTGTCGGACCGGCAGCTCCTGCGTCCGGCATTTTTTTGATACCGGGATGCTTTCATGAGAATTGGGACAGAGATCACCCTTTTGGCCGCAGGCGCCTTCCTGGCGCTGCTGGGGGCGGCTTTCGCGCGCGACGACCTTTTCCAGGCCCACGCCTGGCTAATGTTCTTCATGCTTATTGTTGGCCTGGTTGTGGTCGTGCGCAAGCACGGTTTTGCCACAAATACGGGCGAGGCGGTCCAGGATGACGGCGGATATGTGGATGACGTCGTCCGCTATGGCGTCATCGCGACGCTCGGCTGGGGCATTGCCGGCTTTCTTGTCGGCGTGATCATTGCCGCACAGCTTTCCTGGCCGATCTTCAATATCGAGCCATACCTGAACTTCGGCCGGCTGCGTCCGTTGCATACCTCGGCGGTGATTTTCGCCTTCGGAGGCAATGCACTGATCGCGACCAGTTTTTATGTGGTTCAGCGCACCTGCCGGGCGCGGCTGTTCGGCGGCGGGCTGGCATGGTTCGTATTCTGGGGCTACCAGATCTTCATCGTCCTGGCCGCCACCGGCTATCTTCTCGGCGTCACCCAGTCAAAGGAATATGCCGAACCGGAATGGTACGTCGACCTGTGGCTGACCGTCGTCTGGGTCGCCTATCTCGTGGTCTTCATGGGAACGATTTTCAAACGCAAGGAACCGCATATCTATGTGGCAAACTGGTTCTTCCTGTCGTTCATCGTCACCATCGCCATGCTGCACCTGGTCAACAACATGGCGATCCCCGTGTCGTTTCTGGGATCGAAAAGCTATTCCGCCTTTGCCGGCGTCCAGGACGCCCTGACCCAGTGGTGGTACGGCCACAATGCGGTCGGTTTCTTCCTGACAGCAGGCTTCCTCGGCATGATGTACTATTTCGTGCCGAAACAGGCTGAACGGCCGGTCTATTCCTACCGGTTGTCGATCATTCACTTCTGGTCGCTGATCTTCCTGTACATCTGGGCCGGACCGCACCACCTGCACTATACAGCGCTTCCCGACTGGGCTCAGACGCTCGGCATGGTGTTCTCGATCATGTTGTGGATGCCGTCCTGGGGCGGAATGATCAACGGACTGATGACGCTCTCCGGCGCCTGGGACAAATTGCGCACCGATCCCGTCCTGCGGATGATGGTGATTGCGCTCGCCTTCTACGGCATGTCGACCTTCGAAGGCCCGATGATGTCAATCAAGTCGGTCAACTCCCTGTCGCACTATACCGACTGGACCATCGGTCACGTCCATTCCGGCGCCCTTGGCTGGAACGGAATGATCACGTTCGGCGCACTCTATTACCTCGTGCCCAAACTGTGGGGCAGAGAGCGGCTGTATTCGCTGCGGCTGGTCAACTGGCACCTGTGGCTGTCGACCATCGGCATCGTCGTCTACGCGGCTGTCATGTGGGTTGCCGGCATCACGCAGGGCCTGATGTGGCGCGAATACGACGATCAGGGATTCCTGGTGAACTCGTTCGTTGAATCCGTGTCCGCGGTGCATCCCGAATATGTGATGCGCACCTTCGGCGGCCTGCTCTATCTCTCGGGCGCGCTGATCATGATCTACAATGTCGCACGGACGATACGCGGCGACACCAGGGCCGAAGAGCCCATGGGTCGCGTGTCACCGGCTGCGGTTCCAGCGGAGTAAACCCTCATGTCAATCCTGAAAAAACACGGACTGATCGAGCGCAATGGCAGCCTGCTGCTGGTGCTTTCGCTGGTGGTCGTCATGATCGGCGGCATTGTCGAGATCGCGCCGCTGTTCTACCTCAAGAACACGATCGAAAAGGTGGACGGCATGCGGCCCTATACGCCGCTGGAACTGGCCGGCCGCAACATCTATGTGCGCGAGGGCTGCTACCTCTGCCACAGCCAGATGATCCGGCCGTTCCGCGACGAGGTCGAACGTTACGGGCACTATTCACTTGCCGCTGAAAGCATGTACGACCACCCGTTCCAGTGGGGATCGAAGCGGACCGGCCCGGATCTGGCCCGCGTCGGCGGCCGCTATTCCGACGAATGGCACGTGGATCACCTGAAGGCGCCGCGCAGCGTGGTGCCGGAATCGATCATGCCGAGTTATGCCTTTCTGGCGACCACGGAGCTGGAGACCGACATGATTGCCGATCACCTCAAGGCCAACAGCATGGTCGGCGTGCCTTATACCAAGGAAATGATCGACAATGCGCTGCAGGACCTCAGGGCCCAGGTCGATCCGGACAGCGATGGCGCGGAAGAGCTTCTGCAACGCTATCCGAAAACATCGATCCGCAATTTCGACGGCAACAATCGCATCATCAGCGAAATGGACGCGCTTGTCGCCTATCTGCAAATGCTCGGCACGCTGGTCGATTTTTCGACCTACAAGGCCGAAGACAATCTGAGGTGAGATGATGGATTACGAAACACTCCGTCAGGCCGCCGATTCCTGGGGCCTGCTCTACCTGTTCGCCGTTTTCATCGGGGTGATCCTCTACACTTTCCGACCCGGCAGCAAGAAACAGGCCGACGATGCGGCAATGATCCCGCTGAAACACGATGATCTTGGATTGGACAGATAAGATGGCTCCCAGAGAAGTTGATGAATTCAGTGGTGTCGAAACCACCGGTCACGAATGGGACGGCATTCGCGAACTCGACAATCCAATGCCGCGCTGGTGGGTCTGGATCTTCTACGCGACGATCGTATTTTCGCTTGGCTACGTGATCTATTATCCGGCAATTCCGCTGATCGAAACCTCAACCATGGGCATTTCCCAGCACACGACCCGTAAAGCCGTGGAGGCCGAGATTGCCGAAGCCAAGGCCGCCAAGGCCGGGCTCGTCGCCCGGATCGAACAGACCGACCTGGAGACGATCCGCCAGGACGAGGAACTGTCCCGGTTTGCGGTCGCCGGCGGAGCATCGCTCTACAAGGTCTATTGCAGCCAGTGCCACGGATCCGGCGCACAAGGAGCGCCCGGTTATCCCAACCTCAACGACGATGACTGGCTGTGGGGCGGCGACCTGGAAACGCTCTACACGACAATCGCCCATGGTGTGCGCAACGACGAGGACGAGGATGCGCGGTTCTCCGAAATGCCCGCATTCGGCGACGGTCTCCTGGAAGCAGAACAGATCAGTTCCGTCACCGACTACGTCCTGAAACTCTCAAATCAGGACCATGACGCAACGAGAGCCGAAGCAGGCAAGGAAGTGTATGCCGAGAATTGTGCCTCCTGCCACGGCGAGGACGGCACCGGAGGACGCGAGTTCGGTGCGCCGAACCTTGCCGATGCCCTCTGGCTTTATGGCAGCTCACGGGATGAGATCGCGACCCAGATCCGGGTTCCGAAACATGGCGTTATGCCGCCATGGAAGGCCCGCCTCGGCGATGTCGGCGTGAAACAGCTGGCCGTTTACATTCACAGCCTTGGCGGCGGCGAAAAAGCGCTCGCGGCCAGCGAGTGACATTGAAACTCATCTGCTCGGACGCATTTGTCCGAGCAGATAGAACGGGAAAAACAGGAAGCCGGGACTGTTCGCCGTTTCCTTGAAACGTGAACCGCTCCCGCAGGCAAAAGAGCAGAGATGAGCGTACAGCAGGATATCGAGACGTTCGACGCAACGGCGGTCAATTCCAAGGCCGCCCGCGAACTCTACGCCGCGCGCAAGAAGATCCACCCGAAACGGGCCAGCGGCCGTTTCCGCACCCTGAAATGGTGGATCATGGCGATCACGCTCGGAATCTATTACATCACTCCCTGGCTGCGCTGGGACCGGGGCCCCCATGCTCCGGACCAGGCGGTCCTGATCGATATGGCCAACCGCCGCTTCTATTTCTTCTTCATAGAAATCTGGCCGCACGAATTCTTTTATGTCGCCGGCCTTCTGGTCATGGCCGGAATCGGCCTGTTCTTCGTCACATCGACCGTTGGACGGGCCTGGTGCGGCTATACCTGCCCGCAAACGGTCTGGGTCGATCTGTTTCTGGTTGTCGAACGGTTCTTCGAGGGAGAACGCAACGCGCGGATCAAGCTCGACGGGGCGCCGATGTCGGCGAGCAAATTCGGCAAGCGCTTCGCCAAACATGCGGCTTGGCTGATTATTGCGGTTTCAACCGGCGGCGCCTGGATATTCTATTTCGCCGATGCACCGACGCTCCTTGTCGATATCTTTACCGGCCAGGCCGCCTTCGTCGCCTATGCGACCGTCGGTGTCCTCACCGCCACCACCTATATTTTCGGCGGCCTGATGCGCGAGCAGGTCTGCACCTATATGTGCCCCTGGCCACGGATCCAGGCGGCGATGCTCGACGAACATTCCCTGACCGTGACCTATAACGACTGGCGCGGCGAACCCCGGACCCGCCACGCCAAGAAGGCCAGGGCCGAGGGGAAAGTCGTCGGCGATTGCGTCGATTGCAATGCCTGCGTTGCCGTCTGCCCGATGGGAATCGACATCCGCGACGGCCAGCAACTGGAATGCATCACCTGCGCACTGTGCATCGATGCCTGCGACAGCGTGATGTCCAAGATCGGGCTGGAACACGGGCTGATATCCTATGCCACGCTCAACGAATACGACATGAATATGGGGTTGGGCAGGGAACTGGAGCTGGCGACGCCCGCAAATGATACGAACGGCAACGCGGCACACTGTATGCGCGGAGCGGACGGCAAGTTGTCGGACCGGGTCCAGCATACGGACTGGCGCTCGTTCATCCGGCCGCGCACGTTCATCTACGGAGCGCTCTGGGCGCTCATAGGCCTGGCCCTGCTTGTGGTCCTGCTCAACCGGGAACGTCTCGACGTCAACGTTCTGCATGATCGCAATCCGACCTTTGTCGTTCTCAGCGACGGCTCTATCCGCAACGGCTACGACGTGAAGATCCTCAACATGCGCGCCGAACCCCGCACGTTCCGGATCTCGATCGAGGGATTGTCAAACGCCGTTATGAAACAATCCGGCGCCAACGACGATGGCGCAGCGACCATCGATGTCGAGGTCAAGCCGGATCAATTGCGCTCGGTGAAACTGTTCGTGCGGGTGCCGCAGACCGACATCAAGGGTCTGGATACATCCTTCAGCTTCATCATCGACGACCTCAACGGAGATGACCGCGCGACCTACACCGCAAACTTCGGCGTACCGAAATGATCGATCAAAGGAACCAGGCGAAACCGTCATGACACCACAGGATCAGACCCAGGATTATCGGCCGGCCACGCGTCCGTTTACCGGCAAACGCATGCTTTTTTGCATGGTGGCCTTCTTCGGCGTCATTATCGCGGTGAACCTGACAATGGCCACGCTGGCAAACCTGTCCTGGACCGGCCTTATCGTCAAGAACAGCTATGTGGCGAGCCAGAAATTCAACGACCATCTGCGCGCCGGACGCGCCCAGGCGGCGCTCGGCTGGGCATCGACCCTGACCTATGACAATGCCCGCCTGACATTTACGCTGCATGACAAGTCCGGCGCCTTGCTGCCGGCGGATTCAGTCAGAGTCGAAATCGGCAGGCCGGCGACGGAGACCTCCGATCGCACGCTGGTGCTCAGCCCCGGAGAGGATGGACATTTCAGCGCAATGCAGGATCTGGCACCCGGTCAATGGGACCTGCGGGCGACCGCGCGTGTCGGTGAACAGATCTATATTCGCGAGGCACGCATTTTTGCCAAACCGTAAGCAACCGGGAACGACAAGGACACACTGAAAGCGAATGCAGGCGATGCAAGCACAGGACACAACCCGGACACAGCCGGCCGCCCTCTCAAGGGACGAGGACGGGCGCGATCCGAGCCTGTTTGAAGCGGGACCGGTCCTGGTCTGCGCCCGGGACCTCGGCGAAGGCCTGGTGGAAAACGATTTCCATGTACCGGCCATGCATTGCGCAGGATGCATGCGCAAGATCGAAAAAGGCCTGGAAGCGCTCGACTTTGTCGACGCGGCCCGCGCCAACCTCTCCACCAAACGGGTTTCGGTGCGCTGGCGCCCGGACCATGACGCGCAGACCGAGTCCGGCCGGAAAACCGCAAACGCACGCGCGGACCGCCTGACAAAGGCCTTTTCCGATCTCGGATTTGACAGTTCGCTGTTCGACATCGGTGCTTTCGGTGCCGACAGTGGCGACCGGACAAGCCGGCAACTGGCCATGGCGGTCGGGGTTGCCGGTTTCGGCGCGGCCAACATTATGCTTTTGTCGGTCTCGGTCTGGTCCGGTGCCGACGCCGCGACACGCGACCTGTTCCACCTGCTCTCCGGCATGATCGCGATTCCCATCGTCGCCTATTCGGGACAGCCGTTTTTCCAGTCCGCTCTGCGCGCATTGCGGGCCCGCAGCCTGAACATGGACGTTCCGATCTCGCTTGCCGTGATCCTGGCGCTCTGCATCAGTATTCACGAAAGCCTGACCGGCGGCGCCCACGCCTATTTCGACGCCTCGGTGACCTTGCTGTTTTTCCTGCTGGTCGGGCGCACGCTCGACAACATGATGCGGGAGAAGGCCCGTGGCGCCATCAACCGGCTCAGCCAGATGGCGGCCAAGGGCGCGGCCCTGGTGCAGCCCGACGGAAGCACCCGGTATGTGCCGCTGGATCAGGTCGCACCGGGCATGGATGTGCTTGTCGCGGCCGGCGAGCGGGTTCCGGTGGACGGATGTGTGCAATCCGGGGCCAGCGACATCGACCGCTCGCTTGTCACCGGCGAAAGCCTGCCGGTCATCGTCGAAACCGGCGGCCTTGTCGAGGCCGGCACCCTCAATCTGACCGGACCGTTGAAGATCCGGGCGACCAAAACCGCGGCAACCTCGTTCCTGGCCGAAATCGTGTCGATGATGGAAGCCGCCGAACAGGGAAAGGCGACCTATTCCCGCATTGCCGACCGCGCCGCGGCAATCTATGCACCGGCAGTTCATCTGGTGGGCCTCGCAACATTCATCGGATGGATGATCGTCGGCGGCGACTGGCACGCGTCGATCCTGACGGCGATCGCGGTCCTGATCATCACCTGCCCCTGCGCCCTCGGCCTTGCGGTTCCGATCGTGCACGTGGTCGCGGCCAACCGGTTGCTGAAACACGGGATCATGGTCAAGGATGGCGCCGCCCTGGAAAAACTGCGCGAAGTGGATCTGGTCGTGCTCGACAAGACCGGCACGCTGACGCGGGGGACGCCGCGCGTGGAACGTGTCGACGGACCTGTCGGTCCGGATCTTGCCGGCGCGATTGCCGCGATCGCCGGCCAATCCACACATCCCTCGGCCGGGGCTGTTGCCGCCCACTTCGAGGGTGCCGCTCCGACTGTCGACATAGCCGACCTCAGGGAAGTGCCGGGATCCGGCATCGTTGCAACGATCGACGGCAAACCGGCCCGCCTCGGGCGCCGCGCCTGGGCCGAAGAGATCCTCCCGACCAAACCGGAATCGAATGGTGGTCGGACCCAGGATGTGGTCTTTACCTGTGCCGATGGAACGGCCATCGGCTTTGGATTGCGGGACTCCCTGCGCCCGCACGCAAAGGAGGCGATTTCCGCCCTGAAAGCGGCCGGCCTCGATGTTTCGGTCCTGTCCGGTGACAATGCCGATGCCGTCCGTGCCACTGCCGATGCCCTGGGCATTGAAAGCTGGAAAGCCAACCAGACACCGACCGACAAGATCGAGGCGATCGATCGCCTGCAGCAGTCCGGCCGCAAGGTGCTGATGGTCGGCGACGGCATCAACGACGCTCCCGCCCTTGCCGCCGGCCACGTCTCCATGTCGCCGGCGTCCGGCTCCGACGTCGGCCGGCTCGCCGCCGATCTCGTTTTCCTGAACGACCGGCTGGACGTCGTCCCGTTCGCCCGCGCTATCGCGCAGAGAACCGACAGCCTGGTCAAACAGAATTTTGCCATTGCCCTGATCTACAATTGCATCGCCATCCCGCTGGCGGTGATGGGATACGCGACCCCGCTGGTTGCGGCCATCGCCATGTCGGGGTCCTCGATCATCGTCGTCGCCAACAGTATGCGGCTTGCGACCGGCACACGGCTTGCCGGGGGCGAGCCGGCGACGGAGCCGGTTGACCACACGGGACCGAACCATCGGTCGGGCGCGCGTCGTGTCCTGCCACAAACGGGGGAACAGCCCGCATGACCAACTTGCTATTGCTCATTCCGGTGGCTCTTGGACTTGGCCTCCTCGGCCTTGTCGCCTTTGCCTGGACGCTCAGGAATGGCCAGTATGATGATCTCGATGGAGCCGCGGCAAGGATATTGAACGATGACGACGACTGAACCCTACAAACCACCGCCACGACCGGTCGTCCGGTCGATCACAACCGACGACATTCGCGCTGCCATAAGCGCTGGATGGACCGACTTCCTCGCCGCGCCACGGTATGGTCTGTTCTTCGGCGGGTTTTATGTGCTCGGCGGCATATTCATCTTCTTGTCCCTCGCCGTCTTTGACATACGCTGGATGATCTTTCCGGTCGCTATCGGCTTTCCGCTTGCCGGTCCGTTTGCGGCCGCCGGACTCTACGAAGTCAGCCGCCGTCTGGAACGCGGCCAGCCGCTGATCTGGCGGGAAATTCTGTCGGTGGTCGTGAAACAGCAGCGCCGGGAATTCGGCTGGATGGCGTTCACGACCCTGTTCATCTTCTGGGTGTGGATGTATCAGGTGCGGTTGTTGCTGGCAGTGTTCCTCGGCTCGCAATCTTTCTCCACGCTGGAGGGATTTGCCGCGCTCGTCATTTCGACGGATGCCGGGATCAGTTTCATCATGGTCGGGTCCCTGATCGGTCTGGTTCTGGCACTGGTGCTGTTTTCCGTCAGCGTGATTTCCATGCCGCTGCTGCTCGATCGCGACGTCGATTTTGTCACCGCGATGATCACCAGCGTCGCCACCGTCTTCAGAAATCCCGTACCGATGCTCGGTTGGGGCATTATGATTACCGCGGTCGTCATCATCTCGATGATCCCGGCATTTCTCGGGCTCCTGCTGACGTTCCCCGTGCTTGGCCATGCGACCTGGCATTTTTACAAGCGGGCCGTTGAATAGGACAATGTGTAGTCATCGAAATCAGGGTGGACAATCCTTCGGCGCTCCACAATCAGCGCCCTGCAAGTGACAACAATGCCAAGGAAAGAGATCCTGCGCCTCGGTTCTCCGCCCCAGCACTTTGCTGTTCAGATGGAAGCGATTGAACGGAAAAGCTCGAATGGGCGATGACAATTTACCGCCCGACACTGCATTGACCTCGTTCTTTCACTGCGCCATTGTCCGGTCTCAAAAATTTTGGGAGGACACGAGATGAAGTTATTATCCTGGACCATGGGCGCGGCGGTTGCGCTGGGCGTGACCACATCCGGCGCGCTCGCCGCCGACACGACCCTCAGGATTTCCCTGCAATTGCCGCTGAAAAGCCACCTCGGGCAGAACCTGGTTCTGTTCAAGGAGGAAGTGGAAAAGAACTCCAACGGCGAGATCGCGGTGGAGATCTATGATTCGGCGCAGCTCTACAAAGACAAGGAAGTGCCGGCCGCCGTCGGCGCCGGCTCGATCGAAATGGGCGTCGCCTCGCTGACACGCTATGTCGGCGACATTCCGGCTGTCGATATCTTCTATCAGCCGTTCCTGTTCGAAAGCGAAGACAAGGTGCGCAAGGCCGTCGCCAAGGGTTCGCCGGTGCGCGGACCGATCGACGAAGCGATCAAGGGCACGGGGTCGACCGTGTTGTGGTGGCAGGCCTATGGCGGCGCAATCATGCTGTCGAAAGGCGCGCCGATCGCGACCCCGGCCGACATGAAGGGCAAGAAGGCGCGGGTCTTCGGCAAAACGCTCGGAGACTTCGTCAAGGCGGCCGGCGGCGCGCCGACGCTGATCTCCGGATCCGAACAATATCTCGCCTACCAGCGCGGCACCGTCGATATCGGCATGACCGGCGTGTCCGGCGTCAAATCGCGCAAGCTCTGGGAAGTGATGGATACGATCACCGTCACCAACCATGCCGACATCGAGTTCATCGTCGTCGTCAACACCGACTTCTGGAACGGCCTGCCGGATGCCCACAAGGCGATCATCGAAGCGGCCGCGACGAAGGCGGAAAGCGATGTCCGCGACCGGATGTCGCAAATTGAAGCAGATGCTTACGCGGCGGCCAAGGAAAACGGCATGAAGATCTACCAGCCAAGCGCCGAGGACATCGCCGCCTGGAAAGGTGTGAGTCAGCCCGTGTACGATACCTACAAGGAAAAAGCCGGAGACATCGGCGCGGCTATTCTTTCCGCTGCGCAGGGGCTTTGAGGGTCCGGGACGGGATTGTTTGATGTCGCGTACGCAATGTGGGCCCCGGATCGCAGTCCGGGGCGGCAAATTGTGGTGAGGGCGGACCAATCCGGCACCATGTTTAGAGTGACATCAAGCCACCGCCCCTCCTCCCTTGCGCTTTCCCGACCCCGAGCCGGGATCCGGGCGGTAATGGAGCGGCCACGACTGCGCGGCACAGCTTGCCGGGCGGTTCTTCTGCGACCCTTTTTTAAACACATGTCGGGAACCAAATCCGCCCTTGGCCCGCCCGTCACATGGACCCCGGATCGTGGTCCGGGGAGGCACCTCGTGATGGAGGAATCCATTTCTGCAACAGCGTTGCGAACGACAGGAGCGTGCAGTTCGACTTCCCGTGTGCCGTCCCGGCTTCCGAGCCGGGACCCGGTAGATCGTCGGGCGCACACCTTCCAGGACAGCCAAACCCGATGACAGCCTTTACCCGCCTGACAACCGCCCTCGCCTGGGCCGCTGCCCTTCTCTTCACCTTCTCCGGCGTCATGCTGACCTATGAAGTGATCGCGCGATACTTTTTCACCGCACCGACAATCTGGGCGGCGGAACTGTCGCAGCTCTGCCTGATCTGGGGCTCGCTTATCGCCATGGCCTGGGCGCTTGGCGCTCGCCGGCACATCGCGGTCGATGCCGTCGTCCGACTGCTGCCCGAGGGAGTGCGGCGGCTGACGGAGACCTTTGCCATGCTCGCGGTAGCCGCGTTCAGCGCCCTGGTGACCTGGAAAGGCTGGGCGATCTTTTACGATTCCTTCGAGCGCGGGCGCACCACCGGGTCGATGCTGGACCTGCCGACCTGGGTATCGGAGCTGGCAATCCCGATCGGCTTCGCCCTGTTGTTCGTCCAGGCGCTGATCGAAACCGGGCGCGCGCTTTCCGGCGACATTCCCGCCGACGAAGCCGGAGTGCATGAATGACCTCCGTCCTGATTCTCGCCGGCCTGTTCACACTGCTTTTGCTCCGGGTTCCCGTCGCCTTCGCTCTGGGAGGGCTCGGACTGACGCTGCTTTTGGTCGGCGGATTTTCACCGCTGATGGCACCGCAGGCGATCCTCTCGACACTTGACGGTTTCATCCTGCTTGCCGTGCCGCTGTTCCTGTTGATGTCGAACATCCTCCTGAAGGGCGGTGTCGGGCGCGACCTGTTTGCGGCCGTTCACGCCTGGGTCGGCCACTGGCCGGGCGGCCTTGCGGTCGCCACCATCATTTCCTGCGGCGTGTTCGCCGCGATTTCCGGATCCTCGGTCGCGACCGCGGCGACAATCGGCACGGTGGCGATCCCGGAAATGATCTCGCGCGGCTACGAAAAACGCTTCGTCTACGGTCTGCTCGCCGCCGGCGGCACCCTCGGCATCCTGATTCCGCCTTCCATCCCCATGATTGTCTACGGTTTCGTGACCGAACAGTCCGTTATTGCCCTGTTTCTCGCCGGCATCGGTCCCGGTCTGGCCCTGGTGCTGTTTTTCATCGTGTTTGCGATCCTCTATGCCCGCTTTTTCGGCGGATACGAGCCGGAGACGCCGTCTTCCTGGAGCGAACGGCGCGCGACCAGCATTCGCGCCCTGCCGTCCGTCGCGCTCGCCGGCATCGTCATCGGCGTGATCTACTCGGGCGCGGCGACACCGACCGAGGCGGCGGCGATCGGTTTTGCCGCGGCCCTGGTCATCACCACATTGCTGCTGCGGACCCTGACATGGCAGGGCTTTCGCGAAGCAATGTTTGAATCCATGGTGACGACCGTCGCGATCCTGTTGATCGTCGCCGGCGCCAAGATCTTCGGCAAGGCGATCACGCTCTACCGGATCCCGCAGGACATTTCCCTGTTCATCGGCCAGAACATCGACACGCCGCTCGCCTTCATCATCGTCGTCAGCATCGTGCTCCTGTTCATGGGACTGGTGTTCGAGGCCCTCTCAATGGTGCTGATCATGACGCCGGTGCTTTTGCCGGCGGCGATGGCGCTGGGGCTCGACCCGATCTGGTTCGGCATCTATATGGTGGTCATGGTCGAGTGCGCCCTGATCACACCGCCGGTCGGGCTCAACCTCTATGTGATCCAGTCCGTCGCAAGGGCCAGTCTCGGCGACGTCTCGCGCGGCGTCCTGCCGTTCCTCGGCCTGATGCTGTTCACGGTCGCCCTGCTCTACGTCTGGACGGACCTGGCCCTCTACATACCCTTCAAACTCTGAAACCGCCACGAGGACATCCATGTCACCTGCCGCCAAATTGCGCGCCCTCCTTGCCGAGGATCGCCTCAATGTCATGCCGTGCTGTTTCGACGCCCTGTCGGCAAAGCTGATCGAGCAGGAAGGGTTCGGCCTGACCTTCATGTCCGGGTTCGCGGCCTCGGCTTCGCGCATCGGCGCGCCCGATCTCGGTCTGATGTCCTACGGGGAAGTGCTCGATCAGGCCCGCAACATCTGCGACGCCGTGTCCCTGCCGGTGATCGGCGACGGCGACACCGGCTACGGCAACGCCATGAACGTCAAGCGCACGGTTGCCGGTTTCGCCAAGGCCGGATGCGCGGCGGTGATGATAGAGGATCAGGTGGCGCCGAAACGCTGTGGCCACACGCCCGGCAAGGAAGTTGTCGGCCGCGACGAGGCCTTCGACCGGATCAGGGCGGCTGCCGATGCCAAGGCCGAAGGCGCGGACATCCTGATTCTGGCGCGTACCGACGCCAGGCACCAGCACGGCCTTGGCGAGGCGATCGAACGGGCGCAAAAGTTCCACGATCTCGGCGCGGACATCCTGTTTGTCGAAGCTCCAAAAACGGAACAGGAGATGCGCGACGTGTGCCGGTCGCTGCCGGGACCAAAAATGGCCAATATCGTCGAAGGCGGCGAAACCCCCGACCTGCCGCATGCGGTCCTGCACGATATCGGCTATGCTATCGCCGCCTATCCGCTGACCCTGATGGCGGCGGCGATGCAGGCAATGATCGGCACGCTCGGCGCGATGAAGACCGACGGGCCGCGCATCGATGCGCTGCTTGATTTCAAGGACTTGCGTCACCGGATCGGTTTCGACGACTATTATCGGGCGTCTGACGCCTATGCCTCGTCGCGGCGCAATCAATAGACGACCGGACAGACACGACAGGAGATCATATGACCGCGCAACAGGACGAAACCCTCGACGACCGGCTGGTCTTGTGGAACCAGATGAGCGCCGAAACCCTGTGCGCCCAGGCCGAGGCCAACGCCATCGTGCTTCTGCCGGTCGCGTCAACGGAACAGCACGGGCCGCATCTGGCAACCGGGGTCGATAGTGTGCTGTGCGGCGAGGTTTGCCGGCTAACGGCTCACAAGGTCGTCAAGGAACGGCCAATCGTCGTCGCGCCGACGGTATGGATGGGCCTTGCCGAACATCACATGGCCTTCGGCGGCACGTTCACGGTTTCGCTTTCGACCTGGCATGCCCTCCTGCACGATCTCTGTGAATCGATCCTGCGCGCCGGGTTCGAAAAGATCCTGATCGTCAACGGCCATGGCGGCAACATGTCGGCGCTGAACGCGTTGACAACCGAGCTCACCCGCGACCTCGACAGCCCGATCGCGACGACGACCTATTTCATTCCAGCGGCACGCGCCGGCGCAATCGACGGCATTCTGGAAGACCAGACAGGCCTTATCCATGCCTGCGAGGCAGAAACCTCGATGATGATGGCGACGGCTCCCGCCCTGGTCGATCCCGAAAGATTGCCGGAAGCGCAGGGTCCGCAACCAAGCATGGACGATCTCTTGTCGCCGCCCATGCTGCGCTGGCGCTCGATAATGGATGTGTCCTCAACCGGCGTTCTGGGCGACGCGCGCAGATCCACGGTCGACAAGGGCGAACGGCTGCTGCAGGCGGCCTCCGATGTCCTGGCCGAAAATCTGATTGCCGGCAAACCCTGGGAATAAAGCGTTTTGCGTTTAATATGATACGTTAAAAGCAGACCGCTTTAGGATCGGACTGCTGATCCCTTCGGCGGCATTCAGCTCAAGGGGCGCGGCACCGCCCGGGATTGGGTGCCGCACTCCGGCATTGCCCGATCCGACAGGAAATTTCACGGCACCACCCGCAAAATCCATCCGAACATGTCGGAATCTCTTGCAATAAATCCATCGCAATTTAGTATTGTGCACAAATTGTACTCAATTGTGATTGCCATGCCCCGGGATCCCCAAATCAGACGCGGCGGACGCCATGCGAGGCGAACCAGCCGCAGCAGCCGGCTCGAAACCATGCTGCCGAACTTGACCCGCAATCTGCCGCTGGTCGAACCGATGGACCAAGAGCAGATCGCCCGTATCGACGACGCCTCCATGGCCATCCTCGAAGAGGTCGGCGTTGTTTTCCGGGACCCGGTCGCGCTCGACGACTGGACCCGGGCCGGCGCGCGGGTCGACGGCGATCTGGTCAAATTCGACCGAGACCATATCCGCGAATTGATCCGTTCGATCCCGTCAACGATCACGCTGACCGCGCGCGACCGGGCCAAGACGGTAACCCTTGGCGGCAATCAGTCGATCTTCGTGCCGATGACCGGGGCGCCATTCGTGCGCGATCTCGACAATGTCCGGCGCTGGCCGACCCTCGACGATCTGGCCACGTTCCACAAGCTGGCGCATCTCTGTCCGGCGATCCATTCCAGCGCCCACCATATTGTCGAACCGATGGATCACGCTGTTGCGCATCGCCATTTGCGCATCACCTACTCGTCAATGAAACATTCCGACAAGACCTTCATGGGCATGACCACGTCGGGCAAGAACGGTGAAGACGTCATGGATATGTGCGCCATCCTGTTCGGCGCCGAATTCATGGAAGACAATCCGGTCGTCGTCGGAAACATCAACGGCAATTCGCCCCTGGTCTGGGACGAAACCATGCTCGGTGCCATGCGGGCCTTCGTCAAAAGGAAACAGCCGGTTCTTTGCTCGCCCTTCGTGCTCGGCGGCGCCAACACGCCGGCTTCGACCGTGCCGGCCGTGGCGCAACTGAATGCGGAAGCCCTGTCGGCACTCGCCTATACCCAGGTCGTGCGCAAGGGCGCGCCAGCAATCTACGGCCATTATCTGTCGACCGTCTCGATGCAATCCGGCGCGCCGATGGCGGGCACGCCGGAAATCTCGCTGATGAATTTCATGATCGGCCAGATGGCCCGGTTTTATGACGTACCCTGGCGCACGTCGAACACGCTCGGCGGCGCCAAGACCTTTGACGCCCAGGCCGGTTACGAGAGCGCCACCACCCTGATGGCTGTCCTGATGGCGGGGGCAAACTATATCTGGCACTCGGCCGGCTGGAACGAAGCCGGCATGCACTGCTCGATGGCAAAATTCGTCGTCGACGCCGAACAATGCGCGATGGGTCATCGCATGGCAGAGGGCCTGCGCTGGGACGATTTCGACGAAGCGCTCGCCGCGGTCCGCGATGTCGGCCCGGGCGGCCACTATCTCGGCCACCAACACACCCAGGACAATTTCCAGCGCGCGTTTTTCATGCCGCGCCTGTTCGACAACAATTCCTTCGAACAATGGCAGGCCGAAGGATCCACGGAGATTCAGGAACGGGCCAGCACCTATGCCCGCAACCTCCTGAGCGAATATGAGGAACCCAAACTCGACGAGGCGGTCGACGAGGAACTGCGCGCCTATATCGACCGGCGCGAGCGCGAGATCCCTGCCGATGGTGGCCTCAATGAAGACTTTTGACGGCAAGGTCGCCCTGGTTACCGGCGCTGCCGGAGGTCTCGGCAGCGCCATCTGCGATGCCCTGGCCGCAAACGGGGCGACCGTCGCCATGGCCGACAGGAGCGACGCCGAATTCCGCGGCGCACCGGACCGTGTTTTTCCCGGCGACCTGAGCGAACCCGGCTACAGCGACGGGCTGCCGAAGGCCGTTGCGGACCGGCTCGGCCGCCTCGACATTCTCGTCAACAATGCCGGTCTGATGCGGCGCGGCGCGATCACCGAGGCGAGTGACGAGGACCTTCGCCTTTCCATGGCCGTCAACGTGGAGGCGCCGTTCCGACTGTGCCGTGCCGCAATCCCGATCATGGCCGCGGCAGGCGGCGGCGCCATCGTCAATGTCGCATCCTGCTGGGGCGTGCATCCCGGCCCCGGGCACCTGATCTATTGCATGAGCAAGGCGGCCCTTGCCTCCATGACCCAGTGTCTTGGCCGCGACCACGCGCACCAAGGCATTCGCGTCAATGCGGTCTGCCCGAACGAGATGAATACGGCCATGCTGAAAACCGGTTTCGAGCGGCGCGGGTTCGATCCGGAAAAAGCGATCGAAGACCTGAATGCCACCGTCCCGCTCGGGCACATTGCCGAGCCGGACGAGATCGCCGACGTCGTTGTGTTTCTTGCCTCCGACGCGGCCCGTTATCTCTGCGGCACCCTGGTTGAGGCGAACGGAGGAAAGCCGGTTGGATAGAACGCGGTTTCGGGACAAGACCGTTCTGGTCACCGGCGGCGGCCGCGGCATTGGACGCGGCTGCAGCGACCGGTTTCGCGCCGAAGGCGCCGAGGTGATTGTCGCACAACGCAGCGAATGCCCGGACTTTTTCACTGTCACTGCGGATTTCTGCGATCCGGACGCGCCGCGTCGCGTGATCGACGCAGTGATCGATCGAACCGGCAGACTCGATATCCTGATCAACAATGCCGGGATGATGCGCGAAGCCGGCCTCGAGACCATGAGCCTGGAAGACTGGGATACGACAATGGCGGTCAACCTGCGCGCGCCCTTTCTTCTGATCAAACACGCCCTGCCGGCCCTGCGGGAATCCAGTGGGTCGATTGTCAATATCGGTTCCATCGAAGGCCTTGCCGCGAATCCCGGCCATGCCGCCTATTGTGCGTCGAAGGCCGGGTTGCATGGCCTGACCCGCGCGGTCGCGGTCGATCAGGGCGCCGAGGGTGTGCGCTGCAATGCTGTGGCGCCCGGCTGGATCGACACGGACCTCAACGAAGATTTCATTGCCGCAATGCCCGATCCAGAAAGCTTCAGGGAGAAGATCGCGGCGATCCATCCGCTGCGCCGAACCGGGACGCCTGACGATGTCGGCGCCCTGGTCGCCTGGCTCGCCTCGGACGACGCCGGTTTCGTGACCGGCCAGGTGTTTACCGTCGATGGTGGGCGTACCGTCCAGCTTCCCCTGCCCTGAAACCCCGAGCCCTGACCCCGTATCGCCCATGAAAATCGCCGAGATCCATATCTATCAAAAAGACCTGCCGGTGGCAGGCGGCCCCTACACGATGGCCCGGGCTTCCGTCGACAGTCTCAATACGACAATCGTCAAGCTGGTTGCCGACACCGGCCTGGTCGGCTGGGGTGAAACCTGCCCCGTCGGACCGACCTACCAGCCAAGTCATGCGCTCGGCGCCCGTGCCGCCCTCAGGCAGATGGCGCCGGGCCTGATCGGCGAAAACCCGCTCGCCATCGAGTGTGTACGATCCGCGATGGACGATCACCTGAACGGACACAATTACGCCAAGGCGGCCCTGGACATCGCGCTCTGGGACCTGGCGGGCACGCATTTCGGCGCAAGGATCTGCGACCTGCTCGGCGGAGCGCGGCAGGATAGGGTGCCGTCCTATTACGCAACCGGTGTCGGCGCGCCGGACGATATTGCCCGGCTGGCCGGCGAGAAGATGAAAGAAGGTTATCCGCGCCTGCAGATCAAGGTTGGCGGCCGACCGATAGAGGTCGACATCGAAACCGTGCGCAAGGTGTTCGAGACGGTCGGGAAAGATGTGCGGCTGGCCGTTGACGGCAATCGCGGCTGGACGACGCGCGATGCCCTGTTCTTTTCCGTTGCCTGTGCCGACATCCCCGTCGTTCTGGAACAGCCCTGCAACACGATCGAGGAAATCGCGGCGATTCGGGCCCAGATCCGGCATCCGATCTATCTGGACGAAAATACCGAGGACCTCAATGTCGTGCTGCGCGCGGTCGGGACCGGTGTCTGCGACGGTTTCGGGCTGAAGGTGACCCGGCTTGGCGGCCTGAGCCCGTTCCGGACCGTGCGCGACATTTGCGCGGCCCGGTCGATGCCGCACACATGCGACGATGCCTGGGGCGGCGATATCATCGCCGCGGCCTGCGTGCATATCGCGGCCACGGCTCAACCGAGACTGCTGGAAGGTGTGTGGCTCGCCGCACCCTATATCGAGGGCCATTACGACGCGGAGAACCCTGTCGCAATCGAGGCCGGGCACATCGCAGTGCCGCAAGGACCAGGGCTTGGAGTGCGCATCGACGAAGCACTTTTCGGCGAACCGGTCGCTTCGTTCGGCTGACCGACCGGGGCACCCGGTCGACGTTTCCATGCTTTGGCGAAACGCCGGTTGCCAGCCCTACTCCCGTCGCTTGCGGGTTGCAGGCATATCCGCGAGGCCGAGCCCGTCAAGGAGCAGCAACCGCTTGCGGGCAGAGTTGCGACGCGTGTTCTCGCTGTCGCCAAGGCTGAAGGAATTCCTGACAAAGTCCATATGGGCCTCGGCCGCCGCTCCGGCGGCTTCCGGATCGCGTTTGACGATGCCCTCGGCAATCGCCTTGTGCTGGTGCAAAAGCAGGTCGCGCCCGTCGGTGCGCCGATAGAGGAATTCGCGATTGTAGAAAATGCCTTTGCGCATCAGCTCGTAGATCGACGCCATGATGTGCCCGAGGATCGAATTGTGAGCGGCGTCGACGACAGCCGCATGGAAAATGACATCGATGCTGGCTTCCTCGGCCGGATCCGGATTGGAGTGCGCGGCTTCCATTTCGCCAATCAGCCGACCGAGGATTTGATCGTCCTCAGCCGTCGCCCGCTGCGCGGCCATGAAAGCGGCATATCCCTCCACCTCGCGGCGGAATTCGAGATAGTCATAAAAGGCGCCGGAATGCCTGGAAATCAGGTCAACCATTGCCGGCGCCAGGGCGGTGCCTGTCAAGGGCGCGACAAAGGTGCCCTCACCATGCCGGACTTTCAGCAGTTGCCGGTCTTCCAGAACCTTGATTGCATCCCGAACTTTCGGCCTGGAAACCTCCATCAGTTCCGCAAGATCGCGTTCCGAGGGCAGCTTCTGCCCGCCTTTCAGAACACCGTTCAGGATCAATTGCTCGATCTGCGCGACGACAGCTTCGGACACCGTATCGTTTGCGATCTTTTCGAAGATTGTCTGTTGTACGTCCATTGGTCCCTACGCCGCACCGTCGTTCAAACACCTTCTATCGTCTCTGGTAAAATTGATAAACCATTCATTTGATGGTCAATATTTTTATCCATTTCTGAGCGCGACGTTTTTTCACACTTCACCTGAATGATCAGTCGTCGACGCGCTCGGACGCCGCGATCTTTCCGGAAGAATAACCTTTCGTAAATCATGCATTTACTGAAATATTGCGAGTTCGAAATGCAAACACATCCCGCACCCGAATTTCAGCAGCACGTCAATGCAATCACGCACAAGAAACGGCAATTTTCATCATCTGGTCTTGTGAGATTACCTCTTACATGTAATAGGTAAAATATATTTACCACTAAATCATGTTTCGCACCGGAGGACTCAATGAAACGACTCAGCATGATCCCACTCGCCGCCGCCATCGCCATGGCCGGCAGCGTGCAATTCGCCGCGGCGGCTTCAGACAAATTGCTGCTGAAAACGCCGATCGCCTTTTCCACCGCGCTGCCGGGTCTTGGAACGCCGATTCCGCGCGTCGCCAAGGAACTGGACCGGATGTCGGGCGGCAAATTGCGCATGAAGGTCTACGAGCCGAAGAAGCTGGTGGCGCCGTTTGAGATCCTCGACGCGGTTTCCTCCGGCAAGATCAATTCAGGCTATACCACGGCCGGATACTGGGCCGGCAAGATTCCGGCCGCGCCGCTGTTCTCCGCCGTACCGTTCGGCCCGGAAGCCGGCGAATACATGGCCTGGATCTATTACGGCAACGGGCTTTCGCTTTATCAGGAAATGTACGATCAGGCGGGCTTCAACGTGCATGTGCTGCCCTGCGCGATCATCGCTCCGGAAACTTCGGGCTGGTTTGCCAAGGAAATCAATTCTCCCGAAGACCTCAAGGGCCTGAAAATGCGGTTCTTCGGTCTCGGCGGCAAGGTCATGCAAAAACTCGGCGTGGCCACGTCGCTGCTTCCCGGCGGCGACATCTTTCCGGCGCTGGAGAAGGGCGCGATCGACGCCACCGAATTCTCCATGCCGGCAATCGATCAGCGTCTCGGCTTCCACAAGCTGGTCAAATACAATTATTTCCCTGGCTGGCACCAACAGGCGACGCTGTTTGAACTGCTGATCAACAAGGACGTCTGGAACAAGGCGTCGGACCAGCACAAGGCGATCCTGGAAAATGCCTGCAAGGCCTCCATGGCCGACAGCTTCGCCGAGGGCGAAGCCGTCCAGCACGACGC
>Ga0207422_1002501_pt1 | contig 23851 bp, 25 predicted proteins | sample MarCyaLeptolynsp_FD_187757 | JGI IMG/M metagenome (GOLD analysis project Ga0207422, IMG submission 187757) | Marine cyanobacterial communities from Panama - species 1 Leptolyngbya sp. (SPAdes) | ecosystem: Environmental > Aquatic > Marine > Unclassified | place: Panama: Panama City | collected... | reverse complement strand
TCTTAGTTTCTTTATCGATTAAATAAGTGTTTTTAGAAGTCTTTGAAGAAAATAAGACATAACCAGGAGAAGGATTAAATGAAGGAGATTTAACATTTACAAGAAATCCAGGAGATGTGCTTGGATTATGGCAATCAAGCGCACAATCAGTAGTTGAATCTGCAGTATTACAGGCAGTCAAGCAAATGGTGCAGAAAATTAAAACTGAAGTAGAAAATTTAAATATGCTGTTTTTGAAATAGGGTTTTGATTTTGACATTTTATTAAGTTTTTCATGTTTGTTGGTCGCTCTTATTATGTGTGCTAAGAGTCGCCAATATAGAACAATTAAGGCGAGACAGCAAAAAGCTTATGACAACACTTATGGGAGATTAATCAAAACATGAATTCAGTCTTAACCTTAGCAGGTTGTTTGCCTGTCGGAAAGGTATTTTATGGCCATAATTATACGTTCCTATTACTTTTCCGTAATAATGATTCCAAAACCATCAGGATCAGTTATTTCAATGCCATTTTGATTCCAATATGGATTCTTTGATTTTACTATGGGTATTTGTCCTTCTTCAATGCGTTGCTTGATTTGATTGAACTCCATATCATTTTTAGCATAAAATACCAACAAATCATCCCGGTCGGGATAGTGTGATGCGCTTTCATTTGATTCCGTGAACTCTATATGCCAGTCCATTTCTGGAATACCTAAAAACACACCATTATAATCTGCATGTTTTTCGAATTTGCCCAATACACTTAATCCAATAATCTCTACATAGAATTTAACAAGCTTTTCTATATTGTCTGTGTGTCTGGCTATCCTTAATGTCATTTATTTAAGATATTGATTGAGTTGATCAATTAGTGATTTTCCAGAGCTTGGCCGATAAGCGTTTTTTTCTACCAATTGCCCATTTGTATCCACAATTAAATACCTTGGAATAGGAAAAGACTTTCCATTATTGACTTCCTTTTGTATGGATTCCTGCAATTGTTTGTTGGCCAAATAGTGATCTCCTTCTAGTTCATAAAAACCAATGATTTTGGAACAAATGGCTGCTTTTGAAGCGTTGTCAATGGATATGTAAATTCTTTGTATTTCACTCTTTTGAAAGAATTCCTCTAGCTCGCTACTGTGATTTTCAAATTCCTTCTTGCATGGCCCACACCAACTGGCCCATATGTCAATGTATAAAACCTTACCCTTATATTTTTTTGTCAACTCACCCCAATCTAAAATGACCTCATCCTCAAAATCTAAAAGCTGCTTGGTGTCTTGTTTCTGAAAATCCAAAACCTCCGAAAATTCAACTTCTAAGTCAGCTAAATATGGACTATCGGGGTATTCCAATCTGAATTTTAAAAATTGCTGTTGGACAGTAGCTGAAAATTTGTTTTTTAATGCATTGCTCTTTATGATATAGGCAAGATGTTGTTCTTTCACCAAACCACTTAAGTTTTTAGAGACTTCAGCATAAATCAAACTGTCTCGCTCTTCTTTACTACTGACAGTAATCTTATCCATGGCATTTTCAAAATACCTTGGCCAGGTTACGTTTTTATAATCATTGTATCGATAAGACCCTAAAGCCATGGGATTATTAATCTCCGTACGCATAAAAAGCCGCTCTAATTCTTCATTCCATGGTTTGGCATCCGGAGTATCTATCTCTCCCTCTTTTGCCATGCCATTTACATTCCAGGCAATGTAAAATAAATGTGCATGGTAATACTTGATTTCTTCTTTAAGTATGGATAGAAACGGTTTGTTTAGGTCGTGTTTTTCATTGTAGGCATCTAATACTTTCAATTCTTTGTTCTCCATTTTTCGCAAGGTGTCAGACAATGCGATTGCATCTTTATTGAGCATTAAGGACTTTAGAAATTTCGATTGACCATAGTAATCAACTGTATACCTTTCGAAAGCATTTATCAGTTCATTTTCTGCAACATTATCTCCGCTGAAAGAAGGCGTTTCAAGGGTTTTAGATTTTACTATGGAGATCCTAATTTCATCTCCCGGTTTTGCAAAGAACTGAATACAATTGCTTCTTCCAATCCATGGTAAATAATTAAGCCATATTTGGCATAAACCAGCACTATCAAGAGGAATGCTAACTTCTAGTTTTCCAGAATCATCTGTTTCGTTTTTCACCCATTTTCCAATTAAAAAACTACCATGAACAGGAGTAGAGATATTGATCGGTGTATTTGGCCCATTGATTAGATCCAAACTGATGTGTATAGAATCTTGCGCAAAATCATTTGGTTGATCTATATTTTGAGCAATTAAGAATGCGGGGAAACTAAGTAGTAAGATTAAAAAGGGTTTCAATTGCTTTACTAAATGTGCTATAACTTTTTACTTGGTTTCGGTAACTAAAATGTTGTACTAGCTTTTATATTCTGATTCCAATCAAACAAACATCATCTACCTGTTCATTATTGCCTTTCCACTCCTCAAATGTTTTTGCAATTAATTGATGTTGCTCTGCCATGCTTAGATGATTATTCTCTAAAAGCATTCTTTTCATTGGTATCACTTTAAACTTCTTTCCTTTTTCTCCACCGAATTGATCTTGGAAACCATCGGTCATGGTATAGATGGTGTCCCCATTTTTCAACTCAAATTCACCACCTTTAAATGGAATGTGATCGTGATCATGTTTACCTACAGGCATTTTTTCCCCTTTTATATCGATTAACTCACCCTCTCTTATTATCCATATTGGGTTATTGGCAGCAACATATTCCAATTTAGTTTTTGCTGGATTAAAAAGCAAGAGTGTTGCATCCATTCCGTCTTTCCCACCATGGACAGAGCCATCTTTTTTAAGTCGCTCAATAATCAGATCTCTGGCTTGATTAAATATTTCTGATGGATTTAAAACGCTTTTTTCGCAAGCTTTTTCAATGGAAGAAATGTTTAAAATACTCATAATTGCTCCCGGAACTCCATGACCCGTGCTGTCTGCACAGCACAATGCGAAATTACCATTGTCAAAATTGTCGGCCCAATAAAAATCACCACTTACTGCCTCTTTTGGGTTAAAATAAATGAAGTAATCATTCAGGTTTTGCTTTAACAGATTCTCGGAAGCTAGAAAACTGTGTTGGATTCTTTTGGCATAATTAATCGAATCCATAATCTCCTTATTCTTTAGCTTAAGCGCGTTTTCCGCAACGATTCTAAAGTTTATTTGATTACGAAAAACTTTGTTCCAGGCAATCGCTGCGAAAATTAATAGTACCACGCCAATAATTGTCATTTGGTTGGCAAGCGGCCAATGAAGTGTTTTCCATGCTAAGCCTATTGCAAGAAAAATAATGCCGAGATGATCAGCATAGCACAATAATTTCAAAGTCAATTTTGAATCCACATAATTGCTCCATTTGATTATCCGGATACTTGCATTTAAAGGGGTTATGCCAAAAGAGAAGTATAGTATAGAAATCAAATAAAACCAATGAAAAAATTCCTCAAAGAAGTAGCTAATAAGGGTCAAGTCCAAAAGAACTACCAGTATAAAGAGCAGATACTTCCTTAAGATTATTTTCTTTTCGTAAGGTTTAGATTGCCAAATAAGGCTGGAGCCAATAAATGAAAAGACAAATGACAGAATTAACCAGATAAGCATATCGTTGTTTGCAATCCGGTGTGTAATGCTTAGGTAAAAGGTTAGAATAAATAGGGAAGTGCCTAGGAACAAGGAAATCCAAGCAATTTTTTTCATCTTTTAAATATAGGCACTATAAGCGTTTAGCTAATTCATGATTATTGCTTTCCGAAGATAAGGAAGGAGATGATTAATAATTATTGTTGAGTTTACTTTTTGAATCTAAAGCTATTGAGAATTTTTTCACCTACCGACTGATATGCTCCAAATTGATTTACTTCGCATGAGAAGGTAAGAACAATTGCTTTTTCTCCAACTACCCAATAGTATTGTTCAAACTTTAAATCAAAGTTTCCTTGTTCGCCTGTGTAAATGACTTTTTGATAATTTGAAGTTTGATTGGTGACCCGTTTACTCTCTATAATCTTACTATTTTTAATAATGGTTTTTATTTGACTTATTGAAATTTCAACATATTTGTCAAGATCTAAATTGAATCCTTTTAAATCCTGTATAAGCAGATTTACATTTTCTCTAAACTGGTCTTTCTCAGAAGTAAGTGGGCTAAATAGGATAAAACTAGTACCCATTTGTTCTGTCTCATTAAATTCCCAATCATTTGGATAATCAATTGAATATCTATCCTTATTTATGGTGACCCAATCTTTTGTCTGTCCATAGGAGGATAGATAAAAGCTTAGTAAAAACGATCCTAAAATTATTAGTCTATATATTTTCAAATATTATAAAGTTTGGGTCAGCTAATACCTGACTTCGTTAGATAAGTTAGCCAAAGCATTTCATCAGGGCCATACTTGGCTTTGTATTATAGCTGTTGTTTGTTAATGTTGTATAGTTAAAATTTAATTATGATGGGTAACTATCTCATATGCCCAACCATTCTTCTTTTTATGAGCTCTCAATACATTTGGAGATAATATTCCACCAGTTATCGCCCCTGTTCCTATTCCCATGTACGCTAGCCCAAACCAAATAGGAATATCTAGTGTTACTGATGCAAAAATTATATATAAACCAGCACCAAATGAAAAAATTCCTGTTCCCAGGATAAGGGTATTTATTGGCAGTGTCATTGCTAAATAATGGTGCTTTATTTTAATTACTTCTGACAAGTTAACTTCATCTTTTCTTATGGCAATTTTTTCTTCATCAATAATTTTAAATTTTCCTGTAATTATCTTACCCTTATTAGTCTTAAGTCGTATTCTTTTCCCCTCTTCAATGAATTTTTCTATTTCCAAATCGGAGTTAAAAACTCTAATTGATTTTTCTTGTGAGAAACTGATATTGACAAGCAATACTGACAAAAAGAGTAAGTTAGTTTTCATAAATACTGGAAGAAGTGTAGTCATTTTATTATTAAATGTTTGTCAGCGGTTCAGCTAGGTAAGTTAGCCAAAACATTTCATCATAGCCAGCCTTTGCTACCCGCCTGCGGCAGGCAGGTGTTTTATAGCTCTTGTTAAAGAACTAGAAGCACGCACCGACCGCTGTCACGCCATCGAAGGTGAGACTAAGGTAGCTTTTCTATTTTGTGAATGTCAATTCTCTTTGTTCCATATCAATGGCAATCCTTATTTTCGTGAGCTATGCAAGATTCAGCAATTCCTCAAAAAACACTTCTGGGACATCCCCGTGGCTTATTCATATTGTTCTTCACGGAAATGTGGGAACGGTTTTCCTTTTACGGTATGCGTGCCATTCTGGTGCTTTATCTTACCGCTCAATCCACAGGAGATAATCCGGGTTTAGAATGGACCAGCAAAGAGGCATTGGCCCTTTATGGGTGGTATGGTATGTTCGTTTACTTTATGGGCATCTTTGGAGGTCTGGCGGCAGATAAGTGGCTCGGACAAAAAAAGTCAGTGATTATAGGAGGTGTCTTTATCATACTTGGGCAGTTCGCTTTATCGGTAGATAGTTTGAGTATGTTTTACATGGGTCTCGTTCTCCTGGTTTGCGGTGTAGGGCTCTTGAAACCAAACATCAGTACCATGGTAGGAGGCCTTTACAAGAAAGGCGATGGTAGAAGAGATTCCGGTTTTACCATTTTCTACATCGGTATTAACATTGGGGCATTGGCAGCTCCTGCTACGATTGGTGTTGTAGGAGAATTTTACGATTGGCAACTGGCCTTTTCACTGGCAGGGTTCGGCATGATCCTAGGACAGTTGGTCTTTGTATTTGGCCGTAAGCATCTAAGAGGAGTGGGTGAATTGTTAAAGAAGTCTGAAACCGAAGGTCACCTCGCCAACCAGCCCTTAACGAAGGAAGAAAAAGACAGGGTAATCGTATTGCTCCTCTCTTTTCTGGTAGTGATTGTTTTCTGGGCAGCCTACGAACAGGCAGGCGGATTGATGAATCTTTTTGCTAGAGACAGCGTGGATCGCAGTTTCTTTGGTTGGGAAGTTCCGACTACTATTTTTCAATCATTGCATGCCTTTTATGTGGTGATTCTCGGAGCACCCATGGCATGGCTTTGGTTGCGTTGGAGTAATCGTGGTAAAGAATCCTCTGCAGTATTTAAAATGGCTGTAGGCATGATTATTATGGCAATCAGCTTTGTGGCCTTAATGGCAGCAGTTTGGGAGATGTCGCTGAGCGCTATTGGGAAATCTTCCATCCACTGGTTGTTCCTTTCTTACCTGCTTCATGTAGTAGCCGAACTGAGCATCTCTCCAGTTGCCTTGTCATTCATTACCAAGCTGGCTCCAATCAAATACGCCAGCCTCATGATGGGTGCCTACTTCGCCATTACAGGACTGGGCAACAAGGCGGCAGGCTTGCTGGGCGAATACGCTCAGGATGCAGGCGAGATGACAGCATTCGCCATCATTGCAGGCATGTGTCTGGCGGTAGGCTTGTTGCTCTTTGCACTGGTCAAAAAACTGAAGCAATTAGCCCATGGGGCCGAAGATGTAGCGGTTTGATTTGGCTAACTCACTGCTGTAGCTTGCGGAGGCAGGTGTTTTATAGCTCTTGTTGGCGAAGCGTTTAATTATTTATTTGATTCTTCATATTGTTTCTGAACATTGGAAGTATCGACTCCCATAGTATCAAGAATATGCATAAACTGATCACTTTTAAATAGCTTACCCATAACTAAATCCATCATTTGCTGTTTGGATAAGTGACCAAGGACTTTCATGTCTTTGTCTAGGTGAAAATACTCGTCTTTTATTTCATTTTCTCCAACTAAATAAGTGTGAACGAGAGAATACATAATCTCTCTGTCAGTCTCAATTATTGCTTGTATTTCCTCAGTGTCATTCTGCTCAAAAAACTCTCCAAAACTTCTAGGTAGATAACCATCATGTTTAATTGATAGATAATCCTTTACAGATTGTTCAGCATTCTTTCTTTCTAATTTATGATAACAGGCTATTGATAAGAATGAAAATAAAACAACGATCAATGTCTTTAAGTCCCTAAACATATCTTTCTAAAATTAATGTTTGCCAACGTTTTGGCTATGAAATGCCTGCCTGCATTTCATTCCGGCAAACAAGGTAGTCAAAACATTTCATCATAGCCGCACTTGGCTATGTTTTATAGCTCTTGATGGCACAAGTTTTACATTAATCTTGACCTATAAAAATAAATCTACCGTTCTTTATATCAACCTCACCAAATTGAGAGTTAGAGTAACCTACTTGTAGAAATTTCTGTCCTTTCGTTTCATATTTTCTTTTAGGTTTCTCCACCGTTCTTAATTTGAAGTATGTAATCACAGGTCTATTGTGTCTGTAGATTTCGAGTTTATTATCTAACCAAGGGTCAGTTGTCCAAATTATACTGTCATTTTTAGTCGCAGTTATTAAAATTTCAGAAGAATCGATTGTAAATTTTGTATTTGATTCTTGATCGTATATCACGTAATCATAATTTCCTACAAAATCAGGATGCTCATCTTTAAAATTTAAATCTTTCCAAGAGTCTTCTATCTTCTTAATCATTGAATCCGTTGGTAATGAGTCAGATTGAGTAAAAGAATCAAGACAGGAAAAAGATAAAATTATTAATAGAATTAATCTCATATAATTTGTGCCAACGGTCCCCGGCCATGTCACCGTTGGCTCCACCGAGTATGATTAGTTTTTCTAAAGATAGCGAAAGTCGATTAATTACTGCTATCCTTGGCTGGAATTATAAATTGCAGTGTCCAGTGAGACATTCTTTTTGTCAAGTCAACGAACAGAAAGGAGGCTTAGTGGAAAAGGCCTTTTGGTCTTATAGTGAATTTGAATTCCCGCTTTGCGGGATGCACTGCTAAAAGCCAATGTGGTATGGCCGATGTTAGGCGCTGGCTTTTATTTTATTTATTATTTTTTTAATCCATTTTTTAAATGGAAGCACAAACAAATTGTAAAAGATTCCACTCTTAGTTTCCACGGTAAAAAAGTCAGCCTTCACTGAATGGATTCTAGAGTCTAATATTCTTTTAGTTCTAGAAAAATCTAAAATAGATTGGTCGTCAGTTATAAACCTGAAACAATAGAATGAATAAATAAGATGAAAGGAGTCTGATAACGTGCCTCTACCTATACCCTTTTGGTTGGCTTCGAATAAAATAAATTCTGACATCAGCTCAATTATAGGCGACTGAATTAATTCATCATAAAAGTAGTCCAGTAGGTAAAAGGTTCTATTCAAAGTTCCTTTAACCTTATTTCTATCAGACTCTGGAGAATTCCAATAATTTTCCAAAAAATCACTTTGTGGCTCTATACCAAAACAAAAGATAAAATAAATTAATATCAATTTAATTTGATTGATCCTATTAACTTCAATTTTCGGGAAGCGATTAAATATTTTTTTGACAGCAAGAGAAGAAATGTAAACAATGGGATCTATTTCATTTCGCATTTCAAAAATGGCACTTTCATCCATTTTTTGAAATTTAGCACTTAAGACGAATTTAAATGTCTTTGATAGTGAATTTAAAATTTTTCTTCTTTGTTTAAAGTCATCTGCGTTAAAGGTGAAGGTTTGATTTTTGGGGTCCCTCTTTACATTGAACCAGCTATCTCTTAATGACTTTTCAAATGGCGTTAATTCATCGGTAAAATAGGATAAGGTTTCTCCAAATAATATTCTAGTTGGCATATCCATGTAGCCAGATTGTCCATAATAGATTAGACCCATTTTATAAATAATATCCTCTCTTCTTTGAATGTTAGACGTTCCAAAAATTTCATAGAGGTTAACTGCTGATAAACAAATGCGTCTTTCTTTTTTAGCCCAAAGAATCTGTGTAGCAATACAGTCTTCTACGGAGTTTTTTATGATTTCATTAATTGAAGAGGTATCAAAGTAAAATTGATTTTCTACAAAAAATCTCTGGGGTAGTTCTGAACTCATATTATTTTGTACAGAATTATATCTTTATTTAGCTTGCGCCTAACATCTGTATAAACGCATTGCTTTTATATCTCAATAGCTAACATTCTAGCATTATCAATTCCTAATCAACTTTCGCTGATATTGCCCATGATCAGATTCTATTGTTAAAATATAAATGCCCTTGTTTTCTGGTAGCTCAATAGTTTCATGAGAAAAGGAAGTATAGTTTTTAGTAAAAAGCAATTCTCCCAATACATTTCGAATATGCAATTGCACATTGTTTAATGTTTGCTTCAATTGGATTTGCACCATACCATTACTGGGGTTTGGATAAATAAATAAATCCTCATCTGATTTGAATTCTTCAATAGATGTTATGCTGCTTTGGCTCATTTTATGCAAAAAGCAATCCCATCCACGAACCGATACATGGGTGTTTACTCCCGGACCTGGATCAAAATCTATGGTGTCCCTAAAGCTGCCAGCAGAGTATATGTTGTAATGTTGATCTATATTAATATAATATGGTCTAGTGAAACCACTTCCGCCAAAGTTTTTTGCCCACAAAAAATCACCATTGGAGTCTAATTTTTGTATATACATATCTCCTGATGCACCATAAAGTTTTTTGCTGCCAATACCAGGGTCAAAGTCTACCGAATCAAAAAATAAGCCCGTAACATAAAGGTCACCCATAGGGTCAAAATCAAAATTGTATGGAAATTCATTGGAAATGCCGCCATAGGTTTTTACCCAGATAAAATTGCCATTTGCATCCATTTTATGCAGAAAAACATCGTACAGCCCATTGGAGATAATCGATTTCGTATTGATTCCGGGATCAAAATCAACTGTATCTTGGAAGACACCTGCAGTTATTACATTGTTATTTTGATCGATCTTGATTTTGCTTGCATCATCCAAAGAACCTCCACCAATTCTTTTGGCCCAAACAAAGTTTCCATTGGAATCTAATTTTTGTATAAAGGCATCGGTACTGTTCGAACTTATGTTGTGAATTCCACTGCCGGGATTAAAGTCCAAAGTGCCGGAAAATCGTCCAGTGGTATATACATTATTTGCATTGTCAGTAGCAACAGATTTTGGATAGGACCAATCTCCCTCTATCGCTTTCACCCACAGGAAATTCCCTAGCGGGTCCATCTTTAGTATAAATACATCATTTCTGCCGACTGTAGTTAGATTCTGAACACCTGCACCTGGATCAAAATCTACGCTATCTTTAAATCGCCCGAACAAAACAATGTTCCCAGATTTATCAATGCTTAAAGCATGGATTTGATCATCTAAACTGCCTCCAATTGTTTTGGTCCAAAGCAGAGTGCCTGCAGTATCCATTTTCAAAATAAATACATCCAATTCTCCCTTGCTGGCGAAACTATTGCCTGTACCACCATTAAATTTCAAGGTATCGTGGAATATACCTGCCAAGTATAAATTTCCTTTATGGTCTTGGCCCATAGCAGCTGCAAAATCATCCATCTTTCCCCCAAATGATTTTACCCAGGAGAAGTTCCCATTTCTATCTACCTTTTGTATAAAAATGTCGTTGCCTCCAAGAGCCGTATGAGAATTAATCCCACTACCAGGATCGAAATCAATGCTTTGTTGAAAATGACCGAAACTATAGAGATTGCCAGAAGCATCAATCTCTACTTCTCTGATTTCATCATAACCGATATTGCCATAAGTTTCTACCCATTCAAAAGATTGGGCATTGGCATTAGTTGCAATAAATAAGCAAGACAGCAGAAGGATTAAGACATTATTTTTCATTCAACACACAAATTAAGTTAGGAGGGAGACAATATTATTTGATTATAAACCACCAATTTAATGATAAAATATGGTCAAAATCAAATGGTCTGGAGAGACAAGATTTTGATATCCTATCATGAATTCTTCAAATGTTCCAGCTTGTACTGAAACATCAATCCCATGTTTTTGGCTCTTTTTTTCACCTCTTCCGCTTTTTCCCCTGCAAAGTATCGGTCTACCGTTGCGGTAAAAAGACTCAACCAACGATCAAAGTGTTTGGCTTCTATGGGCAAGGGGGCATGTTTTTGAAAAGGACTGCCGCTGTATTTGCGCACATCAAAACAGATGGTTTCCCAAAATCCATACATTTTTTCCAAATGCAAGGGCCATCGATCTTCAATTACCCCATTAAAGACCGGGCCAATAAGGTCATCTTCCCGCACTTGGCTGTAAAATTCATCTACTAGCAATTTGATGTCGGCTGCATTTTCTATGGCTTTTGGCATGGGATAAAATTACGCAGAGCCAAATATTTGACATTGTTCTAAACAAACTTTTCGTTTCCTTTGTTGGGTAATTTTTAAGCCATGCAAAAATTAATACTCAGCTGTTGTTTGTGTCTACTCATGGGCATCGGCCTAAACGCACAAGAAATGAATTTTCACAGTTTTACAGTTAAAGACATCCAAGGACAAGATTTTGCCTTGAATCAATTCAAAGGAAAAAAGGTCATGGTGGTCAATACCGCCTCCGAATGTGGATTGACACCTCAATATGAAATTCTGGAAGAAGTTTACCAGCAATATGGTGGGGAAAACTTTGTTATTGTTGCTTTTCCAGCCAATAATTTTGGTGCCCAAGAGCCGGGTAGCAATGATGACATCCAAGCTTTTTGCAAAAAAAATTATGGGGTAACATTTCCCTTAATGTCTAAAATTTCTGTAAAGGGAGACGATCAACATGAAGTATACCAATGGTTGACCCAGAAAGGGAAAAATGGTGTGGAGGATACAGAGGTACAATGGAATTTCCAGAAATACCTAATTGATGAAGAAGGCAATTATGTCAAAAAAATAGATCCGCAAGAAAGCCCAGCTGCAGATGAAATTTTACAATGGATCAGTGGCTAATTTGAAATTAGACATATTGGCCATTGGCATACATCCCGATGATGTAGAATTAAGTTGTGCGGGAACTTTATTGAAAGAAAAAGCTGCCGGCAAGAAAACAGGCATATTGGATTTAACACACGGAGAGTTGGGAACTAGAGGTTCCGGGCCACTGCGATTGGAGGAAGCAGCAGCTTCAGCCAAAATTTTAAATCTCGATGTGCGGGAACATTTGGCCTTTAAAGATGGCTTTTTTCAAAACGATGAAAAACACCAAAGGGAAATCATAAGCGTTTTGCGCAAATACCAACCAGATATTATTCTGGCCAATGCCATTGCAGATCGACATCCCGATCATGGAAGGGCGGCTAAACTCATCACAGACGCATGTTTTTACAGTGGCTTGCGAAGAATTGAAACGGAAATGGATGGTGTAGCTCAAGAAGCTTGGCGTCCCAAGGCCATATACCATTACATACAAGACCGATTTATGGTACCGGATTTTGTAGTAGATGTTACATCCTTTGTGGATCAAAAAATGGAATCCATCAAAGCATTTAAGTCCCAGTTCTTCAATCCAGAATCCAATGAACCGGAATCTCCTTTGACCATGCCAAATTTCTTTGAATACATCGAAGGGAGAATGCGGGAAATGGGGCGATATATTTTTGTGGATTATGCGGAAGGATTTAAAGTATCTCGACCAGCAGGAGTAGAGAGTCTATCGCATTTGCTTTGACCTTTTCCAAAGCCTTCTCAACAACCTAAAATCTCCTTTTTGCGGAAAGAACTGCAAGACAGTTAAAGGTGTTTTGCGAATCATCAATACAAAGAGGTAAAGGAACATGCCACCATAAGAAATCAAGGCAGTTAATGCAGCACCTTTGGCGGCATAATCCGGAATGAGATATAATCCAAATCCAAGTGTTAGAAGCAATCCGATAAATGCAGAATAACTATTGTATTGTTGTCTTCCTGTGCCACTAAAGTAATGGCTGATGATAATCTCTGCAGATTGCAACAATATCCCCAAAGCCATGATCAGGATGATAATTTTAATGGAAGTAAAACTTTCTCCCAAGAGGAATTCATAAAAGGAAGATGGTAATATGGCCAAGATCAAAACCCCCAAAAGGGTAATGCCAAAACTGACCTTGGTCAAAAGAACCGTAATTCTTTGTGCATAAGGGTCGTAATCACGATTGCTGATTCTTGCATATTGCACTGTGGCAATGCTTCTTCCGGGTAATATTAATCCTTCGGATATCTGCACCGATGCGGTATAATAACCCAAAGCTATTCTTCCACTAAAGGCATCCAAAAGGAAATAACTGATTCTGTAATTGAGCAATTGAAATCCATTGGCTGCCTGCACATAAAATCCATAGGCTATGGATTTCTGAAAAACTTTAGTCCAATTGCCAGTTTCCACATTTGGTAAATGTTTGATGGAATATATAAATGAGAGTAAAAAACAGATACCATAAGCCATATAAAGGGCAGTAATAAATGAATGAACTTCAACCGCCTGATGTACCAAAAACATATAGGACAATATGCCGATAGTTAACACCGATTGAAGCAAGGCTATCCAATTGTAGGTCTTGATTAATTCCTTGCCCAATAACACATACTGATGTATGCCCAAAGCAGAAAGCATAAAGGAAAGTAAATACACATCCATTACATAAGTACTTTCAATCAGTGGGTAGATTTGGTTGATTATCCAATAGATAAATAGACTGATCAGGGACCAGAGATAGGCAATAATGCAGAGGTTGCTCAAGGGTAACTTATTGCTGAAATAAACAATACTTCCACTCACCAAACTGCTAATAAGTTGGATGATGGTAATGTTTAAAATAATCAATCCAATACTTCCCAAACCTGTTGCTCCCAAATAATTGGAGTTAAGCAAAAGGATACCTAAACTGATCAAGGCCATCAGAATCTTATTCCAAAAAGTATGCAGGATGTTCCCAATCATTTGTTCAAGGCTTTTTGGTAAAAGGAAAGAAAGCTTTCTGCAATTACCATCTCTCCAAAATTTTGCAGCCCAAATTCACGAATGTTTTGGCTGTTGAAATCCGCATAATTGGTAATCATCTCTTCTAAGGCGGATTGAAAAGCCTCTTTATTATTGCAAGGGTAAAGTTTGGCTACTTTATTGTTGGTGAATTCAACAATTCCTTCAATGTCCGGAGCAACAACAGGAATTCCGCAACAAAGTGCTTCATTGATTACACAAGGTTGATTCTCATAGGCACTGAATAGAATCAAGATATCATGATCGGCCATGATACTCGCAATTTCTTTGCGCTCTCTGGTGCCCATCAATTGAATATGATTTTGCATATTCAATTTTTCAATCTGCTTCTGACAATTTAATTCATCTTTACCCTCACCATATATGGAAAGTGTAACCTCTGGATCCTTTTTACAGATAGCTGCTACCACCTCAATAATGTCGAAAATTTGTTTAACCTCTTGGATGAGGTTGCCTACAAATAGCAGTTTCTTCCCACTTTTAGAAGAAGTCTTTGGACTAAACAGCTGTTCGTCCACCACATTGGGAATGATGGTGTAATCTCCTTCGAGTTGATGTCTTATCATGGAATTTTTCAATTTACTGCTTACCACATGTATGGAGGCTGAAGATCTCACCAACATCTGGGTAAAATACTTTTTCAGTGCACCTCGATAAGCACCGACTTCAGGATGATAACCAGACCAATGTTCACTAATAACAAAAGGCAATCCTTGTTTTTTGAACAATCGATGCGCTAGATAACCGCTTCTACTTAATACATGAACGTGCGCCAAATCAAACTTTTCGTTAGATACTTTTTGATAGGCCAATTTTTGTGCTTTGCGGTAGCGTATGGCATTAACTATCTTCGCCAAAGGGGCAAAAGCAGCATTTGACTTTCTAAAAAAGATGCGTATTTCTTTGATGCCTTGATTATCTATTACTTCTAAACGGTATTTATCTCCAGTTGAATTTTCGGAATGCACGAAAATCACGGTGATATTGGCAATGCGTTTAATGGCATGGGCGTAATTCTCTATGAAATTGCCATCGTACAATTCATAGGAATTGGGATACCATTTGGGCAAGAAAAGAATATTCAATGCTTCTGCCATCGACTAAAAGAAATGGGTATTAATTCAAGCAAGACCAGAACGCATGAGTTTACTGAATCTTGCATACAAGGATAACAATATGGCTGCAATCACCACTTTTACAATTGCACCAGGCAGATAGGGCAACACCCCTTTAAGAAAAGCATCAGAAAAAGAGAGGTATCGCAATAATCCAATCAATCCACAAAAAAGAACAAGGAGATTTCCGATCGTCATTTGTAATAAATAAAAGCCAAATCGCTTTTTTTGTTTTTGGGCCAAATGGCCAACGACAATTGCTCCAAGGATAAAGCCGATCAAATAGCCCATTGATTTGCCAAGAACCACATCCATTCCTGCACTGGCATCAGAAAAAACAGGCAATCCCAAAGCACCAGCGATGATGTAAAGCAAGGCGATAAGGCTTCCATGCTTCCATCCCAATAGATGAGCAATCAGCAATACTGCCAAAGATTGAGCAGTAATAGGAACCACGGACATGCTTTCCGGCAAAGAAATCGAGATTTGGGCAGCAACTCCAATGCTTATCACGCCAATAATAGTGATCAAAAACTGGATGAGAATCTTGTCGAATTTCATGGAAAAACTTTCAAGCTAAATTATATAATTCGAACGAAGGATAAATTTTCAAAAGTGTTGTCTAGTTGTGTAAAAAGTCTTTATTTTGCACTCCTAAATTTTTTGGAAGGAAAAGTCATGTCAAAAGTTTGTCAAATCACAGGGAAGAAGGTAATTACCGGAAACAATGTTTCTCACTCACACAAGAAAACGAGAAGAACATTTGAACCAAATTTATTCAAAAGAAAATTTTACAATCCGGATACGGATTCTTGGGTAACCTTAAAGGTTTCAGCAGCTGGAATTCGTAACATTAACAAGAAAGGTTTAACGGCTTGTTTAAAAGAAGCAAAAGCCAAAGGTTATATGAGTTAATCTTTGATCAGATAAAGAATTGAATCCCGAATTTTATTCGGGATTTTTTTTGCCCTAAATTTTAGTGATGAGTCTGCTTGGCTGCAATTCCTGCCATTGATCACTTTTCATTTTGGCTATCGCGAAAGAATTCGACATTTGTAAATATTATGTTTAAGAATTATTGCTTTTTGTTTTGTCTCTTTTTTGCTTTGCTTTTACTTAAGGCACAAGAGAAAGCTAAAATTGACAATTTAAAGAAAGAACACTTTCATTACGATACCGATTTACTTCCTGCATCATTCCACAAATCACGTAGAGACTCTTTGCGGAAATTGATGCCCGATAAGTCCATGGCCGTATTTTTTTCTGCTCCGGAAAGGCTCAGAGCCAATGATGTTTATTACGAATACCATCAGGATCCTAACTTTTATTATTTGAGTGGATTGAAAGAGCCCAATTCCATGCTTATCATTTTTAAAGAGGAGCATGAGTTTGAAGGACAAAAACTCAATGAGATATTATTTGTGCAAGAAAGAAATCGTTTTATGGAAATGTGGGCAGGGAAAAGACTAGGTATAGAGGGAGCGGAATCTACCATGGATTTTGCTTCGATTCAAAGCAATAGGGCGTTTCAAGATCTTACCTTGCCAACAGAGGATTTAAAGGAAATCTTCTTCCAGGAGCCCATTGCCATGGAAGATTTAGACATTTCTAATTCCACCACCTTAAATGGATTGTTGGAAGCTTTTATGCAAAAAGTTCCAGGAGAATTTGAGTCTGCTGATGATCCTTTGCCTAAAATGATGGCTGCTTTGCGCCAACAAAAGACAGAAGAAGAGTTGGTCTTATTGCGAAAAGCCATTGACATTACTTGTGAAGCACAAAATGAACTCATGAAAGGCATTCATGAAGGCATGACAGAATACCAAACAGAGGCCATTATCGAATATGTCTTTAAACGAAATGGTGCGGAGTATACTGGCTTTCCATCCATTCAGGGAAGCGGAGAGAATTCATGCATATTGCATTACATCAGCAATCGTCGTCCATTGATTAATGGCGGATTATTGGTGAGTGATGTAGGTGCAGAGTATCATGGATATACAGCCGATGTGACTAGAACCATTCCGCCTAATGGCAAATTCTCAGAGGAAGAAAAGTTGATTTATGAATTGGTGCTTAAGGCCCAGGATGCAGGTATAGAAGCAGCAATTGAAGGCAATAGCTTTTGGTCGCCGCATTTGGAGGCAGTCAATATTATCACCAAAGGTCTTCAAGAGCTGGGTATAATTGAAGATGCTGCAGAGGTTCGCAAGTATTTTATGCATGGCACCTCACATTATTTGGGATTGGATGTTCATGATGCAGGTTTGTACGGTCCGTTGAAAGCTGGGCAAGTCATAACTGTAGAACCTGGAATATACATTGCAGAAGGATCCGATTGCGATCCAAAATGGTGGAATATTGGAGTTCGCATCGAAGATGATATATTGATCACCGAAAATGCACCGGAAAATCTTTCGGTCAAATCGCCTAGAACTGTTGCAGAGATTGAAGCTTTGATGACTGAAGGAGAGAAAGATTAGGCAATAGAATTATTTTCAAAATGCTTTTCTCAGAATTAAATATTTGCCTAAATTTGCGGACTCTTAAATAAAGCAGGAGAAAATGGCCAAAAAAGGGAATAGAATACAAGTGATATTGGAGTGCACAGAGCATAAGGAAAGCGGTATGCCAGGTACTTCTCGTTACATCACCACCAAGAATAGAAAAAATACTCCAGACAGAATGGAGTTGAAGAAATACAACCCGATTTTGAAAAAAATGACGGTTCATAAAGAAATCAAGTAAATAAAGCACAATGGCTAAGAAAACAGTAGCAACACTTCAGAAAGGAGCCGGAAAATCATTCACCAAAGTGATTAGAATGGTTAAATCGGAAAAGACAAATTCCTATGCTTTTAAAGAAGATATGGTTCCTAACGAACAAGTAAAAGATTTTCTGAACAAGAAGTAATTAAGATTTAGAATTAATAGGTTAGGGGCTTCTTTCTTTCTAGAGAGAAGCCTTTTTTATGCAAAGCAAATGGCATTATTCGGAATTTTTTCAAAAGACAAAAAGGAAAAATTAGACGAAGGTCTAAGCAAAACCAAAGAGAACTTTTTCGGCAAACTGAGTAGGGCAGTAGTTGGAAAATCCAAGGTAGACGATGAAGTACTCGATGACTTGGAAGAAGTATTAATTACTTCAGATGTAGGAGTAGATACCACCTTGAGAATTATTGAGCGAATTGAAGAAAGGGTAGCAAGAGATAAATACGTTTCGACCTCAGAACTGAATAAGGTATTGAGGGAAGAAATAGCGTATTTGTTGGAAGAAAACAACAGCAGCGATTATGAGGATTTTGTCCTACCGCAAAACAATGACCCTTATGTAATCATGGTTGTCGGTGTGAATGGAGTAGGTAAAACCACCACCATTGGTAAGCTCGCACATCAATTCAAGAAGTCAGGCAAGAAAGTAATCATGGGTGCTTCTGACACTTTTAGGGCAGCTGCAGTAGACCAATTGAAGATTTGGGCAGAAAGGGTGGATGTTCCCATCGTGAGTCAAGGCATGGGCGCAGATCCAGCATCTGTTGCATTTGATACTTTACAATCTGCGGTTTCTCAGCAAGCCGATGTGGTATTGATCGATACCGCTGGTAGATTGCACAACAAAGTAAACCTGATGAATGAATTGGGTAAGATCAAAAGGGTAATGCAAAAGGTAATTCCCAATGCACCACATGAAATCTTATTGGTCTTGGATGGTTCTACCGGACAAAATGCCTTTGAACAGGCCAAACAATTTACCGCAGCTACCGATGTCAATGCTTTGGCATTGACCAAATTGGATGGAACGGCCAAAGGTGGTGTGGTAATTGGCATTTCTGATCAGTTTAAAATTCCGGTAAAATACATAGGCGTTGGAGAAGGAATGGAACATTTACAAGTCTTCAACCGCAAGGAATTCGTAGATAGTCTTTTCAACGATTAGGCATGAAAACCAAAACACTTCGAAAGAATAAAGTCAATGTAGTGACCTTGGGTTGCTCCAAAAATATTTTTGATTCGGAGTTGATGATGTCTCAACTCAAAGCAAATCGTTTTGAGGTGGAGCATGAGAGCAAAAAGGAAGATGCGGAAATTGTTATCATCAATACCTGCGGTTTTATCGACAATGCCAAGCAAGAATCCATAGATACCATTTTACAATTTGCAGATGCGAAGGAAGATGGCAGATTGGAGAAATTATATGTGACGGGTTGCTTATCAGAAAGGTATAGAGAAGAATTGGAAGTGGAAATTCCCAATGTAGATGCCTATTTTGGAACTAGAGAATTGCCTCGATTGCTCAAAACACTGAAGGCAGATTATAAAAAGGAGCTGATTGGGGAAAGATTGATAACCACACCTAATCACTATTCTTATTTCAAGATTGCAGAAGGATGCGATCGTCCATGTTCTTTTTGTGCCATACCCTTGATGCGTGGCAAGCACCGAAGTACTCCCATGGAGGATTTGGTGAAAAATGCAAAATCACTAGCAGCACAAGGAGTGAAAGAACTCATTCTGATAGCTCAGGATTTAACCTATTATGGTTTGGATCTTTATGGCAAAAGAAACTTAGATGAGTTGTTGCGAAAATTATCGGATGTTGAGGGAATAGAATGGATTCGCTTGCATTATGCCTTTCCTTCTGGATTTCCAATGGAGGTATTGAAAGTGATGCGGGAGAAAGAAAATATTTGCAATTACATAGATATCCCTTTACAACACATCAGTGATCCCATATTGAAATCCATGCGGAGGGGAACGACCATGGCCAAGACCAATAAATTGCTCCAACAATTTAGAGAAGAGGTTCCCAATATGGCGATACGAACGACACTAATTAGCGGTTATCCAGGAGAGACCCAGGCACATTTTGAGGAAATGTACCAATGGGTCGAAACGCAAAGGTTCGATCGTTTGGGTGTTTTTACTTATTCCCATGAAGAGGATACCCATGCCTATGGATTGAATGATGATGTGCCAGATGAGGTGAAAAATGAAAGGGCCAATGCCATCATGGATCTACAATCCGGTATCTCTTTTGAGCTCAATCAAGAAAAGATTGGCAATACTTATAAAGTATTGTTTGATAGGGTAGAAGGAGATCATTTTGTGGGTAGAACAGAATTTGATTCACCGGAAGTTGACAATGAGGTTTTGATTCCAAAGTCGGATTTTGTACGAATCGGTGATTTTGCAAATGTTCACATTTCAAGGGCAGAGCATTTCGATCTTTTTGGCGAACTTGTCAGGCACTAATGGAGGCCGACTGTATACCCTATAAAGAAACCAGATATTTCTCTAAAATTATCTTAGACTATCTAGCAGGAGAAAAGCAATTGCAGCCTTTCTATAGCCATCTTCCAAATTTAGATTCCTTTACTGCTGTGATGAAGCAAAAGGACCTTCCAAAAGAATCAAGATCAGTCCTAGCAGAAGCCATAAAAAGGCAGTATAAATCTTCTGGGATAGACCTTTCCAAATTGGAGCTTGTTCAGTCGAATGTGAATGCATTGAATTCAAAAAATACGTTTACTGTTTGTACGGGACATCAACTGAATTTGTTTAGCGGTCCCTTATATTTTATTTACAAAATTGTCAGTACCATAAAACTTAGCTGGGAATTGAAGAAGAAATATCCCGAAAGTGAATTTGTTCCGCTTTATTGGATGGCAACGGAAGATCACGATTTTGCAGAAATCAACCACTTTCATTTTCAAGGCCAAAAATTGAGCTGGGAGAGTGATCAAAAGGGAGCTGTGGGTCGTTTTAAAACCCAAGGCATGGAAGGAGTTTTTGCTGCTTTTGGAGATTTGTTAGCAGATTATTCTTCCAGAGGAGAAAAGCTTAAAAACTTATTTGAAAAGGCCTATTTAAAGCATGACAATCTAACGCATGCAACGAGATATCTGGTGAATGAACTTTTTGCAGCATATGGATTGATCATCTTGGATGGAGATGATGCGGACTTAAAAAGATTATACATTCCTGTTCTCAAGGAAGAGTTAATGGAAGAAATATCCTCTCAAAAAGTAGGGGAACAGAGTAAATCTTTAGCGGAAAGTTATAAGATCCAGGTTAATCCTAGGGAGATCAATCTGTTTTATTTGACAGAAGGAGGTAGACACCGGATCCTCAAAGAAGATAAAAACTACTTTATCCATGAAACGGACTTACAATTTACCCAAGAGGAGATTTTAGAAGAGTTGGAAAATCGTCCAGAGAATTTTAGTCCGAATGTGCTCTTGAGGCCAGTTTATCAAGAATGCATTTTGCCCAACTTGGCCTATATCGGGGGGGGAGGAGAGTTGGCTTATTGGTTTCAATTGAAAAGTACTTTTGAACATTTTAATATCGCATTCCCCATGCTTCTGTTGCGGAATTCAGCCTTGTGGATGAATGAAAAACAACACAAATACTTTGATACATTAAAATTGAAGCCTGAACAGTTATTTGAGCGCCAAGGGGATTTATTGAAAGCTTGGGTGAAAAGCAATAGTGATGTAGACCTGGACTTGCCTGATGAACATAAACAGATGCAAGAAGTATTTACGGCATTAAAGAAGAAAGCCCAAGAATTGGATGGTAGTTTGGGTCCTCATGTGGAAGCATTGCTGAAAAGAGAAGAAAAGGCGATGAAGCAATTGTCTGAAAAATTAATTCGATCTCAACGCAAAAAGGAAAGTACTGCAGATGCGCGCATCAGTCATTTGAAGACTACTTTATTCCCGAATGACAGTTTGCAAGAGCGCAAAGAGAATTTTTCTTCCATGTATTTGCAATATGGAGAATCCTTTATAGAAGACCTATTGCAAACCTTTGAATTTCCTAGCAATCAATTCTATTTGATGCGCCCTTAGTTCATTTGTCGTTTGTTATCCATTGCAGGATTGCTTTTCAAAAACGCATGACTTAACTTTAGGGTATGAAAAAAGCAAGCGATCGCAGAACATTTGTCAAAAAAGCCTTTGCCTTAACTTCCGGAGCATTAATTGCATCCAAAGCAAGTGTCGCCAGACAAGCCATTAGAAAATCCCAAAATCCACTGAAGAACATTACCGCTCTTGGATTTCAATGGGTAACCAAAGACCCTTTTTTATTTTGTGTGCACCATGAGGATGCCTATCCCAAAGGCAATGCCAATATGGGTCCTAACTGCAGTTTGGATGGCAGGGATTTGGGTCAGGATTTTATGATCAAAGATGGTTTTCGCATGTATCATGGGAGAAAGGTGCCTGGTTTTCCAGGACATCCACATCGGGGCTTTGAGACCATCACGGTAGTACGCAAAGGAATGGTTGATCATTCGGATTCTATGGGTGCTTCTGGTCGTTATGGCAATGGGGATGTGCAATGGATGACAGCTGGAGGAGGCGTGCAACATGCAGAAATGTTTCCCTTGATAAATCAAGAGAAAGACAATCCTTTAGAGTTATTCCAGATATGGTTGAACCTGCCCAAAAAGAATAAAATGGTTGAACCTCATTTTAAAATGTTGTGGAGCGATCAGATTCCAAACAAAACTTTTGTGGATTTAAAAGGAAAAAAGACAGAAGTAGAGGTCATTGTTGGAGAAATTAATGGAGATAGACCGCCGATACCACCACCAAATTCCTGGGCCAATGCCAAGGAAAACGATGTAGCTATTTGGAATATCCGCATGGAAGCAGGAGCAGAGTGGAAGTTACCTAAAGCAGCTCCTGGTTTAAATCGTACCATTTATTTCTATGAAGGCAAGGAATTGAAGGTGGATGGGCAGTACCTTCCCTATTACCATTCTGCAGAATTAAAATCCGATGAAACTTTACTCTTGCAAAGTGGGAAGGACATCAGCAATATATTACTTCTGCAAGGCAAGCCGATAAATGAACCAGTGGTTCAGCACGGACCTTTTGTGATGAATACCAAAGCGGAAATCCAACAGGCTTTTCAAGATTACCAGAGAACTAGATTTGGTGGATGGCCGTGGAAGACTCCTGATCCGGTGCATCCCAGAAGTAGGGGAAGATTTGCTTTTCATGCCGACGGGAGGAAAGAGGTGAAATCCTAGTGCGCTATAGGATAATCCTTATTAATTCCTTATTATTGATCCAATTAAACATTATTTAATAGTACTATGGATTCTAATAAAGTAGACATGTTTATCATGTCGAATAGTAAATATTTCGAAGGGCATCACATGGGCATTATCCGCGAACGTCTATTGGCATTAGATGATGCCAGTTGGGCGGCAATCTCGACCATGCAATTCAAAGATCCTACCATCAGTTTAATTGTTTCGCTTTTGGCTGGTGGATTAGGCGTCGATCGATTTTTAATTGGAGATGTAGGATTGGGCGTTTTGAAACTGATCACTTTTGGTGGTCTAGGTATTTGGGCCATTGTAGATTGGTTCCTAATCATGGGAGCTACTCGAGATAAAAACCTAAACAAACTCAAGACTATCATAGGGTATTAAAACATGATTTACCTTCGGCAGTTTGATTATACTCCCTCAGAGCACGAATCTGAGAGGGCATCAAATAGTTATTTGATGTCGCTTTTGGCTGTATTTATGGGATTACCACTACCCATATTTAATCTCATTGCCACATTTATTTTTTACATGGCCAACCGCAAGGGAAGTTACTTTACCCGATGGCATTGTACCCAAGCTTTGATGTCACAGATTATCCTTTTGGGATTTAATTCTGTCGGATTTTGGTGGTCGATTTCAGTCTTTTTTAAGGAGGATGAAATAGACAATCGCTATCTAAGTTATATGGTGGTTTTGGTCCTTTTCAATTTGATTGAATTTGTGACCACCATGTATACCGCTACTCAAGCCAGAAA
>Ga0207422_1002499_pt1 | contig 23863 bp, 15 predicted proteins | sample MarCyaLeptolynsp_FD_187757 | JGI IMG/M metagenome (GOLD analysis project Ga0207422, IMG submission 187757) | Marine cyanobacterial communities from Panama - species 1 Leptolyngbya sp. (SPAdes) | ecosystem: Environmental > Aquatic > Marine > Unclassified | place: Panama: Panama City | collected... | reverse complement strand
CTGAGATCGCCAATCGCCGAGGCAACCATGTCCAGGAGGCAGTCTACGGTGGGTTCCCGGACGCAATAAGGGTCCGCATCCAGAGCCAGAACGGGCGTAGACGCCGACGCAAGCAGGCTGCCGGCGAAAAGAAAAGACCTCCAGCACAAGACCAGTTCCTCCCCTTTCAAGTGCGCATGTTTATCCGCCGGCTGAACGAAATGCTTACAACGAAAAGGTTTTACGACCGACGGCATCCGAATGCGGTGCGCTGCACCGCGCGCAATAGCTCCAGTCTACACCTCGGCGCCGTAATTCGAAATCTCAGGAGTTCATTTGATCGGTGTGTCAGCGCACAACGCCCACGCCAACCCATCGCATCAGAAGCTCCCGATGCCCTGACTTTCGAGCATCCGGAAACGTACCCGAGCTCCGCCACCGGTTCACACCGGCTTTCGCCCGGCAAGAACACGGCAGCAGATCAATACGTGTCCAGCGCCCGGCCGCACAACGGGCGCTACTGTGACAGTTACTGGATTTCCTGCACTTTCATGACAAGTTCATTCCAGTTGCGCTGGTTCTCGATGTCATGCTCAAGACCTTGCTCATCAGCAATCGTGAACCGCTTGAGTGCCGGTGTCTTGCTGGTCGCCTGGTAGAGCCAGTAGGCCTCCGCCTTCAGGGCTTCATCGATCGGTTTGTCGATCGACTCATAAACAGCCTGTTTGCAGGCATTGATCGACTCCGCCGGGAATTGGGCGATACGCCGGGCAAGGTTTTCGACATAGGCGCCGATCTCGTCCGGGTCCAGCGCCTTGTTGATGGTGCCGAGCGCTTCGGCCTCGTCAGCGTCAAAGTCGCGTGCACTGAGGATGATCTCAAGCGCTCGCCCGAGGCCGGTCTGGCGCGCCATGCGCGAAGCGCCGCCGCCACAGGGCAGAATGCCCATGCCGACTTCCATTTGCATGAACTTGTACTTGCCGCGCGCCGCAAATCGCATATCCAGAGCCAGGGCGAGTTCATGCCCGCCACCGCGGGCAAACCCCTCAAGCTTCGCAATGGTTGCCTGGGGCACTTTGCTGATCCGCTCGCAAACTGACTGCAGGTCGAGCAATTGCGCGTCTTCGCGCGAAACCGCTTCGTCCGACATGTCCTTCAAAAGCTCGGTGTCGTAATGACAGACCCAGATTTCAGGATTGGCAGACTGGAACACGACCACTTTGGTTTCACGGTCCCGCTCCAGTCGCATCGCGAGACTGTTCAGGTCAGCCAGCATCTGCTGCCCTTGCACGTTGACCGGCGGGTAGTCGAACGTCACCCAGGCAATGCCATTGTCGAGTTGAACGTCGAAGGTGGAGAAGTTTTCGTACTTCATGAGGAATTCTCGCTTTCTGGACCCGGCGTGCAGACGCTTCAGCACGCGCTTGTGTGATCAGTAGGTGAGAAAGGACCGCATCTTGCCGGCCCCAACGAGAACACATTTATTATCTCTGAAATCGATAAAAACACCGAGTTAGAGAATTCAGTATCCCGAAATTTTATATAATAGAAGAACGTTCGAAACGGGCGCAGCACCCGTGGGCGCGGCAATCATGCCTCCCCTGCCCGGTCGGCAAGACCTGTCTGACGTTGCCCAGACCTCCAGGCGACGTCAATTTTTCCGAAAAAAATAGACGTAAAATAGTTCAAAATTACTTACAATAATTTTGTTTTTATTTCTTCAATTCATGGTTACATCTAATTTTATTTCATGATATTCGTGTGCTGCAGGGCACAAACACAGCGAAAGATGAGTATTTGCTGTAGTTTAGAGAGGTTTTTGTTTCGAAAATGCAGTTGAAGTGCGGGATTGGCCGTTCCAAATGTATCGAAAGCTTCAAGGGACAGCGCAAGACGAAATGTCGTTAGCACCAAGGCAGTTGCCAGCGAGCCGAAAACTGGTATTGGCGTCCGCGCAGGACAGACGAGCAATTGAAAACAGTGCGATCGAGCATCTTGTAAGATTCATCGATCCTGGCGTGCCGGACATAACCTTGTTCCGGAACACCTTTCCCCTGGTCGCGATTGCATTTTCCAACGAAACCGAAGCCGCACTGAAAACCACGCTCGCGTCCATCCGTCGACTGAAAACCATTCCGGAAATTTCCCTGTTGCGGCTCGACCAGGGCAACAGCGAAAGGGATTTCGCGCTCATTCAGGCGCTGCTCAGCGGCGGCGTCGGACAGCTCGCCTCGTTTTCAGCCTCCATCGCGTCGGAATTGACGCTTCTGAGGCGCGAACGTGAAGCGCTGCTTGAAAACTACCGGGCGCTGGAAGATGCCTTTCAGGCGAAAAACTGGGAACCGCTCACGGAAGCGTTTGCGCACGATCCCTATGTCGATCCGAAAGACGAGGGCATCGGCCAGCTTCTTTCCAAAAGCTTCATCGATCAGCTTCTTCCGGTGTCCAGCCACGGTGTGGCCGGGATCGCGCTGCACATGAATTTTGTGCCCAAGAGCGCGGGCGAACTGTGCGTGACGCTCAGCTATGTCGAAAGCGACGAAACCATCATGGAATGGATCGTCGACTACAAGAACCTCGTTGCAGAGTGGAACTACTTCTCACTTTCGCGCGCTTGCGGCGGCAGCGCACAAACCTTGCGCCTGCGCGTTTCCACCTCCGGTTCTGAAACGATCGGGTTGTCGCTCGGTTACCCGATCGCCAGCGAGCGATACACGATCCGTTCGGAAACAGAGCATCCGGATCTCGACATGCGTCCGTTGGCGTTTCGCGTTTACACAGGCGTTCCGGGTGTCGCCCCGGTTCTGACGCCCAACATGATCGCGCCGACCGACGTGTCCGACGCTCCGCGAATTCAGAACTATCATTTGCCTGTGGACCTGCTCAAGCAGACGGCCGATGTGTCAGTGAGAACCGTCATCCCTGATTTCGAGACGGTCAATTTCCTTGAGCATGAGAACGCTCTCATGTGCCATCCGGTTCCGGGCGGCATCACTGCGGGTGCGATCAGCGGTGCGCTTGAAGCGGGAACCGTCTCCGTTTCGGTGAGCGCAATCATAGATCATCCGGAGGGCAGACCCGCCGCCGTCAGTATCTTGCTTGCGCCCGCAAATGAAGATCCTCGGCCGAGAGTGGAGGAAGCGGGCCGGAGCGGATCAAACAGCCCCAGTTCCGTTTTCAGCGGCTGGCGCAAGGTCGGTCCGGGCAATCCGGTGAACATCAACATACAGCTCGACGAGCCGTTGCCTGGTCCGATGAACCTGGTGGTTCTCAGCGGTGCGATCGGTGACTCCGTCGATTTTTCCTGGTTGAAGATCTCCGACTTCCGGATCGCAAAACAAGCTGTCTCCCTGGCAGGAAGGGGCAAAACGCATGTCCAGCAGTGAGGACCCTTCCGATCTGATCGTCGTCGCGATGCCCCTATACGGGCATGCGGCTCTGGCCATGGAGGCAATCCAGTCTGTCCTGTCGTCGAACACGCCGAATTGCCGTCTGGCAATTGTGGTGTCTGTCGACGGTGACATCCGGAATGAAACCTTCGACCTGCTTCTTCTTTACGCGGCGGCCTACCCGCAGATCCACGTGGTGTTCGGAGTGAATGCAGGGCCGGGCGGAGCGCGCAACCGCGCAATCGACTTTGTGCTGGAAGAGTTGCCGGACGCCCGTGCCATTTACTTTCTCGATGCCGACAACCGGGTCCTGCCAACGACGATCGAGACACTCTACAAGGCCCTTGTGTCGAACGAGTGCGGCTGGGTCTACACGAATATCGACACCTTCTCGGTGAGCTGGCGATCACATTATGGCAACCGCTACTCCCGGCTGGTTCACTGCATTACCGACAATATCTGCGACACCGGGTCGATGATCTCGATGGAGGTTTTCCACTCCGGCGTTCGCTTCAATGACGACAGGCAAAACGGCTTCGAGGACTGGGAGTTCTGGCTGAGCTGCATCGAACACGGTTTTGTCGGCATGCCCTGCCACGACACGACGTTCGAGTACCGCTTGCGGGCCGAAAGTCGCTTCAAGGATGCCAACCGGGATCGGGCCGCTTCGGAAAGCTTTCTGAAGAAGCGGCACAAGGCCCTTTATCAGCGTCCAACGCTGGTAGACTTCGAACACGAGGAATGTCCGCGCTACATGTTCATGCGCACGGAAGACGGGTCACTGTCCTGTTTCACGGATCCGAACAAACCGCGCAGGACCATGCTTCTGGATGATCTCATTGCCGAGTTCTGGGCCAGTATCGGCGAACCGGACAATGTCCATTTTCCACCCTTCGTGATGGCCGGCAGCAGAGCGACACTGGATCTCCTGCAGGGCTCCCGCATGCTGCCGGGCATCCTGGCGCATCTGGAGAGCCTGAGTGAGAAAGCCAACGTCGTCTTCGTTCATCTGAGCAACGACAGGCAACAAAGGGAAATCAGTTCGACGCTCCATGACTCCGGCGCGCAAAACATTCCCCCGGCGGACCTCATTTTCCTGTCCACCGCCCTGATCAGGGACGTGATCAGCAACAACGCGCTGGACTGGTTTTCCTCGATCGCCGCCGATCAGGTCTGGCCGACGCTCGCCGTGTTGAATGTGCGCTTCCCTTACCCGCGCAAGCTGCCACGTCGATCGCTCATTTCCCCGCAGCAAGTGGTTCTGAACTGCGTCAATGCGGTCGCATCAAGCTCGTTTCGCCAGATGGCCGACAAACGTTGGACCTGGCGCCCGATGCGGTTCATGCCCTATTCGGAATTGTACAAGGCCCTGCGCAGGGAACTCGGCGGCTCGCCGGTCCTGCCGCTCGGACATAATCAGGGCGGCAAGCGAACGGCGGCCCTCCTGGTCCCGAACGCCTCCTTCGGCGGCGCGGAAAAGGTCATCTATGCGGCGGCCGGGGAATTGAGGGCAGCAGGGTACGAGACCCATCTCTTCGTTCTCGGCACCACACGTATGGATGTCATCGACGAGTTCGAAAAAAGCTTCGACTACCTTCACTTTTGGGACGAGGGCATCCCCGCCTGGGGCAGTTCAGGTCTGTTCGTGGGTCAGGACTTCATTTCCGAAGATCATCCGATGGACTGGCAACCGCTCAAGGGTCTGCTGTCCGGATTTGACCTCGTCGTAAACAATCACGTCATGGCGGTGCATCCGTTGATCTCACGGCTAAGGTCGGAGGGAGCACGCACCGCCTGTTATCTGCACGTCATTGACAGCACCGTTTTCCAGCGCCCGGCCGGTCAACCCTATGCGGCCATCGCACACGAACATTGTTATGACGCCTTCCTGACATGTTCCGAACAGTTGAAGACCTATCTGCACAGTTTCGGTGTCCCGTTTGAGAAGACGTTCGCTGTCCCGAATTGTGCGAGTTTTTCCGTCACCCCGGCCCTGGTCTCCGAAGTGATGTCGCAGCGCCGGATGGAGGGTCAGGATCGGCGTCTCCGGCTGCTCTATATGGGCCGTCTCGACAGACAGAAGGGTATCGACCGCCTTTCTGCCGCGATAGGTCAGTTGCGCGCGTCGGCAGTGCCCTTCGAAGCAGTCGCGATTGGTGGGGAAATACTGGCGGACTCGGCTGTCTCATGGAGTGACAGGCTGCGGGAACAAGGTGTCGTCGTGCGCCCTCCGGTGTTTTCAAGCAATGACCTTATTAAGGCCTTAGGATGGGCCGATATCCTGGTTATGCCATCCCGATGGGAGGGCGCTCCCCTGATGATTGCCGAAGCCCAGCAGCTTGGATGTGTCCCGATTGCCACCGACGTCGGCGCGGTCGGTGAACTCATCACGCACTGGGAAGACGGTATCCTGATCGATGCACCGACCGATGTCGGCGTCGTCACCGAACTGGTGAGCACAATCAGGGAAGTGGCCAACAACCGGCAGAAACTGGCGCCTGTCGTGGAAGGTTGTTTGAGGTCAGCGCAGCGGCGCTCGTGGTCGACCTCGTTCGCTCCCTTCATCGGCTGGTGCGACGACACGGTCGTGAATTCGTCGGCAGTACGCCCAAAGTCGCGCGCCACGGACGAGACCGCATATCGCGGTGTTGTGGCAGCGGAGTGAAACGCTTGCGGGGGAAGCAAACAAAGAGGATATCATTGCATGCCACCTAGAATTCTCGTGACAGGCATTCCTGGGCATTTCACACGTTTGGTAAAGGGCGCACAAGGCCTGTCGGTTTTCTACTCCGAGCAACAAAAGCAACCAGAAACGAAGGAACAGTTCCTTGAGGAACTGCGCGGTATCAGCAATTCAGGAAACTACCTGATTGGTGAAGGCGCGATGGCGGCGCTTGTTCCAAGCGCAAAAGTCATTCCGTTCTGGCACCTTTACAACCTGGTCACCAAAGGCGAGAGCCTGGAAGAGTTCAACAGCCAGTTCGACATCTGCGTCTTCACCTGCGCGAACCTTTTGCGCAACGGCCTTTCGGCCGACGCGGAAGCGAAAGTCCTCGGTGAACTGAAGATGCCCATCGTCATGTTGGGTATCGGCATGCAGAACCGGAACGACCTGGAGAAAAAGGAGCTGCCTGCCGGCACGAAACGGCTTCTGCAAGTTCTCAAGGAACGCGAGTCCTTCTTTTTGACCCGCGGGCACGAGACCGCCGGTTATCTCAAGGACCAGGGGTTCTCCTTCGTGCGCCCGACCGGTTGTCCGTCAATCTATTTCATGCCGCACAACATGCGCGCATCGATGAAGAAATTGCCCAAGGTCCGGATCGGAAAGGCCCGGACAATCTATTCCGGCTACCTCGGCGGCGACCAGGAACCCATCCTGGATGCCAACGCACTGGAACCGGCGGGCAGCGCTCCTGAGTATGTGGTGCAGGACGAATTCCTTCATTTCGACATGAAGGTGGAACCTGACGAAAACGGCCGCATCTATAATTCAGCGACAGGCCAGATGATCGGATCGCTTGCCTACCCGGGCATCGAAAAGCGGGATCAGCCATTCGTTGTGCGCACCTTCTTCGATACAAACCAGTGGCGTGGCTGGGCTGCATCCATGGACTTCAACTTCGGTCGCAGGTTTCACGGATCGATCATCGCGATGCAGTCGGCGGTGCCGAGCCTCATGGTGGCAATCGATGACCGGATGCGCGAAATGCTTGGCTACTCGGGACTTCCGGCCATCGACCGGCATGAGCTCGACAGGACCGGCGACAGGGCTGGCTATGTTGCCAACCACCTGGAGGGACTGAATGCCTCTGAGCTGGTTGATCGCTATTCCGACCGCGAACGCAGCTTCCGCGAGACGCTCCGGGAAATCGGCATCGGGAAGTAAAAGGTCCCGGGGCCGAACTGTTATGACGCACTTGACCCAAATACCGGTAGGAATGCGCGCATCATTTATCGCATTCCTGTTCGCCGCCTTTGTCACGCTCGGACCGCAACCGGCCCCTGCCGGCGATGACCTGCGTTCCGGCGTCAACCGGGTCAACCTCGCCTGGCGCACAGCTGCAGAACAACAGGAAATACTCGGCGAGATCGCTGCAAGCGGTGTGACGGACATTCGTCTTTCACTCTCCCGCCCGGTCGACCGGAGCATTGACGCTCTGAAAATCGCGGACGCACTGGGCTTGAACATTCTTCTTGAAATTCAGCTCTCTAACAAAAGCTACTACCCGTCCGACCTTAAGCCCCGCACGGGACATGATCGGGTGTGGGATATCCATCGCTTGTCCGACCTTGATCTTGAAAAATATCGCACGGAACTATCGAGCGCCCTTACCCGGATCGACGAAGCTGGAATACGCCTTGAGGCCGTGGAACCGGGAAACGAAATCAACATCAGTCCCTACAATGGGGACTTGCATGTTTACCCCGTACGCGGCGTGCGAACGGCACGCAGCATCGATGAATTGCGGAACAGGTCCGCCTTCGAGAAGGGCCTCGACAAATACGTTGATGCACTGCGAATCGCCCGCGATCTCCTGGATGCCACGGTCCACAGCCGTGAGACGAAACTGGTCTCCTCGGGCCTGTCCGACATGCGGGCCCAAACGGCAGACAGACTTGGCCTGGAACGTCTCGACGCCGGAGAGGTGATCGATCTCCTGCAGGAACGCGGTCTCGACGAGATCGTCGATGCTTACGGTATCCATATTTATCCAGGCAACCGAACCGCGTCGGCCATCGAACGAAGGATTGGTGAGCTCTTGGAATTCTGCCTGCCCGCCGAAACGGGACATCCTTGCTGGATCACCGAATGGGGGGTTGCCAACACCAGCCAGGAATGCCCGGTCGACGACGGCAAGCGTGAGGTTGTCGTGCGCAACGTTCTTCAAACATTCGACGACCTGAGCGACACCGGCCGGCTGGAGGCGGTGTTCTACTACGACTGGGATTCCCACGATCGATACAGCGTCTGGCGGTGCGGAGGATTGTCACCGGCGGGCGCCTTGGCCGTGGGTCTGGAGGAAAAATAACAAACGTGGCCGACCGGCCTATGCCGAAGGTCTTCAGCGTTCGAAAGGAAAGACGGTGAGAATTGTTCTTCATATCGGAACAGAAAAAACCGCGACCACATCCATCCAAAGGTACCTCTTTGCGAACCGCAATGCCTTCGCGGAAAAGGGTGTTCTTTATCCAGATAAGCTTGGCGCCGAAAATCAGCTGTGCCTTCCCGCCTGGGCCATCGGCAAGCCGGACGCGGATGAAGTGACAGCCACCGCATACGGGGTCATGCGCCGTTCCGGCTACGACCAGATGGACAGGTATATCCTTGAGACGCTTGAAAGGCAGATCTCGGCAACGGATCCTGACGTGATCGTATTTTCCAACGAACATCTTCACAGCCGGGTCAGGTCCCTGGGCCAAGTGCGCAGGCTCAAGCAAATCCTTTCGCAGCTGTCCGATGATATCCAGATCATTCTCTACATCAGGCGCCAGGACAGACTTGCGGTCAGCTACTTCTCAACGCCGTACAAATTCGGCGAGAAAACGACGGTCGGCCAGGCAATCCCGGCTGCCTCCAAAGGCGTGCCGCACTACTACGACTACGGAAAACTCGTGACCCTTTGGAGCGAGGTGTTCGGTGCCGAAAACCTTGTGGTCAAGATCTTCGAGGAGGAAGTCCGATCCGAAGGTGGCGTCGTAGCGTCGTTCCTGAACGCAGCCGGGTTGCCGCGCCAGGCTGACACGATGGCAAAGGTCCACAACGAGTCCCTTTCGATGGAAGCCATCATGTTCCTCGCCAGTTTCAACGAGCAAATAGCCGCGCTTCCAGACCAGAAAGCCGAGTTGCGCAAGATCCGAATGTCCCTCGTTCGCTTTCTGGAACGAAACTATCCGGCACGCCGCAAGCTGGCTTCAAAGGAAGCGGCAATGGACTTTTATTCGCGTTGTCATGCGTCGAACGAGATTGTACTCAAGACCTTTTTTCCCGACCGAACGAAACTGTTTGATGAGAATTTCAACGAGTATGGCGATGAGGAGTCACTGGCGCCGGACACGCAAATGCTTGCTGAGATCGGCGCCCGCGCCGCAATGGTGATCCGCGATAAACTCACCGCGTAACGGTCGAAACTCTCCTTGTACCGCCTGATTGCCGTTGATCCGGAACGGAACATCTCGGCAGAAAAGTCCGTGAACCGATTGGAAGGAGAACTTCCAGGATAGACCCCGTTGCCGCCACGAACTGGAGCATCGAAAGGTTGGATTTGCCGCGCCAAGGTGCCCTGTTCAATTCGAGCCCGGTGACATAACGTCTATGGTGAAGCAATATCCTTCAAAGCATGTGAGAAAGAATGTCCCAAGACACGAACGACGCCGGCGACTGGAAACCGTCGACACGATACCCCGACCCTTCCGTCATCTCCCTGGATGCAAGATTTGACGCTTTGAAGCTGCCGCTCGCAGGCGTGGAGCGCCTCGCAACAGGTTGCCGCTGGTGCGAGGGACCGATCTGGTTCGGAGACGGCCGTTACCTGCTTTGGAGCGACATTCCCAACAATCGCATCATGCGCTGGGACGAGGTGACGGGACAGGTATCGGCCTACCGCCAGCCATCGAACTTTGCCAACGGGCAGACCAGGGACCGCCAGGGACGGCTTGTGACCTGCGAGCACGGTGGGCGGCGTGTAACGCGTACAGAGTACGACGGCAGCATTACCGTTCTGATGGACAGCTACGACGGCAAACGCTTGAATTCGCCGAATGACGTTGTCGTCAAATCGGACGGTTCCGTGTGGTTCACCGACCCTCCGTTCGGCATCCTCGGCAATTACGAAGGGCACCGGTCGGAGCCGGAACTGGGTCAGAATGTCTACCGGCTCGATCCGGAAACCGGTGCGGCAACCGTCGTTGCCGACGATATTCTCGGCCCGAACGGCCTCGCCTTCTCACCTGATGAGCAAAAACTCTACATCGTTGAATCCCGCGGCCAGCCAAATCGCAAGATTCTCGAATACGATGTTTCTGCGGACGGTGCGGCGATCAGCGGCAAGCGCGTGCTTATCGACGCTGGCCCCGGAACGCCGGACGGGTTTCGAATTGATGTTCTCGGCAATCTGTGGTGCGGCTGGGGCATGGGATCGGAGGACCTCGACGGCGTAATGATCTTTGCACCGGACGGCACTCCGATCGGCCGCATCGCGCTCCCTGAACGCTGCGCAAATCTGTGTTTCGGCGGCCGTGCCAACAGCCGCCTGTTCATGGCAGCCAGCCACTCCGTTTACGCGCTTTATGTGAACGTTCCGGGCGTCGCAAACGGCTAGGCTGTGACGACACTGCGTCTTGGCTCCTTGCCGTCCCGTTGAGCAGGAGCCAATTTGCATTGGATGGGACCCTAGGTCTCCCAGGTGGCTGCTTTTTCCGCTTCCGCGTTCATCCGTTGAAAGGCCGCTGCATCTTCCGGCCAGAAATCGGCGAGCCAGTGGAGATAGGTGCCGACCTTGGCCGGGTCCATGTCCAGCGAGCGCTTGATCAGGTTGATCTCATCTTCAAGTTCGATCGGAACCGCCAGTGAATCGTTGAGGCGATTGATCATGTTGAACATGGCGCTGACCATTGTCAGTTCGACAATTTCGCCGTTGGTGAAATGTTTTTTCATCTCTTCGAAGAGTGCGTCGTCGCCCGCGGCCGTGTTCTTCGTGACAGCTTCCGCCCAACGGACCGCGACTTTCTCTCCCGGCGACAGCGTTTCGGACTGCAGGTAGTCGTCGGAACTGAGTTCGATGATTTCCTCGTGGGTAATTCCGGCGGCCTGTCCCAGCGCCGTGTTGTGCGCATAGCAGTAGTTGCAGCCGTTCGTATGGCTGGTTTTGATGACCATGAGTTCCTTGATCCGGCCCGACATCCGTGACCCCGGCCATTGGCGCTGGACACTGGCATTGAAGCCAAGCAACAGCATCACGTACCACGGAGCATGTGAAATTGTTCGGTAGAAATTCGGGACCCGCCCAAGCAGTTGCGTCACCGCTCCATAGAATTCGTCGAATTCTCCCGAGATATTTTCACGCTCGATTTTTGGAAGTCTTTGCATCTTCTGTATCCTACCGTGATTTTAGCAACCCGGCGACAGATTGACGGAAAAAATCCGCCTTGCCCAATGACTTAAGCTAATAATCACTATTAGGATTTCAGTTACCGGGGCGCAGGTGTTGCAAGTCACCCGGCAAGCTGTTGCCGGATCTACGTAAGCCCGGAACATCTTTCAGCCCAAAGTCCGCGGCCGGCGCGGCGGTTAAGGGTATCACAATTGGCAGATCGGCAATCGGTACAGGTTTCGGCGTCAAATTACGCCAACAAACGATGGGCGTTTTCGGGAAATGAGGAAGGTCGGCAGCTAAGCCGCCCTTTAAAACGCCATCCGCGGGCAAGTCGGATTTGAGCGCTGAATGCCTCAGAGAGGAAAGGCATCAATGATGGCTCGGTTACCGACTTGCACCGCGGAAGAAGCGACTGGTGTCTCACCTTGAGAGTTGAGGGTGACACCCGGATAAGCCGCTGGCACTTCCAGAAGTACCAGGGGGTTTAGCGGCGCTTCTGGCGAGTGATGGTGGACTTTTTCACCTGCAGGGTCTGCTGACCAGCCTGTTCGGTTTCCTTACCGGCCTTGGAAAGATCGTCAACCAGTTTGTCGATGCAGTCCTGAAGTGCCTGGCCTTGCAGACCCCAGCAGCTCTGACCGGCATTTGCAGCCGTACCCTGCATGACGAAAGCAGAGAATACTGCTGCAGCTACGATGGATGCGGTTTTCATTTCTAGTCTCCATTTGGTTCGTGACATGCCGGCGTTGTTGCCGACAAAACCAAAATGGGGACTGCTCTTGTCACCCCTGTTTCGCCGCATGTCTCAATTGTACCGGCCCGCGGTAAGGCCGACACAATTGATACATCAGGGATTTCTACGTCGAGCGGCTTCTGCTGGAGCAGGCTCCAGTAGACCGTCAGGTAATTACATCGGGACCATCCCGGTTCAAAAGACCGATGCCGGCAATCTCATGCGCTGCATTGATGACAGGGCCCAAAGCCGATTGGACGTCCTGGTTGAACTTGGCCGGATCCGTTTCCAGGTGTTCGACATAAAGACGTACTGTTGCACCTTCCGTACCTGTTCCCGACAAGCGGAAAACGGCACGCGCGCCATCTTCAAACTGGATACGCAGACCCTGGTTGCTCGTCCTGGAACCATCAATCGGATCTTCGTAAGCAAAGCTGTCGGCTTTCGCGACAGTCAGTCCTGCAACCGTTGTGCCCGGCAGCGCAGCGAGTTTTCCGGTGACCCGCTCCATGAGAGCGCTCGCGTCGGCATTGGGAAGCGCCTCGTAGTCGTGCCGCGAATAGTAGTTCCGACCAAATTTCTCCCAGTGCGCCTGCACGAGATCCGTAACAGAGCAGCGTTTCGCTGCCAGTATGTTGAGCCAGAGCAATACCGCCCACAGTCCGTCCTTTTCGCGAACATGATTGGATCCGGTGCCAAAACTCTCCTCACCGCAGATAGTGGCCCGGCCCGCGTCCAGCAGATTGCCGAAGAATTTCCACCCAGTCGGCGTTTCGAAATGTTCGATACCAAGGTCCTGCGCCACGCGATCGGCAGCGCAGCTTGTCGGCATCGAACGGGCAACACCCGCGAGCCCGCCGGAATAGCCAGGCGCCAAATGCGCGTTGGCCGTCAAGATCGCCAGACTGTCGGACGGCGAAACGTAGCAATTCCGGCCCAGGATCATGTTCCGGTCACCGTCGCCGTCCGAGGCTGCGCCGAAATCGGGCCCGTTGTCTGACATCAGTTCGTTCATCAGTTCCTTCGCCCAGGCAGGGTTGGGATCGGGATGCCCGCCGCCGAAGTCTTCCAGCGGGGTCGCGTTGATGGCACTGCCCTTTGGCGCTCCCAGCGCGCCCTCAAGGATAGCTGTTGCATAGGGCCCGGTAATCGCATGCATGGCGTCGAACCGGATTTGGAAACCGGATTCAATGAGCTCCCGGATGGCTCCGAAATCAAACAGCTCTTCCATCAGCACAGCGTAATCCGCAACGGGATCGACAATGCTCACGGTCGTATTGCCGACCTCCGTCTCACCGATCGCGTGGAGGTCGACATCCGGTGTCCCAAGCGTCAGATAACGGGAAATGGATTTTGTGCACTCAAAGATAGCGTTGGTGACGCCTTCCGGCGCAGGACCCCCATTGGGAATATTGAACTTGAGACCAAAATCCTCATCGATCCCGCCTGGATTGTGGCTTGCCGACAGGATCAGTCCACCGTCGGTCGCATTCTTGCGGATCAGGTTGGACGCTGCCGGCGTGGATAGCAGCCCGCCGCGTCCGACAATGATGCGCTTCGCTCCGTTGGCGGCCGCCATGCGCAGGATTGTCTGGATTGCACTGGCATTGAAATACCTGCCGTCCCCGCCGACGACAAAAGTCTTGCCGTCTGCACCACCGATCGCGTCAAACACGGACTGAACGAAGTTTTCCAGATAGTGCGGCTCCATGAAAACACGGGTTTTCTTGCGCAGACCCGAGGTGCCCGGTTTTTGTCCTTCAATCGGTGCCGTTGAAACCGTTTTGATGTCCATGTCTATTTTCTCCTTCCGGATAAAAATGAGCGCGTCCGGCATTGCGCATCAGGCTTGCTGTTTCATTGAGCGTGGAAACGTCGGCCAGGTCTTCAAGAGATACCGCCGAGATGCGGCGCCAGTTGGGATGTTCATCGGTCGTGCCGGGAAGATTCTGAGCTTCCGTTTCGCCCAAAATGTCATCAAGCTGCACCGAGGTCATGGCTGCGGGTGAATTGGCCAGGCGGCTATGGATTGCAGTGGAGGGGTCTTCTCCTTCCGGCACGAGTGCAGCAACGGCCCCCTCTCGTTCATGGCGCAGGCGGTCGGCGTTGTCCGCGTCCAGCCAGCCAAGGCGCTGCCACCAGTCGATGTCACGCCCTGTGCAAAAACCATGTAAGGTCGGCGTGTCGTGGGTTGCGAAACACGCAAGGCTCTGACCGCGAAGATGCGAAGGGTCGCGGAAGGATTCGTCCGCTTCCTTCTCGTATTGCAGAACCGAGTATCCGTAGATCCCGCGCACAGCCAGCGCGTCTCGAAAGCCGTCGGGCACCAGGCCGAGATCCTCACCGACAACCACGCAACCGGCGTGGTGCGCTTCGATCCCGACGAGCGCCAACAAGGTCTCGAACGGCTGCTGGATATAGGCACCCGGGCTGCCGTCATCAGGTATCCAGAAGCTGCGGTTCAGCCCGAGCACATGATCGATGCGGATGATGCCGGCTGCGCGCATCGTCTGTCGCAGCACGGTCCTGAGGCTTCTGTAGCCATTTGCGGCACTGAGCGAGGGCGCAAAGGCTGTGAGTTGCCAGTTCTGCCCTTCCGGACTGAGATGATCCGGCGGTGCCCCGAGGGAAACGCCCTTCGCGACACTGTCCTGCCCCATCCACGCTTCAGCGCCGTCCCGGCGGGCCCCGACGGCAAGGTCGAGATAAAGACCGAGCGGCAGACTTTTACCATTCGTGACTTGATCGACCTGCTCGGTTGCGACCCATTGCAGCCAGGCGTGAAACTCGGCCTCGTTTGGATCGTGGGCATCATGCGGCAGCTTGTTCGGGTCTTTCAGGGTGTCCGGCCAAAGGTGCCAGTTTTCGCCGTGTTTGACGGAAAGCGCTTCGAAAACCGCAAACCGCTGGAGATCGTCTCCGCCCTGGTCAACGAAGTCAGTGAAACGCGCTGCAACATCCTCGGCGGATGCGGACTTGAAGATTTCGAACAACGCGCGCAGCAACGGATGCTGCCGCGCCCGGATGGACGGATAGTCGATCAGGTCCACATCCCTGTCGATTTCAGCTCGTGCCTTTTCAATCAGCACAGCGGCTTCATCCTGACCCTGAAGGCCCGGGATATCATCCACGGCAATATGGATCGTGTTGAGGAAACCGCGATGTGAAGGCGAATAGGGACTAGCAATATCTGCATGAGACCAACCCAGATTATGGATCGGGTTTACGCCGAGAAAACTTCCTCCCACAGCCCCGATGGTCTGGGCAAGGCTCGCCAGGTCGGAATAGTCGCCCAGACCCAGATTGCACATGGAACGCAATCCGTAGAGCGCTGCCGTTACCCCCCACACACGGTCCTGCCCAACGCGGGACGCAAGCGACGGTGTCTGAACCGGCGCTGCGGGGACCAGCGCGGTTTGCTCAATGATCCCGGACTTAACGCGCAGCCGATAGACGTTCACCTCCAGTGCAGGCAGGTCTACGAAGTCATGGGCGAACCCATCAGCCACCTGCTGTCCCGCGTCATCCAACAGGATCCACTCACAAGAACGGCTGGCAGGAATCCTCGCACCGTAGCCGGACGTCACAACATATTCCGGCGGGACGATGTGGCCATCACGTTCGGCCCACATTGCCTCCAGCGACACCTGCGCATCACTGTCGGTTTTCGCGGAAACTCCCATGGCCTTCAGCATTGCGCGCCGTGTGTCGTCGGTCGTCCAGCGTTCCTGGCCGCCAAGATCGTGGAACATGGGTAGCACACCATAGGCTTCCGCCAGTTGATGAAGCGGATCGTTACTCATGGAATTTCGCTCCCGGGCACCAGCGACAAAACAAGGATTGAATGCCCCTGAACGGTGATGCTGGTCTCTTTGGGGTAAACGTTCGGAAAGGGATCTTTCAAGGACGTGTCGAGTTCAAGGCACCATCTGTACCCCGGGTCAGGCTTGGGCAGGGTCGCCTGCAAACTTGCGACATCGCGGTTGAACAGGAGAAACAGCGTGTCCTTTATCTGGTGCGAGGGCGGGCGTTCGCCGGATCCGCGCAAGACCAGACCGAACGACGACAGGCCGGGATCCCGCCAATCCAGCGGCCGGCAGCTGAAATCAAGCCACTCGACATCGCGCTGACCGTCGCTCTCACGCACGGCGCCATGCAGAAACAATGATTGGCGCAGGCTTGGATGTCCCTTGCGCAGGGCGGAAAGCCCGGAGACGAATTCCACAAGGGCTTCATCTGCATCAGCCCAGTTGATCCAGCCGATGGTATTGTCTTGGCAATAGGCGTTGTTGTTGCCCTTCTGACTGTTTCCGATTTCGTCGCCTGCAAGCAGCATCGGCGTTCCCTGTGACAGAAACAGCGTTGCAAGCAGATTGCGCTGACGGCTGGAGCGGCGCGCCAGGATCGCCTGGTCGTCGCTGTCTCCTTCTACCCCCAGGTTGTCGCTGAAATTGGCGTTGTGACCGTCCCTGCCCTCTTCACCATTTGCCAGATTGTGCCGCTCGGAGTATCGCGTGACATCGGCCAGCGTGAAACCGTCATGCGCCGTCACAAGATTGACGGAGGACCAGGCACGACGTCCCCCCTTGTCGAAAAATCCGGCCGACCCCAAGACGCAAGCTGCCAGTTCCTGGGCGCTGTGATCATCGCCTCGCCAATAGCGGCGGCTGGTGTCTCGAAACTTGTCGTTCCACTCTCCGAATTCAGGCGGAAACTGCCCAAGTTGATACCCCCCGGGGCCGATATCCCAGGGTTCGGCGATCATATGCACATTGGCCAATACCGGATCCTGCCTCAACGCATCCAGAAAGCTGCCACTTGGATCGAAGCCGTTGCTCTCCCGGCCAAGCGTCGTTGCCAGATCGAACCTGAACCCGTCAACGCCCATGACTTCGACCCAGTAGCGGAGACTGTCGAGGATCATTCTCAAAACAAACGGATGCGACGCATTCACCGTGTTTCCGGTGCCTGTGTCGTTGACGTAGTATCTCGGCTGTCCCTGGATGAGGCGATAGTAGGACGCGTTGTCGATGCCGCGGAACGAAAAGGTCGGTCCCCGGTGATCGCCTTCCGCCGTGTGGTTGTAGACCACGTCCAGAATGACCTCGATACCGGCTGCATGCAGCCGCTGGACCATGGAGCGGAAGCCGGCCCGACCGGCAGGTCCGAAGTAGCGCGGCTCAGGAACGAAAAAACCGATTGAGTTGTAGCCCCAGTAGTTTCTCAGCCCCTTTTCAAGCAGGAAACCGTCATCGACAAACGCCTGGACGGGCAACAGCTCGACGGTCGTGATACCGAGTTTTTGAAGGTGTTCGATCATCGCATCGGAGGCCAGGCCCTCATAGGTCCCCCGAAGGTGTTCGGCGACAGCCGTATGCTCTTTGGTCAAGCCTTTCACATGGGCTTCGTAGATCAGCCGCTCTTCGTCTTCTACAACCGCGCGCTCGGCAAGCGGGACGAGATCTTCCGGGGCCAGAACAACCGACTTTGGAACGTAGCGCGCGCTGTCGAGTGAACTGAAGGACAGGTCACCCTGCGGATCGAAAGCATCAAAGCCAAGCAAAGCCTTGTGGTAACGAAAGGAACCGCTGAACGCGCGCGTATACGGATCCAGCAGCAATTTGTTCGGATTGAAGCGATGCCCCCGCTCCGGCGCAAAGGGTCCGTGAACGCGATATCCATAAAGCGTGCCCGGGAGGGCCTTAGGCAGGTATCCGTGCCAAACCGGCCCGCTCCGTTCCGGCAGTGCTATCCGTGACAATTCCTGATTGCCGTCTTCGGAAAAGAGGCACAATTCGACCTTGTGCGCATTGTCCGAGAACAGCGCGAAATTCGTTCCGACACCGTCATAATTTGCGCCGAGCCTGTTTGGCGAGCCCGGAAGCATCTGGATCGTCATTCAGCTTCCTTCTTGCCGGCACTCAAAACAGTGTCGAACAGCGCCCGGTATGCAGCGGCGGACGCGTCCCAACCGACCTGATGCCGCATGGCATTGCTGATCAAGGATGTCCACCCTTTTTGATCGGCAAACAGGTCACAGGCACGATCGATCGCATCCGCCAGCCCTGCGGCCGAGATCGGCGCGAATTGAAACCCTGTGGCACATCCCGTCCTCATCGCGGCATCGTTGGCATCGATCACCGTATCGGCAAGTCCGCCGGTCCGTGCGACAACGGGCAAGGTACCGTATCGAAGTCCATAGAGCTGGGTCAGTCCGCAGGGCTCGAAGCGCGAGGGGATCAGGATTGCATCCGCACCGGCCTGCATCAGATGGGACAGGCTTTCGTCATAACCGATAATCGTTCCGACCGATCCGGCATGATCGCTGGCCGCTTTACGAAACGCGTCTTCAAGCGCCGCGTCACCGCTGCCCAGAAGCGCAAGGCGTCCGCCACGCCCGACAAGCACCGGCAACACCTCAAGAAGCATATCCAGTCCCTTTTGCGCAGTCAGCCGGCTGATCACACAGAACAATGGTGCTGCCGGATTTGCGGTAAGGTTGAACCGCTCTTCCAGCGCTGTCCTGTTGAGTGCTTTCTGCTTGAGTGCCTTGGAACTGTAGTTGCTCTCGATTGCGGCATCGGTCTGAGGATCCCAGGCGTCAAGATCAATCCCGTTGAGAATCCCGGCAAGATCCGACTTGCGGGACTGGAGCAAGCCCTCAAACCCCATTCCGAATTCTGGAGACATCAATTCCCGCGCATATGTGGGACTGACGGTCGTGATCTTTTCCGAAGCCACGATCCCGGCTTTCAGATAGCTGATCTGGTCGTAGTATTCATAACCCTCCGGCGAAAACCCCGCGGGATCGAGCCTCAGCTCTTTGCGCAACGAAGCCGGAAAGAGACCCTGAAAGGCAACGTTATGAATTGTCAGGACTGAGGGGATATCCGCACCGGCCTGGCGCAGGTACCAGGGTGTCAAGCCGGCCTGCCAGTCGTGCGCGTGAACCAGATCGGGTTGCCAGCCGTCGAAACCTTTCACCGCGACACGGGTCGCAGCCTCACACAAGGCCGCGTAGCGCTGCGCATTGTCGGACCAGTCCTTGCCGTTCTGATCAAGATAGATGCTCCCGGTGCGGTCGAACAATCCAGGCGCATCCAGCAACAACAGCGAAAGCCCCTCTGCGTCGACGGCCATTAGCCGCGCCGGGCTGCCGAAAAGCGAGCCGAGATCCTCAACAGAGGATGCCTTCTCGGCAAGGTTTTGCAGGGCAGGATAAAGCGGCAGGATGACACGGCTTGAAACGCCGAGCGGATCCAGAGCCTTCGGCAAGGCTCCGACAACATCCGCCAGTCCTCCAGTCTTGATGAATGGCGCGCATTCGGACGCGACCAGGAGGACCTTCATCTCAGCCCTCCAGCTTGTCGATCATGTTTTGGGTAATCAGGCAGATACCGTTCTCCGTGCGGCGGAAACGCTTGGCATCCATTTCCGGATCTTCTCCGACAACGAGATCCTGCGGGATCTTTACGCCCCGGTCGATGACCACATTTGTGAGCCGTGCATTGCGGCCGATATCCACATGTGGCAATGCCACGACGCCTTCCAGACGGGAATAGGAATTGCACCGGGCCCCAGTGAACATCAGGCAGCGGTAGAGGCTGGATCCGGAAATGATGCAGCCGCCCGAAACCATGGACGAAATCGCCTGGCCGCGCCGGCCTTCCTCGTTGTGAATGAACTTTGCCGGCGGATTGAGCTCCTGGTAGGTCCAGATAGGCCATTCGTTGTCGTAGATATCAAGTTCCGGTGTGAAGTCCGTCAGGTCGATATTGGCTTGCCAGAACGCATCGACAGTCCCGACGTCGCGCCAGTAAGGCTCCTTTTCGATCCCGCTGGTGACACAGGAGCGGCTGAAGGGATGGGCAAATGCCGTGCCGTTCCTGACCAACTTGGGGATGAGATCCTTGCCGAAATCATGGTTGGAGTTGGGATCGTCAGCGTCTTCCCGCAGAAGATCGAACAGGAGTTTCGTTTCAAAGATGTAGATCCCCATGCTGCACAGGGCCTGGTTCGGATTGCCGGGCATCGGAGGAGGATCGGCGGGTTTTTCGACGAAATCGGTAATCCGATCGCTTTCGTCGACGGCCATGACACCAAACCCCTTTGCCTCTTCCAGAGAGGCTTCGATGCATCCAACAGTCACTTCGGCGCCTGTGTCCACATGCTGCGCCAGCATCTTGGAGTAGTCCTGCTTGTAGATGTGGTCACCGGCCAGAACCACCATGTATTTCGGCGCGTAGCTCTCGACGATGTCGATGTTCTGGTAAACCGCATCGGCCGTACCGAGATACCAGTTCTGCTCATTCACGCGTTGCGAAGCGGGCAGAATGTCCATCGTCTCGTTGCGTTCCGGCCGGAAGAAGCTCCAGCCGCGATGGAGGTGACGTATCAGGCTGTGCGCCTTGTATTGCGTGGCAACACCAATGCGCCTGATGCCGGAGTTGATTGAATTTGACAGGGCGAAATCGATGATCCTGGTCTTGCCACCAAAATAGACGGCCGGTTTGGCGCGACGGTCGGTCAATTCCTTCAGCCGGCTTCCCCGTCCGCCAGCCAGAACAAATGCCATTGATTGACTCGCGAGACTGCGTTGATCTTGCGTGGACATCCAGTTTCCTCCCGTTTGTAGCGCCAATTATGTGTCCGGCGCCTCAAATTCTAAGATCAGGGTGCTCAATGGTGGCAGTGTCAGACTAAGGGAATATGGCTGTCCAGCAACAGCGACCCGGTCAGTTGCCACGCCGCCCAGATTGCCACCGCCACGACCGCCATAATCCGCAGCATCCGTATTCAGCCGTTCCGCCCAACGTCCTTCGATGGGAACCCCGATCCGCCGCCCTGAGCGTTCAACGGGCGTGAAATTGCAGACCACCAGAACTGGCGGCGCTCCCTCGCCGCCCCGGCGGATCCAGGCAAATACGGACTCGTCCGCGTTGGACTCCATCCATTGGAAACCTTCCGCCTTGCTGTCCAGCTGATAGAGCGCCGGTGTCTGCGCGTAGAGGCGGTTGAGATCACGGACAAGCGACTGCACCCCCTTGTGCAAACCGTTGTCCAGAAGGTGCCAGCCAAGGCTTTCGTTGTGGTTCCATTCCCAGCCTTGCGCGAATTCCGAGCCCATGAACAGGAGCTTCTTGCCCGGATGGCCCCACATGAAGCCGTAGTAAGCCCTCAGATTCGCAAATTTCTCCGCGCCGTCCCCGGGCATCCGGTCCAGGATCGATCCCTTGCCGTGCACCACTTCGTCATGGCTGAGCGGCAACACGAAGTTTTCCGAAAAGGCGTAGTGCAACCCGAACTCGATCTTGTTGTGGTGGTATTTTCGATGGACCGGGTTTTCGCTCATGTAGGACAGCGTGTCGTTCATCCAGCCCATGTTCCATTTGTAACCGAAGCCGAGCCCGCCATTGTCGACCGGTGTACTGACACCGGGAAAGGCTGTGCTTTCCTCGGCAATGGTGATGACGCCGTCCATATCCGCATAAACAAGCGTGTTCGCGCGTTTCAGGAACTCGATCGCTTCCAGATTTTCGCGCCCGCCATACGCATTGGGAACCCACTCGCCTTCCTTGCGCGAATAGTCGCGGTAAAGCATGGACGCAACGGCATCCACGCGGAGCCCGTCGACATGGTGTTCACGCATCCAGTAGATCGCATTGGCAATCAGAAAGTTCTGAACCTCCGTGCGGCCGTAGTTGTAGATGAACGTGCTCCAGTCCGGATGCCACCCTTCCCTCGGATCGGCGTGCTCATAAAGCGGTGTGCCGTCGAACCGGCCGAGACCGTGCTTGTCTTCGGGAAAGTGACCGGGGACCCAGTCGATGATCAGGCCAAGTCCTGCGCCATGGCACGCATCAACGAAGGCACGGAATTCATCAAGCGTTCCATACCGGATCGTTGGTGCATAAAGCCCGACCGGCTGATACCCCCAGGATCCGTCGAATGGATGCTCTGAGACCGGCAGGAGCTCGATATGTGTGAAACCCATGTCCTTTGCGTAGGACACCAGGTCGCGCGCGAGCTCCAGATAGGAAAGCGAGCGATCCCCCTCTTCCGGTATCCGGCGCCAGGAACCCAGATGCACTTCGTAGATCGAAATCGGCTGGTCGATCCGCTGCGTTGCGGCGCGCGTTTTCAGCCACGCCTCATCCTGCCAGGCGTATCTGTGCAGATTGCGCACCACGGACGCTGTCTTGGGCGGGTGTTCTGCTCCGAAGCCGAATGGATCGGCCTTTTCCGGCAACAGATTTCCCTGGGCATCCTGCAGCTCGAACTTGTAGACGGCACCGTCGTCCAGTCCGGGCATGAAGATTTCCCAGACCCCCGTGCTGCCGCACCGCCTCATCACGTTGCGGCGCCCGTCCCAGGCATTGAAATCGCCAACCAGCGAGACGCGTCTTGCGTTCGGTGCCCAGACCGCGAAATGGGTGCCTCGACTGCCCTCATGATCCATCACATGCGCGCCAAGCTTTTCCCATAGCCGCAAGTGGGACCCTTCGCCGATCAGGTATTCGTCCAGTTCCCCCAGGACGGGGCCGAAGCGGTAGGCATCGTCGGCCTCCCAGCTCTCGGAACCACGCGAGAACCGCAACCGGTAGGAAAACCGGTCTTTTTGTCCGCTTGCCGCGTGGAAAACACCAGGTGCATCCGGCTGCAGCAAGAGGGTTGCAATGACCTTGCCCGTTTCTGCGTCGAATGCTTCCACCTTGTCCGCATCCGGATGAAACACGGTGAGGCTTTGCTGTCCCTCTGCCTCGTGCAATCCGAGAACGGAAAACGGATCGTCAAAGCTGCCCCGGCTGATATCCCGAAACACGCTTTGACCTGATGCACTCATCTTCAGCCTCCCGTTTTGTCCAGAAGAGACGACGTTTTCCAGATATCCTTAGCATATCCTTCAATCGTCCGGTCGGAGGAGAACCATCCTGAACGGGCTGTGTTCAACGCGGCCATTTCCGACCACCGTTTGCGATCGACAAACGCCTGATCGACGTTTCTCTGCGTCGCATAGTAGTCCTTGAAGTCGCAGGTCACCAGAAAGTAGTCATGCTCGTGGAGCAGGCGAACCAGCCCGTGGTAGCGGCCCGGATCTCCGGGTGAGAACAGGCCGTCTGCGATCTGGTTGAGGACACGTGTCAGGCGCGGGCTCGAAGCGATGGCCGCGCGGGCATAATCGTGCACATTCCGGCGCTCCACGACTTCCTCGGCCGTGAGCCCGAAGAGGAAGAAATTCTCCGGGCCGACCCGTTCGCGAATTTCCACGTTTGCGCCGTCAAGCGTTCCGATCGTCAGAGCACCGTTGAGCGCAAATTTCATGTTGCCGGTGCCTGAGGCTTCTTTGCCGGCGGTCGATATCTGTTCTGAAAGGTCTGCGGCCGGGATCAGGATTTCCGCCATGGAGACGTTGTAGTTCGGCGGGTAGATCACCTTCAGCCGGTCGCTTGTGACCGGGTCGGCGTTGACGACCTTCGAAACATCGTTGATCAGGTGAATGATTTCCTTGGCAACCACATAACCGGGAGCCGCCTTGCCGCCGAAAATCTTGAGCCTTGGTGTCCAGGAACTGTTTGGATTGTCGCGAATGTCGTTCCAGTGCGCGATCGTCTCCAGAATATTCATCAGCTGACGCTTGTATTCGTGGATCCGTTTGATCTGCACGTCGA
>Ga0207422_1002493_pt1 | contig 23914 bp, 20 predicted proteins | sample MarCyaLeptolynsp_FD_187757 | JGI IMG/M metagenome (GOLD analysis project Ga0207422, IMG submission 187757) | Marine cyanobacterial communities from Panama - species 1 Leptolyngbya sp. (SPAdes) | ecosystem: Environmental > Aquatic > Marine > Unclassified | place: Panama: Panama City | collected... | reverse complement strand
CCGGCCTCAGCCGCAAGCGTCGCGGGCTTGAAGAAACTCGTCGCCGCGGGAACCATCCCCTCGGACGCGGACGTCGTCGCCGTCCTCACCGGGCACCTACTGAAGGACCCGGACTACGTCTACCGCTATCACACCGGCGAGTTGGATACGCCTTCCGGCGAACGGCTGACCTCGACCTTCGGCAACGCGCCCGTCGTCATGCCGAACGACGCCAAGAAGATCGCCGACTTCCTCGACAACTCGGCGACGGCCGGCTGACCGCCCCGCACGCCGACGCGATAGGCGACCTCGGCCCGCCCCTGCTCATTCTCAAGCGCGCGCAGCCGACTCTCAGCCGTCTCGCCCATAAACAACCGAATCCGCCCGTCGCCCCAACGAGCCACGCCCCAATCGCCCGGCTCATGCCCAGCCGCCCGCATATCCTCGAGCAGTTCCACAAATCCGTCCGCACCCGACATCGATCCCCTTATCGGCCGCGAAAACGAGACCTACGCGCCTATTCTGGAAAGCGTGACCACGCGCACCGAGCAGCAGAAGGCCTACGAGGAGCGGTACGCCGCACTGGTCGGCCTACGGCTGGCGGGCGTTACGTATTACGAGCTCGACTGCGGCGTCGACCAGCCCACTTGGCCGCTATACCGAAACGTCGGTCATTGGCTCGACTGGGGGCTGGATCTCCACTCCCTAGATTCGTCCACGCTATCTCTAGGTTGGAGTTCCGAATTCGTTCAGTTCGACATGGCTCTGTTCGAGGGCCCCTACAAGAAGCTGTTTGCCGCGGATGCCAACGTTGTGGCTCGCGACGTCTCCGAGGAGCGGGAGTGGCTGCCATACCTCGACCAAGAGATTCGCAGCGTCGAGATCTACTGGAGCCGCACCGACTTGAGATCGTCGAACGGCGAGCGGCGGGAGTCCGTCCATCCACAGGACGTTGTACTCCATTTCGACGCGCTTGCACCGGTCTATGTCGGCGCGAGGCAGTACTCGGACGAAGCGGACGAACTCTGGCTCATGACGAACAACGTGTTTGTCGTGTTCTCAGACGACGTCGCCCGCCGCTACCGAGTCGGCCCGTACGACGAACACCTCCGTTCGTTCGGCAAGATCACGGGGCACGCCCTGATGCCCGACACGCCTAGCACCTACAACCTAGAACCTAGAACCTCCCCCGCCTCTATAATCGTGAACAGCCCCCGCACCCAGTCGATGTCGTTCCAAAAACAACTCGTGCGCAAGGCGGGCCGCGCGGTCCACGACTACCGCATGATCCGCGAAGGCGACCGCATCGCCGTCGGCGTCTCCGGCGGCAAGGACTCGCTCGCCCTGCTCGACGCCCTCCTCCACCTCCAGCGCCGCTCCCCCGTCCGCTTCGAACTCCAAGCCTTCACCGTCGAACAAGGCAAATTCGTACGCCCCGTCGACCCGCTCGGCGACTACATGAAAGACCGCGGCGTCGAGTGGACCTACTACCGCGACGAAGCCTCCTTCGACCTCATCGAGCAGCAACCCGATCACGGCTGCGACCTCTGCAGCCGCTACCGCCGCCGCGCCGTCTACCAGATCGCCTCCGAACTCGGCGCCAACGTCGTCGCCCTCGGCCACACCGCCGACGACGTCGCCGAGGCCCTTCTGCGCAACACACTCTACACCGGAAAGCTCGCCTCGCTCCCGCCGGTGACCACTTCCCGCTCCGGCGATTTCCGCCTCATCCGTCCCATCATCCTCGTCAGCGAAGAGGTCACCTCCGGCTACGCTGCCGAGAAGGGAATCCCCATCACGCCCTGCGTCTGCTCCTTCAAGACCGGCACCGTCCGCGAGTCGATTCGCACCTTCCTAGCGAGCGCTCGCGCCGAGAATCCGCACGTCCTCGAGAACATGCTCTCCGCCATGGGCAACGTGGACGAAAACAGATTGCTCGATCGCCGTTTTCTCGATCTCGGCCCCGATACGGACCTCCCTCCGAGCCCGCCCGTGCTGCCCCCAATCCTCGCCGAAGAAACGATCTAGTTCCGTCCCAAATTCGTTATATTAGTGGCCTGTCCGTAGTCGGCGTCCTCAGTCGATCGTCCTTCACCTTCCCGCCTGCCCCACGATGGACTCCGAGTCGTCAGTCCCGAACCCGTCGTCCGCCCGGCCTCCCGCTTGGCGTACCGCAGCGTCGGTAGCGCTCTTCCTGTTCGTCTTTTTGGTGGGCGTCCGCGGCCTCGGCGACGGCTTCAACTTGCTCGGCGGCGATCTGCTCGACGCCTTCTTCGCCGCCACCTCCAATCCGCTCATCGCACTGATGGTCGGCGTCTTCGCGACGACCCTGGTGCAGAGTTCCTCCGCCACCACCTCGATGATCGTCGCCCTCGCGGCGGCGCCCGAACACCCGTTGCCCATCGAGAACGCGATCCCGATGATCATGGGGTCCAACATCGGCACCACCGTGACCAACACCTTCGTCTCGCTCGCCTACGTCGGCCGCCGGGATGAATTCGAGCGAGCCTTCTCCGCCGCCACCTGCCACGACTTCTTCAACTTCATGGCCGTCGCGATCTTGTTGCCGTTGGAGATCGCAACCGGCCTGTTACGGACCGCCGCCACCGCCCTCTCCGAGTCGCTGTCCGGCCTCGGCGGCGCCGACTACGATTCGCCCATCAAGGGCGTCATCAAGGCCGCCGTCGGCCCCGTCAAGTCGCTCGCGGCCTCCGTCTTCTCCAACTCCGAGCAAGCCCAGGGCGCGCTCGTCGCCGTACTCAGCGGCCTGCTGATCTTCGGCGCGCTCTACGCGCTGGTCAAGACGCTGCGCACCGCCGTCGGGCAGGGGGCCTCCGGCGCCATCCAGAAAGCGCTCGGCGGCTCGGGCGTCATGGCCATGGTCATCGGCGCCTTGGTCACCATGGCCGTCCAGTCGAGCTCGATCACCACCTCGTTGCTCATCCCGCTCGCCGGCGCCGGACTCATCACGCTGCGTCAGGCCTTCCCGGTCACGCTCGGCGCCAACGTCGGCACGACGGTCACGGCGTTGCTCGCTTCGCTCGCCACGTCGGGCGAAAACGTCGGCGCGGGCGTCACCATCGCGCTCGTCCACGTGCTCTTCAACGTGGTCGGCATCCTGATCATCTACACCATCCCGCCGATTCGGAGCATCCCTCTCAAGATGGCCGCGGGGTTGGCCAAGACCGCTTCCAAGTCGCGCGCCCTGGCCGTCGCCTACGTCGTGACGTTGTTCTACGTTCTCCCGGCGATCTTCGCCTACTTGAACCGCTGAGGCCGGGGGCGATGCAAGAACCCGCCTCCCGCTACTCCAAGCTGATCCCGATCGCGACGGTCTTCATCTCCAGCCTCTCGATCATGGTCGTTGAGCTGGTCGCCGGCCGCCTCATCGCGCGCCACGTCGGCAGCTCGCTCTACACCTGGACCTCCGTCATCGGGATCGTCCTGTCGGGCATCGCGGCGGGCAACTACGTCGGCGGCCTGGTCGCCGATCGCTACAAAGCCAAGCCGGCGCTGGCGTCGCTGTTTCTCGTCGCCTCGGCGACCTGCCTGCTGATCCCGCTGCTCAACAACCACGTCGGCGCCTGGGGATTTCTGCGCGCGCAGGATTGGGCGCTGCGCATCGCCCTGCACGTGGGGTTCGTCTTCTTCATCCCCTCGGCCGTCATGGGTACCGTCAGCCCCGTCGCCGCCAAGCTGGCGCTCGAAACCGGAACCCACACCGGCCGCACGATCGGCTCGATCTACTCCTGGGGCGCCATCGGCTCCATCGTCGGCACCTTCCTCACCGGCTACTTCCTGATCGCCCAGATGGGCACCAGCGCCGTCCTGCTCAGCGTCGCCGCCGTCCTGCTGGCGATGGCCTTGTACTTCGGTTCGCAGTCGCTGCTTCCCTGGATGTGGGGCGGCGTCCTCGGCGCCTGCCTCCTCGTCGCCGTCGGACCGTGGGACTGGACGCGCGCCGTCGGCCAGCGCCTCGGCCTACGCGAGCTGACCGACGAATACGTCTTCTTCGACGAAGAGTCCAACTACGCCCACATCCGCGTCGAAGAAGCGCTCGAGATGGACGAACCCAACGTCCGCTCCATGACCCTCGACCGCCTCATCCACGCCTACGTCTCGATGGATGAGAAAGATAAGATGCACTACGACTACGAGCGCATCTACACCGGCGTCACCGAGCGAGCCGTCCGCCTGCTGCCTGAAGGCCGAGCCCCGCGCGCGCTGTTCCTGGGCGGCGGCGGCTTCGTCTACCCGGCCGCCTTCGTCCGCAAATATGAAGGCGCCTACGCCGACGTCGCCGAGATCGATCCCGTCGTTACCAAAGCCGCCTTCGAGGCCTTTGGTCTAGAGCCCCACCCGCGCATGACGATCCACAACCTCGACGCGCGCAACCACGTCGACGACCTCCTCCGCCGCCAGGAGCAAGGCGAAGCGGTCGGCGATTTCGATCTCGTCTACGGCGACGCCTTCAACCACTACTCCCCGCCGTTCCACCTCACCACGCTCGAATTCAACGAGAAGTGCCGCCGCCTGATGAGCGACGACGGCGTCTTCATGGCCAACGTGATCGACGTCTTCGCCTCGGGGAAATTCCTGGGCGCGATGATCAACACGCTCGAAGAGACCTTCCCGCACGTCTACGTCTTCTCGACGACCCCCGGCGGCTCTTCCGACGAAGACGCCCGCGACACCTTCATCATCGTGGCCTCCCTACGCCTGCTCGACCTGGAGGGCCTCGACTACGAGCGCTTCTCCGCCGAACCCCTAACCCCGGCCCACCGCGACAAACTCCGCCGCCGCTCGAAAGGCCTAGTCCTCACCGACGACTACGCCCCCGTCGACAACCTCCTAGCCCCCGTCATCCGCCTAGCCGAACGCGGCTAACTCCGTCGCCCGATCCCGCCCTCGAATCGCCGCGGGAGCGCGGGTCCGTGAAAAACACAGCGGCCGTCCCCTTGCCCACGACCGCTGGCCAACGAACAACAGTGCCGCGGGCGTGAGCCCGTGACCACGGTCGCACGTGAAGCCTCGCCCGCTGCGACATGGCCTCGCAAGTAAAATTCTTAGATTCCGATACTTACATCCGTCTCCGTCATTCATCCTGACGCCCGTCCTGCGCACGGCGCCCTTCGTCAATCCCGCAACCACACCGCTGCCAAGACTACGACCATCCCTTCACGGCTCGCCAACTTCAACTCCTTCACACCCCCTGAGTGCCGGATCCCATTGCTCAACCCGTAGGGACTCGGCATGCCGAGTCCGGCCCAAGGCGCGAGCCTTGGGCAATATCTTCAACCACAAAGATCCCCAGACAAATCCAAGCCCCGCCAAGTACACTCGTCCTCTCAGCTATTCACCGAGGGCATGGCGGACTTCATTCAAGCGGCGACGACTTTCTTCGAGCAAAACGACAAAGTCCTCGCCGGCCTAGGCTCTCTCGCGGCCATCATCACCCTCTACTTCTTCCTCAAAGACCGGTTCGCGCAGCACCGAGGACCGCGCGCCCCCAAACCGATCTCGCTCGAAGAGCGAAAGGCGTTCGCGGCCAGGCTCCGAGAATACTTCGTAGCCCCCTGGCTTCGGCACGGCGTCCTCAAGCCCATCAAGATCCGCTACATCCCCGACCCCGACTCCGTCGCTCCCGAAACGGAGCAATTCCATACCCTCGTGACGACCGTCGGCGAGAACGACAACCTGAAGGACCTCTTTGACGAGGAATCAGGCATCCGTCTGCTCATCCGCGGCGAGCCCGGCGCCGGAAAAACCCACGAACTCTATCGCCTGGCCGACTCCCTCCTAGAGGACGTACTCCAAGCGCCCGAAGGCAGTCATCCGCGGGTGCCGGTCATCTTCACCCTCGCCGACTGGGTGCTCGACAAGGATTCGGCCACGGCGGAGGAACTCGTGGCGGCGCTTCACCGGATGATGGCCAATCAACTCTCGTTGCCTTATGGGCGACCGCGGGACGAGGCGACGCAATGGATCGCCGAAGGAGCCGTGCTGCCCCTGTTCGACGGTCTGGACGAAGTCCGCGCAAGCGCGCGCCCGCTCTGTGCGCGAGCGCTCGCCGCCTATTGCAGCGCGGAGCGGAGCGTCGAGTTTGCGGTCGCATGCCGGATTGAGGAGTACGAGGGCTTGGAGCGGATACCGGCGGTCGTGTCTCTGCGCAGCTCCAAGATCCGTTCCGATCAACTCGAAAAAGTACTAGAAGGACTTCCCGGCTGCCGCCAGGCCCTCGATCTGGACCCGGAACTAGAGCCCCTCATGGTCACGCCGCTCAACCTGACCCTGCTGAGGCATGGTCTAGGCGTCGAAAGCAACGAACCTGAGCCACAGGATCGACTCTACGAGCGATTCCTGAAGGCGAAACTGACCTCTGGCCCACTGGCTGCGGTGCCGGAGGCCCGCCAATGGCTGGGATGGCTGGCCGCGAGCCTGCAAACCCGCGACAACACCTGGTTCTCTCTGGAGGATCTCGACGAGACTTGGTTCAGATCGTGGCGCGCCGCAATGGAGCCCTTCGAACTGATGATCGGACTGATTGTCCAGACGACCTTCTGGCTCATTCGCGGCCTGATCGTCGGGTCGATCGTGGTGCTGTTTTCTGGACTGGGTGCGGTGCAGTTGTTCGGGCTGAACGTCGTACTGTCGTTCGGACTGAATGACGTGACGTTCTGGTTGATCATCGGGCTGTTCAGCGGTCTAGTTTTCGGGTCGATCGTCGGGCTAGACGGAGACGAGCCGGTTGAATCTCTCGGATGGAATTGGAGTGGGATAACCGTCGGGTTGATCGTCGGGTTGATCGTCGGGTTGCTCGTCGGGTTGCTCGGCGGGTTGTCTAGCGGACTACTCTTTGCGCTGAGCTTCGGGTCGTTCGGTGGACTGATCGCCGGGCTGTTTGTCGGGCTGTCCAGCGGACTTCGACCAGTGGCAGTGAGCGAGCGTAGTGTCGCGAACGCCGCGACCCGCCGTTCGCGGCGCTACGCCCTCCGTATTCTCGCCACTGGTCTCGCCATCGCGGCTGGCGCTTCCGGGATCTCGCACTTGCTGTCAGACCGAGTCGTTGTGGAGGTCAGGGTAGTGTTCGCCCTGTTCGCACCGGCCCTCTCTTGTGGAGTTGCGTGGGTAGCTTTCGACAAGGGCGGTGCCTTTGTCGTTCGCCACTACATCGTCCGTCTCCTACTCTGGCACCGACGTATAGCCCCCCTCCGCTACGTCCGCTTCCTCGAACAATGCGCCGACGCCCGCCTCCTCAAACGCGTCGGCGGCTCATACCAGTTCTTCCACCGCGAATTCCGCGACTACGTAGCCCGCCGCTACGGCGCCCAATGGCTCCCAACCGATCAGCCCGACCCCGCCGACGGTGGTGTAAACTCGTGAGTTGGACCCATTCCACCCAAGGCAGGTGATTTTGCTTGGCTGAAGTCTATGTAAACGAAGGCGAATCCGTTGACTCCGCACTGCGCCGCTTCAAGCGCAAGGTGCAACAACAAGACATCATCAAAGAGGTCAAACGCCACTCCTACTACATGAAGCCCGGCGAAAAGCGACGCTTGAAGCAAGCGCTCGCTCGCAAACGCAGCCGGAAAAAGGTCCGCCGCGACCGTTCGGACTAACTCCGAACCGAGCGTCAGGAATCGAGGGCGAAGCGTCAACAGGCGCTTCGCCCTTTTTCTGTTCTCAAGCGATACTGAAAGTCCGTGTCCGAGCGACGCACATTCTGGGTCGAAAACTTCGGCTGCCGCGCCACCCAGGCCGACGGCGCCGCCGTCGAGGCCGACCTCTCCGCCCGCGGCCTGCGCTCCTCCGCCGAGCGGGCCGGCGCTGAAGTCGTCGTGGTCAACACCTGCACCGTCACCGCCGAAGCCGACCGCGACGCCCGCCAAACTATCCGCCGCATCCACCGCGAAAACCCCGACGCCGAAATCCTCGTCACCGGCTGCTACGCCCAACGTCGCCCGGCCGATCTCGAAGCCCTGCCCGGCGTCCGCTGGGTCGTCGGCAACTCGCACAAGCCTCTGATCGGCCAAGTCGTGGCGCCGGAAGCTGCGGGCCTCGTCTCCATCTCGAACGCCCCCGTCGATTATCACGGCGAAATCGCCTCCGGCGGCGTCCTGCTCTCAGACGCCTACGAGCAGCGGTCTCTGCTCACCGCCCCCATCCTCGACGCCGGCCAAGACCGCTCCCGTCCGAATCTCAAGATCCAGGACGGCTGCAATAACCGCTGCTCGTTCTGCATCATCCCCTCGGTGCGCGGTTACAGCCGCAGTGCGCCGCCGGAGTTCGTCCTCGAGGAGATCCGCAAGCTCGAAGAGCGCTACCCCGAGATCGTCCTCACCGGCATCAACCTCGGCCGCTGGGGACGCGATCTTCCCGGTCGTCCGCGCTTCCACCAACTGCTTGAAACCGTCCTCGCGCACACCGCCGTCCGCAAGCTCCGCATCAGCTCGGTCGAGCCGATGGACTGGACCGGCGACCTGCTGCGCCTGATCAAGGCCGAGCGGCGTATCGCCAAGCACATGCACATCCCCTTGCAGTCGGGCTCGGACGCCGTGCTGAAGGCGATGCGGCGCCGTTACCGCGCCCGCCACTACCTCGACCGCGTCGAGCGCGCTCGCGCCGCCATGCCCGAAGCCTCGATCGGCGCCGACGTCATGGTCGGCTTTCCTGGCGAAACCGACGCCCATTTTGAAGAGACCCGGCGCTTCATCGAGCAGTCGCCGCTGACGTACCTCCACGTCTTCACCTTCTCCGCCCGCGAAGGCACGCCCGCCGCCGAGATGGACGAGCAAGTGCCTAAGCCGGTCAAGAAGGAGCGCAACCGCATCCTCCGCGAACTGATTGCCGAGAAGAAGCGCCGCTTCGCCGAATCTCTAGTGGGTCGCCGCTTAGAAGCCGTCACGCTCGACCGCTCCACAGACCAAGCCACAGCCGCCCTCACCGACAACTTCCTCCACGTCGAAGTCCCCGGCCGTCTCCCCGCCGCTCAACTCATCGACGTGACGCTGGCGGCCCCAGAACGAGCCGTGCTCGTCGCATCCGACCAGCTAAACTAAACCCCGAGGGCCGAGCCATGACCATCAAGCTCACGCCGGAACTGGAAGAGCGAGTTCGCCAACGCGTAGCTGCCGGCGACGCCTCAACCGTCGAGGACTACGTGCAGCGAGTAGTTAACGAGGCGGTTGGGTGCGATGAAGTCCTCTCGGCGGGGCCAAGCACCGCAGCCGGAGAATCCGCCGGCAACGTCGGGCGCGACCTACCGGCCCTGGAACCCCGACGGAGACCCATCATGGACATGATGCGGGAGATTTGGGGAGACCTATCCGAGGAAGAAGCCCGATCCCTGCCGTCTGACGGCGCCGAGCAGGCGGATCACTACATCTACGGAACACCCAAGCGTAAGCTATGAGGGCTGTTTTCGCCGATACGTTTTTCTGGATCGCGACCACGAACCCAGCTGATTCCGGACACGCCGCGGCGGCACGACTTGATCGTGAACTCGATGGCGTCGCTTTCGTGACGACGGCGGACGTACTCGACGAGTTCTTAGCCTTCTTCGCGGAGAGTCCCCTGCGCAGTCGCGCCTTGGAGACGGTGGACGATATCTTTGCCGAGCCGGGCGTGTTGGTGGTCCCTCAGTCCGATGAAAGCTTCAGACGAGGACTCGATCTCTACCGCGCTCGCCCCGACAAGGGATACAGCCTGACCGATTGCATCTCGATGAACGTCATGCGTGACTTCGGAATCCACGATGTACTCACGCGTGACAACCACTTCACCCAAGAAGGTTTCCGAGCGCTGCTGGCTTGACTAGCCCAACTTCCCAGCCAAATCCTCGGCGATCTTCCCCCCGTGGAACCGCCCGTTCTCAATAAAGATCTCGCTCGTGTGCATCCCCGCCACGACCACCCCCGCCAAATACAAACCCGGCCGTGCGCTCTCCAGCGTCTCCGCGTTCACCTCGGGCCGCTCCGTCTCCGGATTGAGATCCACCCCGGCCCGCGATAGGAACTTCAAGTCCGGCTCATATCCCGTCATCGCCAGCACCCAATCGTTCGCGAACGTCTTCTCCCCCTCGGGCGTACGCACGGTCACCGTATCCCGCTCGATCGCCGTCACCTGCGACTGAAAATATCCGCGGATCTCGTCGTTCTTGATGCGGTTGTTGATGTCCGGCAAGATCCAATACTTGATCTTGTCGCTCATCTTCTCGCCGCGATGCACCAGCGTCACCCGCGCGCCGGCGCGATAGCATTCGAGCGCGTAGATCGCCGCCGAATTCCGCCCGCCGATGACCAACACGTCTTGATCGAAAAACGGGTGCGGGTCCTCGTAGTAGTGCAGAACCTTGTCGAGATCCTCGCCCGGGATCCCCATCTTCGAAGGCACGTCGTAATAGCCCGTCGCCAGGATCACCTTCCGAGCGCGATGGACCGTCTCGCGGCCGCCCGCCCGCTTGCTGCGGACGCGAAAATCGCCGTCTTCCCCGTCGATCGCCTCCACCGACTCGTACTGCCGCACGTCCAGTCCGTAGTGCGAAGTCACCCGCCGGTAGTACTTGAGCGCCTCCGTCCGCGTCGGCTTGTCGCGCACCGACGTCATCGGAATGTCGCCGATCTCTAGCAGCTCCGGCGTCGTAAAGAAGACGAGGTTGGTCGGGTAGTGGTAGAGCGAGTTGACTAGACAACCCTTCTCAATCACACGCGCCTTCAGGCCGCGCTTGCCGATCTCGATCGCGCAAGCCAGCCCGGTCGGTCCGGCGCCGACGACGAGTGCATCGAGAACTTCTGCGGTCGGGTCTTCAGCCAAGCCCCATTATGAAACAGGGACTATGAAACAGGGATGATCGAACAGGGCCTACTCGACCAACGTAGGCTGCGGCGCGACGGTCGCGTCCGCCTCTTGCTCGCGCTCCGTCGCCAACCGCAGTCCTTGCAGCGCCAACTCGAACCGATCGCGAATCCCGGTCTTCTCAAAGATGTGCATCAAGTGGATCTTCACCGTGCCGGTGGCGATCCCCAACGACTCGGCGATCTCCCGGTTCTTCATCCCCTTCGAGACCAGCGAAGCCACCTGCTGCTCGCGCGGCGTCAGCGGACGACTGCGCGGTTGCGCAAGCGTCGCCTGCCCAAGGTTCTGGAGCGTCTCCGTCCAAAGCTCGTTTTCGGACACCGCCGCCAGACACTCGACCAGCGTCTCCGGTCCAACCGTCTTGCGCAGGATGCCTCGCGCTCCGGCCTGCAGTGCTCGGAAACATTCGACGTCCGAGGCGTTGCCCGCCCAGACCACCACCCGCACGTCCTTCGCTTCATTGCGCAAGCGGGTGATCGCTTCCAAGACCGCGTGCATGCCGAAGCCGCGATCGATCAACAGAATTCCGGGCCGCTCCGACGTCGCCAGCTCGCGCGCCTCTTCCAGCGTCGTACACACGCCTCCGAGCTCAAACTGCTCTGAGTCGGAGAGCATGGCTTCGAGACCTCGGTGCACCACCGGCTGCGGGTCACAAAGGCTAACCGAGATCATATCTATCGAGTCCTCCAAAGGCTTTCGCCTCCGGGGAACTCAATCGACTCGTCCGCCAAAATCCTTAGGCCTATTCTCCATTCCCTGGCGAGGTAAATCGCACCGGCTCTCCTTTGGAGACCAAAGAGTGCTCTCCCACCTCGCCGTCGGTGCGCGGAAAGTCGGAGCGGAAGTGCGCGCCCCGGCTCTCCTCCCTCGCCAAAGCGCACTCGGTGATCAACGAAATCACCGCGAACAGATTGTCCGCTTCAAACCCGTGCCGGCTGTTCCGCGCCACGTTCTCGCCGAACCCGGGAGCGGTCGTCTTCAGCTCCGCGAGTCCTTCCCGCAAACCTTCGCCGGACCGCTCGATGCCCGCCCTACGCCAAGCCAACCGGCGCAACTCAAACACCGCGTTGCCCGGCAACGGCACGGCCGGGCCGCGATCCGGAACCGGAGCATTGCCCAGCGCCGCGTCGGCCCGCTCGCGCATCGCGGCGCCCGCCCGCGCGCCGTAAACCAGCCCTTCCAGCAGCGAATTGCTCGCGAGCCGATTCGCCCCGTGAACGCCGTTTCCCGCCGTCTCGCCCGCCGCATAGAGTCCGGTGAGACTCGAGCGCCCGTCCAGGTCCGTCCGTACGCCGCCCATGGCGTAGTGCGCGGCGGGGTGGACCGGCGCCGGCGCCTTGTCCAGGTCGACTCCGTAGGCCATGCAAGTCTCGTAGATCCGCGGAAACCGCTTCGCCGCAAACCCGGCCGGCAGGTGCGTCAGATCCAGATAGACCGGGCCGCCGTGAACCCGGTGCAGCTCGGCCACGATCGATCGAGAGACGATGTCGCGCGGCGCCAAGTCCCCGCGCTCGTCGTAGCGATCCATGAAGCGCTCCATCTTCGAGTTCCGCAGATACGCGCCCTCGCCGCGCAACGCTTCTGATAGCAAGAAGCGCGGCGCCCCCTCCAAGAACAGCGCCGTCGGATGGAACTGAACGAACTCGATGTCCGAAATCTCAGCGCCCGCTCGGTAGGCCATCGCCACGCCGTCGCCGGTCGCCACGTCCGGATTCGTCGTCTCCCAATAGACGCAGCCCAGCCCGCCGGTCGCGAGCATCACCGCCCGCGCATAGATCGGCTCAAGCTTCCGTTCCTGGTCGTTCCAGGCCACCGCGCCGACCACTTCGTCGCCTTCGCGCAGCAGATCGACCACCGCCGAAAAACTTCGAAAGCGGATGTTCGGCAGACTCTTCGCTTTCTGGAAAAGCGTCCGCGCGATCTCCCGGCCGGTCGAATCTCCATGCGCATGGAGCACGCGGTTGCGGCTGTGCGCGCCCTCCCGCGTGAACTCCAACTTGCCGCCCTCGCGGTCGAACTCGACGCCCCAGTCGATCAATCGCTGAATCTGTTCAGGACCTTCGGCCGCCAAAATCTTGACGGCTTCCGCATCACAGAGCCCGGCGCCGGCGACCAGCGTGTCTTGCTCGTGCAGCGACACCTCGTCTTCGTCGCTCAGCGCCACGGCGATCCCGCCTTGCGCGTATTCCGACGACGATTCGCTCAGCCGGTCCTTGGTCAGCACCAGCACTTCGCCCGCCTCAGCGGCTTCAATCGCCGCGCGCAGCCCGGCCACGCCGCCGCCGATGATCAAGAAATCCGTCTGCATGAAGGAAGACCGCCCCAAGCGACGCGCCCGGGACGGTCTTTCATCCTAGTAACATTCAACGGCTACGCGTGCAGTCGGTAAAAGCGGAAGAAGTAGCTGTCAATCGGCAGAACTTCCACCCGCGCAAACCCCGCTTCTTTCGCATAGCTCTCAAGCGTGCAAGTCCGCATCACCGTGCCGGTGCCGTGTGACGGCGATTCCGCCATGCCCGCCGGCAGGCAGTGCAGCACGCTCCAGCCGTACATCATCCGCTCCACGTCGTCGCCCGTCGCGGTAAACGTGGAGCCCACGCGCTCGTCCGCGATCAGCACCGCCCCGCCGGGCGTCGTCATCCGGCGCATGGCCTCAAGGACCGCCACCGGGTTCGAAAGGTCATGCACGCACTCGAACGCCGTCACCAAGTCGTAAGCCCCCGCCAACTCCGGATCGCCGCAATCCCGATGCTGGATGTCGACCCGCTCGCTCAACCCCGACTTCGCGACGTTGGCGCGCCCGTCCTCCACCGAGGCCAAGTCGAGATCGAACCCGTCGACCTGCACCTTCGGGTACGTCCTCGCCATACCGATCGACGACCACCCGCAGCCGCAGCCCACGTCCGCAATCCGCGCCGGCGGGTCGGACTGTAGACGCGCATGAACGTCTTCCATCGTCGGAATCCACGTCTGGCCCAACTCGCCGAGGAACGCCGGACGATTGATGCGCGCTTGCCCCTCGCGCATGTTGCGCCCGTAGCGGTCGAAGCTGACTCCGCCTCCGTTGCGGAACGCCTCGGCGACCTCGTCTATCGGCGAGACCGCTCCCGCCACCACCTGCGCAAGAGGCGCGATGTAGTTCAGGCTGTCGGGTTCGGCCAAGGCTTCAGCATGCTCGGCGCAAAGCCGAAAACGCCGCTCCTCGGCCGGGACAGCAGCGTCTTCGACGTCCACAATCCCGTTGACCGTCTGCTGCTCCAGCCACTCGCGCACGTACCGCGGCTGGGTCCCGGTCGCCGCGGCCAGCTCGCCGGCGCGCATCCAGGCGCCGTCGCGCATCGCCTCGTAGAACCCCAACCGATCGCCCAGGTAGACGGTAAACGTCTTCAGCGCTTCGGAGGCCGAGCCCATCAGACTCTCGACCAACTGGTCGCGCTTTTCGGTGTCAAAGGAAGGCGTGGTTGGCGGCATCGTGGTCATCTCTTCGTGCTCCTAGCTGCGAGGGCCTGCGATAATGTCGAGGTCGACGGGCGGCCCCTCGTACTCATAAGCGCATTCGAGTCCCGTTTCCCGACATCGACGAGACGGATTCGCGCCCCGCCGGAACCTCAACCGGAGCAGCTATCAGTGTCGGATACAGGACAAGTCACCCGCCTTCTAGCGGATCTGCGCGGCGGGGACGCGCGCGCCCACGACGAGCTCTACCCGCTCGTCTACGGCGAGCTTCGGCGCGTCGCCCAGCGCGTGCTCGCCGGCGAGCGAGCCGGGCACACCCTCCAAGCCACCGCGCTCGTCAACGAGGCCTACCTCAAGCTCGCCCAAGCCGGCGGCGCCGAGAATCGCCTCCACTTCATCCGCATCGCCGCGCGCGCCATGCGCCAAGTGCTCGTCGATCACGCCCGCCGCAAACTCGCTGAAAAGCGCGGCGGCGACGTCGTCCACACCGTCGTCGACGACAAGCCCATCGGCCTCGACGCACGCCCCGAGGAACTCATGGCGCTCGACCAAGCCCTCGAACGCCTCGAAGAGCAAGACCCCCGTCTGCGCCAGATCGTCGAATGCCGCTTCTTCGGCGGGCTCACGGAGACCGAAATGGCCGAGCTGCTCGGCGTGACCACCCGCACCGTGCAACGCGACTGGGCCAAGGCGCGCGCTTGGCTCTACCGCGAGCTCTACAAGAAGCAACCCCCGGCGGAAGACGAGTCCTAGCCCGTGGGGACCGATACCCATTGGGATCGCGTGTGGGAGCTGTTTGAAGGCGCCCTCGACGTGCCTGCCGCCGACCGCCAGGTCTGGCTCAACAACGCCTGCGACGACGACGCGCTGCGCGCCGAGGTCGAGGAGCTTCTCGGCGCCCACGCCCGCGACACCGGCGTGCTTGAGAAATCGCTCTCGCCCGTTTTCCCGCCTACCGCGCCCTCCCGCCCCGTCGTCCCGCAAGTCGAGGCCTATTCCATCGAGCGTGAGATCGGCCGCGGCGGCATGGGCATCGTCTACCTCGCCCGCGACGCCCGTCTAGATCGCCCCGTCGCCCTGAAGTTTCTGAGCTCCCGCCTCAGCCGCGACGAGAAGGCCCGCAAGCGCCTCCTACGCGAAGCCCGCGCCGCCTCCCGCCTCGACCATCCCAATATCTGCACCGTCTACGACGTCGGCGAAGCCGATGACGGGCGTCCCTACGTCGCCATGGCCTTCTACGAAGGCCCGACCGTCGAAGAGAAGATCGCCGACGGCCCCCTCTCTCTCGCTGAAGCCGTCGAGATCGCGCGCCAAACCGCCGCCGGACTCGAGCAAGCTCACCGCCAGGGCGTCATTCACCGCGACGTCAAGCCGTCCAACCTGCTCGTCGAAGCCGACGGCGTCGTACGCATCCTCGACTTCGGCGTGGCGAAGCTCGCCGGCGCGACCGCCACCGACACCGGCGTCCGCCTCGGAACGCCGCTCTACATGCCTCCCGAGCAGATTCTGGGTGAACCGGTCAGCCCGGCCAGCGACCTCTGGTCGCTCGGCATCGTCCTGTTTCAGATGGTCGCCGGCCGCCGCCCCTTCCAAGGCGAGAGCGAGATGACGGCCATCTACGAAATCCTCAACGAAGAGCCGCCCCCGCTCTCGGACTTCGTCGAGGCGCCCAAGCACCTGCAAACCGTCCTCGATCGCTTGTTGAAGAAGGACGCCGCCGAACGCTACGCCGGCGCGGACGCCCTGCTCAAAGACCTAGCCCTACTCCGCTTCGACTAAGCAACACAGGCGCTCAACCCGCCCAGGAAAGCCCCCCGCGGGGACTGTCCCATCAAGATCTCTGCGCCACGGAAACCACCCAGCGCGTGTGGACCGTCCCCAGTCGACTCGATCCGTCAGCCGCCCCCCTCCAGAGCGATTTGCGAAGCAAGAGCCCGTTGTTTCAACTGCCTGCCCTCAGGCAACCACTACGCCTCCACCGCCCCCACCGTCTCCGCCTTTCGCAGATACTCCGGATCAATCTCCACCCCCAGCCCCGGACCCGTCGGCACGGGAATCACCCCGTCCACCACGTCTAAGAACGGCCCGTACCAGGACTCCGGCTTCCTCGGCTTGCGCCAGGCGAACTCCATCAACTCGCCGATGTTCTTCGTCGCCGCGCAGAAGTGCAGCATGTTCGTCGCCCCGGCGCCGGTCTGCGTATTGTGCGGCGTAATCTTGCGCCCGTACTTCTCCGCCATCCGCGCCACGCGAGCCGCCCGCACAAACCCGCCGTTATAGTTCAAGTCCGGCTGCGCGATCGTCATCACCTCGTTGCGCAGCATCCAGTCAAACTGCCACAGACTCGAATCCATCTCCCCGGCCGCCACCGGAATCCGCAGCGCCCGGCTCACCGTTTGCGTCTCGTCGTACTCCTGCCAAGGACAGGGCTCCTCGAAGAAGCGATAGTCCAGCTCTTCCATCCGCCGCCCCACGTCGATCGCCTTCTTCGCGTCGTACGATCCGTTCGCGTCCGCGTAGAGAATCACGTCCTCGCCCAGGCGCTTACGCGCCAACTCCAGCAGCTTCGGCGTGCGCCCCGGATAGGCGTCCAGATTGCGGCTCATCCTACCGCCGATCTTGAACTTCACCCCGCGCGCCCCGGTCGCCTCCACGCCACGTACATAGACGTCGACCTCTTCCTCCGCCGTCGTATCGCGGCCGGATCCCGACAAGTAGACGCCGATCTCCTTGCGCACCGCCCCGCCCATCAGCTCATAGGCGGGCTTCTCCACCGTCTTGCCCAGCAGATCGAACAGGCTCTCTTCGATATAGGCGATCGGGCAAAACAACGATTGCCCCGCGTTCTTGTAGTTCTTGATGTAGGCCAAGTCGACCAACGATTCCAGGTCGCGGGCATCTTTGCCGATGTAGTGCGGCGCCACGCGCTTGAGCAGGATGTCGACGTAGTCCTCGACCTGCTTCGTCCGAACGATCCCTTCCGCGCCGTCGGCCGATCGCGTCCGCACGAACCAGTTCGACCCGTTCCGCAGCAGCTCGATTCGCTCGATCTTGACCGGCTCGGAAACCTGCTTGTGGAGATGGAACACCGGCTTCTCCCACTCCGGCACGACCTTCTCCTCGGCGCCTTTCAAAACCGCGGGCGCCGCCGCCAGCGCGCCCAAGAACGTCCGTCGATCCAGCTTCATGGCGCCAGCGTACCACCTGCGCTACACTCGACCGCTGGAGCCGCCCTCCGTGGACAGCGCACGCGAAATCCTTTCCTCGGTCTATCGTCACGCCGACGAACCCGACCGCGATTTCGATCTTGTCGCTTCCTTTTGGGAATCCGCCGTCGGCCGCCGCATCGCCCGCCACGCGCGGCCCGTCTACTACGCTCGCCGCCGCGTCACCGTCGAGGTCGACTCCTCCGACTGGCTCAAGCAACTCGAAGCGATGGCCCCGCAGTTGCGCCAAAAACTCAACCGAGAGATGGGCGCCGACCTCGTCGATTTCCTCCTGTTCCGCACCGCGGGCCCCGCCGGCGCCCGCCGCTTCGGCCCCGGCCGAGCCGCCGAATCCGCCCCGCGCCCCGCCGCCGAGATCCGCAACCCAATCCGCCGCCGCCTCTACAACGACTCCAAAAAGGCCTCCGGCGAATAGCCTCGAAACCACCCCAATCGTGGCGCCGGCGTCAGTCCGCCCCGGCATGTCGTGTCCGAACCACGGCTTCTGTCTGACCTCCCGTCTTCCGGACAGCGGCGACCGACAGCGGACAACGGATTTGCCCTTCCGCCCCCCTTACAACCCCGCTTGCAAATACGCAATCACGTCCGCCAACTCCTGCTTCGAAAGGTCCTCCTCCAACCCGTCCGGCATCAGAGAGACCGCCGACGCCCGCATCTCCTCAATCTCGTCCCGCCGGATCGTCCGGTTCTCATACTCCCCGCGAAGCGTCACGGTCTCAGCCGTCTCGCCCGCCAACAGCCCGTCCAAAATCCGCCCGTCCTTGGCCACTACGATGTAGTTCGTATAATTCACCGCGATCTCAAAACTCGGGTCGAGAATATGCGCCAGCAACTCTTCATCCGTCTTGTTGTTGATGCCCGATAGATCCGGCCCCAACCGCGCCCGCTCGCCCTGCCGCAAGTGGCACTTCGCGCAAGCCCTCTCAAACGCCGGCTCGCCGCGTTCGGCGTCTCCGGTCATCGCCAGCACGTCCTGATGCGCCTCGACCACCGCCGCCCGCCCGCCCGAGGCCTGCGCAAAGAGCTTCTCCGCGCGTCCGGCGATCGCCTCGTCCGGGAACTGCCGCAAGCGGATCTTCGCCACCGGATCGACCGTCGAAGCCGCCGCCTCGCCCGACTCCACCCGATCGAGCAGCAGCCCGGCGCCCGCTCTCGATCCCAGCAGCAAGGCCGTGGCCCGCGTCCGTACCGCCGGCGAGTAGCTCGACCACCCCGCCATCGCCGTCTCCGCCGCGCCCGCCTCGTCAAACGCCGCCAACGTATCGAGCGCCGCCAGATGCAGCTCCGCCGCCGCCGGGGCCGCCAGAATCTCTCCGAGCGTCGCGTCCACTTGGCCGAACGTGCCCGCCCGCAAGAAACTCACCGCTCGCGCCCGCCGCTCGACCTCCAACTCTTCGCTCCCGGCCGCCCGCAGCGCGTCCGCGAGCATCCCCGGCAACTGGAAGTGCATCGACGCCCGCAGCGCCGCATCCCGCACCGTCTCCTCTTGCGAGCCCAGCCAGCGCGAGAACAACGCCTCGGCTCCGGAGACCCGCAACCCGCGCTCGCCCGCCACGGCCAGCCCCTCGGCCAGCCCGTCGAGCGCCGCCGCCTGCCACTCCGGCGCGCGCAACCGCGGACTCCCGCCGATCGCTTGCAGCACTAGCCCCAAGTCCCCTCGTTCGCCCCCGGCGCCGACCAGCCGCGTCAGCTCCCGAAACGCTTCCAGCCGCCCTTCCTCGCCGTCGAAGAAGCCCCGGTGCGCCGTCAGCAGCCGCTGCACGACTGCATAGGGCCGCTCGCGCACCGCCGTCAGCAAGGCCGCTCGGAACCATGGATCCCCGGCTTCTTCAACCAACGTCGCCGCGACCGTCTTCGCGTTCCCCGCGACCGTGCCCAACGAAAGCGCCGCCTGAAATCGGACCTTCGCATCCGAATCTCCGGTCTTCTCCGCGATCGCGCCCGGCAACTCGTCTTGGAAGCGCTCCGCCAACCGAACCGCATTCGCCCGCACGCCCGGATGTGCATCCTCAAGCGCCGTCCGTACATGCTCGGCCTTCAACGCCCCGCAACCCTCCAGCGCCCAAAGTGTCTGAAGACGGGCCTCCGGCGTCTCGCCGCTCCCGAGCATCGCCTCCAACTGCGGCGCAACGGAGGCGTCCTGCCGCTCCAGCAACAACCGCTGCGCCGTCCGCCTGTGCCAGCCGTTCTCGTGCCCCAGCATAGCCGCCAATTCCGCCGTCGAAGACCCGCCCAGGTCGACCTGCCACCCGCGCGGTTCCGCCCCGTCGCGCGTCACCCGCCAAACCCGCCCACGGTCGTCCCCGCGATAGAAATCCAGTTGCAACCGCTGCTTGATCCCCTCGGGAATCGACGCCGGCTCCTCGATGTACTCCCGATAGAAATCCAAAATCCACAACGACCCGTCCGGCGCGTTCGCCATGTTTACCGGCCGGAACCAAGGATCAGTCGACGCCAAAAACTCCGGCCCGTTCGGCGGAACCGCCTCGGCTAGATACGTCGGCCCGTCGTCCGAGAACTTCTCCCGATGCACCAGCCCGCCGTTCGCGTCGGCCACAAAGACGTCGCCGTAGACTTCGTCGCCCAGTCCGTTGCCAAGAAAGACCGTCGTCCCCGTCGCCGCCGTAAAGTGCCCTTCCAGCCGCTCCGTCCTGCCCGGCCGCGTCTCGTCGTAGCGCTCTTGTCTCGCGGCGGTCCGCTCGACTCTCCACTGCTGCGGCGAGGTCAGCGGATAGACCTTGCTGTTCGACGGATCGTCCTCCAGCACGTAGTGCAGCATCGAAGGCGGCGAATACAGCCGGTTCCCCAACGCATACCGCGCTGGGATGATCGCGTGCCGCAAGTGCACCGTGTTCTGCGTGACGAACCGCGCGCCCCACGCGTTGAACGACATCCCGAACTGCGTCGGCCCGGCCGCCGGCTCAAACTCGCCCGTCACCGGGTGGAACCGAAAATCAAACCCGCGAATGATCTCCTCGCCGTGCTGAGGGAACTTCGGCGACGTGATCTTACCCGGCCGCCCGTTGTTCGCCGCATAGATCCAGTTGTCGACGCCCAACCGAAAGTTCGTAATCCGCGCCTCGGGCGATACGTTCGTATCGAAGCCCTCGTACCAGACTTCGCGCACGTCGGCCACATGGTCGCCGTCCGTGTCCTTCAGATAGAGAATCTCCGGCGCCGCCGCCACAAAAATCCCGCCCTTCCAAGGGAAAACGCTCGTCGCCTGCAGCAGATGATCGGCAAAGATCACCGCATCGTCGACCACGCCGTCGCCGTCCCCATCGATCAAATACCGGACGCGACTTCGTGGCTCTTCGCCCGACTCCGGGTCGAACGGATAGTCCAACATCTCGGCCACATAGATCCCGCCCGACTCGTCGAACGCGATCTCGACCGGATCGACCACGTGCGGTTCCGAGGCGATCAACTCCGCCCGGAATCCCTCGATCACGTCGAGCGTCTCAAGCGCCGCGGTCGGCTCGGTCGGGTCGGTATCGTAGGGCCCTTTCTCTTCCCCTCCGCAAGCGGCGAGAGCGAGTAGGACGAGCGTGACTAGGGCTTTGTGCATGAGCGTGGAACGCCCGTAGAGTAGCGAATTCTGCGTGCGCACTAAGATGGTCTTGAGCCTCATGTCCAAACCGCGCATCTTCTCCGGCATGCAGCCCACCGGCACGCTGCACATCGGCAACTACCTCGGCGCCCTGCGCAACTGGACCCAAATCCAGTACGACTACGAACCGATCTTCTGCATCGTTGACCAGCACGCCATCACCCTCTACCAAGACCCCGCCGAACTGCGCGAAGCGATCGAGCGCACCGCCGCCCTCTACATCGCCGCCGGCATCGACCCCGACCACTCGGCCGTCTTCGTCCAATCCCAGATCCCCGGCCACGTCGAACTCTCCTGGATCTTCACCTGCGTCACGCCCATGGGCTGGCTCAACCGCATGACCCAGTTCAAGGCCAAGACCGCTTCCAAGAAGGAAGAATCGATCGGCACCGGCCTCTACTGCTACCCCGCGCTCATGGCCGCCGACATCCTTCTCTACCAGGCCAAGATCGTTCCCGTCGGCGAAGACCAGTCCCAGCACCTCGAGCTCACTCGCGACATCGCCGAACGCTTCAACCATCTCTACGGCGATACCTTCGTCGTCCCGGAAACCAAGCTCCCCGCCGTCGGCGCGCGCGTCATGGGCCTCGACGATCCGGAGCAGAAGATGAGCAAGTCTTCGGAGAATCCCAACCACGCCGTCAGCATGCTCGACGAGCCCAAGCGCATCAAGAAGCTCTTCGGCCGCGCCGTCACCGACTCCAACCCGGCCGTCGACTTCGAGAACGCGGGCCCGGGCGTCAAGAACCTCCTAGGCATCTTCCAAGCCTTCACCGGCTACACCAACGATCAGATGCACGCCGAATTCGAAGGCATGCGCTACGGCGACTTGAAGAAGCGCGTCACCGAAGCCACCGTCGCAACCCTCGAACCGATCCAAGCCAAATACGCGGAACTCATGGACGACCGCACGTCCCTCCGCAGCGTCTTACAGAAGAGCGCCGACCGCATCCGCCCCCTAGCCGAAGAGACCGTACACCTAGCCAAACAACGCGTCGGCCTCTATACCGGCTAACGGCGCCCGTTCTTGAGACCCCGTGGCGCACGGCTCCAGCCGTGCCGCCTTCGAGCCGTGCTCGAAGGTCTCGCGCGACCCCGCACCGCTGCCGCTTACCCACATCCGCGGCGGCGACCTCCCCTCTTCCGCCTTCTCACTCCCCCAATCGCGGCGCGGCGCCGAAACCGTAGTCAACTCGCTAAAACATCTCCTTCAACTCCGCAAACCGTCCCACCGTCCGGAACCGCGGATGCCCGTCCGGCAGATCCACCACCTCCAGATGCCAAGTCCGCTCATGCGGAACCAGCACCGCCCCAATCCCCGCCTCCAGCGCCGGGTGGATATCCGACTTCGGACTATTCCCGATCATCCAAGTCTCCCCGGGCGTCATCGCCTCCGCCTCAATGATCTCCCGATACGCCGTCGCATCCTTCTCCCGCACCACCCGCGTCCCGTGGAAGTACGGCCCCAGCTCCGACCGTTGAAACTTCAGCAACTGCTCTTCCGTGTGCCCCTTCGTGCAGAGCGTCAGATGGTGCCGCTCGGTCAAGTACTCGAGCGTATCCGCCACGTCCTCGATCAACTCGATCGGCCGATCGAGAATCCCTTCGCCGATCGCCGTCACCCGGTCCAGATCCTCAGGCGAATAGTTCCGCTCGACCAGATGCTCGAAGCAAGCCCGCAAGTGCCGCGTGAAATTCTTCGTGCCGTACCCGCGCTTGGCGATCCCTTCCAGCTCAATCTCGTCCAACACCTGCCGCACCTCGGCCGGGCTGAGCGACGAGTGATCTAGAAAATCCGTGAACTCCGCGATCGCTTCCTCAAAGTAGACCGAGTTCTCCCACAACGTATCGTCGGCGTCGATCAACAACCACTGCCTCGGCATCGCGCGAAATCCCTCCCGCCCAAGATGACACAGGATCGCGATAGCCTGGAATTTGGACGCCATGAAGATCGACCGCATCATCTTGCGCGAGCTGCGCATGAGCCTCCTCTCGCCCTTCGAGACCAGCTTCGGCCGCACCACCGACCGCCGCGTCATCCTCGTCGAGGTCGAAAGCGAGGGCGTCTCCGGCTGGGGCGAAGTCCCCGTCAAACCCCTCCCGCTCTACAACGAAGAGTTCGTCGACGCCTCCTGGTTCCTCCTGCGCGACGGCCTCGCCCCGCGCCTGCTCGAATCGCCCGTCGCCCAAGCGACTGAAGTCGCCGGCCGCCTCCACTTCATCCGCGGCCACCGCATGACCCGCGCCGGCCTCGAGACAGCAACTTGGGACCTCGAAGCCAAGCGCCTCGGCAAGCCTCTGTGGCGCCACATCGGCGGCTCCCGCGAAGAGATCGACTGCGGCGTCTCCATCGGCGTCAAGTCGACCGTCGACGAACTCGCCGAGCAGATCGAGCGCGAACTCGCCGACGGCTACCAGCGCATCAAGATGAAGATCAAGCCCGGCTGGGACGTCGACGTCGTGCGCGCCATCCGCGAGCGCTTCCCCGATACGCGCCTGATGGCCGACGCCAATTCCGCCTACCGCATCGCCGACGCCGAGCGCCTCTCCGCACTCGACGAGCTCGACCTCATGATGATCGAGCAACCGCTCGCCCACGACGACATCCTCGACCACGCCGAGTTCCAGAAACGCCTCAAGACGCCGATCTGTCTCGACGAATCGATCCTCAGCGCCCGCCACGCCGAGCAGGCCGTCGAGCAGAAAGCCTGCGGCGTCATCAACATCAAACTCTCTCGCGCCGGCGGCTACAACGACGCCATCCTCATCCACGACGTCGCCCGCATGC
>Ga0207422_1002492_pt1 | contig 23915 bp, 25 predicted proteins | sample MarCyaLeptolynsp_FD_187757 | JGI IMG/M metagenome (GOLD analysis project Ga0207422, IMG submission 187757) | Marine cyanobacterial communities from Panama - species 1 Leptolyngbya sp. (SPAdes) | ecosystem: Environmental > Aquatic > Marine > Unclassified | place: Panama: Panama City | collected... | reverse complement strand
AGGAAGAGCCGACCGTGCTGCGTTCAGTCCTGACACGTTCGCTGCACGCGCTGCACCGCAGTCGCACCAAGATGCTGCGTCTGGGGCACAAGTCAGCGCGCCAGCGGATCGCCGACTTCCTGGTCTCGATGTCGGAACGGCTGGGCGGCCGGATCACTGGACCATGCGAAATCACACTACCGATGACCCGCAAGGATATCGGCGACAGCCTTGGCCTCGAGATCGAGACGGTCAGCCGCCAGTTCACCGATCTGCGCGATGGCGGTCTGATCGAAACGCAAGGCCGCTCGATTGTCAGGATCACTGACCTGGACGCGCTCGCGCTGGAAGCCGGCCAGATCCAGAAAAGCGAAATTCACCCTCAAAATTGATCTGGATCAAATACCGAATGTGCGCCGCCCGCTAGTCGGGCGGGCAACAAAGGGGAAACTCACCATGGAAGCAGTACTCGGTCGAATTGGGATTTGGGCACTCGTCCTGCTCGCATCGATTGCGGCATTTGTCGGAGCTCAAGACTTTGGTTTCGCCGTGCATATGGCGATCATTGGCTTGGTCGCGTTCTTGCTGATGATCGTGACCGCAAATCAGTACGATCCGCTCACCAAGGCGCAAAGCATCTTCAAGATGCCGCCCGGGCCGTCGCGCTATGACGATGATGTCATCCGCTGGGGCGTGATCGCCACGATGTTCTGGGGCCTCGCAGGTCTCCTTGCGGGCGTTTTCATCGCACTGCAGATGACCTTCCCGGTGCTCAACATTGAGCCCTATCTCAATTTCGGACGCGTCCGCCCGCTGCACACATCAGCGGTGATCTTTGCGTTTGGCGGCAATGCTTTGCTCGCGACGAGTTTTTACGTCGTGCAGCGCACTTGCCGCACCACGCTCGCCTTCCCCGGCATGGCTCGGTTTGTGTTCTGGGGCTACCAGCTGTTCATCGTGCTGGCCGCGACCGGCTACCTTCTCGGCGTCACGCAATCGAAGGAATATGCCGAGCCCGAATGGTATGTCGATCTGTGGCTGACTGTCGTCTGGTTGGCCTATCTTGCGGTGTTTGTCGGGACGCTGCTGCGCCGCCGCGAACCGCATATCTATGTCGCCAACTGGTTCTTCCTCGCCTTCATCATAACCGTGGCCATGCTCCACGTGGTCAACAATCTGTCGCTCCCCGTCAGTCTACTTGGCTCGCGCAGCTACAGTGTGTTCGCCGGAGTGCAGGATGCGCTGACGCAATGGTGGTATGGCCACAATGCTGTCGGCTTCTTCCTGACGGCGGGCTTCCTGGCGATGATGTATTACTTCGTCCCCAAGCAAGCCAATCGCCCGGTCTATTCCTACCGGCTTTCGATCATCCACTTCTGGTCACTGATCTTCCTCTATATCTGGGCTGGTCCGCACCACCTGCATTACACCGCGCTGCCTGACTGGGCGCAAACGCTTGGCATGGTGTTCTCGGTGATGCTGTGGATGCCCAGCTGGGGCGGCATGATCAACGGGCTGATGACGCTCAACGGTGCCTGGGACAAGATCCGCACCGACCCGATCATTCGCATGATGGTGCTTGCGCTCGCCTTCTACGGGATGAGCACGTTCGAAGGCCCGATGCTGTCGATCAAGGCGGTCAACAGCCTGTCGCACTACACCGACTGGACGATCGGCCATGTTCACTCCGGCGCGCTGGGCTGGAATGGCATGATCACCTTCGCCTGCGTCTATTATCTGGTGCCGAAGCTGTGGCAGCGCGAGCGCCTCTATTCGCTGCGCATGATCAATTGGCACTTCTGGCTCGCGACCTTGGGTATCGTTTTCTACGCCGCCAGCATGTGGGTCGCCGGGATCACCCAGGGCCTGATGTGGCGCGAATATGCCGATGGTTTCCTCGTCAACAGCTTCGTCGACACCGTCGATGCGCTGCACCCGATGTACCTGATGCGGGCTGTCGGCGGCGGGCTCTACCTCGCAGGCGCCGTGATCATGACCTTCAACATCTGGATGACGATCGCAGGCAGACTGCGTGACGAAGCTCCGATGGGTGAGACTGCCTATGACGAGCAGGCTGATCGTCCTCTCCAACCCGAACCGGCCGAATAGGATCTTCAAGCAATGAGCATGACCAAAAAAGAACCGTTTTCCGGCCACAAGAAGCTGGAAAGGAATGTCACGCTGCTGGCCGCGGCCACTTTGGTGACGGTCGCGATCGGCGGGATTGTCGAGATCGCACCCCTGTTCTGGATCGACAATACGATCGAGGAGGTTGAGGGGATGCGACCCTACACCCCGCTCGAACAGGCCGGGCGCGACATCTACATTCGCGAAGGGTGCTACACCTGCCACAGCCAGATGATCCGTCCATTCCGCGACGAGGTTGAGCGCTATGGCCATTACAGCCTCGCTGCCGAGAGCATGTACGATCACCCCTTCCAATGGGGTTCGAAACGGACCGGGCCTGACCTCGCTCGCGTGGGCGGTCGTTACTCGGATGAATGGCATGTCCAGCACTTGAAGGACCCGCAAAGCGTTGTCCCGGGCAGCATCATGCCGACCTACAGCTTCCTTGCGGAGACCAGGCTGGACGTGGCCGATCCGGCTGCGCACCTCACCGCGCTCAGCCGCGTTGGCGTGCCCTATTCCGAAACCGATATCGAGATGGCCGAGGCTGATCTCTATGCGCAGGCCGATCCCGATATCAGCGCGGGTGATCTCACTGAGCGCTATCCCAAAGCGCAAGTCCGCGACTTTGATGGCGATCCTGACCGGGTGACCGAGATGGATGCGCTGATCGCTTACCTGCAGATGCTGGGCACGCTGATCGATGTGAACAGCGCCGCTGCCCAGGCCGAACTGGCTGAGGAGAAGGGTCGATGAGCTTCTACGAAATCTTCCGCCACTTCGCGGACAGTTACGGGCTGCTGCTGATCTTTGGGCTCTATTTGCTGCTGTGCGCCTGGCACTTCCGCCCTGGCGCCGGAAAGCATGTCGACGCTGCCAAGCATTCGATTTTCAAGGAAGACGACAATGGCCAATCCTGATGACAAGCGGATCGATGAACCGACCGGCACCGAATTTGTCGGCCATGAATGGGACGGTATTGAAGAGCTCAACACGCCGCTGCCACGTTGGTGGCTGTGGACCTTCTACGCCACGGTCGCGTGGAGCGTGGTCTATGTCGTGCTCTATCCCGCGTGGCCGCTGATAACGCAAGCGACCGAAGGCACGTTGGGCTGGTCAAGCCGCGGCCAATTGGCGCAAGACATCGCCCGCAGCGAAGCGGACAAGGCCGAGATGATCGCGCAGATCGAAGCGACGCCCGTGGCCGAGCTGCCCAACAATCCGGATCTGATGCAGCAAGCGATTGCTGGCGGCGCTGCCGCCTTCAAGGTCAATTGCGTCCAGTGCCATGGCGCGGGTGCAGCGGGCTATGAGGAATACGGCTATCCCAATCTCAACGACAATGACTGGCTGTGGGGCGGCGATCTCAACGAGATCGAATACACGCTCATCCACGGCATCCGTTGGGAGGGATCCAGCCAATCACGCTTCAGTCTGATGCCAGGCTTCGACGGAGCCCTGGACGGCGATCAGATCGACGCGCTGGTCCAGCACACGCTCTCTCTCAGCGGCAAAGCGTCCGCCAACGAATTGGGTGCAGAGCTGTACGCGCAGAATTGCCTCGCCTGCCACCAAGCCAATGGTGAGGGTGATCCGACCCAAGGCGCGCCCGCGCTCAACGATGCGATCTGGCTCTATGGCGGCGATGCCTTGGCTGTGCGTCGCCAGATCCTGGCGCCGAGCCATGGCGTGATGCCAGGCTGGGGCGATCGTCTGGACCCTGCGACGATCAAAATGCTTGCCGCCTATGTCCATTCGCGCGGCGGCGGCGAGACGATCGAGGCCGACGGTGCGAGCGAGGCAGATGCAACCGACATCGAACAGGTTGCCATGGCGGACGGAGGCGATGAATAGCCCTCCTTCCTCCCCCGCTCCGGAACGTGATTGGGCCGGTGCCGTAACCGCGAAAACTGGAGCTTCGTCGACCGGGCCGGCAAAGCCCAGTGGCGGAGGCTCTGGCTCGCCACCACATCACGAGCTCTATGAGAAGCAAAAAGCGGTCCACAACCAGCGCATCGATGGTCCGTTTCGCCGCTTCAAGTGGTTCGTGATGCTGGTGACCTTGGCGATCTATTATGTCACTCCATGGCTGCGCTGGGATCGCGGTCCCTATGCGCCCGACCAGGCTGTGCTGATCGATCTCGCCGGCCGCCGGTTCTACATGTTCGATATCGAGATCTGGCCGCATGAATTCTATTTCGTGGCCGGGATGCTGATCATGGCCGGGATCGGCCTGTTTCTGGTCACCAGCGCGGTTGGGAGGGCCTGGTGTGGCTATGCTTGTCCGCAAACCGTCTGGACCGACCTGTTCCAGCATGTCGATCGCTTGTTTGACGGAGATCGCAACGCGCGCTGGCGGCTCGACAAGGCCCCGTGGGGACCTGCGAAGATCGCGCGGCGCGGCTCGAAATGGACGGTTTACCTGCTGATCAGTTTTGTGACCGGCGGCGCCTGGATTCTCTACTTCGCTGATGCGCCCACATTGCTGGTGGACTTCTTCACCGGTGACGCTTCGCCGATCGCCTACATGACGGTCGGCATCCTCACTTTCACGACCTTCTGGCTCGGCGGATTCATGCGCGAGCAGGTGTGCGTCTATATGTGCCCCTGGCCGCGGATCCAGGCAGCGATGACCGACGAGAAATCGCTTATTGTCACGTACAAACATTGGCGCGGCGAACAGCGCGGAAGCCTCAAGAAAGCCCAGAAGAACCCTGACGCCTTCGGCGATTGCATCGACTGTCTGCAATGCGTCGCCGTGTGCCCGACCGGGATCGATATTCGCGAGGGCCAGCAGATTGGCTGCATCACCTGCGCGCTCTGCATCGATGCCTGCGATCGTGTGATGAAGGACATTGGCCGCCCACGCGGACTGATCGACTACGCCACGCTGGAGCAATGCGACAAGGAAGAGGCCGGCGAGCCGCCGCAGCCAGCCTGGAGGGCGCTCCTGAGGCCCCGTACATTCGTCTATTTCGCGGTTTGGGGGTCGATAGGCCTGGCGCTCCTTTTCGCGCTCGGAACACGTGTTCACACTGACCTCACGGTGTCTCCGGACCGCAACCCACCCCACATGCTGATGAAGGATGGATCGGTCCGCAATGCCTACACTCTGCGCCTGCGCAATATGGAAGCTCGCCCGCGCGACATGGAAGTTTCTGTGATCGGTCTGCCAGGCGGCCAAATGTGGACCGACCAGATCGGACTGGCGGACGCGGCTCCATCGCAGATCGTATCGGTTGATGCGGACGAAACCCGCACGGTCCGAGCCTATGTGATCGCGCCCAGCGGGACACTCGCCCAGGAATTCCAGTTCCAGCTCACGTCGCTCGACGAGCAGCGCGAGCAAGACATCGAAACAACCAGTTTCTCAGCCCCGGGAGGCAATTGATGGCAAAGCAAGCCAAGCAACGCGAATTCACTGGCAAGCACATGGCGATGGTCATGGTCGGCGGCTTTGGCATCGTGATGGCGGTCAACTTCTACATGGCCAGCCTCGCCACCGGCGGGTTCCACGGCATCGTGGTCGACAATTCCTATGTCGCGAGCCAGAAATTCAACACCTGGCTGGAAGAAGCGCGCAAGGATGACGCGCTTGGCTGGAGCGCTGCGCTTTCGCGCGACGAGACCGGGCATGTGATCATTGCAACCGAGGCCGTGCCGGAGAATGCGCAAATCACAGCCGATCTGCGCCGCCCGATCGGGACCAAGGAATTCGCCAGCCTCACCTTTGCGCAAATGACTGACGGCACTTACCGCTCGGATAGTCCGGTCAATCCCGGCCGTTGGACCGTGCGTCTCGCGATTGATGCGGCAGGCCATCGCTGGGATCAGGAAAGCGAGCTTCGGTGAACGCCGAGATCGCCATCGACCCCGGGCGGGCAGATCGCTTGGTCGACACGCGCTTCACCGTGCCCGGCATTCGCTGCGCCGGGTGCATCGCCAAGATCGAGCGTGAACTGCCGACGATTGCTGGGATTGAAGCCGCGCGGGTCAATTTCTCGGCCAAGCGCGTCGCCATCCGCCATGATCCCGCGGTCAATGAAGACGATCTTTGCGCAGCCATGCGCAATCTGGGCTTCGAAGCGCAGGCGGTTTCGGACAATCCGCTGGCGGTCGATGATCAGGAGACCAAGCGACTCAATCGGGCGCTGGGCGTTGCGGGCTTTGGCATGATGAATGTCATGCTCCTTTCGGTCAGCGTCTGGGCTGGTGCTGAGGGGCCGACCAAGGACCTGTTCCATTGGCTTTCGCTGCTGATTGCACTTCCCGTCATTGCCTATGCGGGGCAGCCATTCTTCGCCTCGGCTCTGATGGCCTTACGGCATCGCCGCACCAATATGGACGTGCCAATCTCGATCGGCGTGATCCTGGCCACTGGCCTGAGTATCTATGAGACGGTCACGGGCGGTCAGCACGCCTATTTTGAGAGCGCGGTGATGCTGCTGTTCTTCCTGCTATGCGGACGCGCGCTTGACGCGGCTATGCGGACCAGAACGCGCGCGGGCATTGGAGCCTTGCTGAGTCGGATCGGCAAGTCGGCCAGCGTGATCGCGGAGGATGGCTCGACCACGCGGCTTGCCACCGACCAGCTGGAGCCTGGCATGGTGATCCTGGTGGCCGCTGGCGAAGCCTTGGCTGCCGATGGCGAAGTCACCAATGGCCAGAGCGCGATCGACAATTCAATGCTGACCGGTGAAAGCGCGGCTGAGCCGATCGCGCCCGGCAGCCTCGTGCATGCCGGTGCGATCAACCTCTCGGCTCCGATCGAAGTGCGATTGACGGCGGTCGCGGAAGATACCGCGGTCGCGGAAATTGCGCGATTGATGGACGAAGCGGGGCAATCGCGCAGCCGCTATGTTCGCATCGCCGACCGGGCATCGCGCGCCTACGCGCCAGTGGTTCATTCACTGGCTGCACTGGCCTTTGTGGGCTGGATGATCGCGGGCGCCGACTGGTATCACTCGCTGGTCATCGCGATCGCGGTGCTGATCATCACCTGCCCCTGCGCGATGGGTCTGGCCGTCCCGACCGCGCAAGTGGTTGCGTCCGGTGCGCTGCTCAAGCGCGGCCTGCTGGTCAAGGATGGCAGCGCGCTGGAGCGCTTGGCCGAGACCGATATCGCCCTATTCGACAAGACTGGCACGCTGACTTTGGGCCAGCCTCGGGCCGAGATCGCTGAACTTGATCCCAAGCAGCGCTCAGTCGCGCTGGCATTGGCCCAATCGAGCAGGCACCCGCTCAGCGTCGGCCTTGCCGCCGCTTTACAAGATGACGGTGTGATACCGGCACCGGTCACCGATATTCGCGAAATTTCCGGGACTGGGTTGATCGGTGATTGGACTGGACGGCCGGTGGCACTCGAACGAGCCGAAACCGAGGGCTCTTTCCTGGCAACCCGGCTCGTGATCGGCGGCGATACCACGATCATCCGCTTCACTGACCCTGTGCGAGGGGACGCCAGCCAAACCATCGCGGCGCTCTCCTCGAACGGGATTGAAAGCCGGATCATCTCGGGAGATCGCGATACAGCCGTTCAGGCTGTGGCACATGAACTCAGAGTGCCTGCGCTGGCCGAGGTCACGCCGCAGGATAAGCTGGACCATCTCGAGGAGCTGAAGTCGCAAGGACACATGCCCCTGATGGTGGGCGACGGGCTCAATGACGGGCCAGCATTGGCCGCAGCGCATGCCTCGATCGCGCCCGGCACGGCCAGCGATGTCAGCCAGCAAGCCGCCGATGCCGTGTTTATCGGAGACAGGCTGATGCCCGTTGCAATGGCGGTCCGGGTCGCGCGCGCGACCATGCGAATAGTGCGCCAGAACTTTGCCTTCGCGATCGGCTACAATGTGCTCGCGATCCCGCTCGCTCTGTTCGGCTATGTCACGCCGCTGGTCGCCGCGATTGCGATGTCGATCAGCTCGATCATCGTCGTTGCCAATTCGCTGCGATTGGCTGGAGCTGCCAAATGAACGGGCTCGCATTCCTCATCCCGATTGCGCTCGGCATGGGCGCGATGGGCCTTGCCATGTTCTTCTGGGCGATGCGTGATGGCCAGTATGAAGACATGGATGGCGCCGCCAATCGTATTCTGATCGATGACGAAGATCTGGAGGGCAAAGCCTGATGCGCACAATCACGCTCTTGGCCGGAATTGCGGTATTGGGCCTGGCAACTGCCCCGGTGACGGCTCAGCTCGCCAAGCCGCCGAGCAAGGAGCTGGTGGCGAAGCTCTGCAATGGCGGCGAGATCCGCATCCCGCTGAATTCCTCGCAAGACGAGGACGACCCGCATTGTCCGCAAGGGCAAGGCTGCCACGCAGGCATTTGCCGCAAGGGTTTTGATCCTGCGCAAAGACTCAAATCCGATTGAGAGCGAGAAGACTGCCCATGTGGCCCTATCATCCAGACCTGCTCGCGCAGCCCGTACCGCGCTACACCAGCTACCCCACCGCGGCTGACTTTGAGGCGATCCAGCCGGTCGATCTCGAGACTGCGATTGCACGAGCCAGCGGTGACGTCTCGCTCTATCTGCACATCCCCTTTTGCGAGAAGATCTGCTTCTATTGCGGATGCAATACGGGCGCTGCGGGTAAGCAAAATCGCCGCACGGCCTATCTTGCTGCGCTTCACGCGGAGATCGAGACGGTGGCGTCATTGCTGCCCGACGATGCAAGGATCAGGCGGATCGCGTTTGGCGGAGGCAGTCCCAACGCCATCACCACGCAGGAATTCCTCGATCTGATTGGCGCCATCCACGCCAAGTTCCGGCTCGACAATGCAGAATGGTCGATCGAGCTCGATCCGCGATCAATGAGCAGCGATTGGAGCCACGCGATCGAAGCTGCGGGAATCACCCGCGCAAGCATGGGCGTGCAGACCTTCGCGCATCACTGCCAGCAAAGGATCGGCCGCGAGCAAAGCGACGCGCTGATCTGTCGCAGCATCGATTGGCTGCGCAGCGCAGGCGTGACATCGCTCAATTTCGATCTGATGTACGGACTACCCGGACAAACGGCGGAAGACCTCACCGACAGTCTGCAATACACCAAGCTCTTGGGTGCCGATCGCATTGCCCTGCTTGGCTATGCGCATGTCCCGCACATCATCAAGCGTCAGCGCGTGATCGACACCAGCGACATGCCCGACGGGCTGCAGCGATTTGAAATGGCAGAGCTCGGCTTCGATTATTTGACGCATGAGGGTTATGTGCCGGTCGGGTTTGACCATTTCGCTTTGCCCGATGATCCGCTCGCCATTGCCGCCAGAACGGGCACGCTGCGAAGGAACTTTCAGGGTTTCACCGATGACCCTGCAAATGTGGTGATCGGGCTTGGCGCGTCGGCGATCAGCGTGTTCCCCGAATTGTTGGCTCAGAATGAGAAGGGCAGCGGCAAATACCGTTCACTTGCTTCCCAAGGCGAGCTGACCGCGGCTCACGGCAAGCACCGGACCTCAGACGACCAGCTGAGAGCGCGCGTGATCGAAGACCTGCTTTGCTCAGGCTCGACCGAATTGACGCCCTGCCTGCTTCATCAGGCCAGCACCCGGCTCAAGCCCTTCCTCGATCGCGAATTGGCGATGATCTCGGGATTGGAATTGACGGTGCTGCCTGCAGGACTGCCCTATGCGCGCGGGATCGCGGCGATCTTTGACACCTATCGCGCTGCGACAACTCGGCAGTTCAGTTCGGCGATCTGATCCGCAATTGGTGCCGGTGGTGGATGTCGAGCCCGAATTAGCTGCTGGAGAACCTTGACTGGCGCCCAGCTCTACTCACCTTATAAGAACTGCCAATGGAATCAATCAAGTATCTACGCATGCTGTGGCAGTTTTCGCGCAAACGATCACTGCTGCTCTTGCTTTTGCTGGTGCTTTCAAGTGTCACACAGGGATTGGGACTGGTTCTGCTCGTTCCCATGCTCGACGTCTTTCAGGGGTTAGAGACGAATTCAGGAAGTGTCGTTGGCATCATCGTAGACAGTATGCGGGCAATCGGTTTTGAGCCAACTCTTCAGGCTCTGTTGCTGGCATTTCTGGCGCTCAACATTGCAAGAGCTCTTGTGATCTACAGCCAAGCGATCGTGTCCGAAAACTTGCGATTAGAGCTTTTGGACGACTTGCGGTCTACCAGCTTCGACGCTGTGCTTGAGGCGCGCTGGGCCTGGCATGTCACGCAAAAGAAGTCAGATATTTCCAACCTGCTGTTGAACGAGATCGGACGATTGGGCTCTGCGCTGATGTTCTCATTGCAGCTTTTGACCACAATCTTCTCGATCATTGTGTACTCGGTTGTCGCATTCGCGCTTTCCTTTTGGCTGACTGCCACTGCCATCGGGCTCGGGCTTGTCCTGTTCGTTTCGTTGTCGCGCCAGCACAAATTGGCTCAATTGCACGGGCAAGCGCTAACCGAGGCCAACCAACAGGTGCAGCAGACTGTTGAGGAGGGACTGGCCGGGATCAAGCTCATCAAGATCTTGCGCCGCGAAGCGCATCAAAGTGTCTTGATGCGCGCTATTCGTGGTCGTCTGCGTGAGCGCACAATTGCATTCGCTCGGCTCAATGCCGGCATGACTCTGATTTTTCAGTCTCTTGCCGCATTGGCCATGGTGGCGGTGTTGTATCTCGGGACCGCAAGCCTGGGCCTACCGCTCTCAACGCTGCTGGTTCTTATCGTGCTATTCGCCCGGTTGGCTCCCTTGATCCGTGATCTACAGCGACAGATCAACGGCATGAGGCATGCGGACGCCGCGCTCACAAACCGCCGGGAAACTCTTCGCCAAGCTCTCGAAGCCAGCGAAAGCACGATTGGTCAGCAAGTTGGTGTCACAAACCAAGCGACAGTCTCTTTTCAGCATGAAATCACTCTCACCGATGTTTATTACGCCTACAGAGACAGGGAGGCCCCATCCTTGGCTGGCGTCTCGATTGCCATCCCACACGGCAAGACAACGGCCATTATGGGACCGTCGGGTTCTGGGAAGTCCACGCTCGCTGATCTCGTTATGGGCCTTCTGCGTCCGGATGACGGACTCATCAGAATCGATGGGATCGCGCTGGATGATAGCAATCGCTTATCCTGGCGACAGTCGGTAGCCTATATGCCGCAGGACGTGTTCTTCTTTCACGACACCATCAGGAACAACCTTGGCTGGGCGAATGAGGATGCCGACGAATCCGAACTTCGCACGGCCCTAGAGCGCGCCGCTGCGACCTTTGTGTTCGATCTTCCACAAGGGATAGACACCGTAGTTGGCGATCTGGGGCACAGGCTGTCTGGTGGGGAAAGGCAACGCATCGCACTGGCCAGAGCGATCTTGCAACAACCGCAGCTCATGATCCTCGATGAAGCAACCAGCGCGCTCGATTATGAAAATGAGGCGAAAATCTGCCGGACGCTCAAGGAGTTGAATGGCGATCTGACAGTCGTCATGCTGGGACATCGCAAGTCGACGCTGGACTTTGCGGACCAGCTCATCCTCGTTGAAGACGGCAGAGTAAGCCACGCGATCTGAGCGGCGGGCGATACAGCGCCCTCAGAAGCAAATCCAACATTTTGGCGGGCTGGGCCCACACGGTTCGATCGCGGGTACAGGACATGTGCACACGGCCATCCTGCGGCCTATTCGGGGCAGCCCTGGCGGCTTGTGACAGGAGTGGCGGTGGAAGCAGTCCAGCGCGGACCTATCTCCGCCTTCCCACAGCATGCCCCAATCGCTCGCCTCTAAGCAATTTGTCCGGACAAATACTTGCAAACCATGCATTGCGCTGTAGGCTCACGATCATGCTTTCACACCGCACAATGCTCACCGCCGGCCTTGCCTTGTTGGCAAGCCCTGCCATCGCTCAAACCCCCCTGCCCGCTGGCATCTGGACCAACACCGAAGATGTCTATTTTGCCGAAACGGAAGGCAGAGAGAAGGCCGACTGGACGGCGCTTGAGGTTCACGAGGATGGACGCTGGCGCACGATCGATGCCTTCGGCAACTCAGAGAGTGAATGGTCGGACGAGGCCATACCTGGGCTTTCGCAACGAGATGAGGGTGGATGGCAGATCGGTGAGAGCGAGCTGCGCCAGGCGCGGCCCATGTCGTGCTGGGTCTCGGTCCGCAAATTTGCCGGCAAGCCCAATGGCGATGCGGATTGGACCTTCTCGAACAATCTGCGAATTTTTGATCAAGGAGGCCGCGTGCTTGTCGCCGGAGATGGCCTTGCCCCCGACGTGACGATCCGAGTGCGTAATGTCACCTGGGCGCGCGGCAGCCGCAATAAGCCAGCGCTGGTGCTGTACATGCACAAGGAGGATCCGGTTCGGGCCGAAAGCTATTCCTGGGCTGCGCCGGACGCGAACCTGATCGGCATAAACCTGCGCTGGGTCCAGGCCAGCTGCAGCCGGGCGGGAGACTAGCCATGCAATCGACGCGCGCATTCTTCACCGAGACTGGCGGCCCTGAGGTGATCCAGTGGGTAACGGAAGAACATCCCGATCCCGGACCCGGCGAAGTAACAATCGAGCACGGTGCGATCGGGCTCAACTATATCGACACCTATTATCGCCGCGGCATCTATCCGGCCGAGCTGCCCAGCGGCATGGGGCTTGAAGCCGCGGGACGCATTGTCGCGCTTGGCGATGGCGTTGAGGGTCATTCGATCGGCGATCGTGTGGCCACCTTCGGGCCCTTGCTGGGTGCCTATGCCACGCACCGCAATATCGGAGCGGAGCACCTGTTCCGCGTTCCGGATACGATCGATGACCATACCGCTGCTGCTTCGATGGTGAAGGCATGCACGGCAGAGTTCCTGGTCGAACGCTGTGCCAAGGTCGAAGCCGGATGGCCGGTCCTGGTCCACGCGGCGGCGGGCGGAACCGGCCTGTTGCTGGTGCAATGGCTGCGGCATATCGGGGCTGAAGTGATCGGAACCGTCTCGACCGAAGCCAAGGCGCAAGCGGCAAAGGATGCCGGTGCGCACCACATAATCTACTACAAGGACGAAGACACCGCCGCGCGGACCCGCGAAATCACCGGCGGCCTGGGTGTGAGGGTGACTTTTGATGGCATTGGCAGGTCGACATGGGAAACCTCGCTCGACGCGACTGGCAAACGCGGCCTGATCATCAATTACGGCAATGCCGACGCTCCGGTGGGCGAGGTCGATGTCGGCGTGATGGCTTTGAAGGGGTCGCTCTACAACACCCGGCCCATGCTGTTTCACTATTACGATGAACCAGCCGAGCGTGAGGCAGGGGCCAACCGAGTTTGGGACATGTTCGCTCAGGGTGCGCTTTCGGTAACGATTGGGCAGACCTATGCCTTGAAGGACGCCGATAAGGCGCATCGCGATTTGCAAGCGGGCAAGACAACCGGCTCGACGGTGCTTCTGCCATGACCCGCATCACACCGATGCGCGTCGAAGACTTGCCCGAGCCGACCAGGGAAGCACTGACCTATGCTCAGGGGATCATGGGATTCGCCCCCAATGATGTTCTGACCATGGCAAACTGGCCGGAGCTGCTCGAAGCGATGGAGCGGCTGGTCCAGGTCATCTACAAGCCAGGCGAATTGGATCCGGTTCTCAAACGCATGATTGCGACCATCACGAGCGGAGCCGCAGGATGCCGCTACTGTCAGGCGCATACCGCTCATGGCGCCGTGCAAATGGCAGGCGGTGACCAGGAGAAGATTGCACAGGTCTGGGAATACCAGTCCAATCCGTTGTTTTCGGATGCCGAACGCGCTGCGCTAAACCTTGCACTCGCGGCGGGAACGCAGCCCAATGCCGCTACCGACGACCATTTCAGGGAGCTCGAACAGCACTTTTCAGGTCAGCAGATCATGGAAATCATGGGCGTTATCGGCCTGTTCGGTTTCCTCAATCGCTGGAACGACACCCTGGCGACCGAGCTTGAAGACAAGCCGCTCAACTTTGCATCCAAGACCTATTCAAAAGATGTTTGGGAGCCTGGGCGCCACACGCGGGACTAGTCTTTCCAGGCTGCCCCACCGACCCAGTCACCAGCTACGCCAAGGAAGTGATCGACACGGATTGAATGCCATACGCCGGCCGCAAAGTAAGGGTCGCCTTCAAAGGTCTTGCGAGCTTCGGCTTCGTTTTCTGCCTTGATGATAAGCAATGACCCAACCGTCGTATCACCATCCTTCAGGGGACCAGCAACCGCGATCTTCTCCATCACGGATTCGATATAGGCGAGGTGGTCTTCGAGTAGGCGTTCACGCAGCGTCTTGCCGTTTTCGCCATCACGGCACAAAAAAGCGAACAATGTCATTCCGAGCCCTCCTGTGGCGGCGTGAAGACTGAAGTTTCAATTGGCTCTCCAATCCGCACATTCGTCCAAAGCACCGAATTGCTGATGATGCCATCATAAAGCAGCGTCACCGACCGGGCCTGGACCCACCCGCTTTCCGGCAGTCGGACAAAATCGTCATAGATCCGCTCGTGGAAACCGCGCGGACTGTCAAACGCCATATAGCGAATGAAGCCGCTTTCAGTGTCAAAGCCAAACAGGGTTTCCTGGCCTTGTGGGTCAGTGACCCGGATGAGGGAAACGTCGTGACCGCTGACCATCCGCGACGGTGCGATGGAAAGCGAAAAGCCTGCATCAAGCGCCGAACGAATGATGCCAAAGCCGAAATTGTTGGCCCAATAGGCATCGGCTTGTTGCTTGGGCATGATCCCGTTTTGGGTCCATGTGGTTTCACCATCATAGCCGACTTCAAACAGAGTCCGCTCACCCGTTTTGGCGATGATGCGGACTTTGCCATCCGCGCCATGGGCCACAGTGCGGCCGCGCTCAAACTCGCGCCACATACGGTAGTCATCGGCTTGCGAACGGACTTCGCCGGTCGCAGCATCGTAGAAGGTTGCCGTGCCTGTCAGCTGCAGTGTTTGCGGGTCGACAAAAGCTTGGCCACCATGCGCCACCAGTCCTTGTTCGACCACATCTCTGGCGGTCTCCGCTTCACTAGCCGACGCCGTGCTCGCACTCGCAGCCAGAGCGACACTCAGCAACCACGCCCTCATCGCCCAACCTCCACCAATTCCAACAATTCCCCGCCCACGCCGCGCACCGTGGCTGCGCGGCGACCTTCGTACAGAGCTCCGTCTCGCCGTGCCGGGGCCGATATCCATGTGAGATCGCAGGCCTCGATGTCTTCGACCGCCAGGCTGACGAGAGCATTGCCGGGCGGCAAGTGCCCCTCGTGGCAAGCGCGCGCAGTCGCTTCGGCCGGATAATCGTCCACTTCGACAATCGGCATGCGATCATGCTGGACCATGGTGATGGTTGTCTGCGTGTCAGGCGCGAGGCCAAAGGCGTTGTTGATCATCGAATAGGGCAATGTGTAATCCGCGCCGCGCGTGAGCCCGATATTGTTGGCGTACCAATCAACACTCGCTTGCCGATCCGGCGTCGCGAGCACCACGATGAAGATCCGATCGACCGCTGAACGCGGGCGCGGAAGATCAGTGCCCGGCATGTCGTTCAACACCTGGTTGAGATAGACCATCTCCTGGCCGCTACCCAGCACCTGCATGGGGATGAAGGCGGGTTCGATATTCTCGAGCTTCTTGGGCGGACCGACAATGGTGAATCCCGATTGCTCGACCACATCGGGCCAATGCCAGACATCTTCAACCGTGCATTCGAACGCGGCCCAACCATAGGATCGTGTCGGAAGGAAGTCTGGGTGGGGAGTCTGCTCGACCAAGCGGAACCAGCACGGTTCTCCGCTGCGAGGCCGAAGCACGGCATAGGGCGATCCCGCATTGCCGGGACAATCCCAACTCGTCGCCAGGTCGGCAGGCAATTGAGCGTGCTCTACCAGTTCAAGCCCCAGGCAATCGCGATATCCGCGCAGCGCCTTGTCGAGATCGGGGACGGTGGAAAGACCGCCCAGGATCGTGCCGTGAGGAATGGTCAATGGCCAAACTCCGGCTTGCGCTTCTCGAGAAAGGCCGTGGTTCCTTCAAGAAAATCGCTTCCCGTGAAAGCCTCCGCGAAGATGCGCAATGTGTCCGCATCGTCTTCGATCTGGCCATCAAGCACGCGCCGCACAAACTGTTTGGTTTCGCGGATTGAATGCGGGCTGGCGGCAAGGATGGCGCTGCTCAACTCGTCATGGTTGTCAGAGACAAGCTCAACCAATCCAATACGGCGCGCTTCTTCGGCATCGAGCAGACTGCCCGTGTAGAGAATGCGTTTGGCCTGGCCTGGTCCAACCAGATCGGTCAATAACTTCACATCGTGCAGCGGATAGACCAGCCCTAGCTTGGCCGGTGTAATCCCAAACCGCGCTTGGGGCTTGGCCACTCTGAGATCGCACGCCAAGGCGATCCCGCATCCTCCGCCGATGCAATCCCCTTCGACAAAGGCCAATGTCGGCAGGCTCAGGCGCGCAAGCTCGTACTGGGCACGATTGATCGCCGCCTGATTGGTTGAGCGCCAGGCCGCATCGTCCTTGTTCGCGAGCAATTCCTTGATGTCTGCGCCAGCGCAGAAGGTCCCGCCATCGGCTGCGCGGATAACCAACAAGCGCAGCTCCGCGTGGCTGGCTGCTTCAGCTAGGAGACGGGGAAAGGCATCCCACATCGCCATATTGAAGGCGTTGCGACTGGCTGCCCGATCAATCAGCAGATGGCCCGTCTGGCCTTCGATTTCGAGCCGCAAGCTCATGCTGGATTCTGCGCCATAAAGTGATCCGCAATCGCCTTGCGTGTCGTCACCCAGACGCCGTCATGCGCGCGGACATGCTTGAAGAACTCCTCCAGAGCCCAAATGCGGCCTGGCCGTCCAATGATCCGCAAATGAAGCCCGAGGCTCATCATCTTGGGGTTGCCCTCTTCGCCTTCGCGATAGACCTGATCAAAATTGGCTTTGGCATAGTCGAGCCATTGATGCGGGGTCAGCGCTGGATCGGTCCACATTTTCATGTCGTTGTTGTCGAGCTGATAGGGAACGATGCACATCGGCTTGCCGGGCACCGTATCGCGATCCCAGAACGGCACGTCACCCGAATAATCATCCATGTGATAGGTGAAGCCCTCTTCGGACAGCAGCCTGCGCGTATTGTCAGTCAAAAGATAGCGCGACAGCCAACCATACGGCCGCACGCCACAAGTCTGCTCTATGCTGCTCACTGCCTTGCGGATGAATTCGCGCTCCTGATCCTCATCCATCTTGAACTGGTGCACCCAGCGCCAACCATGGCTGACCGGTTCGTGGCCAAATTCAACAATCGCCTGCGCAATCTCGGGATGATTTTCGAGGCTCAGGGCTGCGACAGTCCAGCTGGCCATGATGTCATATTGCTTGAGCAGTTTGACGATCCGCGGAGCGCCCGCCTTGATCCCGTAGAGGTAGTTCGACTCATTGGAATAGTTGCGAATCTTGGATTTCACGAACACGCCCAGCTCATCGACGGGTTCCATCCCGCGATCGCCGCGTGCGATCGTCATTTCGCTGCCTTCCTCGACATTGACGACGACGCTGAGTGCCATCTTGGCGCCGTCGGGCCAATCGATCCGTTCTTCGGATAGCGGCATTAGTGCATTTCCTCCCCACCGCTGACATTGAGCGCTTCACCCGTAACATAGAATGCTTCGTCACTGGCAAGCCAAAGACATGCTGCCGCTGTGTCGCTTGGCAGGCCAGGCCGCCCCATCGGATTGCGCGCGCTCATATTGGCAAGGTAATCTTCAACACTGTCGAAACCGAGCAGCTTCGAAAAATACTCGTTCTGCTTCGCGCCCAGACCGGTCGTGACATGATTGGGGCAGATCGCATTCACCGTTATGCCATGCGAGCCCAGCTCCACCGCAGATGCGCGGGTGAGGCCGACCATGCCGTGTTTGGACGAGACATAGGCGGGCAGATGCGGAAAGCCGGTTTTAGCCGCCTGGCTCGCAATGTTGATGATGCGACCGCCATTGCCAGCTTCGACCATCGCCCGAGCCGCCGCCTGAGTGCCGTAGAAGGCGCCAGACAGATTGACCGCGATCACCTGATCCCATTCGTCGGCGGTATCGACATCGAGCAAGGGCTTCATCTTGAAGCCAATTCCGGCATTGTTGACGAACACGTCGACAGAGCCAAACCGCGCCTTTGCCTGAGCAACGAGCTGTTGGCATTGCTCGGCATTGGCGACGTCGCACACAATCGTCTCTACCTCTGCGCCACGCGCGCGCAGATCTTCGGCGACCGCTTCTGCTTCATCGTCGATAACAAGGTCCGAGACGACGCAATTGGCGCCTTCGTCCGCAAAGGCTTGCAGGATCCCTTGCCCCAGGCCCTTTTGCTTTCCAGAACCGGTTACGACGATCGTCTTTCCAGCGAACTTGCCCACGATTACAAATCCTCGGTCAGGATGAATTGTGGTCCGTCAGCATAGTCCTGGAACGGCGCAGCCTTGGCCTGAAATTCGGGATCAGAGACGTCCGCGATGAAATCATCCATGTTGGTGATATCGAGCACTTCAAAATACGCATAGGGCGGCGGAGTATCCGGATCGCCGAACAGGCCAGTCGCCTTGTGAATCGTAAAGCTCTTTACTGAAGGGAGCGCGCTCGCCGTGGGGACGTCCTTGGTCTTGGCCCACTCTTCATATTCGGCAATGTCGGTGCCGGCTTTGAGGTTGAACGGAACGATTATGCGCATGGTTCAGGCTCCTTCTGGTTTGGGTGGGGCACGATAGGCCCCAATTGCAGCATCAAGTTGACGGGCGAGGCGGAACAGCCCCGCTTCCGCGCCGGCCGGTCCGATGATCTGGGCTCCAATTGGCAAGCCATCGGCCGTCAAGCCAGCGGGGAAATTGATTGCGGGCAGACCGGCGATATTGGCCAGGCATGTAAAATCAGCCTGCGCCGCAGGTTCGGGCTCGGCATGTGGGAACGGAGGATTGGGCACGGTCGGCAAGATCAGAAAGCCGCATGCTTTGATAATCTGCTCGACCTCGGACTCGGCTTGGTTGAGCACGTCCATGTCCAGCGCCAGCGACTTTTCAGGCCGCCCGGGCCCATAGGTCAGCAGATTCTGCAAATTGGCTGACAGGCCCTGCACTCCATCGAGGTCCTCAGCCATGGTCAGCGACGTCTTGATGAACCCTGCGAAGCGGATGCGCGAATTGCTTTCGCTTAGGCTTTCCTGCTTCGGCTCGCTATCCAGCGCAGCGAGCGTCGCAGCAAAGACCGCGCTGACATCCGCATCAATCTCCACCCCGTGATCGACCAGCGTCGCTCCGTGGCCATCAAGTTCGTTCTCGCCAAATTCGCTGATCACTCGAGCGACACGTTCAAGCGTATCAAGATCACGCGCCAGCGGTCCAATCGCATCCAATAGTGGCTCTGCCGGGATCAAGCCATTTTGGCTGACTCGGGCGGTCGCAGGTTTGAACCCGTAAACGCCGCAATGTGCTGCCGGAATGCGAACCGATCCCATCGTGTCAGTGCCCAGCGCCGCATCGCACAGGCCAGCTGCCACAGCAGCGCCGCTGCCGCCGGACGATCCGCCCGGCGAATAGCCCTGCCTGTGTGGGTTGTGAGTCGGCCCAAAGTGCGGATTGTCAGTCTTGGCGCCCAGCGCGCCTTCTTCCATATTGAGGATGCCGGCAATGATCGCGCCCTCATCGCGCAAACGCTTCACAACCTCTGCGTCAGCATCGGCGCGTCGATCTTCCCATCCACCGATCCCCGCATGAAATGGCATGCCTTTGACGGCGATATTCGCCTTCACGCCAATCAATAACCCCGCCAGCGCGCCAGCGCCGCCAGAGGCGTTCTCGTCGCGAAACAGAAAGGCGTTGTAGCTGTCGATCATCGCTTGCTTCAGACGCCTCTTTCGTCAATCAGCCGAAGCGGCTTTTGGCGTTTGTCGATCTCTGTCACGGCAGCGGTTCCGCCGGGCTCGCAAAGTGCGATATCCACCTCGACCCCCAGCCCTTGCTTGAGGAGCTCAGCCAATGCTGACTGATCGGTGCCGCCGTGGCTTTCCAGCGTCACCTGCATGGTGTCGCGCTGCTGCTCATCTCGTGACAGGTGACAGATATACTCGCCGGTCAAGTCTGGCCGATTTTCGATGATGGCGCCAATTGCGTGCGGGAATACGTTGATGCCCCGCAATTTTACCATGTTGTCGCTCCGCCCGCGGAAGCCAGCGATCCGCTTGAACACAATCTCGCCGCGACCATCGAGTTCGTGGGAAATGTCATGCGTGTTGAAGCGAATGCAGGGCGCGATGTCATCCTTGTAGAGACAGGTGACAACCATATCGCCCGTCTCGCCGTGAGCCACAGGCGCACCAGAATCGATATCCAGCAATTCGAGATATTGCGCGTCTTCCCAGACATACATGCCATTGCGTTCCGGCCCCTCGCCAGCAATTGTCCCGGTGTCGCCGACACCATACCAATCATACGCTTTGGCCCCATGCCATGCGTCTTCGGTTGCTTGGCGGTCCTCGGTCCCCAAATGGCCGATGATGGTGCGGATATTGATCTTGTCGAACAGACCCAACTCTTCGGCCGTGCCAGCGAGTTTGCGGACATAATCGACGAAGCCCACAATCGTGGTTACGCCAAAATCGGCCATCAGCTGGACCTGGTTCTTGCTGCGGGTCTCAATCCCCGTCCCGGCCGAAAGGAAGATCGAATTGGTGAACTTGGTGACCGCCTCGCGGATATAGTGACCGCCATTGATCATGCCGTGGCCGTAAACCGAGTGGACGACGTCGTCGCTCTCAAGACCCATCCAGCGATACATCCGGCCGACCAGCAGATTGCCGACCTCGCGCCCCTTCGGCCCAAACATCAGCACCTGAGGTTTGCCAGTCGTGCCGCTGGTGGTGTGAAACACCACGGGATCGCGCGTGGCGGCCGCTCCCATACCATGAAAATCGCCATAGGGCGGGTGCTCGGCAATCGAGGCCATCAGGTCTGATTTGTCGTACACTGGAAGCTTGGTGATATCCTCCAGCCCCTGGATATCGCCTGGCTCAATTCCCTGTGCTCCCCAGAGGCGTTGATAGAAGGGCACTTGCCAGCCTTTGACCATCAGCCGCTTGAACTGCGCATCCTGGACCGAGAACAGCTCGTCGCGGCTCATCGCGGAATAGCGCGAAACAAACTCTTCGCCGACCGGGTAGTCGGTCAGCATCTGCTTGTGATCGAGCGCTTCAAAATAGGTTGGGAAAGTCATCTGGGATCCGTGAAATAGAAGAGAGGGTCGTCGAAGATGCGCGCATCTGCTGAATCGGGTGCGAGATCGCGCGCCAGGGCCAACTTCCCGGCGGTTTGTGTCGCTGAAAGCGGATTGTCCGGGCTTCCCAATGTGTGATCGACTGGATGCACAGCGCTGCTTCCATCGGCCATTGTCACTTTGAGCGCCTGCGGGAAAAGCGCGTTGCCGTCAGTGTTGCCATCATCAACCAGCCGCACTTTCGCCGCGATGCTTGCCAAGGCGGGATCAGCCAGATCGCTGGCGCCGAAGCGCCGCGGATCGATCCGCCTGTCGGTCAACATCAGAGCCGTAAGATAGGGCATGCAAAGGCGAGCCCAAGCAGCCGTCATATCGGGGGAATAGGCACGATCGACCAAGCGCCGGATCAAGGGCGGGCAAGCCAGTTCGATCGACACAAGCTGAGCAGGATCGATCGCAAGCTCATCCAATTTGCCCAGCGCTGCATGACTGGCTCGGCCCGATGGATAGGGTTTGGTGCTGACTTCAGAAACCCGCCAAACCGAACCGAGTTGCGAAGTGTATCGCTCAAGCTCGCCGGCTTCAAACAGCTTGTAATAGCCAAATGGCCCTTCAAGCGGATCCTTTGGAGCGGAAAATCCCGCTCCAGCAAGGTCGCTTGCTGTGACCGCCGCGCGCGCCGCATTGGCGATCTGGAATGGCAGGGTCTCGCTGCCTTCCACATGGGCCTGCATTGTGCCGGCGGCACTCGAATAGGCCAGCCCAAGCGCATCTTCGATCGATGTGCCGTCAATCCTGGCGACCGCAACCGCCGCGCCCATCACGCCAGTGACCGCCGGGCGGAAAAACCGCATGGCGCTGTCAACGCTCAGTCCGAGACCGGAGGCAATATCGACGCCGATGGCGAGTGCGACGAGCGCTTCTTCTGGATCGCAGCCACCGCGTCGATCGATCGCGGCTCCCAAAGCAGCTGTCACCACGCTCATTGCGTGGACAACCGCTGGCTCGTGCACCGCATCCCACTCAAGGCAATGCACGCGATACCCGTTTGCGAATGCGGTCGAAGCAGCCGGCAGTCTTTCATCGGTTCCAAGCAGACGGGATTCTTCGCCTGATCCGAACTTCCGCGCTGTTTGCAGAATCGCCTTTTCACCGGGTGCGCCTACTGCCGCCGCTCCAATGGCGAGCGTATCGCCAAGCAGCCTGATTGCATCGGCCCGTACGCTTGAGCGAAGGCTGTGCGAGCTGGCGGCAAAATCGAGCAGGTCTTTGGTTGCACTCATGACAACCACTCCACCAGCATTGCGTCCATTGCAGCTGAATCCTTGGAATGCAGCGCCAGTTCGACAGCGCGATCCGCTTGCCCGACTTGCAGCCCGCCCCAATCAGCCAGCGCGTGCATCTTTTCGATGATCTGTTCTGCGCTCACCGGTCGCTCTGGATCACCCAAAGTATCAATCAGCTCGCATCCATTCACACGAGCACCGAAATGCGCGGGATAGCGCGCGGTGATCGACGGATCTTCTGCGACAGACACTTGCGCGCGCAATGGCGCCAGCGCGGCGATCGCATCAGAGGTGAAATCTTCAGGTTTTGCGTCACGACCGTCAGCCACCACTGCAACGGCGTGTTGGAGCGAGAACTTTGCTTCCAGCTCGTTGCTGGGATTGGGCCGGTCGCAAAATGCCAGTGCGTCGCTGAATGTCTCAACGTGAAAGGGCGCTTCCAGCTTGCCCATCCGACGCAGTTCCAAGGCAGCATCGATGGCTGGATGCGCGTGGCGGCAGGCGGCAAATGGCTTGAAGCTGACGTCATGGATCAACCAGCTGTCGGAGTTCGGGAGCGCGCCGGGCTCGCGCGTTGTCGCGGAGAATAGGCCTTGTGGGCCCTCCAAGACAGCAGACGGGCCCGTCACGCCCGCGCTCGCATGGATCGCCGCATCGCGACCTGTGCGGACAGCGTGATAGACGTGCCATTGCTTGGTGAGGACATCGTCGTGCCGCATATGCCACAAACCGCCGCTGACCGAGCCTGCATTGCCCATCGCGTGCGCGCAGCCGCCCTCATCAAGCCCAAGCAGAGACGCGAACGCTGCGCTGGCGCCAAACACGCCAGCGGTCGTGGTCGGATGCCAGTGTGCGTAATGGTGAGCATCCAGCGCCGCACCGATTGCGATCATCGCTTCGTAGCCGCGAATGGCTGCATCCAGTCGTTGATCCATCGAGGCCGAGGGCATGCTCATCGCTGCCGCCCAGACCACCGGCCCAGGGTGGAGCAGCGCGGTGCGATGAACGTCGTCCATCTCAAGCACGTTCCCAGCATAGGCAGCGCGCTCCCAGCCAGTCTCGGTGCATTTGCTCGACGCTTTGACCGCAGGAGACTGCCTGGCACCCGCCACGCAAGCCAGCCAATCGAGCAAATGCAGCCGCGCGCGCACCCGATCATCGGATTCAATAGTGCGCATAAGGCGGCGTGAGAGTTGCGAGAGCAGCGGTTCGCTCATAGAGCGGTGCTCCAGCTCGATTTTGGGAATCGGAGAACGAATTGGCTGACGCCGATCCACCTGTGACGAAGAAGATACCGCGCTACATGCAGGTGGCGGCT
>Ga0207422_1002491_pt1 | contig 23920 bp, 13 predicted proteins | sample MarCyaLeptolynsp_FD_187757 | JGI IMG/M metagenome (GOLD analysis project Ga0207422, IMG submission 187757) | Marine cyanobacterial communities from Panama - species 1 Leptolyngbya sp. (SPAdes) | ecosystem: Environmental > Aquatic > Marine > Unclassified | place: Panama: Panama City | collected... | reverse complement strand
AGTCTGTAATTGTTACGGTATAATTCCCAGCAACAAGAGCAGTTACAGTATCACCAACTTCCACACCACTACCAGACCAATCGTAAGTATAAGGCATGGTACCACCAGAAGTATTGGAAGCCCCAGCAGAACCATCAGTACCAGGAGAACAAGATTCATCCACTGTATTCACAGTAGCAGTAAGTACATCTGGTTCTTGTACATCATAAGTTTGGATGGTAGAACAACCGGTATTGTCTGTAATAGTCACTGTATATGTTCCTGCACAAAGCCCTGATCTAGGGTTAGCCATGGAACCACTAGCCCAGTTGAACGAATATGGCGATACTCCACCAGCTGGGAAAATAGTTATTTGCCCATCGCAAACGCCATTACATGAAGCACTATCAATACTATCACTAATAATCAGATTACCACCTGGGTTAATGGTAAAGTTTTCTGTAATTGAACAACCATTAAAGTCAGTGATAGTTACCGTATAATTCCCAGCAACAAGTGCTGTCACTGTATCTCCAACTTCTACACCGCTACCAGACCAGTCGTAGGTATAAGGTGCTGTACCACCGGAAGTATTAGAAGCTCCAGCAGAACCATCCGTGCCTGGAGAGCAGGTTTCATCTACTGTATTAATCGTTGCTAAAAGTCCATCTGGCTCTTCCACATCATAGGATTGTGAAAATGTACATCCATTATTATCTGTAATGGTAATGGTATATGTTCCCGCACAAAGACTTCCTCTTGGATTAGTGGTTGGTCCATCACTCCAATTATAGGTGTATGGTGCAATTCCTCCTGAGGGAGTAAAGCTAATTTGGCCATCACAAACACCATTACATGAAGTACTATCAATAACTTCATTTGCAATGATGTTGCTGCCAGGATTAATTGTAAAATTCTCTGTAATTGTGCATCCATTAAAGTCTGTAATCGTGACGGTATAAGATCCTGCGGCAAGCGCTGTCACTGTATCCCCAACTTCAATACCACTACCAGACCAATCGAAGGTATAAGGTGCTGTTCCACCAGAAGTATTAGAAGCTCCTGCAGAACCATCATTGGCACCAAGACAACTTTCATCCTCTGTGTTAATTATTGTAGTAAGTAAGGCAGGCTCATCAACTCTCAAAGGAGATCCAATTATAGAACATCCATTATTATCTGTAACCGTTACTGTATAAATTCCAGCACAAACACCTGTAAGGTCTTTTGAAGTAGACCCAGTAGTCCAAGAATAAGTATATGGAGGTGTACCTCCAGTTGGATTTAAGGTAACAGAACCATCACAACCTCCATTACAGGAAGTACTATCACTAACCGCATTTAAGATTAAAGTATCCGGTTGTTCTACATCATAATTTCGAATAGTAGAACATCCTGTATTATCTGTAATTGTAACTGTATAACTTGCAGCACAAACATTTAATTTAGGATTAGCTGTATCTCCATCATTCCAATCGAAAGTATAAGGAGATACACCAGCAGAAGGAGTAATTGATATTTGACCATCACATACACCAAAGCATGAAGCACTATCAACAGTAGCATTAATTACCAAATTGCCACCAGGGTTAATCGTAAAGTTTTCAGTACCAGTACAACCATTCGCATCTGTAATAGTCACGGTATAATTCCCAGCAATAAGTGCAGTAACAGTGTCTCCAACTTCAACGCCACTACCAGACCAATCATAGGTATAAGGAGCGGCTCCTCCAGAAGTATTGGAAGCCCCAGCTGAACCATCTGTTCCTGGCGAACAAGTTTCATCTACAGTATTAACCGTAGCAATAATGGTAGCAGAACCACCACCAATATTAAATGTTTCGGTCATAGAACAGCTTTTACTGTCCGTAATCGTAATGGTATAGGTGCCATTTGAAAGACCACTAATATTATCAGTTGTTGGTCCGGTTGACCAATTGTAGGTATAAGGAGGCACTCCTCCAGAAGCTGCTGAAGCGTCTGCCGTTCCATCATTTCCTGGAGAACAGCTCTCATCTGTAAGCACAAGATTTGCTTGGATTGAATCTGGTTCAAAAATTTCAGCTGTATGTGCAACCGTACAACCAAATCGGTCAGTTACAGTTACAGTATATGTGCCCGCTTCCTTGCTAGAGATATTTCTTGTTGTTTCTCCATCTGGATCCCATGAATAAGTTAATGGAGGAATAGCTAGAATAGTTCGAAGCCTTATTTGACCATCAGATCCACCGAAGCAGGTCACCGAATCTACGGTTGAGCTAACTAAAAAGAAGCCTGCGCTTCCGATTGTAAAATCAGTTATTTTTTCACAACCATTATTATCTGTAATGGTCAAGGTATAATTTCCAGCAGCTAAACTGCCTATGTTATTTAGTGTAGATCCAGTGCTTGACCATGCGTAAGTATATGGCGGAGTACCACCAGCGGCGGCTGATGCATCTGCTGTACCATCATTACCTGGGAAACATGATTCGTCAGTAAGGATTAGATTAGGAGCAATGGTATCTGGCTCATTGACTACATAAGACCCCGTATTTGAGCATCCATTGTTATCGGTTACCGTTACATCATAAGTTCCTGCACAAAGCGAATCAATAAGTGATCTATTGTCGCCATGAGCCCAAGCGTATGTATATGGAGCTAATCCACCACTTGGAGTAAGTTCAATTTCTCCATCACAAGAACCGTTGCAAAGAGCGTCTGTAATAGTTTCGGAAATTGAGATTGTGGCACCTGTTCCAATTGAAAAGTTAACAACAGTTGAACAACCATTAAAATCAGTAATGGTCACATCATAATTTCCGCCTGTTAGACCAGTAACAGTATCTCCAACTTCTATTCCACTGCCAGACCAGTCATAAGTATAAGGAGCAGTTCCTCCGGAAGTATTTGATGCTCCGGCAGATCCATCTGCAGATCCACTGCAATTCTCATCCACTGTATTTACAGTGGCCGTAATTGGATTTGGTTCTTCTATTTGGAATGGACCTCCTGTTGCTGTACATCCATTGTTGTCGGTTACAGTTACAGAATATGGTCCAGCACATAATCCTGTGGCGGGATTAGAAGTACTACCATCACTCCATGAGAAAGTATATGGTGCTGTTCCTCCAGTCGGATTCAAGGTAACACTACCATCACAAAAAGCATTACAAGAAGTACTATCAATTGTTGGGTTTAATACGATTGTATTGCCATTGATAATGGTATAAGTAATGTTGGTATCACAGCCTTTATTATCTGTAATTGTGATGGTATAGTTTCCAGCAGCTAAATTGGAAATTCCAGAAGTAGTTTCTCCACCTGGTGCCCAAGCATAAGTGTAAGGGCCAGTACCACCAGTAACTGCAGTTGTAATGGATCCATTATTTACTCCACTACAAGTAGCTGGTACAACTGTGGCATTATCCAACAAGGAATCGGGCTCCCTTACAGTTGCACTATCCACCTCAGTACATCCATTTGCTTTAGTAACTGTTACGGTATAAGTGCCAGTAACTACATTGGTATTGAATTGGCCTATAACTGGAGCATTTGACCAAACAAATGCCGTATTTGGAAAAATTTCAGATCCACTGGTTGCAGACACAAACAAATCTCCCGAAGCTTGTCCATTACATTCAGCAGAATCAACAGTAATTGAAATGTTTATAGGAATTCCAGGATTTACTGTCTCTGAAGCAGTAGCTGTACATCCATTGTCATCTGTTACTGTAACTGTATATGTGCCTGGGCTCAGATTTGAAATGGTTTGTGTATTTCCACTAGGTGACCAAGCATAGGTGTAATCAGTAGTGACAGTACCTCCAGATACATTTGCCGTCAGTTCTCCATCATTTGCTCCAGCGCATACTTCATTCGTAACGCTTATGGAGTCAATAACTAATAATAATGGCTCAGTTATTACATAAGTTCGTGTATTAAAACATCCATTATTGTCTGTAACAGTAATTGTATAAGAACCAGCGGATAAGTTTGATAGAGAGGCCGTTGTTCCCCCTGGAGCAGACCAATTGTAGGTGTAGTTTGGTGTACCACCACTGGCGATAATGCTAATGAAACCATCACTGCCACCATTACAACTAACGTTAGCAAGTGAATCTGTGTTGATCACAACTGAAGGAGGTGCGGTCAATGTAACTTGTTCAGTAGCTGTACAGCCATTTGCATCTGTAACGGTTACGGTATGAGTTCCAGCGCTTAAACTTGTTGCCATTGCAGTATTTTGACTACCAGCTGAAACGGACCATAAATAGGTATATAAACCAGTTCCTCCAGAACCAGCAGCAGTAGCATCTCCATCATTTACGCCATTACATGTTGGGTCATTGAAAGCCGTTATAGTTGCTGTTAACAAAGTCGGTTCATTTATAGTTGCTGTGGTAGTATTTGTACAACCATTGTTATCTGTTACAGTTACATCGTAGCTGCCGGCAGGTAGCCCAGAAGCCGTATCTGTAATTTGAGATCCAGCATTGAGATCCCACAAATAGGTATAAGGAGAAGTTCCTCCATTCGCACTAACAATTGCTGAACCTGTAGAATTGCCGTTACAATCAACATCTATGGAATCAGTTGTTAGTGTTATTGCAGTAGGCTGCGCAATGTTTACTGAAGCCGAGTCTGTACATCCGTTCAAATCAGTAACTGTTACAAAGTAAGTGCCTCCAGACAACCCATTTATTGTAGCTCCTGTAAGACTACCCGGCATCCAATTGAAGGTGTAAGGAGTTGTTCCACCAGTTCCACTTGCAGTAGCTGATCCATCATCGATTCCAGCACATGAAGCATCAGAACTTGAAGCAATTGAAGCAACTAAAGCATTGGGAGCATTTACGGTTGCAGTTGTTGTTGCTGTACAACCATTATTATCTGTGACTGTCACAGTATAGGTGTTTGCCGCTAAGTTTGGATTTGCAGCAGTAGTAGGGAGGTTAGACCAATTATAAGTATATGGAGTTGTTCCACCAGCAGCCAATACTCTTGCAAAACCGTCCGTTAGACCATTACAAGAAACATCTACTAATGAATCGATAGTTGCAGTTAGAATTGCAGGATCAGTAAGTGTTGTTGAGGCTGTTGCAGTACAACTATTGCCATCAGTAACAGTTACAGTGTAGGTATTTGCTACCAAGCCTGTACGATCTTCATTATTATTTACATCACTCCAATCAAAAGTATAAGGTGTTACTCCACCAGTAGCTGTGATATTTATTGTTCCATTAGCATCCCCATTACATAAAGGATCTGTTTGACTATCAATATTTACTTGCAATAATGGGGGTTCTGTAATGGTTGTGTCATCCACTACTGTACACCCAAAAGAGTCTTCTACGGTAACAGTATATGTTCCAGCTAAAAGTCCAGTTTTGGTAGCACCAGTTCCTAGACCATTAGACCATGAAAATGTTTTTGCGCCAACACCACCACTAGCAGATGCAGTAACAGCACCAGTTGCATCTCCATTACAAAGTACATTGGTAGTATTAAAAGTGACATCAATTTCTAATGCGGTTCCTACAAATGTAGATTGAGTTGCTGTACATCCATTATTATCTGTAACTGTAACGGTATAGGTGTCAGATATGATGTTGTTCCTGTCTTGAACATTTGCTGGAATTGGGTTATCGCTCCATGCAAAAGTATAGGGTGTTGATCCACCATTAACTGTTGTAGTAATCGAACCATTGGCTTGTCCAAAGCAGAATGCATCACTAGGATTTAAAGTAATAGAAATTGCGGTGGGTTCTCCAATGGTAAAAGATTCGGTTGCAGAACAACCACCAACATCTGTAACTGTTACCGTATATGTATTTGCTGCGAGACCAGTTTCTGTATCGGTGTTATTTGTTGGAGTACTACTCCAGGAATAGGTATAAGGAGCATTACCACCAGTAGGGGCAGCTGTTGCTGATCCATCGCTCGCACCATTGCATTGTGCATCGGTTGGTGTAACATTTGGAACAATTGGTATAGGATCTGTTAATGTAGTAGAAGTTGTTGCAGTACAACTATTGCCATCAGTAACAGTAACAGTGTAGGTATTTGCTACCAAGCCTGTACGATCTTCATTATTATTTACATCACTCCAATCAAAAGTATAAGGTGTAACTCCACCAGAAGCTGTAATATTTATTGTTCCATTAGCATCCCCATTACATAAAGGGTCTGTTTGACTGTCAATATTTATTTGCAATAATGTGGGTTCAGTAATTGTAGTGTCATCCACTACAGTACAACCAAATGAATCTTCTACGGTAACAGTATATGTTCCAGCCAAAAGTCCAGTTTTGGTTGCTCCAGTTCCTAGTCCATTAGACCATGAAAATGTTTTTGCGCCAACACCACCGCTAGCAGATGCAGTAACAGCACCAGTTGCATCACCATTACAAAGTACATTGGTAGTATTAAAAGTGACAATAATTTCCAAAGCTGTACCTACAAAGGTGGATTGTGTTGCTGTACATCCATTGTTGTCTGTAACTGTAACCGTATAGGTGTCGGAAATAATATTATTTCTGTCTTCAACATTCGCTGGAATTGGATTGTCACTCCAAGCAAAAGTATAAGGAGTAGATCCCCCAGTCACCGTTGTACCAATAGACCCATTTGCTTGTCCAAAGCAAAATGCATCACTTGGGCTTAAGGTTATCGAAATGGCAGTCGGTTCTCCTACATTGAAAGTTTGAGTGCCTGTACATCCTTCTTTGTCAGTTACAGTTACTGTGTATGTATTTGCGGATAAGCCAGTTTCCGTTGGAGAATTATTGGTAGGAGTGCTACTCCAGCTATATGTATAGGTAACCCCATTTCCACCTGTAGGAGTAGCTGTAGCAGATCCATCACTACCTCCATTACAAGACGTATTGGTAACTCCAACATTTGGAGAAATAGCAGTAGGTTCTAAAACAGTTATGGTTGTAGAGTCTGTACAACCATTATTGTCTGTAACAGTTACAGTGTAATTGCCAGCACTTAAGTTAAAAATAGTGTCTGAAAAATTCGTGGTATCTCTATCCGAAGTGCTCCAATGAAAAGAATAAGGGATTGTTCCTCCAAAAACCTGTGCTATAGCTTGTCCATCACCTCCACCATTACAGGTGACACTATCTTGAAGACCAATTAAGGTTACTTGAAATGGGTCAGTTACATTAAAAAATTGAGGAAAGCTTAATGAGTTGTCCCCCAAATCTCTAACTCTAACTCTATATGTTCCTGCAACCAATTTGACAGTATCGCCAATCATTGTGGCTCCACCACCTACATTATTCCATTCGAATTGATATGGACCTATAGTACCAGTTACAGATGTACGAAACGCTCTTCCTGAATCTCCAGGACAATTAGGTTGTTCAACTGTGAAGGTAAAAGAGGTAACAACAGCGTTTACTTTAGGAGCATACATTAAAAATAAAGCTCCTATAAACAAAAGTTTGAATAAACTTTTCATTATTGATTAGTTTTCTTTTATTGACTTGTTTAACAAGTCAAATAAACAGTTTACTTCGATAAAAACTATAAAAACAAATATAGCCAAAAGGGGGCTAGATAAGTCTTATCGCTTCGAATACTTATTATTAGACGAAAAACTAAGCAATAGGGTTGTGAAAAATCAACGATATGCAGGACATGGTAGGTCATCCCGTTTTTTTCCTAACCTACATGTTGTAAATTGAAGGATGAATTCATGGGTTTGGGGTGCTACTTGGTTTATTTCATTCAATGCATATTCATAAGAATATCCCAAAGTAAAATTATTTAGTACCCTTAAATGCAGTATTCCATAAGCAGAGTTCAAATATTTACTACCTATTCCCAATTGAATTTTCCTTTGGTAATCTGCTGTAAAGGTGAAATCTATCGTCGGAGAAATAAAGGTTGCAAAGTTTATTAACATGGAAGGAATAAAGTCTAATTGTACACCTCTGATTCTATACCCTGCGGTGTAAAAAAAATGTGGAGAAAGCCTATTCTCCTTAGTACCTAACCTTCTAATTCTTGCAGGATATCCTTGGAAAAGAGATAAACCCATATAAAAATTCCTGTTGTGAATGAACCCTCCTGGGCTTATATCAGGATATATCAGAGATCTTTGTTTATCTGGATCAATAGCAGGATCTATAGATTTATTTTGCATTGTTATTGCATCATACGATTGATTGTATTGATGTATTCCACCAAAGATCCCCATACTCAACCTATAATTTTTCCAAATTTGAATGTGATAAGCGTAACCAATTCTTATGGTTGAAAATGTAGATATTCCGGCTCTTTCTGCAGTAATATAAGCGCCAATTCCATGAAAATTTTTTGGGTACTTATCGTCTTTGTTCAAGCGAGTATTGAAGCTGGCAAAATAGGTATTTGGAGCTCCTTCAAATCCAACCCACTGCTGTCTATTTCCAAAAGTAGTCTCATTACAAGGTCTTAATCCAGCTACTGCTGGATTAAGTGCATATCTGTTTAAAGTATATTGAGAGTATGAAATAACTTGCTGGGCATGAGATTGCAATGCGAAGATTGAAAAGATAAAAAGGAAGGATGTTAGGTAATGTCTCATCGAATTATTGTAACCGTTCCTTTAATTGCTTCTTCTATACAATTGTTGAATAGTGATATGACGTAATAGTAGGTTCCTGCTGGGACTCTAGAAGTGCCTTGTAAACCATTCCAGCCAAATTCATTTAAATAGTCACTATTAACATAAATCTGTTGCCCCCAACGGTTAAATACTCTTACTGTGGCACCATCAAAACTTTCAATACCGCGAATAAACCACAAATCATTTATTCCATCTCCATTAGGGGTGAATGTATTATTTGGTTTAACAATTTGTTCAATTTCTTCATAAAGTAGTCTCACTGTATGAGGTTTTTGGCAACCATCCGCATCTTCAACTATAAATTCATATACGCCAAGGACTAAATTGGTAAATACTCCAGTTTGATTGCTTGAATCTCCACTTCTATATCGATAGGGAAATTTGCCTCCTTCTGTGTTCAACAGAAAAATTTCTCCATCGGATCCATTACACGTAGGTAATTGAACCCTAGTTTGGGTAGTTATGTCCCTAAATTGACAAGGTGTAAATGACTGACCTATTAGCGGATAGATAGAAAAAATTGAGATTATCCAACAAAATAGTGTCTGCAAGTTCATCTTATAATTATATAAAGAATTGACAACAAGTACAAAATCTATGAAATTTTACTTCCATTATTCGTATTCCTATTTGGCTGTAATAATAATAATTCCCCTTCAGAGCTTTCAGCCATTAATAGCATTCCTCTGGATTCTATACCCATGATTTTTCTTGGCGCTAGATTAACAATAACTTGAACTTGTTGGCCAATTAAATCTTCTGTATTGAAGTGTTTGGCAATGCCAGATAATATAGTTCTTGTTTCTACCCCTAAATCGATTTCTAACTTTAATAATTTATTGCTTTTGGGTACTGCCTCTGCCGACTTTATTGTTCCTATCCTCAAATCAATTTTCTGAAACTCATCAAATTCTATATTATTGGTAAAGGCAGGTATTTTGGACTCATCCATTTGATTTTGTGTTTGATCTGATTTTAATTTATCAATTTGAAGTTGTATCGTTTCGTCTTCTATTTTCTCAAATAACAATTCTGGTTTATTTATTGGAGTACCAGTAGCAATTAAGTCTGTTTTGCCTAATTGGTTCCATGAGAGGTTATTAAGGCCTATTAATTCGCTCAATTTTTTAGAACTAAACGGAAGAAAAGGTGCTAATGAAATACAAACGTTTGCTGCAATTTGCAAACTGAGATAAAGGATTGTCTTTACTTTTTCTTCATCGGTCTTAATTAGTTTCCAAGGCTCTTCATCAGCCAAAAATTTATTACCCAACCTTGCAATCGATATCGCTTCAATAAGTGCATTTCGAAATTGGAATTTATCTAAAGCATTAGAACATTTATCGATATGCGAATTCATTTGTTCAATCACGGAACTGTATTGCTCCAAGTTGTTTGGACTTGGAACCTGTCCATCGAAATATTTATGAATCAAGACCAGTGTTCGATTAATGAAATTACCGTAAATCGCTACCAATTCATTATTATTTCTTGCTTGAAAATCTTCCCAAGTAAACTCACTGTCTTTGGTTTCTGGAGCAATGGAACACAAAACATATCGCAATACATCTTCTTTGCCTTGAAATTCTTCAACATAATCGTGAGACCAAACCGCCCATTCTCTTGATGTGGATATTTTATTCCCTTCTAGATTTAAAAATTCATTAGCGGGCACATTTACCGGTAAATTGTATTCACCATGGGATTTTAAAAGGATCGGGAAGATTAAACAATGGAATACAATATTGTCTTTTCCAATGAAGTGGATAAGGTTTGAATCTGAATTTTTCCAATAGTCTTCCCAATTTTTATTGTTTTCTTCTGCCCAAGCCTTTGTAGCGGAAATATATCCAATTGGAGCATCCAGCCAAACATAAAGCACTTTTCCGTCTGCTCCTTCAAGGGGTACTTTTACACCCCAATCTAAATCTCTTGTCATTGCTCTAGATTGAAGTCCAGCATCAATCCAAGATTTACATTGTCCTATTACTTGGTTTCTCCAAGCTTTTGGATTATGGTGATCCGCATTATTCAATGTGCCATTCTCAATCCATTCCGACAACCACTTTTCGTGTTTATCCATGGGCAGATACCAATGCGTAGTTTCTTTTAGCACTGGCGTCTTTTGACTTAAGGTAGACTTCGGATTGATAAGTTCGGCGGGACTTAAAGAACTACCGCAATTTTCGCATTGGTCACCATAGGCATTTTCATAATTGCATTTCGGGCATGTTCCAGTAATGTATCTATCTGCCAAAAACTGATCAAATTCTTCATCATAAAATTGGGCTTTGGTCTCCTTTTCAAATACACCTTCTTTTTCTAATTTCAAGAAGAACTCTTGAGCAGTTTGGTGGTGCAATTTTGATGAAGTTCTATGAAATATGTCAAAACTTATCCCAAGTTTATTGAAAGTGTTTTTATTCAATTCATGGTATTTATCTACTATTTCCTTTGGGTTTTTCCCTTCTTTTTTGGCCCTTAATGTAATCGCAGCACCATGTTCGTCAGAACCACAAACAAAAAGAACATCTTCTTTTTTTGCTCTTAAATACCTTACATATATATCAGCAGGTAGATAGGCACCAGCGAGATGACCTATGTGAAGTGGCCCATTTGCATACGGTAAAGCAGAGGTAATTAGGTGTTTTTGTTTTGAAGGAACTGACATTTTAAAATTTTAAGCAAATATAAACTTTGGTGATACGATGGCTTATTGCGAATTAAGCTTTAATTGTCTTTTTTTCTGAATCTTCTTGAATAAAACATTTAAAAGGATTGAGCCGATTATCAATAAAGAACCAATATAAAATCCCAAAGTCATTTTTTCTTCGTTCCCAAAGAAGATTAATGCAAGTATAATTCCGTAGACTGGTTCAAGGTTTATACTCAAGCTTACCGTAAATGGAGTTAATTCTTGCATTACTTTAACACTAGCAACAAACGCAAATGCTGTACAAATGATTCCAAGGATTAACAGATATACACCATCCGAAAAAGGGATGTGGATTACACTAAGATTTATAGGATTAATTAGAATAAAATAAAGACTAATGGCAAGAACACCTCCGCTTAATTCGTAAAATGAGATAATTACCGAAGGATAACTTTTAACCAATCTCCCATTGATCACTGTGAAAAGTGACGCAAGAAATGCGGCAGCTAGTGCTAAAAGAATACCAAAGCTGTTGTCTATTTCAAATCGGAAAATAAAATACAATCCCAAAATCACCAATAAACCGAGGGCTAATTCGTAGAGTTGAAGTTTTCGTTTAAAAAAAATAGGTTCTAATAGGGCAGTAAATAATGAAGCTGTAGATAAAGTTGCCAGTGTAATCGATACATTGGATTGTTTGATTGCCTCAAAGAAAAATATCCAATGTGCAGCGATTAAAAATCCAGTTAGAACGGTTTGTATTATGCCTTTTTTTGTAATGACAATCCTTCTCTTTTTAAGGAGGAGATATAATCCCAAAGAAAGACTTGCTATTGCCATTCTAAACCATACTAAAATATCTGACTCTAAAGAGATTAACTTTCCTAAAATTCCGGTAAATCCAAAGATCAATACAACGATATGTAGAAGGATAAGATTTTTCAATTGAATGAAGGGATCAATCTAGTTTTCGATTTTATACAATATTGGTTTACTTGGACTAGCATCGTTTTCAAATGGAGCGATTTGAATATTGAGAAGATAAACTCCATCATCAACTGAATTTGGCACATAAATCATTTCAGTAATAGTTCGCTTTGAATTGGTATTCTCTGGATATTCCCAAAAAACATGGTGAGACGCAAGTACTCCTTCATCAAATTCTTTGTCTACGGATGGCAAGTCTATTAAAAGGTGATTAATCCCCAAATCAATTAACTTCTTTATTGCTAAAGCTTCGATATATGGTGGATTTGTATTTGAATATTGAATAGATTTTTTCCCCTCAGAATTAGGAAGAGTTCGAATAACAATGGCTTCTATGGCAATTCCAGATAGTTTTTTTTCAATTTGATTCCATTGAATAATTTGATCTCCATTTTCTACTTGATTAGGTTCTACGCTAATTAATTCTGCTATAGAAAAGAACTGATCTAAACATTGATTAATAGAATAGTTTTCCTTGCTAATGTGTCCCACACACTCTGTATGTGTTCCATTGCCATGAGGATTAAATGTAATATTTCTAAAATTCACACTGCCACCTTGGTTTACATCACCAACAAAGTTCTCTGTTTTTACCGCTTCAATTTTAACAGGCTCTACATACCAAGCTTTGACTCTATTGGGATCGGAGTCTAAAGGAATTGAAATGTCTAATGGTTTAGACAAGTCAATTCTAAATGTCTTACCCAGATGGCTAATTTCTGCTTTCATATCATTGACATAAATAAGTTATGGGCTAAATTACACGCATAGGCTTAACTTTACGTCTTTCTTGAAATATCTACTATGAGCCTTTTACTAAGATTTACCTTAATAATTTTTATCGGTTTCCCTTTATTATCCAATGCGCAAAGCTATTGGAAAACCTATCGTACAGAAGATGGATTGGTGGATAGCGTAATTACCGACTTATCTGTAGGAGAGGATAAGGTTTATATTGCAACTCCTTCTGGCTTTTCTGTTTTTGAAAATGAAACGTTTACCAATTTTGACACAACAAATAGTCCTTTGGTATCACAAAACATCCGTCGGGTTAGAAATTTCAAGGATACAGTTTGGATGATAACCGATAGTGGATTAAGCAGGTATTTAAATGGTGTAATCACAAACTATACAGTGGATAGTGGTTTGGTTAGTAATGAGATCAATGATATAGAATTTGATTCCAAAGGAGTTTTGTGGATTGGATCCAAAGATGGATTATCAAGAAGAGTTGGTTCCACTTTTATTAACGATTTGACAAAGGAGGTATATGAGTTAGGAATTAATGGAGGAGATACTGTTTATGCTAGCGCCAATAGAACAGTAATAAATGCACCATTTCCACCTACAACAACAGAGATGTTTGACGGAACCAATTGGAATCCAGTTCACGATCCTAACTTCCCAGTAATATTGGATCCAAAATTTATTTCACTTTCAGATGGTACAGTTGGGATAAGTTCTATTCGCGATGGCGGCTTTTTAATTTCTGATCAATTTACATTGGAGAGTTTTACACCAACTTTAAGGGAAAAAGAATTTGTCAAAATAGATTACTTAGAAAAAGATTCCAGGGGAAACTTATGGTTAGTTGGCTCCCTAATAAATGGTATTCAATTGAATGAAGGTGGTATCCACAAATGGGATGGCCAAAACTATACCCATTATTTAATTGGACTACCTGATCGAGTGGTTAATGTGATTAAAACTTCAATTGCCGATAAAAAAATGTACATCGGCACAAACAATGGATTTGCTGTTGCAGACGATAGTATAAAGGCCATGACTTTCGAATATGAAATTCACACTTCTTCTATTCAAACAAGAATCAATGCGGATGGTAGATTGGGGATAAACTTTTTTTCAATAGGTAGAGGTGGAGCTGATATAACCAATGACTTTGAGTTTCCCAAAGGATCTCGAACACATACTTTATTTGATTCACAATTGTGGATTACTGCAAAGAATAGATCTGGAGAAAACTTATTGGCAAGACATGATTTCAATAGAGGAGATTTCTTAGAAGGGCCAGTAAACAATAAAAATATACCGACTTCCTCTACGATGGTGAAAATAAATAGGCAGGAAATTCGAGACCACTTATTGAATTATCAAAACCCTGGTTATATCATGCCAGATGCAATTCGAAATTGGCCTGCAACAGGAAATTTGGATGCTGGAGAAGAAGAAGATATGGCTCCTTTTGTAGATGTAAGCGGAAGTAATTGTTACGATCCAGAAAATGGAGATTATCCATTTATTCTAGGAGATACAGCCTTTTACTATATCTTAAATGATGGAAGAACACGATTACAGGGCACACATGCTAAACTCAACATTGAGGTACATTGTATGATTTATGTGTTTGACATCCCGGAAGTTGAACACATAGATAACAGCATTTTCATGAGGTATACTTTCGTTAATCGATCAGATGAAACCTACAGAGATTTGGGAATTAGTTTTGCGTTTGATACGGACATAGGGTCCGCAATTGATGATTTTACAGGATGTGAGCCCGCTTCTAATATATATTATGCCTATAATGGGGATAATAATGATGAGACTGCTTCCGGACTAAGGGGATATGGAACTATAATTCCTGCTTTTGGTGTGAAATTTATCAGTGAGGATTTAGGTGGATTTATGGGATTTGGCAATGGATTGTCTGGTACGACGAGTAGACCATTTAGAGAACAAGATTTTATCCGAAGCTTTAAAGGTCAATGGAATAATGGCTCTCCTATTACAATTGGTGGCGATGGATTTAATGCATCACAAAATGACAGCACAGAATTTCTTTTTCCAGGAGATGTAAAAAATCTTACCGAATGGTCTGAATTAAATCCAGGACCTGACTATCCTAGAAACAATCCAGGTGATAGAATGATATCCGGTAGGACAGCATCCATAAACTTAAAAGCAGGCGAAAGAAAAATAGTTGATTTGGCTATTGGTGTCGGTTTAGATTCTAACAATACAGACTATTTGGATAATGTCCACTTGTTGATTGATAATTTAAATAAAGCCGGCAAGTTTCAATTGGGAGTAGATTCCTTGGCGCCAAGTTTTCAGTATTCTACTTGTCTTACCTCTCTTGATGAGTTAAAAGGCAAACAAGAAGCAATTAAACATCTATTAATTTATCCGAATCCTACCAACGGAAATCTTAACTTACTGGCAAATGAAAATATAGTTACTGCAACTGTGTTCGACTTAAGTGGTAGACAAATGCAGGAAATCCAATTTAGTCAGGCATTAAGATTACAATCGTTTCAAATTTCTAACGAACTCTCCAATGGTATGTACTTTGTTCAAATTCATACCCAAGATGGCAATATTTACGCTGAAAGAGTTCTAATCAGGCAATAACTAATTTTTAATATCTACAACAATCGGAACGTTCATTTCGATTGCTACTCGATGGCCTTGTTGTATTGCAGGAATTAATTGTGGCAAGGATTGTACCGCCTTAATAGCCGCCTTAGACAAAGCCGTGGAATTGCTCTCCAAAACTTCAACATCTTTAACGTTACCATTCTTGTCTACTGTAAATTTGATATTGGCTAGATGCTTTCCTCCAGCATCTCTAAGCATAGGAGGCAAGACAAATAAAGATTTAACCTTATTGCTTATAATTAATTGGCTACATTCCTCTGACTCTATTCCCAACAAACCTTCACAACCTCCATAATGTGGGAATGTTTCTACAGCCGCAAAAGGTAGTGGCTCATAAGCAAGTGGTTCATCACTCATGCCAAATTTATCCGGATCGATATCAGGAACTTTTTCCTGATTCTCTTGATTATTCAAGCTATCGACAGTTCTAGGTAAATCAAATACAATTTGAATTTGATCTGAATTGCTTTTTTTGGGTTTTGGTTTTTCTAATTTCTCTGTTCTATAGGTCACAGGAGGGAGAATTACATCTTCTCCATTTGTAATCTCGTTCGGAGAAAAATAGTTTGATATCTTATCATAAGTCTTCCATTCGAAGGCTGTTAAAACAAGAGATAAGCTTATACATATTCCGATTAAAAATCGACTACTAAAGGGTAGTTTTTGGGCTGTATTTTTCATGGCATTAAGATTTGGTTTGTTCATAAAACGTGGAAAACCGAAAGTAAATTGTAAGAACTGTTGAGATTGTATACCTAGCTTTGTTCGAGGTTGACCAAATGACCTCGATGTATTGACATTAGGCGAAATATGCCCAAAAAGAAAAGCAAAAAACCAAACGCACTACAACAGCGAATTGTAGATGTTTTTCAGTCCAACCCCAATCAACTGCTCAACTACAAGCAGGTCTCCAGAAATTTAAACATTAAACAGACTTCGAAAAAGAAAATAATTCAACATATGCTCATTGAATTGGCCCATGAAGACTTACTCATTGAGGATCGACCAGGGAAGTTTAAATTAAATGCAAAAGTCTCTGGATTGAAGCAATTGATTGGGAAAGTAGATATGACCACAAAGGGGTCTGCTTACGTTATTGTTGAAGGCATGCCAAACGATATTCATATTAGTGAGCAAAATCTGGGTACTGCTTTAGATGGTGATTTGGTTGAATTAAATATTTTAAAGGTAAAGCGGAATGGAAAGGTAGTAGCTAAAGTGGCCAAGGTTATTCAACGAGCCAGAACAGAATTTGTTGGTACAATTGAGAAGTCTTTCAAATACGCCTTTTTGGTTCCAGATAGTAGGAAGATGCCAGTAGATATCTTTATTCCTATAGATAAATTAAAGGGAGCCAAAGATGGAGATAAAGCAATTGTTAAAATGAAGGACTGGCCCCCTGAAGCAGATAGCCCCTTTGGTGAGGTGATTCAAGTTTTAGGTAAACCAGGAGAGAATGAAACGGAGATGCATGCCATACTTGCAGAGTTTGGCTTGCCCTATAAATTTCCTGTTGAGATTGAAAATGAAGCCAAATCGATCGATGTTACCATCAAAGAAGAGGAAGTTAAAAATCGGATGGATTTTAGAGGAGTTACCACTTTTACCATAGATCCTGAGGATGCCAAAGATTTTGATGATGCTTTATCTTATCGAGAGTTGAAAAACGGGAATATAGAAGTTGGGGTTCACATTGCAGATGTGAGTCATTACTTGAGGGAAGGAAGTAAGTTGGATGAAGAAGCATTTGATAGAGCAACATCTGTTTATTTGGTAGATCGAGTAGTCCCAATGTTGCCTGAAGTGCTGTCCAATTTTGCATGTTCCTTGAGGCCCAATGAAGATAAATATTGCTTTTCAGCTGTATTTGAAATGAATGAAAGTGCTGAAATTGTTAAAAGCTGGTTTGGCAGAACTGCAATTCATTCCAATAGGCGATTTACCTATGAAGAAGCTCAAAGCATCATTGAAGGTGAAGATGGAGAATATGCAAAGGAAATTAGATCCTTGGATCAGCTGGCTAAAAAAATAAGAAAGGAACGATTTAAGAAGGGATCCATAGACTTCCATGCCTTGGAGGTAAAGTTTAAATTGGATGATAAAGGCAATCCGGTAGGGGTCTTTTTAAAGCAGCAAAAGGATGCCAATCATTTAATTGAAGAATTTATGCTGTTGGCAAATAAAGAAGTAGCAAAATTTATAGGAGCCCAAGAAAAGGCCAAACCATTTGTCTATAGAATTCATGACAATCCAGATATGGATAAGTTGCAAACTTTTGGTGAATTCATCAAGAAATTTGGATATCGAATAGATAGCAGCTCTCCTAAGGGTATATCCAAAACTCTAAATCGGTTGATGATTGATATTGAAGGAAAGGCAGAGGAACAATTAATTTCTCAATTGGCTATTAGAACCATGGCTAAGGCAGAATATTCTACAGATAATGTTGGACATTACGGACTGGGGTTTCGATTTTATTCCCATTTTACTTCTCCAATTCGGCGTTATCCGGATGTTATGGTTCATCGATTATTGGACCATTATTTATCAGGAGGAAAAGCGGTTAATCGAGAACAGTTGGAAGAAAAGTGCAAACATTCATCTGATCGTGAAAAGTTGGCTACAGATGCGGAAAGAGCTTCCATAAAGTTTATGCAAGTAAAATTTATGCAAGACAAAGTAGGAGAGATATTTGGTGGCATAATATCAGGTGTTAGCGAGTGGGGAATATTTGTTGAATTGGAGGGAAATAAATGCGAAGGTCTTATTCGATTGAGAAATTTAACGGAAGATTACTATCAGTTTAATCCCGATAATTATGCCATTGAAGGTAAGCGTACTGGTAAAATATATCGCATCGGAGATGAGCTAACTGTTCGTGTTCTAAGAGCAGATTTATCCAAGAAGCAATTGGATTTCGAATTGGTAAACGATTTTGACCTCTAGGCGTTGACGATAAATCGCATTATGTCAGCATGTTATAGTTAAAAGGCTTCTTGTTTTCGATAGTTACACAAAATCATTTTGCATTAGTATTTAAAGTAATTTTGCGGCCTCAAATTAAAAGGGTTTAATCATGCAAATTAATTTTAAAGAAGTATTAACAGCTAGTATGGTATTGTTTGCAGTGATAGATATCATTGGATCGGTACCAATTATTATTGACTTAAGGCAAAAAGTGGGGCATATCAAATCTGAAAAAGCCTCTATAGTTGCCATGGTTTTATTGATCTTGTTTTTGTTTGTCGGGGAATCAATTTTAAGTGTTATAGGCATTGATGTTAATTCCTTTGCTATAGCCGGATCTTTTATCATATTCTTCTTGGCATTAGAAATGATTCTTGGAATTAAGCTTTATAAAGATGATATTCCGGAAACAGCATCCATAGTACCTATAGCATTTCCAATTATTGCTGGCGCTGGTACAATGACTTCATTGCTATCGTTACGAGCGGAATTCGCGGTACAGAATATTATTATAGCCATAATACTAAATATCATTTTGGTCTATATCGTTTTGAAAAGTTCTATCAAAATTGAAAAGATTTTAGGCTCGGGAGGGATTGCGGTCTTGCGTAAAGTGTTTGGAATCATTCTTCTTGCAATAGCTGTGAAATTATTTAGAACCAATTTTGGGGTGTAAGCATACAAACAAATCATCTGTTATTTTTGTTGCTTAATTATTCCAACCCATGAATCGTTTTTTACTGGCATCATTTTTCATTCTTAGTCTTGGATTTCTTAAAGCCCAAGATTTGAATATAAGTGTTGGAACAGAGTTCCCAGTACAACACTTTATTGGAATTAACTATCAACACAATGAAAAATTTTCTGGGAGCTTTTCCTTTGGAAGGGTTGATTCTCCGTATAATGATGAATTATATGATTGGATAAGTGTTCCTGACAATTTAAAGGCCCAAATTGATTTTTTACAATTGACAACAGATGATGGAAGTGTAATAGAAATTGGATCTAACTACCATTACCAAAAGTGGTATGGAGGATTGTATTTACAGAGAATTAGATTAAATGCATCTGGCAACTACAGGGAGATCATTAATAGTGATTTGATTCAAGAAGATTTGAACGCTGGGGAACGTCGTGAAATCAATGAATTTCTTAATTCTCCCCTTGCATTATTTGTGAATTTCGAAGAAAAAGTGGAATTGGAAACTACACTAATACAATTGGGATTGAGGGTAGGAAGACAATTCTATTTTAAAAACCCCAAACTTTCTATGCTGGTAGAATTGGGTTTGTCGAAGAATATGTCTTCCAAGTCTGAGGGGTTTTATGATGAACAATTATTGCAAAGGGTAATTGGTTTAGAGCAACAAATTCTAGGAACACAAGGAAGATTAGAGGAAGGCTTAAACATTGAAAATAGGTTGGACGATATTGATGATATGTTTAACGATTATGGATATATACCAAGTTTAACTATTGGGATATCGTATAAAATTCACAGTTGGAAAGAAAAATCCATTGATGTAGAGTAATTGGAAGCTGTATTAATTATTTAGCCATTCACCATTTTATATAGAGTATAAGTATATGCCTAACCTATTTAAAAATAAAGAGGATCAAGAAGTTAAAATTGGCAAGCCCAATTGGTTAAAAACTAAAATATCTTCAGGAGCAGAATATCGGGAGGTTAAGAAGACTGTTAAAGAGCATAAACTTCATACCATTTGCGAATCTGGTAAATGTCCGAATCAAGCCGAATGCTGGAGTGCAGGTACAGCAACATTTATGATCTTGGGAAATACCTGTACAAGATCTTGTCAGTTTTGTAATGTCAATACGGGAAAACCTGAAGAAGTGGACCCTTTTGAGGCATTGAGGGTAGCAAAGTCTATTCAACTAATGGGATTGAAACATGCTGTAATTACTTCAGTAGATAGAGATGATTTATCGGATGGTGGTGCCAATGCATGGAAAAGAACGGTAGAATTAACAAGAAAACACAATCCAGGAATAACTATAGAAACCTTAATACCAGACTTCAAAGGAGAGTGGGAAAATTTAGAACCAATTCTTGAGGTAGCGCCGGAGATTGTTTCCCACAATATGGAAACGGTTAGAAGGATTACCAAAAAAGTTAGGATTCAAGCCAAATACGATCGCAGTTTAGAGGTTTTAGATCGCTTAAAAAAAGGAGGAATATCTAAGACTAAGTCAGGCATAATGGTTGGATTGGGCGAATTTGAAGCTGAGGTTTTAGAGACCATGGATGATTTAATCGCGGTTGGTGTGGATATATTAACAATTGGTCAATATATGCAACCGACTAAAAAGCACCTAACGGTTCAAGAATATGTGCATCCAGATCAATTTGCTTTTTATAAGGAAGAAGGAATGAAAAAAGGGTTTAAGCATGTTGAAAGTGGACCTTTAGTAAGATCTTCCTACCATGCTGAAAGGCATATTTAAGCGAGCTTAAATTTAGCTTCGAACTTTTGCAACAAATTATCAGAAACGGATTTAAAATCTACAGTTTCCTTCAGTTCATTACTTAAAGAAGTAATGCCCTTATCATCAATCCCACAAGGAACTATATTTTTATAATAGCTGAGGTCAGTATTGATGTTAAAAGCGAATCCATGCATACTGATTCCCCTGCTAATTTTAATCCCAATTGCACAAATTTTTCTTTCATTAGGAGTGCCAGCATCTAGCCAAACACCGCTCGCACCTTTCACCCTTACCCCTTTAAGTCCATAATCTGATAAGCATTGAATAATACATTCTTCAATGGATTCTACATAAGTGCGAACACCCATACCAAATGAATCCAAATCAAATATGGGATAACCTACAAGTTGACCTGGCCCATGGAAAGTAATATCACCACCACGATTGGTTTGAAAAAACTCTGCATCCGTATTTTCAATTGGCACAATTAAATTTTCTTTATCCCCAGATTTACCTAGAGTATAAACCGGATCATGTTGAAGGAATATTAGGGTGCTTTTTACTGGTTTTTTCATGAGCTTTTTCGCAATTGCGGAATGGAAAAGTGCTTCTTGTAAAACCAATGCATCTGCGTAAGCAGTCTGATCTAAAGAAAGATAACTAAAACTCATGTGTTGTGACTTCCGACAAATCTACAAAGAATCAATTAGACTCGGATTTTAACAATGCTTACATTTATCCAGCAATGACAGAGATTACAATTTATACCGATGGATCTGCCAAAGGAAATCCTGGCAAAGGGGGTTATGCTGCGGTATTAATTTCCGGGAATTTTAAGAAGGAAATTTCGCAAGGATTTCAATTAACTACCAACAACCGCATGGAGCTTTTGGCCGTGATTGTGGCGCTAGAACTGATTAAACAGAGTCCAGCCAAGGTAAAGATATATTCCGATTCTAAATATGTGGTAGATGCAGTAGAAAAAAATTGGCTATTTGATTGGGAAAAGAAAGGGTTCTTGAAAAAGAAGAATGTTGATCTATGGCGCAGGTTTCTAAAAGTATACAGAAAACATGTAGTCAATTTTGAATGGTTAAAAGGACATGCAGGAAATGAATGGAATGAAAGATGTGACCAATTGGCAGTTAAAGCTGCTGAAGGAGAGAACTTGCTAATGGATGAAGGTTATCAAAACCAATCTGAAGAAACCCTATTTTAGTTGATCGGGATCAATTTTTTGACCAAATCATTTTGTTCAATGCTTTCTCTTTCCATCAGTATATTCCCAATGTCATTAATTAATAATTCTGTCTCATGCACCTTATCTGTTTTTAATCCCACTTGCGATTGGTTATTGGCACTTTGAAGAATCTGTTGATTTTGCATCATTACAGAAGCTAAATTTTGTAATGCGATTACACTAGCATACCGAATATACCAGGTTTCGGAGTTGATTTGCTCTTTGAATATGGTCAAGGATTTTGACATTAAGGATGTTTCTTGCTTGGTTAAAAATTCTGAGAATAATAATATGAAAGCATATCGATTCGATTCGTTTGCCTCATTTATATTCTTTTTAAAAAATTCATATCTCTTCTCAGCGCCTTCTTCAGCATACAATTGAGCGATTTGCGCTTGAAGGGTATAGTTGTCGGTCTTTTCTAGTTCTTCTGCGATGGAAATTCCTTCATCAGGACTTAAGCGATAGATTGCATCTAGAGAAGAAGAAACCACCATATAAGAAACATCCTTCAACCCTTCTTTAAATAAGTTTAAATCTACTTCCTCTTTAAAATGGCTTGCTAAAGCTAGAATGGCTGCTGCTCTTACTTTCGAATTAGCATCTTCTTTGGCCAAGAGTTTCAATTTATTTAATGTCCCTATTTTGTTGGTATACTTCAATTGTTCTGACGACTCAATTGCTCTTAGTCGGATATGCCAAAATGGGTGACTTAAAGCCGAAAACAAAACACTACTTCCGCTACTGTCATTCAAATCCTGAAGCACATTTAAGGCATTCAATTGGTTCTTGTAATCTTTAAAATTATGGTATAGAGCGATAGCTTCTTCCTTATTAAAATCCTGTATTATATCGGCCAATAAGGATTTAGAAACATCAAGATTAACCCCTTTTGGAGCATGTTCCATAGGAATTGAAATGGTCTGTGACCTTTTGTTTAAAACAATATTTTTTTGGATGAGCTCTCCATCTGCATTAATTATCCCGAGCTCTGTTGGTAATCGAAAAACCTCAGGGATGTTTCCTCCACTTTGTGTTTGTAAAATGCTTACCTCTAAAGTTTTTGAGCTATCAATATAATTGTAGCTTACCTCTAGGATGGGATGACCTGCACTTAAAAACCATTGATTGAAAAACCAATTGAGATCTTCACCACATACTTTTTCAAATGCCAATCTTAAATCATGCACTTCTACTGATTGGTATTCATGTGTTTTTAAGTACAAATTCAGGCCTTGAAAAAAAGCTTCATCTCCTAAATACTTCCTCAACATGTGAAGAATCCTTCCGCCTTTTTGATAAGAGTGTGAATCAAACATGTCTTCTCGATCAGCATAATGGAATCGGATTAGTTTTTCTGCATTAATGCGCGATTCTGAAAAATAGGCTTGTAAGTCCTCTTCCAGTTTATGGTCTGCGCTGTATTTGCCATGTTTATGCTCAAACCATAAGTATTCACCATAGGTTGCAAAGGCTTCATTTAATGGCAAATTGGACCAAGACTCACAGGTTACCAAATCTCCAAACCAATGGTGAAACAATTCATGAGCGACTATATCTTCTCCATTATAGTCTGCCAAATAATGTTCATCTCCCTGCACAAATTCGCCATAGATTACTGCTGAGCTGTTTTCCATGGCAC
>Ga0207422_1002487_pt1 | contig 23964 bp, 17 predicted proteins | sample MarCyaLeptolynsp_FD_187757 | JGI IMG/M metagenome (GOLD analysis project Ga0207422, IMG submission 187757) | Marine cyanobacterial communities from Panama - species 1 Leptolyngbya sp. (SPAdes) | ecosystem: Environmental > Aquatic > Marine > Unclassified | place: Panama: Panama City | collected... | reverse complement strand
AAGATAAAGAGAATTGGAGTAAGTTCTATTATATCAAAAAGGAAGATTATCGCTTAGGGCAGCTCTTGCACATCTTCTTACTCTTCTTCTTATACTTTTTGCAACACTTCTTTAAAGAACAGTCACATTGACCGCCAATGAATGTCGAAAATGGACTTGCGTCCTTCATCTGCTCTTCTTCGAACTCCTCAAATTTTAGCATTCTTATTTAGACTTAATCTAAATACAAATAAAGAGCAGGATTTCCACTTCACCAAGCAAAAAAGCATAAAAAAAGGGAGCCGACTGACTCCCTAAAATCGTAGGTCCTAAAAAGCTTATCCTGCAGCCTGAATCTGCTTGGCAATAGCCTGCACTTCGTCCAATACCCGCAACAAGTTACCGCTCCAGATCATACCAATCTCCTCTTCAGAATAACCTCTTCTTACTAATTCTAGTGTTACATTGAAAGTCTCAGAGGCATCATTCCAGCCTTCAACTCCCCCACCTCCATCAAAATCTGAGCTAATGCCAACATGCTTTATTCCAATCTTCTTTACCAGATAGTCAATATGATCTACGAAATCTGAAACATTAACCGGAGGAGCTACGCTATTGATCTCAGCATCGATACGCTCTTTATGTTTTTCTTGAAAAGCGTTGTATTCATCAAAATAGGCAGTTCGTTCATTTCTACTCATAGCCCTGAACAAGCGCCCAGGTTTTATCTCGAACCCCTCTTCTTCTGCTATTGCCGCAATAACTTCGCTAGACTTTGTGCGATTGGCAGCATTCTTCTCGGAGTTCAAATAACTTTTAAATGCCACTGTTTGAATCACGCCACCATTTTCTTTCAGCATCATTAGCTGTTCATCGTCCAGATTACGACTCACATCATTCATGGCTCTGGCCGCTGAATGAGAAGCAATAACTGGCGCTTTGGAAAGTCTCATCATTTCCATATTAGCCACTTTTGAGGGATGGGACAGGTCGATCATAATTCCCCATTTGTTCATCTCAGCAATCACCTCTCGGCCTAGATCGCTCAGACCATTATGTAGCCAAACACTGTCTCTTTCTCCTGTATTAGAATCGCTTAATTGACTATGGCCATTGTGTGCTAAAGACATATAGCGTGCGCCACGGTCATGAAATTCCTTCACTCTGTTGATATCTTTACCGATGGGATAACCATTTTCAATCCCGATCATCGCGACTTTCTTTCCCGTAGCATTAATTCTTCTGACGTCATCAGAATTGTAGGCTATTTCTATTCTATCTGGTGCTATTTCTTCAGCCAGTCGATGAATGGCTTTAAACTTATCATCTGCATTGGCATAAGCACGGTCAAAACCTTCATCTGTTAATTCTCGCTGTCCGGTATAAACTATAAACCAGGCCACATCCAGACCGCCCTCTTCCATATTAGGGAGGTTTACTTGTGTAGGAAGTTTCGTTGTGTAGTTATTGTCCTCCGTGAAATTGGTGGTATTAATATCATCATGTGTATCCAGTGTAATAACACGTTCATGAATGCCCCTGGCATATTCCATCAGTTCTGCTTCAGTCATTTCTTCCACAGACTTTTCTGCCTCTTGCTGACAGGCCGTAAAGGCAATAGCAAGGGCAAGTAAAAAATAGTTTAATCTTCTCATTTTAGGTTGGTTTTACTCAAACCTAAGTATGTTTTAAGAAATCCACAGGAAGATTTATGTGGGTGGAATACTATTGTGAAGATTAATAAACAATACTATTCTGAACTGAATGACTTCTAATAGACCTTAGCTACAATCCCACCGTTATTATGCAATTCTTCAAAAAGATTAATTAAGCTTATGAAAGAATCCGAAGCTTGTGGACTTAATGACTTACCAATTTGTTTAGACTCAAAAAGTTCATAGTCCTCATAAATTGTATCAATTAGAACTTGAAGTTTTTCTAAATCCGGTGAAACGTCTTTTCTAAATAACTCAAGATTCGCCTCTAAGAACTCATCAACGAACTTCCTCACTCTGGATGAAGTAGATAAGGCAACATGACGCTGCACCTTGACTAAGAATCTATTTAAAGACTGATCCCAGTCGAATCCATTCCCAATTATAATAAATTTGTAATGAGAATAGACAGCTGATTGATTGGACATCGTTCGTATAAACTCTTTTAGGCCAGGGTGCAAGATGTAATAGTGAGACTGAGGTAATTTAAAACTATTGTAATTCTGAAACTGATTGGGTTTTTTAAACCTTTGTGTATTACCCTCAATAAAACCAAGCAACCCAGATCTGTATAATTCAACAAAAGGATGGAACAATTTTGAATGATCAACGTGATCAATTGTCTCTTCCGTCTGTTGATTCAATTTCATAAAAACATCCTGCACTTCATTCATACTGAGAATATTAAATCTCAGTAGGGAAAAAAAAGTTCGAGTAATATCATCAGTAGAATCCTTAAAGTTTAATGCTTCAAGAAATGGTTTGACCTCATCAAACACAACAGGAATAATTTCGGAATTTGCAACATTGCTTACGACCTCAACTATTTCAGAATCTGAAACATCTTCAATAACACCAAACTTGTTAGATAGTCTTGATGCGATTTTTGACAGGTCTCTGGGACGCTGCATGGTATGTCTTAATATGTAGTCGAAACTATTTTCATCAAGACCATCTTCATTCCTAAGTATTTTTCTTCCCAAAAAATCATTGAAATCTGTTAAGCCCTCATAGTATGACGATTGACAATCAAGTATTTCTTTCAATTGTTTTTTCGAATAATTCAATTCTATAAGCCCGTCTGAAAAATTTGGTTTTTTAGGCGAACGATAATTGGCATATGCCTCCTGTCTTATCGTTGCAAAGACCTTCACGTGCTTATTGTCAACATTAATATCCCATGCCGCTTCTATTAGTGCTCCCTGAATATTTATCCAAAATTCAGGTTGAACTTCTTCCAAAAGGGCTTGATCTATTTTATCAATAAAAATGTATGTGCTATTCTTTATTCGCCCAAAAACCCTATTAATTGTGTTGTAATATGTATCTAGGTAAGCCCGCAACTCACGATAGCCCAATGAAATTAATTCATTAAAAACATCTCCGGGATTGGCCTTGTGCTTTTCATTGGATATCCACTTGATGAAAGTGACATTCATATGAGAAAACTTTTCTTCCTCATATTCCTCTAAGGACAGGTTATAATGTGAGATTGCTGAGAGTTTCAAAGAGAATAGCCAAACCCGGACCAAATTCGACCTATCAAGAACACCTCTCATATTCTTAGTCAAATTTGGCATTATGCTCAGATTAGCCAAAAAAGGTTCGTTCTGAGGGATAAAAGTGGCCGACTCTTTATTTTCACTCAATGTCATGCGCTTCAGTGTAATTAGGTGTGTTTTTCCCATGCCTTTATTGGCTGATAAAAACATCCATCCCCCCTCACCCTCAATAAACTGCTCTACCTGCTTGGTGAATTGCGTTAGCTCTTTAATTTTCGAAATATTAACCAAATCGGCATCAGATACCCATCCTCGTTTCCCACTCATTATCAAAAATTGGTTTCTTAAATACTATTCCATTAGTAACTTTTACTAATCCCTTGTTTTCTAAGTCGGTCAAACACTTATTTAGCTCTACCAATGATAGACTAGATTTTTCCTTGAGGGCGTCTATTTTGAGTGTTTTGTTATTTGATTCGGATATCAAAAGACAGAGTTCTCTAGAAAGACTTACCGCACTATCATGAGGTTTTTCATCAGGCTTATCATCAGTTGGTAATTCGATTGGAGGTTCTGGTTTTTCTCCTCTCAATTCAAACGTATACCTGCTGAACTCACCATATTTCTTTTTTAAAGACCATTGAGGTAAATAATGAGCCCTTTTATGTAATGCTGATTTCACATTTTGAAAGATTTCAAAAGAATCTATTACCCCTTGACTATTAAGCTCGAGGTTATCAATTATTGCTTGAGTGAAAGGGCTTATGGCTGGTACTTTATCGTAGCCGGAGGTAAGAATAGATATACCGCAATACCCAGAATTTCGAAAACTAGCTTTTACATTTTCCTTGGATTCTACTAAGTAGTTAGAAAAACAACTGTCTGAAACTAAAAAAATATTACCAGGTAAAGCCTTCTCCAAGAACTCTCCTATTACAATATCTTTTATATAGGTTGAAAAATCATCCTTCCTGGCATTTCTAGGTACCCAGTAAGAATTTGTTCTGTTCTTAACTCCATGACCGGAAAAGTATATAAAAAGCCTATCGTTTTTAGTCAAAGCTCTGCCAAATAGCTTCTTGCTTTTGGACAAGTTCCCTTTTATTTCTTCAAATCCGTTCAGAATTGTTGCCCTTGTTGCATTTGGCGAAGTGACAATATTTTGAGGGTTAAAGCCATAACTTTTGCTTAGGATTTTTGTCATTTTTTGACAATCATCCCTTCCTATTGTTCCAAAGCTATCAAACTGACTAGAATCGTACTTATCAATGGCGATCAACCAAGCAAAATCAAGTGATTGGCTCCCAAACACAGGTCGATGTCCATTGCGGGAAGAAAAGCGAGAAACAAGGTAGAAGATCAGAGGTATTAGAGGCAGTGAGATGATAAACAAAAGAAACCAGCCGTTTTTTTTCTTCTTACTTTCAAATATCTTCTTCGTATGTTCACTGATTTGAGTCTCTACAAAGTCTTCTTCTAGGCTCTCCACGAAAAGGTTGACAGAATCTAATAAGCCTTGATTTCTTTGGTTGATGGCTATCGCATAAAAATCTTTACCAGAAAACGGAGCGTCTTTTAAAATAGATAGTTTAGAAGAATCAAGACGCTGTCTCAATATCTGTAGTTCATAGTCATCAATGATGACATCATATTCCCTTTCATTGAACTCTCTAATCAGATCTTCTTGGTTTTGAGCCCTTGTAACCGTAGGTTCATCATCTAATACGGGCTCCAATGTGTTTTTTAAATAGGTATCTGATATGGATTCGTTGATAACTCCAATTTTCTTCCCACTGAGCTTTTTTACTGAATCAATTCCTGATTTATTCCTGAACAGAATCGCTGTTTTATTAGGTATTTCATGATAAGGCTTTGAAAAAACAATTGTTTTTTTTCTCTCTTCCGTTACTGAATAAATGGCGACAATAAAATCAAATTTACCTGCACTATCCAACCCACTCTTCCTTCTATCTGCACCTAATACCTTGCAGACCTTGACCGGTCGCTTCAAAAATTCACCTAGTCGATGGGCAATGTCTGCATCTACCCCATGTATACTGTCCGAATTTGAGAGTTTATATCCAAATGGGGGTGCACTGGGGTTTACACCTATGATCAGAGAATCTTTTTGAGCATTTATTTTAATGCAAGCAAAAACTAGAATGATTGAGATTACTATTTTCAACTATTTGATTGGTAATACGGCTGATACAAGTGAAAACAATATGAGGCTCACAGAGGCTGCGGTTCCATCATAATACTCTGCTGGCAGAAGTAAAGCTCCAGAAATGGAATAAGACCAAACGACAAAGGCCAAACTACTTGTGACTAGATGTAGGCCAATTCCTTTCTTGTTTTTCTCAGAAAGAAATAAATAGACTGGAGTCATGAGTAAGCATATGACATATGCTCCCCATTTTAATTCTGACAAATCCTTCGGTGATTGCTGTAATAAGCCGAAAATGGCTATCCACGCTGTTAGAACCTCAGTTGGAATTAATTTTGTTACTTTCTCAAGAACATTGACTTGTGGCTCGTCCTGTTCGCTTTTGTATGTGTCAGAATAATCTACTGTTCTTAATAATCGTCCCATATTTGATTACAGAGTGGATAAATAAGAGATTTTATTGATAAAAAACAATAACATCCATTGTTATTTACCTTGTAGTTGTCCCCATTTGTGCATGCCTTGGCTCTTCAGCATAGCGAGGATCATGTACATAAGGGAGTTTTCTCATGGCGATCATTTCCAAACTCAGAAAGTCAAACTCCTCTACAATCTTTCCAGTAAGCTCGTAGATCCCCTTTCCCCTAAAGGGATAGCGTGCTGCTACAGGTGGAAAATGTGTACTATCGATAAAGTAGCCTTCCCTATCTAACCAGGTGCCGAATTGCATTCTCTTACCATTAGAGGTGTTGGTGTTTTTAATATGGACCAAATAGCCAATCATCCTTACGGCCTTATTGATGTATTGGCCCATTTCGCGTACCAATACATTCCTTTGAGGTGGTTCCTTTAAGAGGTCAAAAGGATTGCATAAGGGAAATCCTAATAGATCTTGTTGATCAAAAGCGTCTTCCAACACATCATAGCTAAGTTCAGGTAACTCAAAACGTTTTACTTCAGGATCGAATAGCATTCTCACGGGATTGGTCTTCTTATGGCTTCCCAATTGAAAGTGGGCTTCCCATAACAGGGCTTTTTTGGTCTGTCCTGTAAACCGAAATGAGCCAATTCGAATCAATAGACATAGCTGATCTAAAGAGATACTGACTCGCTTTAAAAAGTTATCAAAGCTCATAAACACGCCATTTTCATAGCGCTCTTTCAATATTTCTTCAGCAGTAGCCTTTTCCAATTCGTTCACAAAAGCTAATCCCATAAATATGGTTTTACCATATATAGTACAGAGGTATTCACTCTGATTTACACAAGGTGCCTGAATATCGCCTCCATGCATATAGGCTTCATGCGCATAAAGTTCAACACGATAAAATCCACCACCATTATTCATAGTCGCCACCATATATTCTAAGGGATAATAAGCCTTGAGAAATAGGCTCTGATAACTTTCTACTGCGTAAGATGCAGAGTGACCTTTAGCAAAAGCATAACCGGCAAAGCTCTCTATCTGTCGCCAAACGTCAGCTGATAGTTCGTAGGTGTGCCCCTTTTTAAGACAATTTTCAAAGTACTTCGCTTTTACTTTCTGGAATTCTTCTCGAGAGCGATACTTGCCAGACATTCCTCGTCTCAGCACATCAGCCTCTCCAAGTGTTAAATCAGCAAAGTAGTGAGCCACTTTGATCACGTCTTCCTGATAGACCATTACTCCATAGGTTTCTGGCATAATATCTCTGAGGATGGGATGTGCTTCTTCTCTCCTATGTGGCTCTCTAAAACGAAGGATGTATTGGCGCATCATTCCTGATTTAGCTACTCCGGGTCGAATCACTGAACTAGCTGCTACTAAGCCGAGATATTCGTCTACTCGAAGCTTTTTGAGCAGCATGCGCATAGCTGGCGACTCCACATAAAAGCAACCAATGGCTTTGCCTTCTCTAAGCATGGCTTTCACCTTAGGATCTTCTTTGAACCTTAAGATATCATGAATGTCAATGGGCTCATGGTTTGGATGATTTCTACGTACCACTTCAAGACTGTCTTTAATTTTTCCAAGGCCTCTCTGACTCAGAATATCAAACTTATAAAGGCCAATGTCTTCAGCTATGATCATATCAAAGTGAGTAGTTGGAAAACCCTTTGGAGGCAAATCAGTGGCTGTATAGCAGTGTAAAGGCTGCTCAGAAATCAGAATTCCCCCTGCATGAATACTGAGGTGACTCGGAAAGCCCTCAATATATTTTCCATAGCGAAGCACCAGCTTGTGCACATTATCCAACTCGCTGAGTTTAGCCCGCTGAATGTGATCGATCTCGTGTGGTGGAATTCCTAAAACCTTACCTAACTCACGAACTACTGCTCTAAATTGAAACGTACTGTAAGTGGCTAATAATGCTACATGAGGAAACCGGTTAAAGATATATTGAGTAATATCTTCTCTGTCTTTCCATGAAAAGTCAACATCGAAATCCGGAGGGTTTTGCCGATAGAGATTGATAAACCTCTCAAAATAAAGATCCAGCTCAATCGGATCGACATCCGTGATCCTTAAGAGGTAAGCCACTACTGAATTCGCTCCACTTCCACGACCGACATAGAAATAGCCCTTGCTTCTTGCGTACTTACAAATATCCCAGTTAATCAAAAAGTAAGACATAAAGCCCTGCTGTTTGATCACATCAAGCTCGGTTTTAATACGCCTTAGAATTTTATCATCAGGATCCTTATAGCGATAGGGTAAGCCTTCATGACACAGTCTTTCTACCAGCTCATAATCTTCTTTTTCGCTATTGGTGTAGCACTTTTGATTTTTGTTCAATCCTTCTCCCTCAAAGTCAAAATGAATAGAGCAGTTGGCCAACAGGTTTTGCGTGTTCTGAATCATATAGGGGTGGTCCCTGTACAGATCAAGCAATTCAGATAGTGGATAGATAAAATCTTCGGGGCTCCCTTCCTCTGACTTTGGAAGCATACTGAGCAAGGTATTGTTGTCTACCGCCCTGAGTAAACGATGTGCATTAAAGTCTTTCTTCAGTACCTCTCGCTTTCCTACATCATTGACTTTACTGCGGAAAGTAAGGGTCTGAAGCACCACCATTTTAGATTTGTCCATTTGGTGTGGCGGATAGACCAAACGAGGTAAATCAGTGGGCTTTACTCCCACAAATTCTAACGCCTTTAGTCTAAAACCAGCGTATTTACTAAAAGGGTAAACTACATAAGCATGCTTAAACGCTGGTGCTCTGACGGGGATAGATTCTCCAGAATGCAAGTAAACAGACAGGTAATCATTGAGTTCCTTAAAGCCCTCATTATTCTTAGCAATACCTATAAAGAGTTGATCAGCCCCGTTACGAAAATCTATCCCTAAAATGGGTCTAATACCGTATTTGGTTGATAAACGAACAAAATTAAGAGAAGCTGCTGTACTATTAATGTCTGTTAGAGCAAAAGACTCCACTCCTGCCCTTTGTACTTCCAAGAGCAATTCCTTAGTATTGATAGTACCGTATTTGAAACTGTAATATGTGTGAGAATTTAAATACATTAATATTAATATATTTTAAATATGTAATATTTACATATGTTAGTTTATTAATATGTTAATTAAAATGGCCTTAAGCCTCTAGTATCAAGCTGCAAGACAAATCATATTTTCAATTGTCGAATGAAGCCTGAAATCATCTTTTGCTCCTCTATAACCGCATTTAGCAACTCATTAGAAGCTTCATTATCTACCCAACCTAGTTTTCCAGTTATTATCAACTGAGTCTCCAACTCAAAAGCGCTACCAAGTGCTATTTCTAGAAAACGCTTATATTCCTTTTGACTGTTCCTAGCACCTCCTTCTGCAATATTTGATGGAATAGAAACTGCTGCTCTTGTCATTTGGCTTGTCAAACCAAACTTCTCAGTATTAGGAAACGTATCTGTGACTTGGTAAACCTGTTCTACTAACTGGATCCCGCTTTGCCAAATCTTCAACTTCTTAAAATCTCTCATCTTTTATCTTCTATGTCTATAATCGATCACTCTAATTATTGCACTTGCAACTTATAGCTTGTCACTTGGAGCTTATTCACTCACAACTCCTTCATTGCCTTCGATTCGCTAACAATGGCGGTGGCTCACCTGTAAATGGATTAAAGCGACTGATGGTCTTAGCTCCTATACCATAAGCACGCATTACTTTACGATCTCCAAATTTATCTCTGATCTTATCCATAGCATGATATAGGCTAATGATCTCCTCCGCATCTTCAAAGAGATTAATTTGATATCCACCTTCAACCAAATGACTAAACCTTACTCCTATTAGCCTGACTAATAGCCTCTTATTGTATAATTTTTCAAAAAGCTCCATCACCTTGGTAATCAATACATGATCAGCTGAGGTATATGGAATTCGGGATTGAAGTGTATAGGTATTAAAGTCTGAATACCTGACTTTCACTGTGACACAAGCAGTTAATTTAAGCCCTCTTCTAAGCTGGAAAGCCAGATTTTCAGCCATGGCTAAAAGAATTCCTTTCAACTTGAGTACATCAATAGTGTCTTTATCAAAGGTTCTTTCAGTAGAGATTGATTTCCTTTCATTATAGGGTACTACCTGGGCATTATCAATGCCATTGGCTTTCTTCCAAATGCTTACACCATTCTTACCCAGTACTTTTTCCATAAGCTCCACGGGCATCTCCTGGATGGTCTTAATCTTCTTTACGCCCAAACTAAATAGCGTCTGTTGGGTCTTCTCTCCCACCATCGGGATTTTACTCACTGATAGTGGCGCCAGAAAAGGCTTTTCGGTACCATATTCTACCTTCAGTAGATTATCAGGTTTGGCTACACCTGTGGCTACTTTGGAAACAGTCTTGTTCTTTGAAAGGCCAAAGGAGATTGGCAGACCTGTATCTTTTTTAATACGCTGACGCAACTCTGTTGCCATCTGATAGCTACTGTGAAACCTATCTAATCCTGTTAAATCAGCATAGAATTCATCGATTGATGTCTTTTCATACAAGGGTACGGTTTCTTTAATAATAGCCGTAACCTCTTCTGAATATTTAGAATAAGTACCTGAATTTCCACGGATCTGAATTGCTTCAGGACAAAGCTCCTTAGCCCTCTTCATCGGCATAGCCGAGTGCACCCCATAAGCCCTGGCCTCATAGCTACAGGCTGCTACCACACCTCTATCAGTTACTCCGCCAATAAGCACGGGCTTCCCATTCAAACGATTATCCAGTAATCGCTCTACAGACACAAAAAATGTGTCCAGATCCATATGCATGATGGTTTTATCTGCAGACATTTAGTTTACAAGTGTCTTATTAAAGGGGAATTCTGCTATACAGTCCCACTTCGCCATAAGGCTATTTTTTCCTAATACGGTAAGCGATTTTGCTTTAAAGCTGTTGTGATATGAGCGCCTGTAGAAATCATTTTGAGATGCTATAAACTGACGGTTGGAAAGGGTCCTGCCAATGGTTAAATGAGGTATATAGGTGCTTTTAAAGAAGCTAAGGGGAACCCAGTTTAGGTATAATTCACGCCATAAAAGACTGTATAAACTTACCAATGAGGCCTTATCCTCAATATCGATGAAGAATGTTTTGTTGTGGTCAAAAAAATCAAAACCTGATAAAGAGACATCAAATGCTGGAATTGTATTTACAGTGTCAGCAATGCATTCAAGTATTCGATCATTTCTCTCTAAGCTCTGAATAAAGTTAGTAATGGTTATATGAGGCAGGGAATAAAGGCTTTTGTACCTGCCATGCCGTTTTGCAAACTCTGATTTAATCTGTTTTACTTCTTTATTGATATGGTCAGACGGGTTTATGACTATTAAATAGTAATACAGGCTATTCGACTCCAACATGTTTGTTTTGTTGATTGGAGCATAAATTTAGCTAAAATATTTAGTTACTAAAAATATTAGTTAACAACTATACATGATGAAGTGATTACCTTTAATAAGCTGATATCAATTATCATTTAATAGTTGAAATGTAGCTCACTAGGGCGTCTACCTGTTGATTGTCCAGGATCTCTCCAAAGTTGGGCATAACAATATTCGAAAACCCTTCAACAATGATGGCACTTGGTGTAACAATGGACTCTCTTATATATACCTTAGATTTGCTATCAGCAATGGCGAAAAGGTTTGGGCCAAAACTCTTTTCACCTGGCACCAGGCTATGACAGCCAGCACACCCTCTTGTACTGAATAGTACTTTTCCATAAGCCAATGTCTCTTCTTTGTCTACATTAGATAGAGATTCTTTGATGTCTGCTACAGTCGAATATTCAAAGGCGGTCAGGAATACCAGCAGTAAAATGACCAAAGAAATAGGTATTGCCACCAAGAATAGAATTCTTCTTTTTAACTTCTTTTGCATAAGTGTTCACGTTTTAATGTGGCCTTAACTTAGTGGTGCATGGTGTAATTGAAATCCTGATTTGCGAATCAGGATATCTGGTTTTCCAATTTATTACTTCTTTACATCCATAATAAATGTGACATTAGAACAAGCCGAGAATGTTGATTGATTTGTTGCCTCTGCTGGTCGGTGCTGCGGTAATCGCCCACTGCCTTTTTCTTGTTGTGGCCCTTCACATGCTGAGCAGTAAGTTGTCTAACAGACTGCTAGCTACCACACTTTTTTTCCTTGCCATTCGAATTGGGGCTTGCATTGCAGGGCTGATCTACGATGATATTGAACTGGCTGGGCTTTATGTCGGAGCTTTGTCCTTTGCCCTTATTGGACCTCTGTATTACTTCTATCTTCGTAGCCTATGGAGTCCATCCTTTCAACTTGAAACCCAGCACTATTATCACGCAGGTGTTCTTTTATTAACGCTTACGGCCTTACCATTTTTGACTGTAGAGCTTGCCTTCGGCCTTTACCTTTTTGCCATGTTATCGATGATCACATATGCCCTTACTGCTTATGTAAGGATAATGAAGTTCAGTGCTGAATATCGAAAAGATAGTATGAGGTGGAAGTGGACACTATACTTCAGTACGGGGATAGGTGTCTTGCTGATTTTGTTTTTTAGTCAATCTCTATTCTTTGATGCATTAATCTATCGGGGCATTATAATTACAACAGCATTCATATTGTATGGCCTTACCATTTATGCCTTAAAGCAAGCAAAGTTGTTTATGCATGAGCCAAAGAAAGCCCATAAAAAACAACAGGTTGAGGTACTTGGGCAACGAATTGAAGCATTGTTAACTAAGGAAAACGTATTTACCGATCCACTGATGAGCGTTTCTATACTTGCTAAAAAACTTGGTGAACCAGCTTACCTGGTGTCCATGGCCATCAACGCTCACTTTGACAAGAGCTTCCCTGAATTGATCAATGCCTTACGAATCAAGAAGGCTGAGGAATTGTTAACCGATCGCTCAAAAAGCCATTTTACCATTGAGGCCATTGCCTATGAAAGCGGTTTCAATGCACTCTCAGCATTTTATGCTGCATTTAAAAAAGTGAATAGAGAAACGCCAAAGACATTCAGAAACCAGGTATCCAGAGCGAAGGGCTGAATGCCCTAGTCTCCGTTTTCCAAAGTCCGCGGTTCTCCTACACTACTCTCTTCTATGTTAGCTGGAGCCTTATCTACCCGGATAGAAATACGTTTGACAAAGGCTAGTATATAGATCAAAAGAACTAACAATGCAATAACCACGCTATTGGCTTTTATTCTGATCGTCCCCAGGTTTAATCGGTCAGGTCTGGAGCTTTGTACTTGTAGTAGGTAGCCTTTCTTTGGAATGGTTCTTATAGAGATGAAATCACTTTCTGAAAAGATATCCCGAAGACGTGAAATGGCCTGAGTAAGCCCTTGATTATTAGCATATTTATCGCCCCAAACTTTTTGTAACAGATCAGCCCTGTCCACTGTGGTACCCCCATGTTGATGAAGTAGTATAAGAACTCCCATTTCCTTTGGAGTAAGCTTAAATTTCTGTCCTCCAACAGATACCTCATTGGTATCTTCAACAATATGGAATTTCCTCTTCTTGCTCATCTGAATCTTTCTGAGAATGTAATAAAATTGAAAGTCTCAAGGTGATCAGATTAACACATATTAACATAAGAGAACAAAAAAAGAAGGTTTTTAATAGGGTAGAAATTCGAATGAGACCACTTCTTGGTCATCAAAACTATTGCTCATGAAAAGAATCTCAGTCTTTAGCCTTATACTCTTCACCTGTTCATTGTCTGTCTATAGTCAGACGCTGAAAACAAAGCAAAAAAAGCAAGTTGTATCAGAACTAAGTGAAGTGATAAAGGAGAATTATGTACTTCAAGACTCGGTTGATATTATTTCCAATGCCTTATTGAAGGTTCAAGAATCAGACGAATTCAAACAGGATCACACGTCAAGTGAATTTGCTTCATACCTAACCAGCGTATTAAGAAAAATAACAAAGGATGCTCATTTTGCCATTTTGTACGACACTGATATGTTTAAAATGGCCTTAGCACTGCAGCAAAGCAATCCTGGGGATGCTCCCCCTAACATGTCTTTTGGCGGAAGTAGTCTGAGCGACCATCGAAAGAATTTTTTCTTTACAAAGCTGGAAGTACTAGAAGGAAATGTAGGCTACCTGAAAATTGATCAGATGCCACCACTTGAGTCAAGCAAGGCAACAGTAGATGCTTCCATGACTTTCCTACAACACACAGTTGCGCTGATTATTGACCTTCGCTCTAATCCCGGAGGTGTTGGTGGCTTTATCCCCTACCTGATGAGTTATTTCTTTCCTGAAGAAAAAAAGCTATTGTATTCAAGGGAGTTTTTGGCTTGGGATTCTACCGCTAATCTCTACACCTATGAAAAGCTAGGCGGCCCTCGCTATCTGGAAAAGCCCGTCCATTTATTGATCAATCAGTTCACTGGATCAGCTGCCACCAATATGGCATACACCATGAAATCTTTCGACAAAGCAACTCTAGTAGGCCAAAATACGGGCGCAGGTTATAGAGGGGCACATAGCGCTACCTTATATCCACTGAAAGATAATTTTGTGGGTTTAGTCCCCATTGGACGTGTTGTGAATGCAAAGACGAAAACTAACTGGAGAGCCAATGGCGTAGACCCTGATATTGAAACATCTGAAGGAGAGGCGCTTAATATGGCTTATAAAAACACTCTTGAAGATTTGTTTAAAAATACCGATGACCCTAAAGCAAAAAGTGAAATCGAAAAAGCCCTGAAGGAGCTCAAAAACAAGGCTGAACAAATCAAACCTGCGGGAGCAGAAGACCTTTCTCAATATGCTGGAAAGTACGAGGAAACTACTATTACCTGGGAGAATGGAAAACTTTATACCAAGAGATCCACAACACCGATTAAATTGGAAATTAAAAGAAAAAAAGGGGAATTGTTTGAAATTATACTTCCACCGAATACCCGCGGCAATGTGCCTGACCTACGCTTTAATCGAGAAAATGGCGCAATCATTTCGCTAACTACTATTCGCAATGGTAATGAGGAAAGAACTGAAACAAGAACGGAGAATTGATCCGTTAAACTAGGAACTCAAAAAGAAGCTGTAAATTATTTAAGCAAAGGTTAACAAAACACAGATGAGACATAGATTTTTCGTTTCCATTTTCCTCAGTGTTGTTGCATTAGGAATACAAGCACAAACTGAAACTGGCAAAACACTTTTCAATCAACTCAGAGATGATGCTCTGATACTTACAGAGTCAGGTCTCTTGACCAAACAGCAAGACACAAAGCAATTTGTCAAAGAATTACTGGCAAGCAACCAAAACAACTCTTATACCAAGGAATTTGGGGTAATTGTAAACTCATCACTAAGCTATGAAATGGGACAAATCCAATCGAATAGCCGATCGTATGCAGTGATGTTTATCAGAAATGACAATAACAGTCTTTCTCAGAATATTGAATTCCTTGTGATTTATGAGCGTGACTCCCCTATGGATGTTTCGGCAACACTTGAATCCAGACGGGCTAAATGGATGGAACTCTGTAATAGTCATAAAGCCGCAGAATTGGTGAAACAGCTCTACACGCCAGATGCTTACTATTACAACCGTGGCAGAGTATTGCAAGGTACAGAGGCGATTAGTCAGGAATATGGCTATATGAATGATCCTAACTATTCCCTAAAACTAACGCCTAAGCATTTGGTCTTTGTTTCGCCAAATGTAGCCTATGAAATTGGACGCTGCAGTGGTTCTTACCCGCTGCCCTATATGTTACTCTGGGAAAAACAGCCCAATGGAAATTGGCAAGTGAAAATGGATTCTAACTATTAATTCAAAGTGCAGAGCCTAAATAAATGCAAGGTCGGGATACATGATACTATGTACCCCACCTAGTAAACTTTTATTATTCTACCTGTAGTGTTTCTGCCGGATTAGTCCGTGCAGCTCTGAGCGAGATATATCCGACTGTAAGTAAGGTTAATGTCAGTGTCATCATGAGTCCAATGGCAAATAGATCCCAACTCAATGGTATTCTATAGATATAATTATCCAACCACAAAGACATAGCTTTATAAGCCAAAGGTGCGCTGAGTAAGAAAGCGATAAAAGTGAGTACATAGAACCTTTTGGAGAAACTAAACAATATCTGTCGGAAAGATGCGCCCAATACTTTTCTGATACCGATTTCTTTTGTACGCTTTACTGCCATAAAAGAAACTAGACCATATAAACCCAGGCAACCAATAATGATAGCCACCAACGAGAACATACGGATACTCTTCAGCATTATATCTTCCACTATATAAGACTCTTTGATGTAATCATCGACCGTTTGATACTGGAAAGTACGCGTAGGAAATACCTGAAGCCAATCGTTTTCTAATTTGGCCAATACCTTCGGCAGGTTGCCTGCCGCGACCTTAACGTTGGCTCCATTAACCTGATTTCGCCATGGAAACATAATCATAGGTTCGATGGGTAAATTGAGTCTGTCAACATGGAAATCCTTCACCACGCCTACTATCTGAGCTTGTACACCATAACAACGCAATAACTTGCCAATAGCATCTTGCGGGCTCTCCGCCTCAAGTTGTTTCACCAATGTTTCATTGACAATAAAACCGTTAATCGTGTCATTGTATTCCCCGGGGCGAAAGTTTCGTCCAGCAACCAATTCAATTCCATAAGTATCGAGATAGCGATCATCCACCCATTTGTTACGAACCCTTATATCTCCTTTGTCTTCGTGACCCACCTCTCTAAATGAGGTAGAATAACGGCCTGCATCCATGGGAGGACCTGATGCAAAAGAATAAGAAATCACCTCCGGCATAGATTCCATGGCTCTGGCCAAACGATCTACCTGCTGTTTATCAGGACTAAAGGTAGTTATGGTGATCATCTGCTCTTTATCAAAGCCCATGTCTTTATTGATGAAGTAGTCCATCTGTACAGACACCACAATTGTACCGATAATCATTAGTTGGGTAATGGAGAACTGCGTGAGTACCAAAGCCTGTCTCAAGTTCAGTCCGGATTTATTTTTGGTCAGTGCAGAGAATCCACTCCTCAAGGCTTCAGATGGACGATAGGCCGATAGCTTTACCGCAGGATAAATACCTGCAAGTAGACTGATAAGCAAGATGAGTCCAAGTCCAAAAACCCAAACCGAGCTATCGATTTGCATGTCCATCTGTACGATGGTGAGCAAATCATTCCATCCGTTTAGCGTGAGCTCTGTTAACCAAATGGCGATAAAGAATGATATAGTGGTTAGGAAAATCGTTTCGGTTAGAAACTGTAATATCAGTTGCAGACGGCTACCACCTAACACCTTTCTAACACCAACTTCCTTGGCTCGGGTGACCACTTGAGCAGTTTGGATATTAATGAAGTTGATGCAGGCAGAAAGTGCTATAAACAAGCTGAGTGCCCAAAATGCAATAGTAATAGATGGATCATTGGTATAGTTTCCTGAAAAACCCCATTGAGGGTCATTATGAATATCTTTTAGATTGATCAGGCTGTAAGTTGTGATTTCGGCATCGGCCTCAGTTCTGTATTTGTCTACGAGTTGTGGAAAACGATTTTCAAAATCTTCTGGCTGTTGACCCTCTTTTAATACCACATAAGTAAGTCCAGAAGAAACGTTGGTCCAGTTGTCTCTATCCCAATCATTCATACGGTAATAGATTTCGGTTGACGTAAGCATCTGGAAGGGCGTGTTACTATTGCTAGGTGGTGTGTCAATGATTCCTGTGATGTATACTTGCAATGAATCAAACAGCGTGACTTCTCTACCCATTAGACCAGCTTCCTTCCCAACAAAGTCAGGGTAATATTTCTCGACCATTCTCGTAGAAAGCACTAATGAACTTGGGTCATCCAAGGCTGTTCTGTTATTACCAGCTATGAAGTCATAGTCGAAATATTTTAAGAAAGCGCTATCGGCAAAAACCATCTTTCTTTCTTCTTCAAATACTTTTTCTGCAGAGGTACCCGGGTCTATCGTGACCAAAGAGAAGTTTGGCCCAATAATTTGAATTGCCCCCTCTAGTTCAGGATATTCATTGCGAATCGCTTTCACCAACATAGACTGACTATTGCCTGTTTTAAGCAGTCTATTTGGGTAATTCTGGGTAAGATTCACCCTATAGATTCGATCAGCCATGGGTTGATCCATGTCAAAGCTGTTTTCATAGCGCTCTTGAACGTATAAAAACAAGAGACTTGTTAGTCCTAAGGTGAGTGCAATGACATTGATAGCGGAAGTGACTCTGTTTTTCCACAGGTTTCTAATTATCGAAAGGATAAATGTTCTGGTCATAATTGTTAGTGTTTGACCATATAAGGCCAAAAAGCTGCCATATATTTCAACTAACTGTTATTCAGTTATTTATAATCGTTCAAATTTGATTCTAACAAGAAAGTGATCGGCATTGTACAACCAACTGTTCCAACCTAGAACAGTAAATTACTATATTTATTTGTGGAAATTCTAGCCATAGATGACGATCCATTATTGCTCCATACCATTAGCATGGTATTGGAAGAATCTTTTGGTGAGATACATACTTCTGAACATCCCAGTCAAGCGATTTCAATACTGGAAAATCATGAGGTAAAAGTGGTTGTCCTAGACCTCAATTTTGCCATAGGCGATTCTGATGGAGCTGAAGGTTTGGCTTGGATTAAACGGATAAAAGAAACAAGCCCACATGTATCCATCATTGTCCTAACTGCCCACGGTTTTCTGGATGTAGCCGTTAAGTCCTTGAAACAAGGGGCAACAGATTTTCTTGAAAAACCCTTTTCCAACGAAAAACTGATTGCCACTGTACAGGCAGGATTAAACCTGACCAACTCACAATTGAACCTGGCAGACGTCAGTTCAAGTCGGGAGCTTTTGATCAAACAAAGTTCTCAATTGAATAATCTGGTCATAGGAGAATCAGAAGGTATGAAATCCGTCATGGACATAGTATCCAAAGTGGCCGATACGGATGCCTCAGTATTGATTACCGGAGCTCATGGTACAGGGAAAGAGGTTTTGGCCAGATTAATTCATAAACAGTCAGCAAGAGCAGCACAACCATTTATTAGTGCAGATCTAGCTGCCATTACGCCAGGACTCTTTGAATCTACTCTTTTCGGTCATGTCAAGGGTGCATTCACAGATGCCAGTGAAGACAAACTCGGAATGATGGAAGGTGCTAACCTGGGTACTCTCCTATTAGATGAAATTGCAAGTATTCCAATTGCCCTACAGTCAAAACTACTTTCGGCATTGCAAAATAGAGAAGTGCACCGCGTTGGTGAACATAGACCAAGGGCTATTGATATCCGCCTCATCAGCACCTCGCACAAACCCATAGATGTGCTGACCGATCCATCCCAATTTCGTCAGGACCTATTGTTTAGAATTAATACGGTGCATATAGAAATTCCCTCATTGCGCAATCGAAAAGCTGATATCCGCCCCCTGGCGGAACATTTCTTAGGAGTGTTCAATCGAAAGTATGATAAGGGTTTTGACCTGACAAAGGATCAGTTCAGAAGCCTGGAGGAATACGACTGGCCCGGCAATATTCGTGAATTAAAAAACAGCATTGAGCGAATGGTGATTATGGGCAGTGTAATTGACTTAGTAGGAAACCAAGAGACTCCTACTGATAACCTATATGAGGTTGAGAAAAGAAAAATTGCGGAGATCATTGAACGTCACTCCGGCAATATTACTCATGCTGCAGCTGAGTTGGGTATTGGACGTAACACCCTTTATCGTAAAATGAAGAAGTATGATCTTTAGCAAGGGTTTCTTAATCGTCCTTATTCGGGTACTCCTGATCGTTGCCTTTTCAATCGGAATGGTCTACACCTATTTAGAAACGGATCTCTCCATTACACCCTATATGTTTGCCGCGCTTATTCTAATTGTGAGCGTAGAACTTACCTGGAGGCAACAAGCACAAGAAAGAAACTGGGCTAGCTTTCTTCAATCAGTTCGCTATGGAGATTTTAGCCGTGTTTACGAGAAGAAAACGCATTCCAAAGACCTTCAAAACGCCTACCAACTCATTACGGAGAGAATGGAAAGCCTTCACACAGATCGTGAAGCTGAATTTAGATTACTCCAGACGGTATTAAGACATGTCTCGGTTGCTGTAATATGCTATCGCGAAAACGGTGAGGTCGTTTTTACCAACAAGACTTTCAATACACTTCTTGAACTCGTTAGTCTAATACATATAGACCGTCTTGCCGAAGACTATCCCAACATTCATCAGGCAATGACGAACGATACTATCAGCAGTTCTGAGTGGATCGATCATAAAAATGGACAGAAGCTTTTACTCAAATCCGAAGCCTTCAAACTGAAGGGGAAAGCATATAAGCTTGTCTCTTTGACCGACATCCGGAGTTCTTTGGAAACTAAGGAGCTTGAGAGTTATCAAAAGCTCATGCGTGTGATGACCCATGAGATAATGAATTCGACCACTCCGATTCTCTCATTGATCAGGGTTGTGAACAAGAAGCTAATCAAAGAAGGTGAACTTGTTGCGCTTGCGCCTAAGGACCAGAAAAATATAGCTACCAGCCTTGAAGCTATCGAAGATCGAACCTCTGGCATGCTCAAATTTGTGGAGGCCTACAAGCAAATCAACAGACCCATTGAACCTCACCTGGAATTGATAGAAAGTAGAGTATTGATCGATTCCATTGCCCCGCTTATTGCCTCGACAGCTGCTATCGATATCACCACAAATGATCAATATAATGGGACTTTGGAGGTTGATCGTGCACTGATGGCTCAAGTGCTGATCAACTTGCTGAAAAACGCCATTGATGCAGTGGAAGGATTAGAAGCCCCGATGGTATCACTAAAAATTTATATAGAATCCGACCAAATTATGATTCAGGTGGAGGACAATGGTCCGGGCGTATCAGAGTCGGCCGTTTCAGAAATCTTTGTTCCATTCTATACCACCAAAAAAGAGGGCTCAGGTATTGGTCTAGCCCTCTCTCGCAAAATTGTAAAGGCGCATGGTGGAACATTGGAGTACACTAGAAATTCAGGCAAGACAAGTTTTGTTATTCAATTCCCTTTAGGATAAGCCTTCTTTAGGCTAGCCCTCCTTATTTACTTAGCAACTTGATCGCCTTGATAATGATCTCCGGGTCCTGATGAGGAATTCCGTGCCCACTGGATTCAGACACCCAATGCACGGCCTCGTCATTCAAATTCTTCAAGGATGACTGAACAACTTCCCATGCCTCAGAAAGGCAATCACCGTCATAATCTTCCGGCCAACTTTGCTGACCTCCAGAAATAATTATTAAGGAGTTTTTTAGTTTGATGTTTTCCATGTAGTCAAAACTTGTACCTGCACCCATATGCTCTCTGCGAACGGCCTCATTTTGCACGGCTCTCATGGCGGTAAGGCTGCTATCACGTGCCTCATTTTGATTCCTAGTCAGACAGGCCCTTAGAAGCTCCTCCCAAGCACTACTTGGAGTATCTATCATCACAAGGCCCTTAACCGATTCAGGATAAAAATCATTATAAATCGACTGATACATGCCGCCCATTGAATGGCCAACAAGAATTAATTCTTTATTAATATTCATACGTCTAATCAGGCCTCGAAGCTCCATTGAAATCATCATGCCGGTTCTGTCTCCCTTAGATGGATCACTAAGGCCCAGTCCCGGCCTGTCATAAGACAGCACTGAATACCCCTCCTCAATCAAGTCAGGTATCAGGGCTGACCATGCCTCGGAATGCGATCGCGCTCCTGCTTGTAATACCACCAAAGGCTTGTCATTGCTGACAAGATGGTAAATGACCCTTACTGATGATCCCCCACCTATCAGGACAGTAGTATCATTCTGACCCAATACTGTGGGACTCACAACGCAAGTCAGCAGAAGCAAGAATACGAACCTCATAAAGTGAGCAATTGTAATCTTAGTGCTTCTCCATCATTTCAGGCTTGATCTTCTTCTTGTCTAGGTGCTTCACTCCTTCTTTCATCCATAGTGGTGCCTCGGCATCTTTGAGGTAGTGATCAAAGTATTGCTTCATTCTGATTTGGAAGTCCTTCTGATTGGCTTCTTTGCCTAAGTGATGCGGCTCATCTGGATAGGACAATAAGATTACTTCTTTACCCAGTCTACGGGCAGTGGAGTAATACTCAAGACCTTGTAACCAGTCAACAGCTCCATCGGCAGTGCCATGCAAGATCATAAACGGGGTATTGATGTTTTGGGCATGATGGATGGGCGATTGACTGCGATAAAGCTCCATATCATCCCATGGGCTTACCGCCATTCTGCCTTGTGACCATTCTAAAATCGGTCCATTTAAGTTGCCTGAACGCTTATAAGCGACATTATACATACTGATGAGATTAGTCAGTGGAGCACCCGTCACCACACAGGCAAACATATTCGTTTGAGTTACGATAAACGAGGACTCATAACCACCCCAACTATGGCCTTGTAAACCGATTCGATCAGGATCGGCATAACCTAAATCTATTACTGCCTGTGCGGCACTCGTGACATCATCAAGTGCAGAGGTACCGGGTTTGCCTTCGGTATAGATGATATCTGGCATCAATACCAAATAACCATTGCTAGCATAAGTAGACATATGCGGTCTGTCATCATAAGTAGGCATAGAATATTGATGATGCCTTTGAGACATTTTCTCATAGAAGTAGATGACCATTGGGTACTTCTTCCCGGCTTCATAATCAGCAGGGAGTGCTAAAGTTGCTTGTAGTTTGTGGCCTCGCTTGTCTGTATAATCCACAAGGACTCTTCTGCCCCATTTGTACTCTGACTGTTGCGGATTAGCATTGGTTATCTGCTTTGGTCTTTTCATGGATAGGTCAGAAACCCAATAGTCAGGGAAGTCAACAAAGGTCTGCTCCGTATATATCACCCTATCCGCACTTTTAGCCTTATTTAGTCTACCGATCATCTTATCCTCAAAACGCAAGACCTTCGGCTTCTTGCCCACCTTTACTTCGTAGTAACCTGACTTCTTGGTTTTCTCACCATAAGCACTGAGCAACAGGTTTTCACTTACATCAAAGCGATCGGCTTCAGGATCTAACTGCACAAGTCTAAAACGTATCTCCTGTTCCTTACCGATTCCCTGTGTAAGGTTAATTACTTCATTAGAGTTAAGTGAAAAAGCATAGATATCATATTTGTGGTTTAGCATGACCCATTTACCATCGGAAGACCATCCGGCAATGCCATAGGTGGGCTTTTCAACTGGTCGATCGAATTCAAGGTTCTGAAAATTTAAGTCAGAACGCGTTGCAAGGTTGGTTGTGGTTTTCGTTTCAAAGTTGTAAAGCATTGTCGCTCCGTTTCGAGCATACAAAGCATAATCACCCTTTGGTGAAATGCCCATATTGTTATACACACGCTCCGCAATCAAAGACTGATCACCGGTCAAAGTATTTATTGCATACAAATCAGCATAGCCGGCCGGCATATTTCTCACAACACGATAAGCGGTATCGACCGAGGCAACGGCCCAATTAGTATGTTGATTTGTCCGTGCAAAAGACATGTCTTCAGTGCTGAGCTGAACTAATCGCTTATTGCTAAGATTCAGCGCAGCTGTATGAGTAGCTCTCTTATCACGGTTGGCTGTAATCATTTGTCGGGATTGAACGACTTCATCTTTCCAATGCCATACATCCACATTGGCTTTTAATAGGTCACTTTTCTTAACTTCTTTAGATTGAGCCTTTATACCTAAGAAGAGTTGGGTATTAGCTTCATTCCATCTAAGAGGACTGTACTCGCTGATTACATAGTTCTCTTTTTCAATAATGTATTCATTCTGACTTGCTGGACTCGTCATACCGCTGACCAATCCATCAGCCCAATAGACGGTATTGTCTCGTTCAACATTGCCATCTTTCTTATCACCGTATAAGGCGGAAATTTTATCTCCTGCCTTGTTCCATGTCATCTGAGCATAAGTACTAGCACTGGTATGCAAAGGCAATGACCTCAGGTCATTCAGGTCAATCAAATAGAGTCCGTTGCCACTGTCTTCGTCAGCATCGACTGTATAGGCCAAAAGACTGCCTGCTTTATTGAAGGCATAATTAGATACATTACCAATATTAATGTTC
>Ga0207422_1002486_pt1 | contig 23982 bp, 17 predicted proteins | sample MarCyaLeptolynsp_FD_187757 | JGI IMG/M metagenome (GOLD analysis project Ga0207422, IMG submission 187757) | Marine cyanobacterial communities from Panama - species 1 Leptolyngbya sp. (SPAdes) | ecosystem: Environmental > Aquatic > Marine > Unclassified | place: Panama: Panama City | collected... | reverse complement strand
TCTTCGGCACCACGAACGATCGTCGGGTGAAACCCTATCGTGCCAAAGTCGACCAGATCAACGCGCTGGAAGCGGAATTCGCAGCGCTCAGCGACGATGAGCTGCGGGCCAAGACACAGGCCTTCAAGGAGCAGGTGGAAGGCGGGGCATCGCTGGACAGCATCCTGGCGCCGGCCTTTGCCACCGTGCGCGAAGCGGCCAAACGCACCCTGGGACAGCGCCATTACGATGTCCAGCTGATCGGCGGCGTGGTGCTTCACGAGGGCCGCATATCGGAAATGAAGACCGGTGAGGGCAAGACTCTTGTCGCGACGCTTCCGGTTTATCTGAATGCTCTGGCCGGCCGGGGCGTGCACGTTGTGACCGTCAACGACTATCTCGCCAGCCGCGATGCGGAATGGATGAGCGCAATCTACGAATTTCTCGGCCTGTCGGTCGGCGTCATCGTACACGGCCTCGACGATGCCGAACGGGCGAAAGCCTATGCCGCGGACATTACCTACGGCACCAACAACGAATTCGGTTTCGATTATCTTCGCGACAATATGAAGTACGAACTGGATTCGATGGTCCAGCGCGGACACTTCTTCGCCATCGTCGACGAGGTCGATTCGATCCTGGTCGACGAAGCCCGGACGCCGCTGATCATTTCCGGACCCGTCGAGGACCGCACCGACTTCTACCGCGCCGTGGACGGCTACATTCCCGCCCTCACGGAGGAAGATTACGAAATCGATGAAAAGCAGCGCTCCGCCAACTTCACCGAGGCCGGCAACGAAAAGCTGGAAAAGATCCTCGCGGCCGACGGTCTGCTGAAATCCGAATCCCTCTACGACGTGGAAAATGTCACCGTCGTTCACCACCTGAACCAGGCGATCAGGGCCCACAAACTGTTCCAGCGCGACAAGGATTATATCGTCAAGGACGATGAAGTCGTCATCATCGACGAATTTACTGGGCGCATGATGCCCGGACGGCGCTTTTCCGAGGGTCTGCACCAGGCGCTTGAGGCCAAGGAGGGCGTCACGGTCCAGCCGGAGAACCAGACCCTGGCCTCCGTCACCTTCCAGAACTATTTCCGCATGTACGACAAGCTTGCCGGCATGACCGGTACGGCGATGACCGAAGCCGATGAATTCATGGACATCTACAAGCTGGATGTCATGGAGATTCCGACCAACGTGCCGGTCACGCGCATCGACGACGACGATGAAGTCTATCGCACGGTGGAGGAAAAGTTCCACGCCATTACCAACGTCATCAAGGATTGCAAGAGCCGCGGGCAGCCGGTTCTCGTCGGAACGACATCCATCGAGAAGTCGGAATTTCTCGCCGACATGCTGAAGAAGGAGGGCTTTCGTCAGCGCGACTTCTCCGCGCTCTACGATGGCGATTCCGGCAAGAAGCAGGACATGGTGTTTCAGGTCCTCAATGCCCGCTATCACGAACAGGAAGCCCATATCATCGCCCAGGCCGGCGTTCCCGGCGCCATCACCATCGCCACCAACATGGCCGGCCGCGGAACCGACATTCAGCTCGGCGGCAACGCCGATATGCGCATTCGCCAGGAACTGGACGATATGCCGGAAGGACCGGAGCGGACCGAAAAGGAACGCAAGATCCAGGAGGATATCGACGTTCTGAAGAAACGGGCGCTGGATGCCGGCGGTCTCTATGTCATCGCCACGGAGCGCCACGAAAGCCGCCGCATCGACAATCAGCTGCGCGGCCGTTCGGGACGCCAGGGCGACCCGGGCCACTCCACATTCTTCCTGTCGCTTCAGGACGATCTCATGCGGATCTTCGGATCCGACAAGATGGACGGCATGCTGAAAAAGCTTGGCCTTGAAGAGGGCGAAGCCATCGTTCATCCGTGGATCAACACCGCGCTTGAGCGCGCACAGAAGAAAGTCGAGGCCAGAAACTTCGACATTCGGAAAAACCTCCTGAAGTTCGATGACGTGATGAACGACCAGCGCAAGGTCATTTTCGAACAACGCATCGAATTGATGGACGGTAACGCCGTCGCCGAGGCCGTGATCGATATGCGTCACGATGTGATCGACACGCTCGTCTCGCAATACATTCCCGAAAAAGCCTATCCGGAACAGTGGGATACCGAGACCTTGAAGGAAAAGGTCGAGGAAACCCTGAATCTCGACCTTCCGATTCCCGACTGGGCCCAGGAAGAAGGTATTGCCGATGAAGAAGTGCGCGAGCGCCTGAAAAAGGCCGCCGACCGCGCCGCCGCCCAGAAAGTCGGTAAATACGGGCCGGAAATCATGCGCCAGGTCGAAAAGACGATCCTGCTGCAGACCCTCGATCATCTCTGGCGTGAACATCTGCAGGCGCTGGACAATCTGCGCTCGGTCATCGGGTTCCGGGGCTACGCGCAGCGCGATCCGCTGCAGGAATACAAGACCGAATCGTTTTCCCTGTTCGAAGCCATGCTGACCCACCTGCGCGAAGCGGTAACCGCACAGATGATGCGGGTGGAACTCATGGATTCGGCGCCGCCCGAATTGCCGGACGATCCGGATTTTTCCGGCTACAGCGCCGAGCACATGGATCCCGACCAGGCCGACGGTATGGATTTTGGCGACAACGAATATGGCCACGAAGGCGGAGCCATGATCGCGGAACCGCCGACCAAACAGTCGCCGACGCGCAACAAGCCGCAAAATGTGGCCCTCGATCCCAACGACCCTTCGACCTGGGGAAAGGTTCAGCGCAACGCCCCGTGTCCGTGCGGCTCGGGCAAGAAATACAAACATTGCCACGGCGCGCTCTGACGCCGGACCCGGGTTTGCGATACTCCCGAACGGGTCCGGTCACCGCGTCCGCTACGCCGGGCGAATCCGCTCGAAGATCGTGTCACCGAGACAGGAGGCGGGCATGACCGGCACAGTCGGCCACGATCTCGCGCGGGCAGACCATGGGGAGTGTTGAATATGCGAGCGAGCACCGTCGCCCCGTTTGATCTCGTCGTGTTCGGCGGCACCGGAGATCTGGCCTATCGCAAACTCTATCCCGGACTTTTTCACCGGCATCGTGACGGGCAGGTCCCGCAATCGTCCCGCATCATAGCCGTTTCGCGGCGCCGGCTGGATCGGAACGCCTTCCGGCAATCCGTAGCCGACGCATTGGAAACCTATGTCGGCGATTGCCGCCGCGACGACGAAACCACACACGGATTTCTCGACACGTTTCATTTCATCCGCGCCGACGCGTCCGCACAGGACGGATGGGAGGATCTGGCAGCGATTCTGGCAGCGGACCCGAACCCGGTCACGGCCTTTTACCTCGCGGTCTCCCCCGACCTGTTCGGCCCGATCTGCAGCCGGCTCGGCGCGAACGGTCTCGCCGGCGTCGACACCCGGGTGGTGATCGAGAAACCGATCGGCAGCGATGGCGAAAGCGCAAGGAACATAAACGAATCGATCGGATCGGTCTTTTCCGAAGACCAGATCTTTCGCATCGACCACTATCTGGGCAAGGAGACGGTTCAGAACCTGATGGCGCTGCGGTTTGCCAATGCGCTGTTCGAGCCCTTGTGGAATTCCGCCCATATCGACCATGTCCAGATCACCGTTGCGGAATCGATCGGGGTCGGCACCCGCGGCGGCTATTACGATCGCGCCGGCGCACTCCGGGACATGGTGCAGAACCACATTCTGCAACTGCTCTGTCTGGTTGCGATGGAGCCCCCGGCATCATTCGACGCCAATGCGGTTCGCGATGAGAAGCTGAAGATATTGCGCGCCCTGAAACCGATAAACGACGCCAATGCGGCGTCAGCCACAATTCGCGGACAATACAGGGCCGGAGCGTCGCCCGACGGCGCGGTTCCCGGCTACGTCGACGAGATCGCGCTTGCCGACAGCACCACGGAAACCTTCGTCTCGCTGAAGGTCGATATTGCGACCTGGCGCTGGGCCGGCGTTCCGTTTTATCTGCGCACCGGCAAACGGCTGGCCCAGCGGGTCTCTGAAATCGTGGTGCACTTCAAGCCGATCCCGCACTCCATCTTCGGCCCCTCTGCCGGCGCCATTCACGCCAACACGCTGATCATCCGGCTGCAACCCGATGAAGGAGTCGAACTGTCGATCATGATCAAGGATCCCGGTCCCGGCGGCATGCGCCTGCGCGCCGTGCCGCTCGACATGGCGTTTCGCGACGCATTCGACGGCCATAATGCCGATGCCTACGAACGCCTGCTAATGGACATGATCCGGGGCGACGCCACCCTATTCATGCGCCGCGACGAAGTGGCCGCCGCCTGGGAATGGATCGATCCCATCCTGGATGCCTGGAAACGGACGCCGGATCTGGTTCATGCCTATACCGCTGGCACCTGGGGTCCGACCGCATCGATTGCTCTTATTGAGCGGGACGGGCGGACATGGCACGAGGATCCGCTGTGAGCGTCGCCTGGCAGATATTTCCCGACCGCGGGCAATTGGCGGAAAGCCTCGCGGATAATGTGGTCGAACGTCTGGAAGCCGGAATCCGGCGACGGGGCGTTGCCAATCTGGCCGTGTCCGGCGGCACAACGCCGCGCCTGTTTTTCGAAACCCTGTCCCTGCGCCGGCTCGCCTGGGACCGGGTTCGCATCACGCTGGTCGATGAACGCTGGGTCCCGGAAAGCGATCCGCGCTCCAATGCCCGAAACGTCAAGACACTTCTTGTCAAAAATCGGGCGGCCGCTGCCGTATTCCGGACATTGTATTCCGGTTCAAAAACACCGGAAGACGGGCTGGTAAAAACGGTGCAGGTTTGTGGCGACATTGCGAAAACTCTTGACGTGGCCGTTGTCGGGATGGGACTTGACGGCCATACCGCCTCCCTCTTCCCACGCGGCGACACGCTTGGCGCAGCCATGGATCCAGAAACCGACGCCCTGTTTCTTCCCATGCGCGCGCCGCATCTGGATGAATCAAGAATGACCATGACAGTCCCGGTTCTCATCAATGCGGCTGCGCTTTTCCTGCACATCGAAGGCTCCGAAAAACGCGCCGTGCTGGAAACGGCCTTGCAGGATGGACCCGTCGAAGACATGCCGATCCGGGCTCTGATCCGCGACGTTGAAAAGACCGTGCCCGTCTATTGGGCTCCGTGAGAAACAATATGGAAATGAAACAAAACAAAATCCAAGCGATCCTGTCGCGCGCGCCCGTCGTCCCGGTCCTGGTCGTGGACGACGCAAGCCGCGCCGTCGACATGGCCACGGCCCTGGTGGCGGGCGGCCTGCCGGCGATTGAAATCACCTTGCGGACGCCGGCAGCGCTTGCCGCCATCGAAGCTGTCGCGAGCCGCGTTGCGGGCGCCATTCCCGGTGTCGGGACGGTTCTTTCGGCCAAAGATCTTGAAGCCGCATCCCATGCCGGCGCACAGTTCGCCGTCTCGCCGGGCGCGACAGCGGACCTGCTTGCCGCAGCTTCGATGTCCGATCTGGCACTGCTGCCGGGAGCGGCCACTGCCTCCGAAGCCATGGCCCTGTTTGAAGCCGGTTACGGATTTCAGAAATTTTTCCCCGCTGAAGCGGCCGGTGGGGCGCCGTTTCTGAAATCGCTTGCCTCGCCGCTTCCCGGCATCCGCTTCTGCCCGACCGGCGGCATCACGGAAACCAACGCGCCGGATTATCTCAAGCTCGACAATGTTGTGTGCGTCGGCGGATCCTGGGTTGTTCCCGGCGAGTTGATCGCCCAGGCAGACTGGGCCGGAATCGAATCACTGGCGAGGCGCGCTTCCACTTTGACGCAAGACCGTCCATAAGGCTGCGATGAACGACGTAGACACCCAGTTCGAGCGCCTGACCGCCCACAAATCCGCGATCGGATCAGTTTCGATTCGCGACCATTTCACGGGCGACGACATGCGTTTCGAACGGTTCTCGCTGCAGCTCGGCACACTCCTGTTCGATTTCTCCAAGAACCGGATCGATGACAGGACCCTCGACCTGCTTGTCGAACTCGCCACGGCCGCCGGGGTGGAGCGGCGGCGCGACGACATGTTCGCCGGCAAGCCGATCAACGAGACCGAGAACCGCGCCGTCCTGCATGTCGCGCTGCGCGGGGAGAAATCGCAGGAATTCTCCGCGGACGGCCAGGACGTCGTAACCGGCATCCATCACGAACTTGAGCGGATGCGCAATTTCTCGGACGGCATTCGCTCCGGTCACCTTCGTGGCTTCACCGGTCGCAATTTCACCGACGTGGTCAATATCGGTGTCGGCGGATCCGATCTCGGTCCGGCAGTCGCGACCGCCGCGCTGCGCCCCTTCCATGACGGTCCGCGGACCCATTTCGTCTCCAACATGGACGGGTCCGATGTTGCCGATACGCTGCTCGACCTGGATCCGGAAACGACATTGTTCCTGGCGGCGTCAAAAAGCTTTACCACCGACGAAACCATGACCAATGCCGAAACGGCAAAGGCATGGCTGGTCGCCGCCCTTGGCAAGGATGCCGTACCATCGCATTTTGTCGCCCTGTCGACCAACCTGGCCGCGGTCGAGGAATTCGGAATTCGCCCGGATTATACGTTCGGCTTCTGGGACTGGGTCGGAGGCCGCTATTCCCTCTGGTCGGCCATCGGACTGCCGATCTGCCTGGCTGTCGGGTTCCGGAATTTCACCGATTTCCTTGCCGGCGGGCGGCACGTCGATCACCATTTCACAAACACGCCGCTCAGGCAGAATATTCCTGTCGTCATGGCCCTGTTGGGCATCTGGTACCGCAATATCTGGAACTTTCCGACCCACGCGGTCATTCCCTACGATCAGAGGCTCGCCCGACTTCCGGCCTATCTCCAGCAACTGGACATGGAAAGCAACGGCAAACGGGTGACATTGTCGGGACATCCGGTCAATCGCAAATCCGGTCCGATCGTCTGGGGCGAGGCCGGGACCAATGGCCAGCACGCTTTTTTTCAGCTCATTCACCAGGGAACCGACATCATACCGGTCGATTTCCTGATTGCCGCGCAAAGTCATGAAGATGACAGCCTGCACCACGCCAAACTCGTCGCAAACTGTTTTGCCCAGTCCGAGGCGCTGATGCTCGGAAAGGACGAAGAGGAGGTCAGGCGGGAATTGCGAGCAAGCGACCTGCCCGGCCCTCGAATCGAAGACCTGCTGCCGCACAAGATCATGCCCGGCGACCGCCCGAGCAACACGTTTCTGTACGACAGACTCGACCCGCGAACCCTTGGCATGCTGATTGCGCTCTACGAACACAAGGTTTTTGTCCAGGGAACCATCTGGGGCGTGAATTCCTTTGACCAGTGGGGCGTTGAGTTCGGCAAGAAACTGGCCAACGAATTGCTGCCGATGATCGAACAGAGAATAGCTCCCTCAGGCAGGGATACATCGACGCTCGGGCTGATTCGCACTTTTTTGAACAAGAGTCGGTAGTCAAATCACGGCATTGCCGCTGTTCAACGCTTCAGAACTATGATCTACAATTGCCCGTACGGGAACCGCGCATGCGCCATATTGCGGATGCGTTGCTTCATCTTTGTGATTCGATCCCGGTGAGCGACTATTGTTTGATCGGATCGGGACAGATTGCCGGGCGGTGGAATTGAGGACAAACCTCTGATGTTTGAACGGATCAAAAAATTTATCGAAGACCTTGTTGAAGCCGACGAACGGCGACAAACCAAGGGATTTGCCGCAGACGACCACCGTCTGGCGGCCGCGGCTCTCATGGTGCACGTCATATCCGTCGACGGCTCGATCGACGAGAGCGAAAAGGTCAAGATGCGTTCGGTGCTGCAACGCCATTTCGAACTCAACGGAGAACAGACCGACGCCCTGCTGCAGGAGGCCCGCAAGCGGGATCTGGAGGCGGTGGACCTTTATGGCTTCACCTCGGTCCTGAAGCGCAAGCTGGATGAAGAAGGACGTATGCGCATCGTCGAGATGATGTGGGAAATGGTCTATGCCGACGGCATCGTGCATGAATTCGAAGACAACACAGTCTGGCGCACGGCGGAATTGCTGGGCGTTTCGACCCGCGATCGCATAAAACTCAAGCAGAAGGTCGAACAGTCGGCCGGATGAGTCCGCCCTGACGCAGGGTGCGGTCGATCTGCCTCCGAGTGAACGATAACAGCTTGCATCCGCAAGGAATGAAGGCGTGCTCGGTGTATCAGATTAAACGCAAACCGCTTTAACCCCGCGCGCCAAAAATTGCCGAGCCGACACGCACATGTGTGGCGCCGAGCATGATCGCATCCTCATAATCGGCCGACATGCCCATGGACAATCCGGACAATTGATTGCGTTCCGCGATTTTTGCCAGGAGGGCGAAATGCGGACCGGGATGATCGTCCGCCGGCGGAATGCACATCAGTCCCTCAATTTCGAGGCCCAGATCCTTTCGGCAATAATCGATGAATCCGTCGGCGTCGGCCGGTGCGACTCCGGCCTTTTGCGGCTCTTCGCCGGTATTGATCTGGATGAACAGGCGCAATGTCCTGCCCTGACGCGCCATCTCCGCGGCGATGCTGTCGGCGATCTTCTTGCGGTCGATCGTATGGATGACATCGAAAAGCGCCACCGCATCCTTGGTCTTGTTCGATTGCAACGGACCGATAAGGTGCAGTTCGACGTCCGGATGATCCCGCTTCAGATCCGGCCATTTACCCTGCGATTCCTGGACCCTGTTTTCGCCGAAGATCCGCTGTCCGGCGGCGATTACCGGCCGGATCGCCTCCGGCCCGAAGGTTTTCGACACGGCGATCAGCGTAATGTCGGCTCCATTGCGTTTCGCGGTTTCCGCCGCACGCGTCAGAGAGTGTCTTACCTCAAGCAATCGTTGTTGCGTATCCGTCATCCGGCTTGTCCCTGCCTATCGACTTTTTGCTGTCTGTTCATGAAACGGTATCGGATTCGATGCAAGATCGATTTGCGCGGACCAGATCCGTGGCGTGTTCACAGCCCGCCTGCCGGCGCGCCAACCTGACCCTCGACGCACTGTGGTGGTTGACCAAAGTGCGGATTTCTGGTGATGGTCCGTCAAGACATTCACAAGAGATCCCCGGGACACCGACGATATGGCCTCCGAACGCTACAATCCGCAAGAAGCAGAGCCGAAATGGCAGCGCATCTGGGATGACGCACGTGTTTATGAAACCGCGAACGACGATCCGCGCACGCCCTATTATGTCCTGGAAATGTTTCCGTACCCGTCCGGGCGCATCCATATAGGCCACGTTCGCAATTATACGATGGGCGACGTCGTTGCCCGTTACAAGCGCGCCAAGGGCTTCAACGTTCTGCACCCCATGGGCTGGGACGCCTTTGGCATGCCGGCGGAAAACGCGGCCATGAAAAACAAGGTGCATCCGAAAGCCTGGACCTACGACAATATCGCGTCGATGCGCGGGCAATTGAAAATGATGGGCCTGTCGCTTGACTGGTCGCGCGAATTCGCCACTTGCGACGTGGACTATTACGCCCAGCAGCAACATCTGTTCCTGGACTTTCTCGAGCGCGGCCTGGCCTATCGCAAGACCTCGAAAGTGAACTGGGATCCGGAAGACCAGACGGTGCTGGCCAACGAACAGGTGATCGAAGGCCGCGGCTGGCGTTCGGGCGCCTTGGTCGAGCAGCGCGAACTGACCCAGTGGTTTTTCAAGATCACCGAATACAATCAGGATCTGCTGGATTCGCTCGACCGGCTCGACAAGTGGCCGGAAAAGGTGCGCCTGATGCAGCGCAACTGGATCGGCCGCTCGGAAGGGCTGCGGGTTCATTTCGAATATGACACGGATCATCCGGCCGGCGAGCATACGCTGGAGATCTTTACAACCCGTCCCGATACCCTGTTCGGCGCCAGCTTCATGGCCCTGTCTCCGGATCACCCGACCGCGCAGGCCTGCGCCGCCGGCAATCCGGACCTGGCCGCCTTCATTGAAGAATGCCGCCGGATCGGCACAAGCGTCACTGCGATCGAGACCGCGGAGAAGAAGGGCTTCGATACCGGCTTGCGGGTGCGCCATCCCGTTGAGGACGGCAAGACGCTGCCGGTCTATGTCGCCAACTTCATTTTGATGGACTACGGCACCGGTGCGATCTTCGGCTGTCCCGCCCACGATCAGCGCGACCTGGATTTTGCCAACAAATACGGCCTGGCCGTCCCCCCCGTCGTGCTGCCGGGCGGCGAGGACGCGGCATCATTTCGGATTTTTGAAGAAGCCTATACGGGCGACGGCACGATCATCAATTCCGGATTCCTCAATGGCATGTCGATTCCCGATGCCAAGGAAGCGATTGCCGTACGTCTGGAAGGCGTCGAGATCAACGGAGCCCCGCAAGCTGAAAGGCAGGTCAATTTCCGGCTCCGGGACTGGGGCATTTCCCGCCAGCGCTATTGGGGCTGCCCAATTCCCGTCATCCATTGCGACAGCTGTGGGACCGTTCCGGTACCGAAGGCGGACCTGCCGGTCCAATTGCCCGAGGACATTGAATTCGACCGCCCAGGCAACCCGCTGGATCGCCATCCGACCTGGCGCGATGTGGCGTGCCCGCAATGCGGTGCGGCGGCGCGGCGCGAAACCGACACGATGGACACATTCGTCGATTCGTCCTGGTATTTTGCCCGCTTCACGGCGCCGGGCGCCAAGACGCCGACGGACCGTGCTGTTGTCGACAGGTGGCTGCCCGTGGATCAGTACATTGGCGGTGTCGAACACGCGATCCTGCACCTGCTCTATTCCCGCTTCTTTGCCCGCGCCATGCGCGACACCGGGCATATGTCGCTGGACGAACCGTTTGCCGCCCTGTTCACGCAGGGAATGGTTACCCACGAAACCTACCAGGACAAGGACGGCAATTGGGTCAGCCCGGCCGACATCGTCATTGCGGACGAAGACGGCACCCGCGTTGCCAGAATGGCCGATAGCGGCGAGGCGGTGAAAATCGGCAAGATTGAAAAGATGTCGAAGTCAAAGCTCAACACGATTGATCCGGCCGATATCATGATGACCTACGGCGCCGACACGGCGCGCTGGTTTGTCATTTCCGACACGCCACCGGACCGGGACATTCAATGGACGGATGCCGGTGTGGAAGGCTCGCAGCGCTTTTTGCAAAGGGTTTGGCGGTTTGTTGCGGAAGCGAATCGGATCCGCGTGGCGATCGGCAGCGAAAAGCCGGACACTTTTATCGACAACGCGCTGGAGATCCGCAAAGCCGTGCACAGGGCGCTGCTGGCCGTGGAATCCGATATCGAGGCTCTGGCGTTCAACCGCTCCGTGGCCCGGGTTTACGAACTGATCAACACCCTCACGCGCATTCTCGGCACGCTGCCGGAGGATCCCCATCCGTCCATTCGCTGGGCGCTGATGGAGGCCGTGGATTACCTGATCCACATGATGGCGCCGATGACGCCGCATTTTGCGGAGGAATGCTGGAACCTTGCCGGCCAGAGCGACCTGGTTGCGGAGCGACCCTGGCCCGACGTCGACAAGGCGCTTCTGGTTGAAGCCATGATTACGCTTCCCGTTCAGGTGAACGGAAAACGGCGCGGTGAAATTCTTATTGAAGCCGACGCGAATCCGGGCGACGTTGAAGATGCGGTTCTGGCCCTTGAAAGCGTGCAAAAATTTCTTGATGGTAAGCCGCCGAAAAAGGTTATCGTCGTGCCCAAGAGGATCGTCAATGTCGTCGCATAAGCGTACCGGGACCCAAATCAGTCGACGGCAAATGCTCAACGCCTTCGGCCGTGCGTTGGCATTGCCGGCGCTTCTGCCGCTGGCCGGCTGTTTCCAGCCCCTGTACGGCCAGCGGACGCTGGCAAGCGGAGAGGATTTGCTTGACGTCTTGCGGACCATCGAGGTCGAAAATGCCGGCGCGGTGACCGGCCGGTTCTATCGTAACGAACTGCTGTTCCTGCTGCGTGGCGGCAAGACGGAGCTGCCGCCGGTTTACAGACTCGAACAACAATTGGGCGAACGGGTGTCGGCCATTTCCGTTCAGGTACTTTCCGACGTGCCGCAATCCCTGATCCTGAACCTCAGCGTGACTTACGCCCTGTGGCACATCGCCGACAACAAGGTGGTCCTGAAAGGTTCGACCTTTGCAGAATCGTCTTTTACCTTTTCCAACCAGAGGTTCACCAACTCAAGGGCCTATCTCGACGCCCGGGAACGGGCAGCCAAGGCGGCCGCGGATGATGTCCGCACACGCCTTGTCGCCTTTCTGTCCAAGCACCACGTTTAGCGCTCTTCCTGTTCGGGCGGAATCTTCCGAACAGACAAGAATACCAGGAAATGGGGACCGCAAGCTTATTACCTGTTTTCATGAGACTGCAAAAAGCGCTGAAGCCTGACCTTCATCCTCGGATCGAGCCGAGCGGAACCAGCCCATGGCCATTCTGAAAGAACCGGACTACAGACGCCTTCTTTCCGATCCCGACGATCGAATTCCGGTCATTCTGGTCTACGGGCCCGACAACGGCCTTGTGAGCGAACGGTTTGGCGAACTGATGTCCGCTTACGGCCGCAATACCGGCGACGACCCTTTTGCAAAAATGGTGCTCGATGCCGCGGAAATTGACCGTGAACCGGATCGAATTGTTAACGAAGCGTTAACTGTTTCCATGTTCGGAGGCAAACGCCTGATCGGTTTGAAAGCTGCCGGAAGCAAAACAATAGATAAACAAATTCAGGCACTTATGGACATCGACGATATACAGTCGACAATTGTCATTGCTGCCGGCGACCTTAAGAAATCACAGTCGTTGCGCAAACGAATCGAAGCGGACAAACGTACGGCAAGTGTACCGTGCTACGTCGACGCCGCCCGTGACATCGACCGGATAATCGACGAGGAAACCGATCGATCGAGCCTTTCCATATCGCGCGAAGCCCGCGAACTCCTGCACACAATTCTCGGAGCCGACCGGCTTGGCACGCGACAGGAACTGCAAAAACTCTGCCTGTATTGCGCCGGAATGGAGACGATCGGCGCCGATGATGTCGCCGTTGCCGTCGCCGATGCGGCTGCACTGGCGCAAGATGTGCTTATCGACGCGGTCGCAGACGGCCGTCCCGGCCGTGCCGAACGGGAATTCGATCGATTGACCGCGTCCGGGCAGAATCCGTCCATCATCGCCTCGCAAATGCTCCGCCATGTGCAGGCGCTCGATCTCGCAATCGCCGCCCGGGAAGCAGGGGCGAGCGTCGATGCGGCTATGGGCATGATCCGGCCGCCGATCTTTTTCAAACGCCGCGACGGCGTCAAGCGCCAGCTCTTGCTCTGGGACAGCGTAAGGATTGGTCGGGCCGCGAACGTTCTGTATGACGCAATTGAACAAGGTCGCAAAAACGCGCGGTTGGAACACGCAATCGTCTCCAACGCGCTTCTGTCTGTCGCACGCGTTGCCAGCGCTCTGGCGCGGCGGCGCTGATAATGGCCTTTCCGAGAGTCCCGATTCCGAGTGTCGGAAAATATCCGCAAAATCAAGAGATTACAGCAAAGCGGATATCTTGCTGCCTACGATGCGATTGCATCTGAATTTGTATTATTTCTGCAGGCATCCCGGACTTTGACACCGGCCGGCTTCCTCCTGAAGCGCCGGCTTTGTCGGGCCACTAAAACGCGTCGCGTTGATTCTGATTCACCGAACGCGCTTTCCTTATTTGGTAACGCAAGTCGTTATCGGTCGATCTGAGGCAGATTGAACGCAACATGCGTTAAGGGCGATCCAGCGCACGCCATCCGTTCTTTAAACCTTGAAAACCGCAAACCTGTTCACAAGGGCGAATTACTCGACACCCAGCGTCTTGCAAAACGCTTCGAGCTGATCGAGGTCCTTGTATTTCACCTTGATTTCGCCGGCGCCGTTCGGTTTGTGATTGATGGTAATTATCAGACCAAGGGCATCCGAAAGCCGCTTTTCCAGGGCTCTGGTGTCAGCGTCTTTTTCAGGTTTTTTCGCAACCGGCGCGGATTTCGTCTCCCGCTCCTGCTGCGCCATCGCCTCGGCATCGCGAACGGAAAGGCCTTCGTCGATAATCTGCTGCGCCAGACCTTCCGGATCCTCGGCATTGATCAGCGCACGAGCGTGGCCGGCGCTGAGCGCGCCATCGGCCAATTGCTCCTGAATCGCTTGCGGCAGTTTCAGGAGCCGCATCGTATTGGCCACGTGGCTTCGGCTCTTTCCGATCACTCCCGCCAGATCGGCCTGAATATAGGAGAACTCGTCCATAAGCCGCGCATAACCGCGGGCCTCTTCGACCGGGTTGAGGTCAGAGCGCTGAACATTTTCGATGATCGCCAGTTCCAGCGCTTCGCGATCGGACACTTCCTGTATGAAGACCGGGACTTCGTGCAGCCCGGCTCGTTGCGCCGCGCGCCAGCGCCGTTCGCCGGCAATGATCTCGAACGCATCGCTGCGCCCTTCTTTCGGCCGGACCAGGATCGGCTGTACGATGCCCTTTTCCTTCACCGACGCTGTCAGTTCCGCTAGATCCTCGTCGCCAAACGTCGTCCGGGGGTTTCTCGGGTTCCGTTCAAGGAACTCCACCGGCACGCGTCTTTGCGACCGTGCCCGCGTAACCACCGCCGCATCGGTCTCGACTTCGCCGATCAGGGCCGCCAGACCTTTACCGAGGCGGTTCTTTGCGCTTTCTGCAGCTTGGGCCATTTCATTCTCCCAAAGTTCGTTCCGCATGTGAATCGGTTGCGGATCCTGTCATTCTCAAAACGGGGGCGACGCCCTAACCAGTTGTTTCGATGCCGAATCTCGGCACGCACTCCCTGAATCCTAGGCAGCGACGCCGCGAAAGGTCTTTTCCCGCTGGATGATCTCCGATGCCAGTCGCAAATAGGCTTGGCTTCCCGTACATTTCAGATCGTACAACAGCGCAGGCTTGCCATAGGACGGGGCTTCCGAGACCCGCACATTACGGGGGATGATGGTTTCGTAGACCTTGGTGCCCATGATTTCGCGCACATCCGACACAACCTGCGACGCCAGATTGTTCCGTTTGTCAAACATGGTCAGGACGATGCCGTGAATGCTGAGCTCGGGATTGAGCCCTGCCTTGACCTGTTCCACCGTTTCCAGCAACTGGCTGAGGCCTTCCAGTGCAAAAAATTCACATTGCAGCGGCACCAGGATCGAGTGGGCCGACGCGAGAGCATTGATTGTCAAAAGGTTCAGAGAGGGCGGGCAATCGACCAGAACGTATGTGAATCGCCGCTCCTCCGGGCTTTCGGCCGAATGGGCGGCAACAGCCTTGCGAAGCCGGTATGCCCGATCTTTGTGCGGTGCGATTTCAAGCTCCAGACCAAGCAGATCCAGTGTCGACGGCGCCACACACAGGCGGGGCACGGCGGTGTCGATGACCGAATCCGCCAGGGGATTGTCCCCGATCAACACGTCATAGGTGGAGATTTTCCGGTCCTTGCGATCGATTCCCAGGCCGGTGGACGCGTTGCCCTGGGGATCGAGGTCGACCACGAGAACCCGCTCGCCGATCGCGGCAAGCGCCGTGCCCAGGTTGATTGCCGTCGTCGTTTTTCCGACGCCGCCCTTCTGATTGGCCAGGGCCAGGACGCGTGGTGATTCCGGTAGCTGTTCCATCGGGAGCCTCAAGCTTTTTTGAGCGCGGTCATGGCGCGGATTTCGATCAGCCTGCCGTCGGCATCGACCACGCTGTCCCTTACTAACAGATCGAGATTCCACTCGTGAAGGGCTGATTTGATTTCCGCTTCGTATTCCCTGCCTTTGGGAAAGATAGCCACAGTTTTCTCCCCCATGAATGGCGCGGAATAACCGCACAAATCCGTCAGGGAGGCCAGAGCCCGGGCCGAAATCACGTCGGGAGGTGTGGGTTCGGGCCAGGAAAAGGCTTCGATCCGGGAATCGTGGACGGTCGCGGAAATCCCGGTTTCCCGGACGACCGTGCGCAAAAACGCCACCTTTCGACTGTTTGATTCGACCAGATGCAGGTTCAGACTTGCGGTTTCCGCCAGGCAGATACCGACGACGAGACCGGGAAATCCGGCACCGCTGCCCAGGTCCAGCCAGGTTTGAGCGTGGCCATAAAGGGGGACGAGCTGAGTGCTGTCCGCGACGTGGCGTGCCCAGATGTCGTCGAGCGTCGACCGGGCGACAAGGTTCTGCACCGGTTGCCATTTTCGCACGAGGTCGACATAGAGACGCAGCCGTTCGCGTGTTTCACGTGAAACATCGAGAATGCCCGCAAGCGCTTCAGGCCCGCTTGCCATGCTCGCCCTGCTCCGCGTTTGCAGTCCCCGTGTTCTCTGTCCGGGCCCTGAGCCGCGCTTGTTCGGCGCGTTTCATGTGGGCCAGGATAAGTGTAAGCCCAGCCGGTGTAACCCCGTCGATTCTTGCCGCAGCGGACAGGGTTCCCGGCCGCGCCGCTTCCAGTTTCTGTTGCATTTCGTTCGACAGGCCGGGCAGACCAATAAAGGCAAAATCTTCCGGAATCGTCTTGTTTTCGTCCTTCTTGAACGCCGCAATATCCGCCGCCTGCCGTGCGACATACACCGCATAACCCGCATCGATTTCCACCTGCTCCCCGATCAGCGGTTCAATTTCAGACAGATCCGGCCAAATCGCCGCTAGGTCCGATAGCCCAATTTCCGGGCGTGCCAGAAGGTCGAAACCCGTGCGCCGTATCCCGTCCTTGTTGAGGCTCAGGCCGACTTTTTCCGCTTCGTTCGGTGTGAGGTAGCGAGTCTGCAGCAGGTCCATCGCCCGATCGAGTTTCCGCTTTTTGTTGCGGAACCGATTCAATCGGTCTGACGATACGATTCCAAGAGACGCGCCGATCTCAGTCATCCGCTGGTCGGCATTGTCGGCGCGCAGGGACAATCTATATTCCGCACGTGAGGTGAACATCCGATAGGGTTCGCTAACGCCCCGCGTGACCAGATCGTCGATCATGACGCCGATATAGGCTTCGGTACGGCTGATCGTCCAGGGCCCGGACCCTGAAGCGGCACGAGCTGCATTGACGCCGGCGACCAATCCCTGGGCCGCCGCCTCTTCATAGCCCGTGGTTCCGTTGATCTGGCCAGCCAGAAACAGGCGCCCGATTCTGCGGGTTTCCAGGGTCGGGCGCAATTCCCGCGGATCGACATGGTCATACTCGATCGCATAGCCGAACTGCAGGATTTCGGCCTTCTCCAGACCCGGGATCGTTTTCAGGAAAGCGATCTGCACGTCCTCCGGCAGGGATGTCGAGATGCCATTCGGATAGACCGAATCAACGTCCAGCCCCTCCGGTTCCAGGAAGATCTGATGACCGTCGCGCTCGCCGAATTTGACGATCTTGTCCTCGATCGAGGGACAGTAACGCGGACCGGTTCCTTCGATCTGGCCGGAATAGACGGCCGACTTCGTCAGATTGGATTCGATGATCGCATGAGTCTGCGGGGTCGTGCGGGTGATGTAGCACGGGACCTGCGGCGTCGTAATCCGCTCCGTCATGAAGGAAAACGGAACTGGCGGGTTGTCTCCGGGCTGTTCCGCAAGGATCGACCAATTGATTGTTCTGCCGTCCAGACGAGCCGGCGTTCCGGTCTTCAGCCGTGCGAGGTCGAAACCGGCCCGGGAAAGCGTGTGCGCCAGGCCAACGGAGGGCTCTTCTCCGACACGGCCGGCCGGGATCCGCTTTTCGCCGATGTGAATCAGCCCGCGCAGAAAGGTGCCGGTCGTCAGAATAACCGTGTGTGACGCATAGGTTCGCCCATCGGCCATGACGATGCCGCTGACGGCCCCGCCGGTCCCGGTTTCCCCGGTGAGCGTGAGGTCGCCGACCTCCCCTTCGATCACCTGAATCGCGGACAGTTCGCGGATCTCCGCCTGCATGGCTTTGCGGTAGAGTTTGCGGTCGGACTGGGCCCGCGGACCGCGGACGGCTGGTCCCTTTCGGCGGTTCAGCATCCGGAACTGAATTCCGGCCTTGTCGGCAACCCGACCCATAACACCGTCAAGCGCATCGATTTCGCGCACCAGATGCCCCTTGCCCAGGCCACCGATGGCCGGATTGCAGGACATGGTCCCCACGGTCTCGAATCGATGAGTGGCCAGAGCAACCCGCGCACCGGCCCGCGCCGCGGCTGCGGCGGCTTCGGTACCGGCATGACCGCCGCCAATGACGATGACATCAAAGGATCCGTTGCTGGACATAGTCTTTTCCCACTGAGTGTGCGCAAATCCCCTGCGCTGGATATGGTCGGGTATTTGAAAGGGCCCGCGACCCGCCAACAGGATTTATGCCGCTTCGACGCCGTTCGCGCAAAGCCGGATTTGCGCTGCATGCTTTAGCCTAGAATGACGGGAACGTCAAAGGTCCTGCCGCAATAGCGATCCGGCAAAACGCTTTCCTGGCTCGGGGAAACGCAGAAACATTTCGGCCCTTGGCCCGTGTGTTTCCCGGGATTTTTTGCTATTTGTCGTTGTTCAGGTGTGCCTGTCTACACAACAAGAACGCAATCTGCGCAGATATCCATTTATATCGCTTGCGAATCGATAAGGTGTTTCTCAGTGTTTCACGTGAAACATCGAACCTACTTTCCGACACAGAATTCAGAAAAAATCACACCCAGAAGGTCTTCGACGTCGATTCTTCCGGTCAGGCGACCAAGCGCATCGGACGCGGTCCGCAGATCCTCGGCCCGCAATTCCAGCGGTGCACCGGCCGCGACAACGGCAGTCCTCAGGCCGGATATCGCGATTGCCAGCTCCTGGAGGTGGCGGGTACGGGTCGACAGATCCTCCATGCCGCTCCCGCAATGGGATTGCGCAAATTCAACCAGCCGGGATTCCAGATCCGCAAGACCCGTGCCGTCATGGGCGGAAATCCGAAGATCTCCAGTTGTTTCGGATTGTTCCATATCCGAATCGATCAAATCGGTTTTTGTCGCCACAATCCAAAGCGGAATTTCAGGATCCGGGGTTGGTTGAGGCTGACCATCGCCCGCATCCGCCGCCCGAAGCCAAAGAACCAGATCAGCCGACTTGCCCGCTTCCACCGCGCGCCGCACCCCTTCCGCTTCGATCTTCGACCCGGTATCGCGTATCCCGGCAGTATCGCTTATCAGAAAAAGATATCCGCCCAGATCCATGTTAACGGTCACAACATCGCGGGTGGTGCCGGCTTCTTCTGAGACGATGACCGCTTCCCGCTTCGACAGCGCATTCAACAAGGTCGATTTGCCTGCGTTTGGCGCGCCTTGCAGGACAATGGAAAGACCTGATCGAATGGATCTCGCTCCCTGCGATTGACCGCAATGGACCTCAATCTCCCGGGCAAGGTTATCCAGATCCGGCCAGATCCGGTCGCTCGCACTTCCGGGAACATCGTCCTCGTCGGCAAAATCCAGCTCCGCCTCGATCATGGCTCGCGCGTGAACGATTCGATTGCGCCATCCGTCATAAAGCGCACCCAGCCGGCCCTCTCCCTGTCGCAGGGCCTGGCGGCGTTGAGCCTCGGTTTCCGCAGCGATCAGATCCGCCAGCCCTTCAACCGCTGTAAGATCCATTCGGCCATTGACAAAGGCACGGTAGGTAAACTCGCCCGCGTCGGCCATCCGCAGGCCGGGCAGTCCGGAAAGGATTCGAAGCAATGCAGCGACGACGGCGCGGCTCCCATGAACCTGGAACTCCCCGGAATCCTCGCCGGTAAAACTGTTCGGGCCAGGAAACCAGAGGATCAGACCATGATCGAGGACGGTACCGTCGGTTGGATCACGGAGTGCCCGGTAGCCCGCCATTCGAGGTGCCGGACATGATCCGATTATCGTTTCGAGTGCGAATCGGGTTTTCGGTCCGCTGATTCGGATTATTGCAATCGCAGCCGGCAGGCCCGCCGTCGAACTCGCAAAAATCGTATCCACAAATTCGGGCATGATATTCCCCGTCACGAGGTCGATGGACAAAGGTGTTTCGTAACCGATCCGGCAAGGATCCGGCGCCGGTCACGTTCGCTGACTATCGAACAAAGACGTCTGTTTACAGCCCGCCGGCACGAACCGGGGAGCAGATTCGTATCGTTCCCGTTTCCCTATAGTTTACAGCGGGTCAGCACCCTCGGCAAATTCGTCCGGAGCAGATCGGATGAAACCAATTCAAGTCGCTGATGTTACGGATACGAATCGAGATCAACGATCGGATCGCGAGTCTGATGAACAGGCCTCTTACCGGCCCTCCTCGGGGCCGGCCGCGCGGAACCGCGTGCCCCCCTAGGTCAAGGGAGGCAAACAGTCAGGTGTTCATCGAATCGAAGAACTCGTCGTTCGATTTGGTCTGGCGCAACTTGTCGAGCAGGAACTCGATTGCGTCGACGGTTCCCATCGGATTGAGGATCCTGCGCAGGACATACATCTTCTTGAGCTGAATCGGCGAGACCAGCAATTCTTCCTTGCGGGTGCCGGAGCGCTGGATATCGATCGAAGGGAAGACGCGTTTGTCGGCGATTTTCCGGTCGAGAATGATCTCGGAGTTACCGGTGCCCTTGAATTCTTCGAATATGACTTCGTCCATCCGGCTGCCCGTATCGATCAGAGCCGTGGCGATGATCGTCAGGGATCCGCCCTCCTCGATATTCCGGGCCGCACCGAAGAATCGTTTCGGCCGCTGCAGGGCGTTGGCGTCAACACCGCCGGTCAGTACCTTGCCCGACGACGGCACAACCGTGTTGTAGGCCCGGCCCAGACGGGTGATCGAATCCAGAAGGATCACCACGTCGCGACCGTGCTCGGTCAGGCGCTTGGCCTTTTCGATGACCATCTCCGCCACCTGAACGTGGCGAATAGCCGGTTCGTCGAACGTTGAGGAAATCACCTCGCCGTCGACGGTCCGCTGCATATCCGTCACCTCTTCCGGACGCTCGTCGATCAGAAGCACGATCAGATAACATTCGGGGTGATTCGCGGTGATGGATTTCGCGATGTTCTGCAGAATAACCGTCTTGCCTGTCCGCGGCGGCGCGGTGATCAGGCCCCGCTGCCCCTTGCCGAGCGGGGCGGTCAGGTCGATGACGCGGGTCGTGTAATCCTTGTTCGTCGGATCGTCCATCTCCAGCCTGAAACGCTCTTCGGGATAGAGCGGCGTCAGATTGTCGAAATGAACCTTGTGCCGGGCTTTTTCCGGCGCTTCGAAATTGATCGTATTGACCTTCAGAAGCGCAAAATACCGCTCGCCGTCCTTCGGACCGCGAATATGGCCTTCTACCGTGTCCCCGGTGCGCAGTGAAAAGCGCCGGATCTGTGAGGGCGAGACGTAGATATCGTCCGGTCCGGGAAGGTAGTTCGCGTCCGGAGAACGCAGAAACCCGAACCCGTCCTGGAGCACTTCGATCACGCCCTGGCCGATAATGTCGATGTCCTGTTCGGCAAGCTGTTTCAAAATCGCAAACATCAATTCCTGTTTGCGCATGACGCTCGCATTCTCGACTTCATGCTGCTCGGCGAAAGCCAGCAATTCAGTCGGAGATTTGGCCTTCAATTCTTGAAGTTTCATTTCGCGCATGAGTGCGAATCTCGATCTTTAGGTGGGCCAACACAATGTTGGAGATTGGGAAAGTGCAGCTCTGCTCAGGGGAACATCCGTTCCGCCGCTCCGATGCCTGTTATCGTTGCGATAGGGCATCCGTCTGCATTTGAGGGATTGCCAACAAGATAAACGTTTCATCGGCAACTTACAAGCGCCTATCGGCGGCAATGAAACGGTTTGGGGTCTGTTTGGCGCGACAAAATGTTCAAAACGGTTTGAGAACGACCAGAAACACGATTCCGATCATCAAAACGGTCGGAACTTCGTTGGCGATTCGGTAGGTTCGCGCTGTCCGCGTGTTGCTGTCATTGGCAAATTCACGGACCCAGCGCACGAAGACCCCGTGGCAGGCCGACATGGCCAGAACCAGCGCGAACTTTGCCAGCATCCAGATATCCGTCCAGTAATCGGCGAGATAGACCATCCACACCCCGAAAATCCAGGTCGCGATCATCGCCGGGTTGATGATCGCCTTCAACAGGCGGCGTTCCATCACCTTGAAGGTTTCCGACTTGTCGGTGCCCGGCTCGGTATCCGCGTGGTAAACCATCAGACGCGGCAGATAGAGCATGCCGGCCATCCACGAAATCACGGAAATGATGTGCAGCGCCTTGACGATTTCAAACGTCATGATGTCAGCCCTGCCCGTCGTCCGGACCCGCACGGCTTCGGACCCGGTCGATCATTGCCTGCACGTGCTCGATCGGCGTGTCCGGCGTGATCCCATGCCCGAGATTGAAGATCAGGGGCCCCTCGCCGAGTGTGTCCAGCACTGCGTCGACGGCATCGGACAGTGCCGTGCCACCGGCAATCAGGCGTAGCGGATCGACGTTGCCCTGAACGCAGACGCGCTTTTGCAGAACGTCGCGGGCAAAGTGCAGCGGCACGCCCGAATCAAGTCCGACGGCGTCTATGCCGGTCCTTTCTACATAGCGCTCCAGCCGCAAACCGACGCTTTTCGGGAACCCGATGACGGGAACCTGCGGGTTCACGGCCTTGACCCCGGCGACAATGCGCCTTGTCGGTTCCGTCACCCAGTCGTCGAAGGCAAGGTCGTCGAGCGAACCGGCCCATGTGTCGAAGATCTGAACGGCATCCACACCCCGCCTGATCTGTTCGTTCAAATAGGCAATGGAGGTTTCGATCAGCTTTTCGAACAACTGTTCGCAGTCGCGGCGATTGGAGAGAATGGCCTGGCGCGCCGCCAGCTGATCTTCCTTGCCCCGACCGGCAATCATATAGGTCGCAACGGTCCAGGGAGCGCCACAGAAGCCCATCAGCGCCTTTTGCGCAGACAATTGCCCCCTGACCAGCTCAATCGCCTGAAACACCGGCTCAAGGTGTTTGAGCGCCTCTTCAGGCCCGCTGAGTCCCTCATTGCCGAGGTCCACCGGCGTCAGTCGCGGACCGACACCCTCTTCGAACCAGACCTCCTGGCCCAGCGCGTCCGGCACCACCAGAATGTCGGAGAACAGGATTGCCGCATCGAAATCGAACCGGGTAATCGGTTGCAACGTCACTTCAGCGGCCTTCTCCGGCGTATAACAGAATTCAAGGAACGAATTTGTCGTAGCCCGCACCTGTTTATATTCCGGCAGGTAGCGTCCCGCCTGGCGCATCATCCAGATTGGCGGGACCGTGTGAGACTGGCCGTTCAGGGCATTGAGAATGGGGTTATCCAAGGATCGCAGCCTTTGAGAGTTTTCACCAAGAGGATCTTTAAAGAGTTTTTTCTGAATCTTGATTATTCTTATTGCCGGTGGATTACAGGGATCTTTGCAAATCCACAATGTACAAACAGACGCATGTTTCCCGGATCTGCGAATACAAACCGAGATCGGGATTTCCGCAAGAGTGTGAACAATCACTCAAATCCTTGATTCAAATTCGTTTTCAGAGTTAACAAAATATGAATCCTGTGGATTTTCAGTCGAATTCCGGGGAACAATCAAGCCCTCGTGAGTCTTGCCAACAGGCAGCGCAAAACCGGGTATGGACAACGCAGCCTGTTGATATCTTCTGGTCATTTCCACCGGCCTCGGCTACAGCGGAAAAACCATGATCGTTTGTGCACATTTATCACCAGCCTTGTCGTCGGATCCCGGGAAAACAGCGTGAGCCCGAATCGCAATTTCTTTCACATCCATCTCGTATCGGATTCGACAGGTGAAACCCTTTTGACGGTGTCGCGGGCCGCGGCCGCCCGCTATGAAAACATCCATGCGATTGAGCATGTCTATCCGCTTGTGCGGTCCCGCATGCAGATGGATCGCGTCCTGGCCGATGTCGAAGCGGCCCCCGGCATCGTGCTGTATACGATCGTCGACGAAAATCTTGCCGCGTTGCTGGAATCGACCTGCCAGAGCCTCGGTCTGCCCTGCTGCAATGTCCTGGAACCGATGCACAATGTCTTCCAGGCCTACTTGAACCTGCCGCTGCT
>Ga0207422_1002485_pt1 | contig 23988 bp, 21 predicted proteins | sample MarCyaLeptolynsp_FD_187757 | JGI IMG/M metagenome (GOLD analysis project Ga0207422, IMG submission 187757) | Marine cyanobacterial communities from Panama - species 1 Leptolyngbya sp. (SPAdes) | ecosystem: Environmental > Aquatic > Marine > Unclassified | place: Panama: Panama City | collected... | reverse complement strand
TGGGGCAACGTATCGAACGCTCGCGCCTGCAGCATTCGATATCCACCGTGCGGACCGGTGAGGCGCGCGAGGTCCTCGGCCAGCGAACGCGGGTTGCAGCTCATGATGTGCAAGCGCTTGGCCCGAAGCTGGTTGAGCTGCTCACACACCGTGGGCCCCATACCGCCGCGCGGCGGGTTGGCGATGACCAGATCGGGGTTGCCCTGGTGGCCGCTCGGCGCGAGGGCCCGGGCGAGAAACTCCTCGACGAGCTCCGGCTCCACGCCGAGCAGGCGGGCGCTCTCCGGGTACGACTCGCACGGTACGACCTCCGGAAAGTGCGACCGCAGCAGGCTCGTGGTGACACCCGAGCCGGCGTAGAGGTCGAAGGCAAGTCGTCCGTGCGGGACGCCACCCGCGGGAACGCGGATGAGGTCGTGGTACGCGAGCGAGGCCGCGGCTGGGTTGGGCTGCAGGAAGCCGAGCGGGCCGGCGAAGAACTTCACGCCGTCGAAGTCGAGGGCGAGGTTTTGGCGGCCCCGAAGTGGGCGCAGCGTCACCCCGCGCATGTCGTTGCCTTGCTGCGAGTTGACGCCCCAGGCGATTCCAGCCGGTGTCTCGAGGTTCCGTGCCAGCTCCAGGACCTTGGGGGCAGCGGGCTCGCCGGTGATCAACGCGAGCAGGACCTGCCCCTGACCGTCCGTCTTGAACCACGCGTAGCGGAGGTCGCCCCGCTCGTGCTCCTCGTCGTAGGGCACGATTTTCATTTCGTTGGCGACGTCGGTGAGCTCGGTGATGCACGCCACGATGTCGGGGTGATCGACGAGGCAGCCACTCATGTCCGCGACGCTGTGGGTGCCGCGCATGTACGAGCCGAGAATGATGTCGCCGACCGTGCCGTGCACCACCCGCTTGCTCGACCAGCGATAGCGAAGCCCGCCGTTCTCCAGCGAGACCATGCGGTCGATCTTGACGTGGTACTCGCGCTCGAGCTCGGAGCGCTTGAGCTCCTGCTGGCTGGGCAGGTCCATCTCCATCAAGGGGCAGCCGTTGCATCGGCCGTGGTGCGGACACGGGGCAGGGCGGCGACCCGGGTGGGTGTTACGGCGGTTGACGGCCTTGCCGTGCGCTCGTGGCCGCTGCTGGCTGACGTAGTCGATCTTGACGTCCGCCGTCTCGCCGGGGAGCAGGCCGTTGACGTGAACCTCCACGTCTTCGTACCGGCCGACGCCCTCTCCGTGGCGCGAGAGGGCTTCCGCCATCAGGCTGATGGTGTCGCCAGGCTTCATTGGCTCCGAGAGGTGACCATACCCAGGTTGCGCAGCTCGGCAAAGTACTGGGGATAGGTTTTCGCCACGCAACCGGGGTCTCGGACGGCAATATCGCCAGCGAGGCTGAGCGCCATCGCCATCCGGTGGTCGCCGTGAGAGTCCACCGTCACGCCGGGCTTGAGCCCGCCCTCCGGGGGGTCGATGACCAGGCCGTCGTCCCGCTCTTGCACACCGACGCCGAGCTTGGCCAGCTCGATCGCCAGTGCCTCAATTCGGTCGCTCTCGTGGTGGCGGAGCACTTCCACGCCGCTGATTGTGGTTCGCCCCTTCGCGTGCGCGGCGACCACCGCCAGCGTCGGCGTCATGTCCGGCGTATCGGAGAGGTCGAAATCGCCGCCCTGGAGCGCACCGGTCCCACGCAGCTGGGTCTCGTGCTCGCCGAGGTCGACGTGTGCGCCCATCTGTCCGAGGACGCGTGCGAACCCGGCGTCGCCCTGCTGGCTCGCCGTACCCAGCCCGGGAATGGTGACGCGCCCGCCGTAGATCGCCGCGAGGCCCAAGAAGTACGAGGCGCCAGAGGCGTCGGGTTCGATCGCGTAGGTGCGACCGCGGAGCCGACCCGGCTGAATGACGATCTCATCGACCGCGATCCATTCGGCGTGCCCGCCAAAGTCCTGCAGCGTGGCGAGTGTCATGTCGACATAGGGACGCGCCGGCGTGCCCTCGTCGAGAATGATCGCGGTCTCTCGCTCGGCGAGCGTCGCCGCGATCACCAAGCCAGAAATGAACTGAGAGCTCGCGGGGCGTCGAAGTCGGATGACGCCACCGCGCAGCGATCCGGTGTGGGGCCCGACGAGGATTGGCAGCGCCCCCGGTTGGCCGCCGCACTCGATGCGGGCGCCTTGGTCGCGCAGCGCATCGATCAGCATGCCCATCGGGCGCTCGCGCATGCGTTCGGTGCCGTCGATGCGGCACTGACCTGGGCCAGCCGCGGCGACCGCGGTGACGAAGCGGGCGACCGTCCCCGCGAGCCCGACATCCAGCTGCGCAACCCCGCTTGCTCGAGGCGCTCCGTCAGCCCCCTCGACCTCGAGCACGTCCCCGTCGGCCTTCACGTGAACGCCCAGACGCCGCAGGCAGCCGCACATCAGCGCGGTGTCGTCGGCCTCGAGCGCGCCTTCGAGACGCGAGCGACCTCGGGCAATCCCTGCGAGCAGCACAGCTCGGTTGGTGATGCTCTTGCTACCCGGGGGTCGAACGGTCGCGTCCAAGGGTTGCGGCGCGCGGAGGACGATGGTGTCGCTCACCGCCCGAAGGTACTGCAACCGCCCCGCGCTGGCACGTTTACCCGGCGGGGAAGGTGCCGGGCTGCGCGGAGGGATCGCACCCCCAGCGCACGTTGTCGACGAAGGCGTAGCTGTCGAGGATCGAGTCGCTGAGGTCGAACACGGCGAACACGAGCTCTATGGTCTCCCCGGGATTGACCGCGGTCGTGCTGGTGAGCCAACGCGTGGCGCCGTGGTAGCGCATGCAGGTCCCGGCGAGCTCAGGCGCGTTGCCGCCCGCATCGGTGAGGTCGAAGAACGCGGCGTTGAGTGAGATTGGATTTCCCGCGGTGTCGAACGATACGTTGCCGGTCCAGGCTTCCGACTCGACCCAGCCGACGAAGAGGTCGTTGTACTGCGATCCGAGATAGGCTGGGTACTCGGTGGTGAAGAACGCGAAGTCGTAGCTGAGCGACTCGGCGTCCGCGGGCACGACCATCTCCATGCGCAGCGCGGTGTAGTCGTTGACGGACGTGCCCTGGCCGAGCTGGCCGTCGAGCGTGTTCGAGCAGTCGCCGAGGCCGACGAGCGTCGGATCGTCGGTGCAGTCCGAGTCGCCAACGGGCATCGCCACGATCGGCGCGGGAATGGTGCCGGGATCGAGCGGGCCAGATTCGATGTTGTTCTCGAGCCCGTCGAGGTCGTCGTTGCAGAAGCTCGGAAAGTCGAGTTCGAACTCGAGATCGAAGGGGTCGGAATAGGATGGTGGCTCGCTGTCGAGCTGGTCGACGAAGCCGGAACCGATGACTGCGAAGCGCTCGCCCTCGGTGGGGGCCCAGGTGTTGGTGCTACCCAGGCCGGTACGCACCCCGATCGCGGATGCGGACCCGACGGCCTCGGTCGTGATGACCGCACCACCGTCACAGCCGACGCCCATCGCAGCGAACGGGTCGTCGGTATCCGCATCGCAGGCGGCATGCGGGCTTGCGACGCACTCACAGTCGTCTTCGCCATCGGGGTTGTCGCAGCCGCCGCCCGGCAGTCCTCCGGAGGGACCAACGTCGAGCTTGACGCCATCATCGTCGCCGCCGTCGTCCTCCTCCTCACTGTCGTCGTCAACGCTGCGACCTGTGCCGTCGTCGGCGTCCGGACCGCCGGCTTCGTCTTCGCCGGCCGTGGCATCGGACATGCCGTCGGTATCGACGTTGAACGGCAAGTCGTCGCGAACTTCTCGGCAACCAAACGCCAGCACGGCGGAGCCCACCACCCATCCCAAATGCCTCACGGGATCGGAGTGGCGGCCCGCCGTGGTCGCGGGTCAAAGCAAATTGGTGATCGGCCGCACTGCAGGTGAACGGGTACGGTCTAGCCGCCGACACGGCTGACGCGGCACTTGCTGATGCGGTGCGTGAGGATGTGGTTGTCGACGGGGTCGATTTCGAAGCTGACGCTGATCCTGCCCGAACGGTCCGCGAGGACGACATCCATCGGCGTCGCGGTCGTCTTGATCTCCTCGGTGGACCAGTCGCCGCCAGCGATGCGGTGCTTGATCCGCCAGCGGGTCTGCGAGGCTTCGCTGTTGCAGTCGATCGCGTAGGCCTTGCCGGCCTCGCCAGTGAAGTTGATCTCGACGCCAGGAGCGTAGTGGTTGCCCGAAGCGCGGCAGAACTCGACGAGCCGCTGGGGCCACTCGGCGTAGCCGCTGTCGCCCCACTGTGAGTACGTCATCACGAAGGCGCAGTGAAAGTCGATCGCGTAGTTGCCTTGGCGAGAGTTGGCGGCGCTCAGGGTTGCCAGCGTGGTGAGCGGCGAGTTGCCACCGACAGGCACGACGTTTTTCTGCTCGGCCTGCTTGACCAGGGCTTTCTTGGGCAGCAGTGGCTTGAACTTGGGCTTCACCTTGCCGAGGTCCTTGTTTGTCTGGTGCGCCGTTTGCTTCTTCGAGGGCCTCTTCGTTTTGCTCTTCTGCTGGGCCTTCTTCTTCTTTTTGCTCTTCTTCGCCGCCGCCTGCTTGGTCGCAGAAGGGATCGGCTTTGCCAACGGCCCCGGAGGCGCGACGAAGAACAGGGAGGCAAGGGCGAATGGGACCATCGAAGTCGTCATGGCTATCGACGGCGGTTCCCGACCAACCAGCAGCGTTCCCAAAAAACGCCGAGTGGTGCTCGAACGCGGTTACTCGTCGAGGCGCTTGAAGGTCAGCGGATTGCGGTCCTTGCCGTCCGTGTAGACCTTCAGCTCGGTATCCGAGCACTCATAGGGAAAGTCGCCGTCGAACTGGTGGCGGACTTTCTGTGAATCGCGGTGCTTGCCGAGGCCCTTGAGCTTGACGCGAGCGCTGACGCGCATGTTGTTGGACGTCGGCTTGTCCACGACGATGCGGGAGGGCTCTTCGAGGGTGTAGCTCGCGGTGATGTCCCCGTTCATCGTGACGCCGAGCGAGACGCCGATGCCCTGGACCTTGCCGGCGTACGAGTAGTTGAGCTTGGCTGCATTGGCTCGCACGGTGCCCTTGCCGTCGGCCCCCACCGGCTCCACGACGTAGCCGATCGTTCCCGAGTGGCTCTTGTACTTCATCGACTTGAGCGTGGGGTCCTTGCGGAGCGCACGATTGATTTCGGCGAGGTAGTCCGTCGCTTCCCAGTGTCCGACGATGCATGGTTGCTCGCCAGGCGCAGCTTCAGCTTCGGGTGCGGCTTCAGCCGGCTCGGCCTCGGCAGCACCGCCATCGGATTTGGTCTCGGCGGGCTTGTCTTCTGCCTTGGCCTCGGGCTCGTCCTCCGCCTTCGGTTTGTCCTCAGCCTTGGCGTCGGGTTTGTCGTCGGCCTTTGGCTTGGCCTCGGTCTTCGCACCGTCGTCGCCGAGAAGCCCCTGGACCTTGTCGCAGCCCGCCAAGGAAAGCGGGAGCACCACAGACACGAGCACACGAGCTGCAATCGTCATGGACCGCGATAGAGTGCCACGGCGCCGGATCGATTGCCCCAGGCGAGAATCCGCTCTACGGGACGTCCCAGCCGGCGTAGTCGGCCGTGGCATCGGTGTTCGGCCGCGCGTCGCCCTCGAAGTCCGTCGCCGGATCGCCGTCTTGCCACAGCGCCACGTCGCTCGGAATCGAGCCGTCGAGCACGTGATAGTCGGCGTTGTTGAACGTCGCCGGGTCCACGAAGATCGAGTCGAGATCCGTCGGACCCGCGACAACATTGCCCATGCCTTGCCCCTCGCCCGTGTTGACCACCGAGTAGTCGACCTGGGCTGAGACACAGGTCTGGCCCGGCTCCGACGTGTGGTTGAGCACGATCGAGTTGCGGATCGTCGAGGGCCCAGCGCCATTGCACTGAATGCCGCCGACGATCGTGCTGTACAGGATGTCGAACTGGCCGCCCGCCTCCGCGAGGATGCCGTCGTTCATGTACGTGTGTCCGTACATCAGGGAGTTGACGAGCGTCAGGTCGCCGCGCAGCGTGATGCCACCCGCCGTATACGAGTTGGAGATCTCGGTCCGATAGAACGTCGCCGAGCCCTCGACCTCGAGCGCACCCTGACCGTCGCGAATGACGCTGTCGTAGGCGGTGATCGAACCGTCGCTGTCCACGAATACGCCGAAGTTGCTGTAGTTCGTGATCTGAGACCGGTGCATCACGACGTCACACGCACCGGTGTCGAGCGCCGGATCTCCATCGGTGACGGTCGCGTCGTGCATCCAAAGCTGACAGTCGCCAGAGAATGCTCCGCGGATCGTCGAGCCACTCGACATTCGGCTCAGCACCACATTGGAGATGTATGTCTCTGGCGTTTGCGACCAAAGGTCGAGCGCGTAGGAGTCTGACGTGATCTCCGCGCCCAGGCCAGCGGAGGGCCCGATGATCGCGACCGGACGTCCGGATGGATCGATCGTTCCCACGTAGGGATTCGGGTTGCCGGCGACGAACACCGCCCACGGCTCATCGCCCGCTTGGCCGTTGATGACATCAATCGCCGTGACGACGTCGCAGAACGGCGCCGCCTCGGTGCCCGTCGCCGCACCGCAGTTGCCAGCCGCGGCGTCGACCCAAAGGCGGTTGGCCTCGGCGAAGCACTCGCCGGTGGACATTCGACAGGCTCCACTACCGCACTGGTCGTGCTCGAAGCAGCCGACGCAGACGCCCGCGTCACAGACCGGCGTCGTGCCGTCGAGGCCCGTGCACGCGTCCGCGGGCAGGCCACCGCAGTCTACGCAGGTGCCACCGGCGCAAAACGGAGTGTCTCCGGGGCACTCGGCCGCCGGACCCATGCCCTTACACGCGACGTCGTCATCGTCGTCGTCGTCGTCATCGTCGTCATCATCGTCATCATCGTCATCATCGTCGTCGTCGTCGTCGTCACCGCCGCTCGATGAGTCGACACTGTCGTCGTCGTCGTCGTCGTCATCGTCGTCGTCGTCGTCGTCGTCGTCGCCCGGTCCGGTCATCCCGGTACCAGCTTCGGTGTCCGCCTCGTCGTCGGCTCCGGGCTTGCTGTAGCACCCAATCGCACAACAAAGCGCCGCCCCCGCCATGACCCGCCAAGTAAGAACCATGAACGTTGGTATATCACCCGCGCACCGGCGCTGTCGCCATGCCTCGCCAGCGTAGGCGATGACGCGGCCGAAACTGGACCGCCTACGGAGAAGGGCCGATACGCTAGTTGACGTCAGGGGCGCTGCGGAAGCGGTAGCCGGCGCCGCGCAGCGTCTCGATGTACGCGCTGGCAACGCCCAGCTTCTTGCGCAGACGCTGAATGTGCGTGTCGACGGTTCGCGTCGGGAGCCCGGGGTCATGACCCCACACGTCGTGGAGCAGTGTCTCTCGACTCTGCACTCGACCGCGTCGCGACAACAGCGTCCACAGCAGGCGGAACTCGAGCGCGGTCAGGACGACTTCCTCCTCGTCGATCCAAACCTGGTGCGCGGCGTGGTCGACTCGCAGGCGACCGAAGCGGACGTCATCGCTCGTCTCGGGCGGCTCGGCTCGACGCAGGATTGCTTTGATCCGCAGCACCAACTCGCGCATCGAGAACGGCTTGCCCACGTAGTCGTCCGCGCCCACCTCGAAGCCGACCACCCGATCGATTTCCTCGTTGCGCGCAGTCAACATCACGATGGGGATCGCTCGCGTCGCATCATGGCTTCGAAGTTGGCGACAGACCTCCGTGCCACTGATGTCGGGGAGCATGAGGTCGAGGAGCACGACGTCGGGGGTCTTGGTACCCAGCGCGGACTCGAGTGCCGTCTTGCCATCGTGCGCGAGGGTCGTCGTCCAGCCTTCTTGCTCAAAGGCGTAAGCGACCGTGGTGGCGAGGTCCTCTTCGTCGTCGACGATCAGAATCGTGGACACGGGGCGATGGTCGACGCCTGTGGTTACGTTCATGTTTCACCTGGGCAGCAGTTCGTCAAAACGCCGCGTCGCCGTGAACTTTGTGTCTACCGGAGGCCGAGACCCACGAGCAGCTGACTGCGGAACGCATCGTTGACCGCCAGCGCAAGGATGATCGAGACGAGCAGACCGATGGTCACGTTGGTCAAGTCCTTCGTGATCATGCGGAGCGTCTCGCGCATCGTCCGGTTGTTGCTGCGCCGCCAGGTCATCGCGAGCTCGCGGCCCGACAGCAGCCCCACGAACACCCAGGTGGTGCTCATCGGCATCTTCGAGTGCATCTTGAAGTACAGCAGGATGACCGCGAAGACGAGGTTGATCAGCGTCGCCGCTCGGACGTCCACGACCGACGATTTTTCGTCGACCACCTCCTGAATCTTCTCGCCGCCCATTCGGAACATCAGTCCGAGGCCGAAGAAGATGATCCCCGCGAAGGCGATGAACTCGAACCCGCTGAGGGAGCGGGGCAGGTACACGGCAATGTTTGCCGCGTCTTGCATGAGCCAGACTGACCACAGAAAGCCCGCAGTGCCCCACTGCGCCACGCGCCAGAGCGGGTGCGCCTCGCCCTTGAGCATCCGCTCGAGAGGGCGGGCGCCGGCGGTCCACACGAAGATCGACAGGGCGAGTGCGATGCCGTAGCCGCTGAGGCTCTTGCTGATCACCGCACCGATGCTCGCCGCGGTCGTTGCGAAACCGCTGAGCAGCAGGAAGGTGGTCGACACCGGCATCTTGAGCCGGGTGAGGATCAAGAGGAACAGCGGAGCCGCGACTTGCAGGTAGTCGAAGCTGACCGGGGCCGTCTCGAAGCCCTTGGCGCTGAGCCGTTGGTAGCTGACGTCACCGTCGAAGACGAACCAGCTATAGGTGACCGTCGCCAGGAAGATGCCCCCGATGAACAGCCACAGCAGCCACCACGGGAGCTTGCGGTTCGACGAGATGAACGTACCCAGCGTCTGGATGCTGTCGTTCGCGACCGCCGAGTACGACGCGAAGATGAAGCCGACCCAAGCACCGGCGACCGGATGCTGGTAGGCGATGCCCGCGACGAAAAATCCGAACCCGAGGAAGGCGAGAAACGCCCGCTCCTTCATCGCCAGTTCGGCGAAGCGCGAGTACCGGCTCGTGACGGAAGGAGCTCGGGATGCCGTGGCGGAGTAGGCGTCGTTCGGCACGGGATTTGGGCTGACTATGGATCCCTCGAGCCACTTCGGGGAGTCCTCGGAGTCACCTTTTTGTTACGCCCAGGTGACGATTGCCGGGGTCTGGTTCGCGCCCGTAGGACCCGAAAAACGTGCGTGGGGATCGTCACCGTCAAGCCGCGCAAACGGCCTCCCAGGCGCCTTGAAAAGGCCATCGCGATACACCGGCCAGCCGGTGAGCCTCGCGCTTTCAACGCGCGTCGCTGCTGAACGTGCTCGTGATTCTCGCCGCGCGATCTCTGATCGCGATCGCCGGCCACGTGACGAGCCCGAGCTCGTTCCGGCGAAGCTCCGTGCGAAGGGCGACGGGACATCGATCGCAGGTGCGAGCACATCTTCGAGACGAGGGCGCGTCACCGGGACGTAACGATCGTGAGTGAGTAGAGCAACGGATCGGTCACGCCATTTTGCACAGCTGTAACGACGGCGCGACCGAGTGGTCATCGTTGGCCGGCATGTTCCGCCTCGACCATGTTCGGTGGTTTCGATCCGCGACTGCGGGAGCTGTTCTTCCATCGCCGGAGGCAGCGTGCGCTGTTGGTCGCCGTGATCATCACGGGAGCCCTCACCGCGCTGTCTTGGCTCATCGCTCCGCCACCCGAAGAGGAGACGGTCGAGGTCGAGCTCGAACCCGAGATCACCGACTTCGCCGTCGACGAAGAGGAGCCCGAGCCTGAGCCCGAGCCCGAGCCGGAACCGCCGCCTCCTCCCAAGGCCAAGACCAAGGTCGTCAAGAAGCCCAAACCCAAGCCCAAGCCGCGTCCTCCCAAGAAGAAGGTCGAGGGCGGTGCGGACGAGAGCAACCAAGACAAGGCGATCGAGGTTGGTCCCCCGAGTGGTAGTGGCACCGGTGGTACCGGCAAGCCAGCCGGCGATCCGAAGCCGAAGCCGAAGCCCAAACCGAAGCCCAAGGTCGAGGAGAAGCCGAAACCCAAGGCCAAGCCAAAGCCCAAGGCCAAGAAGATCGATCCCACCAAGCCGATCGATCGCCCCGAAAACGCCACCGCCCCCAAGGCATTGGCCTCCAACAAGCTGCCGGCCTACCCGAGCAAGCTGCGCGACAAGGGCATTACCGGTTCGGTGCTCGTGAAGCTGCACGTGCACCGCGACGGCAGCGTTCGCGGGGCAAAGATCCTCCGCAAGAAGAACAACGCGACCAACGAAGACGACAAGAAGGAAGCCGACAAGCTCTTCCTCAAAGCCGTCATCGCAGCGGTCAAGACCTGGAAGTACACGCCAGCCAAGCTCAACGGCGAGCCGATCACCGTCTGGCACAAGGTCAACATCCCGTTTTCCCTCACCGCCGCGGATTGACCGCAACGGACCAAAGGACAAGCAATCATGGAGCTTTCACTTCTCGAAATCTGGGAGTCGATGGGCTTTTTGGCCCGCGCCGTGGCCGTGGGCCTCGTGGCCATGGGGTTCGCGAGCCTGTTCGTGGCCGTGGAGCGAATGCTGGTGCTGCGGCGCGCCGACTTCGTGTCGGGCGACTTCGCGTCCAAGGCACGAACGCTCATCGAGGAGCGCGACTGGGACCAGCTGCTCGAGCTCTCGAAGAAGAGCGAGTTCGCCAAGGCTCCGCTGCCGCGGCTGCTCGGCTACGGGCTCCAGGCGTATGACACAACGCCCATCGACGATGCGGTCGGTCCGGTGGAGATGGCGCGTCGCGAGCTGACCCGCAAGCTCGAGGTCCTCGGGACCGAGTTGCGACGCGGTACCGGCATCCTGGCCTCGACCGGCTCCACGGCGCCGTTCATCGGACTGTTCGGCACGGTCATCGGCATCATCACCGCCTTCCAGGGCATCGCGGCTTCGGGCGGCGGCGGTATTGCGGCGGTCTCGGGCGGTATCGCCGAGGCGCTCATCGTGACCGCGGTCGGCCTGATCGTCGCGATCTTTGCGGTGCTCGTCTTCAACTACCTGTCGGCGCGATTCGACCGCTTCGACATGAGCATGCAGCACGCCGCGAGCGAGCTGGTCGACCGCCTCGAGGGAGCGAGCGAGCGCTAAAGATGGGTGCTGGCCTGCAAACCGGCAGCAAGGGCGCCAAGACCCTCAAGCCGAACATCAACGTCACACCGCTGGTGGACGTGGTGCTCGTGCTGCTCATCATCTTCATGGTGGTCATCCCGAACATGCAGGATGGCAAGCCGATCGAGATGCTGAAGGTCGAAGAGGCCGAGGAAGTCCAGGCCGACGCCGAGCCGATCGTCGTGACCATCGACCACGAAGAGGTCTTCTCGTTGGACAACGAGGACATGTCGCGACAAGCGGTCGTGGCCGCCATCCAGACCACCAAGCAGGCCGAGCCGCGCAAGCCGGTGCTGATTCGCGGGGACAACCGCGTGCCGTATCGGGCGGTCCGAGACTTCTTCGGCGAGCTGCAGAGCCTCGGGATTCAGAACATCTCGCTGGCCGTCGGCAAGGGGCGCGAGTGGGCGCCCGAGGACGGCGCCAGCGCGGAAGGAGAGGGCTGACCCATGGGCATGTCACTCGAAGACGGCAAGGGCAAAGGCCAGGTCAAGCCCGACATGAACGTCACGCCGCTGGTGGACGTGGTGTTGGTGCTGCTGATCATCTTCATGGTGCTCGCGCCGGTGCTCTCCGCCTCGATGGACGTTCGTCTGCCCCCGCGCGACGACAAGGACGAGCAGCTCGACGAGGCCAACGACCCGTCCAAGCCGCTGGTGTTGACCGTCAAGGAAGACGGGACCTACATGGTCAACAGCGTCGCAATCGAGAACGAGGAGCTCTCCGATCGCCTGCACCGGATGTTCAATGCGCGTCCGGACAACGTGCTCTACGTCGACGGTGAAGACGAGGTTCCGTACGGGACCGTGCTCGTCGGCGTCGACCTTGCCCGCGGCGGTGGGGCTCACCCCGTGGTGCTGCTGACCAAGAAGCTCGAGTAGCCGTGACCCGTACAAGTCTTCCTTTTCTCGCCGGTCTGAGTTTGCTCGCGATCGGTGGGGTCGCCCAAGCTGCGCCTTCCGAGGCACCTCCCGCCGATGGTGACGGCTTTGCCGTCGAGGACGTCGCGGACGAAGCCGCGCCGGATGATGGGTTCGCGGTCGAGGAGACCCCCGACGAGGGCGGCGACGACGGGTTTGCCGTCGACGACAGCGAAGAGCTGACCGACGAAGATCTCGAAGACGTCGAGACGATTCAGCCGGTGGCCGAGGGCGACCCGGATGCGGCGCCGGTTCCCGAGGACGACGGTGCCTTCACGTTCGAGGTCGTCGATCTGACCGAGGACGAGGCGGCGCTGGCCGAGGAGCTCAAGGTCGACAACGTCCAGGTCAAGGGCGCCAAGGGCACCCTCAAGGGGACCGTAAAGGACTCCGTGACCGGTGAGCCTCTGATCGGTGCCTTCGTCGAGGCCATCGGGACCAAGTACAAGACCAAGGCGGGCGCGGACGGCTCGTACGAGATGGAGCTGCCGCCCGGCACCTACGAGGTCCGAATCCGCTACGACACGTCGCAGCCGCTGCGGGTGTCCAACATCGTCGTCGACAACGGCGGCACCACGAGCCTGACTCGCGATCTCGTCCCGCTGGAAGGCGCGGGCGAGACGGTGGCCGTGCAGGCCGAGATGAACAAGGAGAGCGAAGGGGCGCGACTGCTCCAGCGCAAGGAGTCCGCGGCGGCGCGCGACCTGATGAGTCGCGACGAAATCTCCAAGTCCGGCGGCGGCTCCACGAGTGCGGTGGCCCGGCGCATCGTCGGCACGACCGTGGTCGGTGGTCGGTTTTTGTTCGTCCGTGGCCTCGGACACCGCTACGGCAACACCCTCCTGGACGGTGCTCGCGTGCCGAGCCCCGAGCCGGAGCTGCGCACGGTCCCCCTCGACATCTTTCCGTCCGGGGCGCTGTCGGCGATCAACATTCAGAAGACCTTCACCCCCGACGTGCCGGCGGACTTCACCGGCGGCAGCACGCAGCTCGAGAGTCGGGATGTGCCCGACGAGTTCCTGTTCGAGGTGGGGGCCGACATTGGCGCGAACACGGCGACCACGGGGCGCCGCATGGTCACCAACGGTGGATTTCTCGGACCGGATGCGTTCGGCTTCGGGAATCTGGCCCGGGATCTGCCCAACGGCTTTCCGACGCAACGCGTTCAACGCAATGCGTTCGACGACGATGGCCAGCGCGTGTTTACGGACGGGCAGATCGAGCGTGTCGGCGAGGCGCTTCTCACCGACACCCGCGTTCGCCGTGGCGCGTTGGCGCCCCCTAACTTTGGCGCCAAGGCGACGGTTGGCTACGGCACGGACTACGGCAACGAGAGCAAGATCGGCTTTCTCGTCTCGACCGAGTTCAAGAATCAGCATACGACGCTGCGAGAACGGCGGCGTCAGTTCGGCATTGCCGACGGCGAGCTCGACACCGGTACGCCGCAGGTCGACTACCGCGGACTCAAGACCACGTACCGCGCGGCGTGGTCGACGATCGGGTTGCTCAAGTGGCGGGCAAACAAGCGCCACCGCTTTTCCGCGTTGGGGTTCTACTCGCGCGACGGCGAGGACGAGACCCGTGAGCTGGTGGGCACGGCGCTCCCGGTCGCAGGCCCCGTCGACACCGTCGTCAATACGCGCAACAGGTACATCGCGCGCGCCGTCGGCATGACGCGGGTCGGTGGCAAACACAAGTTCCCCAAGGCCAAAGACCTGCAGCTCGATTGGTTCGGCAGCTACGCGCAGGCCCGTCGCGATGACCCCGCGATGCGGGACATGCTCTACACGGACAACAACGCAGGCTCACTGACGATCGACCCGACCAACGGCGGCGCCAAGCTGCTCTACCTCGATCTGCTCGACAACACCGAGAGCGGAGCCGCTGATCTGACGCTGCCCTTCGAGCAGTGGAAGAAGCTCAAGTCGAAGCTCAAGACCGGAGTGTGGGTCGAGGGCAAGCAGCGCGAGTTCTCGGCGCGTCGCTTTGCCTACAACCAGGTCGCGGGCAGTGCCCTTCCGCGGGGCACCGGAAACATCCTCAACGACACGACGATCGGCGGCGGATCACCGAGCGACGGTGCGATCTTCTTCGTCAACGAGACGACGCGCGCCCAGGACAACTATCGAGCCACGCAGGAGATCTACGCCGCCTACGCGATGCTCGATCTGCCCGTTGTGCGCTGGTTCAAGCTCTCGGGTGGACTTCGATTCGAGGCCAGCGACATCGCGGTCGACCCCTTCGATCCGTATGACACCAACGCCGAGCTCGACAACGCGCTGGTCCAGGACCGGGACTTTCTGCCCGTTGCGAGCGTCATCTTTTCGCCGCGCACGGACATGAACATTCGCGTGGGCGGAACGCGGACGCTGGCTCGGCCGGAGTTCCGCGAGCTCGCGCCGTTCGAGTTTCAGGACTTCGTTGGCGGCTTCGCGGTGGTCGGCAATCCAGCGCTCGTCTCGACCAAGGTCTGGAACGCCGACCTTCGCTGGGAATGGTTCCCCAGCGCCTCGGAAGTCGTCGCGGTTTCTGTGTTCTACAAGGACTTCGACAAGCCGATCGAGCGGGTCATCCAGCCGCGGCCGAACGGTCTGGCGAGCTTCGCCAATGCCAAGGGCGCGACCAACATCGGTGCGGAGTTCGAGCTGCGCAAGAGCCTCGAGTTCGTGGGCAAGGCCCTCCGCGGTTTTTCTTTCGGCGCGAACTTTGCGTACATCTACTCGCGTGTACGCCTCAACGACCGCTGCACCGTGGAGACCGATCCCACCTGCGAGCCGTCGCTCGACGTGTCGACATCCCGCTCGCGGGCGCTTCAGGGCCAGTCCCCGTTCGTGGTCAACACGTATCTCGACTACACGAACGACGACACCGGCACCACCGGTCGCTTCATGTACAACTCGTTCGGCCGACGCATCGATCAGGTCGCCGGGTTGGGCCTGCCCGACATCTACGAGGAGCCGATTCACAACTTCGACTTCGTCGTGGGGCAAGAGATCTTCGACGACTTCCAGTTGTCGTTCTCGGTGGAGAACCTGTTGAACTGGCCGCGTCGGTTCACGCAGGGACCCAACCGCGACATCACCTATCTCGCGTGGCCTGGTGCCTCGGTCAAGCTTGGCGCCAGCTACCGCTTTTGACGGACACGACTCACACCACGAGCCGCGAACGTCACCGACTATTCCCGAGCGTGACGCAGTCATGTGACCGACGCGAGGGATAACTCAGCCAACAAGACGCGCCCGATGGAGCACAAAGGGCGCAGGAGAGACTCCCATGAAGCGCCTTACTGGACTTCTCGTCACCACCCTCACCGTCCCTTGCCTCGCCCTCACCGCCTGCGGCGGCGATGATGAGGATTTCTTCGGGGATGCCGGCGCGGGCGACGACGACGACGACGACGATGCCTCCGACGAGAGCGGGGGCACGCCCGCCGGCTGCGCCGACCCCAACGACGCCAGCGCGCCCGTCGTAACGATCTCGGGCAACATCGACGGCGGCGACGCTTGGAGCTGCGAGTCGATCTACCTGCTCGACGGCCCGATTTTCGTCAACGGCGGCACGCTGAGCATCGGCGCCGGTACGACGGTCAAGGGCACCGCCGGGAGTGCGCTGGTGATCAACTCGGACGCGACGCTCGACGTCCAAGGTACCGAAGACGCGCCCGTCGTGATGACCTCGGCACTGCCCGAGGGCGAGCGCAACCGCGGTGACTGGGGCGGCCTGATCCTCATCGGACTCGCGCCGAACAACCTCGAGGGTGGCGTCGGCGCGGCAGAGGGCTTTGCGACCCCGCCGGAGTACGGCGGCAGCGATGAGGCCCACAGCTGCGGCACCCTTTCGTACCTGCGTGTCGAGTGGGCGGGCTTCGAGCTCTCCGCCGGCAACGAGCTCAACGGAATCACCTTCTACTCGTGCGGCACGGGCACCCGCGTCGACCACGTCCAGGTCCACATGGGGCAGGACGACGGCATCGAGATGTTCGGCGGTAACTTCGACAGCAAGTACCTCGTCGTCACCGGCGCTGCCGACGACAGCCTCGACTGCGACGAGGGCTTCCGCGGCAAGATCCAGCACATGTTCTTGCAGCAGGATCCGACCGTTGGTGACAACTGCTTCGAGTGGTCCAACCAGGGCGCCAACTTCACGGCGACCCCGCTCACCGGCCCGACCGTAGCCAACGTGACCTGCGTGGGCTCCGGCGACGGCGGCGAGAAGAGCAAGGGCATGACCCTCAAAGAGGGCACCGAGGCCGGCATTTACAGCTCGATCTTCACCGGCATCACCAACGAGGGCGTGCTGCTGACCCACCAGGAGACGCAGGACATCGCCGAAGGTGGCGGCATCGTCATGGCCGGCAACATCTTCTCCGGTCACGCGGGCTTCGCGGTCGGCGAGGGCGAAGAAGGCACCATGTGGAGCGCCGACGACCTCCAGACCTGGATCCTCGACGGCGGCAACATGGACGGGGTCGACCCGGCCTTCCCGTCGGTCGCCTGGGGCTCACCGAATATCGCCCCCGCGGCGGACTCGGCCGCGGCCTCCTCGGGCGCCACGCCGAGCGACTCGTTCTTCGACGCCACGTCCTACTCGGGTGCGGTGGAGCCGGGCACCAGCGACGACTGGACGCAGGCCGGCTGGATCAACTACACGCCGTAGTTTTCGATCCCGCGACGCGCAACGGGCGTTCCTGGTCGCAGGGGCGCCCGTTGTTCTTTTTCGGCGTGCCTTGCAATCAAAGCCCGGCGCCGGGGGACGGCGTGGGTGTGGAAAGGAGGACGCCATGTTCAAGTCGATGTTGCTGAGACTCAGCATGCTGACGCTGGCCATCGTGGCCACGGGCTGCCCGCCGTAAGGGGCAAAGGTGCGGTCCCACGGGGCCGCACCGCTCTCGTCGCCGACATTGCGACCAACCTGCAGATGTATGCCGGCATGCGCGCGCTCGGGCTGGTCTTCGGGGGGCTCCTGGTGCTTGCGCATCAGACCATCGCGGAGGCGAGCCCCGTGCAGTGGCCGCGCGGGGCCCTGGGCTGGGTGCTCGCGTTCGTCGGATACGACCTGCTGTTTTATTGGGCGCACCGATTGAGCCACGCGTGGGACTGGCTGTTCGCAGCGCATGCGGTGCACCACCAGGGTCCGCACATGAACTGGTCGCTGGGGCTGCGCCAGTCGTGGATTCACGCGTACCTCGTTGCTCCGGTGTTTTGGCCGCTGGCGGCGCTTGGGGCATCGGCGTCGCTCGTGCTCGGTGTGGCGATCGTGAGCAGCCTGTACCAGCTCGTGATTCACACCGAAGGGGTTGGACGGCTTCCGTGGCCCATCGAGCTGGTCTTCAACACGCCAGCGCACCACCGCGTTCACCACGCGCTCGGTCACAAACCGAGCAATCACGGCGCGGTGCTCATCGTCTGGGATCGTCTGTTCGGAACGTTCGTCGACGAGAACGAGCCGACCCGCGAGTACGGGATCCCGGGTGGGTACATCGGGCCAAGCAGTCTGCGAGCGCAGCTGGCTCCGATACAGCGCTGGCTGGGGCGCACCGTGCGGGGCACATCGACCGTCGTCGTGCGCCCACGGTTGCTGCTCGGTTGGGCCACCGTGAACCTCGCGCTCGCATTGGTCGTGCGCCACGCGCTGGCGGACGAAACGCTCTGGGTCCGGTTGGGAGCGGCCGTTCTCGTACTGGGCTCGTTAGCCCTTGCCAGCCGCGGGTCATCGAGGCTTGACTGCGACTTGCGATGCGACTCGTGACGTGGACATTGCTGGCAGGACTACTCGGAGTCGGTGGCTGTAGCCGAGAGCCGGAGAAGACCGATGCCACGCCGTGGGTGAAGCCGCCCCCGAGCGAGGCCGAACGGCGACAGGCAGAGAAGGTTTCTGGCTACAAGCCGGGCGAAGCCGACGAGAAGCGCGTTGGCCAGGTCGAGCTCGCGGGTTCCCACGATTCGCTCGACGCCCTGGGCAAAGCCGTGGTCGCCGGCCTCGTCGCCAAGGACGCCAAGGCGCTCCAGCAGCAGCTCATCAGCAAGGAAGAGTTCTACGCAATGTTCGGTGCGCTCACCAACGACCCGCAGGGGCGCGGCGCCAGCGTGCAGATCGCGTGGATGAACCAGTCTGCGAACTCGCGGGGCTCGTTGACCAAGGTCCTCGGCGAGTGGGGCGGCAAGGAGCTCACCTTCGCTCGACTCGAGGTCGCCGAGACGCGGGATCGCGTTGGGCTCGTCGAGCATCGAAACCCGAAGCTCGTCGTGACCGATGCCTCCGGCAAGGAGATCACGATCACCGCGCTTGGCCCCGTACTCGAGCAGAAGTCCTCGGGCAAGTTCAAGCTGCTCTCGTTCCGCGACCGAGACTGAGCGCGAACCGTGTCGATCGAGTCGTCGCAGATCTTTGCCGGTCACACGGGCACCAACTGCGGAACGGTGCGCGTGGGGTTCGAGATCCAAGGCGGTCGCGCCGAGCTCGTCGTGGACGCGCGCTTGATGGGCAGCCCGCACCTCCGCGTGCGCTTCGGCGGGGACGTCGAGCGCTTGGGAAGCCACTACGCGGTGGTCGCACTTCGCACCGTGCGAAACGAAACCGATGTGGACGCTCCGTGCTGTCTGCCTCCGAGCGATGGGCCGCTTCTGCTCGAGTGCGTGGTCATACCGCCGCAGTCGGCTGACGTTGCGGGCTCGGAGATCATGAACATCGTCGGGTCGTGGACCGAACGCTTCGACTGTCTGGTGTGGATTCACGCCGATGCCGACTACGATGACGGAACCGAGCTGGATCCGGAGGACTACGACCCTCCCGTGAGTCACTTCGCGGCCGCGGTGGAAGCGTTGCGCTGGCTCGGGCGGCCGTTCAAGCTCGCGAGCGCCGCTGCGGGTGACGATGCCTGAGCCGGTCCGAACCGTGGCGCTCGACGAGAGCCACGCCGTTCATGTCGGCGTGCTCCCCGAACGGCTCGTTCCCGACGCCGAAGGGTTCGAGCGACTCTGGTCGCTACATCCCGATCGCTTTCACGAGGTCATGATGCACGGCCGAGTGGTCCAGACCCCGCGGTGGCAGCAGGCGTACGAGGTCGACTACGTCTACAGCGGGCGGACCAACGAGGCGCTCGACGTTCCCGAGTTGCTCGAGCCGCTGCGCGACTGGTGCAGAGAGACGATCGAGCCTCGCCTCAACGGCATCCTGGTCAACTGGTATGACGCAGCGCTGGACCACGCGATCTCTCGCCATCGCGACAGTCGACGTGGGCTGAACGAGGGCGCGCCGATCGTGACGCTGTCGTTCGGGCAGATGCGAGTGTTCCGGATGCGCCCGTGGAAGGGCACGGGCAAGGTCGACATCGAGCTCGAGAACGGAGCGGTGCTCGTGTTGCCCTACGCCACCAACCTGGCGTGGACGCACGAGGTGCCTCGCTTGAGCCGACACCAAGGGCGCCGCGTCTCGGTGACGCTTCGGGCGTTCGAGACGTAGCGGGTTACGGCCAGCTGCACACGCCGAGCAATCCGCAGGTCATTCCTTGCGGACAGGTCTCGCCATCGAAGCAGGTGAGGACGCACCACTGGCCGGGGGCGCATTGCAGGTCTCCGAATGCCGCTTCGACGCAGAACTCGCCCGGGGTGGGGCACGCAGCGAACTGCTCTTCGCACGCCGCACCCGGCTCGATGCTGCTGGTTCCACACGTGCCGATGGCGGTCGCGCCGGGGGCACCGGGGCAAGCGTCGTAGACGTCGGCCGCGGTGGGGTCGCAATCGGGAAGGCAAGCGTTGATGTTCAGGACGGACTCGAGACCGTTGATCGTGCCCGGTGGGCAGCCGTCGTCGGGGTTTTCGTAGGGGTTGTCGCCGGGCGGGGGATCGCCGGTGGACGAGTCGTCATCGTCGTCATCGTCGTCGTCGTCGGGGCCGAGTCCTGTTTCGCCATCGTCGGTCGAATCACCCTGATCGTCGTCGTCGTCGTCGTCATCAGGGTCGACGTCGTCGTCATCGTCGTCATCGTCGTCATCGCCATCAGGGTCGACGTCGTCATCGTCGTCATCGTCGGGATCGACGTCGTCGTCGTCGTCATCATCCTGCGGATTGCCGCCGTCCAAGCCTGCGCTTCCGGCGCCCGGATCCGTGTCCCCGTCGGGCTCCACGCACAGTGACGACAGGCACTGCAGCCCGTCGTAGCACTCGTCCTGGATGCAGGGACCCGTTTCGAACCCCGCATTCGAGGCGGCAGGCGAGCATCCAAGCGGGAGCAAAGCGGCAAGGCACAGAATCTGACGGGTCACGATGCCAGGGGAGGCGTCCCGGAGCCCGCAGTGATCCCGGCGCGGGTGGAACAAGACTCACGCGGCGCTCAATCGCAGGACTGCAGCTCGACGTCGTCGATGAAGAAGCTCGTGATGGCGTCGCCGCTGAAGTTGGCGTCGAACGACAGCAGGTGCGTGCCGTTGTCGGCGAACTCGGAGACGTCGAGCTCGACGAGCGTGTACCCGGCGTAGTCGGGCTCCATCGTGTTGTCGACCGTCAGCATGTTCGCGTCGTCCACGAGCACGGTGAGCGAGTCGTTGAACGCGCTCTGGTCGTTGGTGTCGACCTGAAGAAAGAATGCGAGCGTGGCCGAGGCGCCGACGATGGGCACGGTCTGCGAGATGAACGGGCTATCGGCGGTTGCCTGCCCGCCGAAGAAGACCCAGTGATCGCCGCTGTGGGCAGTGGCGGGTCCCGAGACGCAGCTCGCATCGCAGATGACGGTGTCGAAGACCTGCGAGCCCTGCGTCCAGGCGCTCGAGGCCGGACCCAGCTCGAAGCCGCCGTCGACGACGACATCGGTACAGGGGTCGTCGGAGTCGTCCGAAGATCCTCCGTCGGACCCGGCGGTGTCGCCCGAGCTTTGGTCCACGGCGGAGCCGGCCGAGCTTTCGCACCCGAGCAGCGCCAGTAAGCCGAAGACCCAGAGCCGCCTCACGGACTGAGGCTAACAGACCCCGGTCAGGCCTCGGTCTGTGCAGAGGGGACGCACGCTGCCGGAGATCATCGTACCCGGCAGCAGTCCTGTGGCGCCGAGCGACTGCGCGAAGATCGGTTCTTTGCGCAGGGGGTGAATAATCCAGGGAGCAGGCGGCACTCCCAAGGACGGCATGACGGAACGAAGCACGACTCGCTCATACGGACTCGCCCCAGCCGTAGGACCGCTGCGCACCATCGGGATCTGCTTCGCAGTGCTCCTCGCCCCCATCGCACTCGTTGCGACTGCAGCTGCGTGCTACTTGCGCCTACTCGTCGTACTGGCGTGCATGCTGGTCTCGCATCGACGCCGTCGACTGTATTGGCTGCGTGCACGTCCCCTTCGGGGCAGAGGCACCCACGCCGCGGCTTCGGCGTCCGGCTAGGAACACACCCTAGCCTTCAGCGTGCGGTCAAGATGACTGGATCGGAGCGGCCGAAGCTCGCGTGGCTGATCTTCACCGAACCATCGGGCTCGGGGGTCAACGTCAGACCGTACGCTTCGGCGAGCTCGAGGGCGGGCGGAACGACGGCGCCGGTCGAGACGAGGGGCGTCGTGTCCCGAAGCAAGACCAGGTCGATCACGAGCTGATACGCCGCGATCAGCCGCTGCTGCTTCGCGTCGTGCTCCGCGTACTCCCAGTCCGTCGGTTTGTCTGCGCTCAGTGCTTCACAAGCGGAGGCGATCTCGAGCCAGAGCTCGGCGGCCTCGCGACGGTCTTTGTCGTTGTCGAGCTCGGTGACTCCACGGTTCCACATCAGCTCGGACCAACAGGCTTCAGCGGCGCGCGAGGGTGGGGTCGGGAGGTCGGCCAGAGCGACGAGTTGCTCGCGCGTCCAACCGCCCATCGCCGCCAGCTCCCCGGCGAGCCGCCAAGCACGAAGCATCCGACTGACGCTGACGAGCCAGTCCACCAGAGCCCAGGGGCGGTAGGCCTGTTCGAGCTGCATGAGCGTCCGAAGTTCATCGAGGGCGTGCTCGTGGTGGTCGAGCGCGACGTGAACCCGAACCCGAGTGAGCAGCGCTGCGTGGTGTCGCGCGTGGCGGCTCGGAAGGTCGAGGTCCTTGCGCGACAGCGAGACGTGTAGCGCGACGTGGCCACGATTCGCCGCGGATGCCGCGAGGTGGGCGAGGTCGCGGCTCTCTGCGAGCCACAGCTCGAGCTCTCGGCGCGGGATGGTGGTCAGGTCGGCCGTCTCCCACGCCTCGGGAAGCGTCTTGGGGTCGTACATCGAGCCGAACTTGGTGAACTCGCCCGCGCCGTTGGGGTCGTGCTCGGCGCGCTCCGCAAAGTACTGCGCCGGAGTCCGCTTGCCGACCGGGCCGCGCTGGACGATCGCATCGACTTCGGACATGGCCCTGCGAGTCGCCGCAGCGTCGCTTTGCTCGGTCGGGGCGCAACCGAGCGCCACGAGCAGCACCGCCAGCCTCGAGCGCATCAGAGGATCGACGGCCGAGCCCCGGCTCGGATTCACGCGTGTCCACGGCATCTGTCGGGCTCGAACAGTCGTGTTCGGGATTGATGAATTCCGCCCAGGCTCCCCATGATTCACCATCGAACGATGGCCTGGCGTTTCGAAGCTTCGTTGGTGACGGTTTTCTTGTTCGCTTGTGGGCCCGCGACGGGGTCGGGCGATTCGTCGTCGGAGGACACCCAGGGCGCAGCCGACACGGGCCGCGGCGACGATGACGACGATGACGACGATGACGACGATGACGACGATGACGCCCCGGCAGACTCGACCGGATCTGGGGTCGCGGGGTCCGACGATGGAGCTTCGTCGGGAGACACGTCGGGCGGCGGAACGTCGAGCGACGAGACGACCGGCGACGATGACGACGATGACGACGCAACCGAGACGGGTGGTGCAGCCGGCCTGTGCTCCGACGACGGGCAGTTCGGATTGACGGTCACCGGCTCCGACCTGCAGGCCTACGACGGCATGCTCGTGTGGGCCGCCGCGGTCGAGCCGATGGGAGTCGGGCCCACGGTCGATCACGTCGTCGTGGTGAGCATCGAAGCAACAATCGCCGACGGTGCATTCGAGCTCTCGTGCGCGGCGGGGCTCGAGGAGAACACCAACTACCCGTCGCTGGTCGCAGTCATCGACGCCGACGACAGCGGAACCTGTAGCGACGGCGACGTTGGTGTGCTCATGCAGTACTTCGGCTGGCTCGAAGCGCAGACCCTGTCGGTCGAAGCCGCGGGACTCGTCAGCGTCGTCGATATGAACCCGTTCGACGGCACGAGCGCCTGCGAGTACTTTTTCTAGCTAGCCAACTAAGGCAGGCTTTCCAGAAACTCTGCGACTTCGGACGCGGCTTTGGTGATGCCCTCGCGCTCGAACGTTGCATGCGCCGACTGGGCGAGCACGCGAGCCGCGGCCGGATCTTTTGCCACGGTGGCCTGGGCGAGCGCGAAGCGGATCTTGGCGAAGTCGATCGGGGGCGCTCCGTCGAACTCGCACAGTGAGAGCGCGCGGTCGAGGATCGTGCGGGCTTCGGCGAACCGCGTGCGCCGGACCTCAACACTGCCAATCGCGTACAGCCACGGGATCAACGACGGATCGTCGGGCCCGACGAGCTTCTCCCGGATGGCAACGCCGGCGCGGAGTTGCTCGGAGGCGCCGGCCCAGTCATCCTGCTGAATCAGCGCTTGGGAGAGGTTGTAGCGCGCGCTTGCCACCTGTTGGTGCTCGTCCCCGAGGGCACGCCGACGAACCGCGAGGGAGTCCGTGAGCAGTCGCGCCGCCTCGTCGGCATCGCCCGCTCGCAGCTCGGCCATGCCCAGCGTCCCACGCAGTCGACCCGCGAGGGGGTGATCGGGTCCCCAGGCCGCGTCCGCTCTCGGGAGCACCGCTCGTAGGGTCTCGAGCGCGAGCTCGGGCTGCTTGGCATAGCTGGCGTAGACCCCCAGATTGATCGTGGCACCGACCGTGGCGGGGTGGTCC
>Ga0207422_1002479_pt1 | contig 24049 bp, 18 predicted proteins | sample MarCyaLeptolynsp_FD_187757 | JGI IMG/M metagenome (GOLD analysis project Ga0207422, IMG submission 187757) | Marine cyanobacterial communities from Panama - species 1 Leptolyngbya sp. (SPAdes) | ecosystem: Environmental > Aquatic > Marine > Unclassified | place: Panama: Panama City | collected... | reverse complement strand
AGGGTGTTGGCGCCGGCACGCTGATCGAAAACACCGCCACGGCCACCTACGATTCAGGCGACGGTCCTGAGACAATCGATTCGAACACCGTCGTCGTCCGCGTCGACGAGCTACTCGATGTAACGGTAACGTCGTTGGACTCCGGACCGATCTCGGCGATTCCGGGCGAAGTCATCCTGACATTCGAAGTAACTAATCAGGGTAACGGTCCTGAGGCGTTTGAGCTGGTCGCCAATCCCACGGTTGCTGGCAACGACTTCGATGCAGTCGTGGATGGGATTGCCGTCGATACCAACGGTAATGGGACATACGATCCGGGCGTCGATGAAATTCTGACCGCGCCAGAGACCACAGCTGTTCTTGCAGCTGACGACACGCTGACGGTGTTCGTTATCGCTACGGTGCCGGCAAGCGTCACCGATACCCAGGAAAGCGATATCGAGCTCACAGCCTCGGCTGTAACGGGCACAGGCACGCCGGGCACTAGCTTTGCAGGGCAGGGCGTTGACGGCGGCGATGCAATTGTCGGTTCGACAGGCGCCAGCGCTACAGCGACCGGTTCCTTGATAGTCGGGATTACGACGGTTGATCTCAACAAGTCTGCTTCAATCCTCGATCCTTTCGGCGGAACATCCGCGGTCCCTGGCTCGGTTGTGACCTTCACAATCCAGGCAGAAGTCGAAGGCAGCGGATCGGTCGATGATCTGATCGTCACCGACGCCATTCCGGACGGCACGACCTACGTCGCCGGCACACTCGCGCTCGATAGCGCCTCTCTCACCGACGCAACTGGCGACGATGCTGGCGAGGCTGATGCGGACGGCATCAGCGTCGACCTTGGCACCGTCGTTGGCGGCACCACTCACTCCATCACTTTTGACGTCACCATCGACTGAACAGCCACGCACAGAATTTGAGGACCAAGATTATGAAACTCGTCATTCAGTTCATCGCAGCGCTTATTGCCCTTGCGGTTCCGGCATTGCCGGCGGCTGCTCAAACAGAGGCACAGCCGATCACGCTTTCGGGCGATGTCAAAGCGGTCAAGACGGTTGTGGGCGAGGACGGTCAGTCCCGCACCGAATTGGTCGCGCCTGAGGTCATCGTACCGGGCGATCGCCTGATCTTTGGCACGGACTACGCAAATGCAGGTGACGAAGTGGTCACCGATTTTGTCGTGACCAATCCGCTGCCAAGCGCAGTGCGTCTCGCTGAAGATGCTGATCCGACGCTGACCGTTTCGGTCGATGGCGGACAGACCTGGGGCGAACTCAACACACTTTCATTCACAGCCGAAGACGGTGCGATCCGCGCTGCGACACATTCCGATGTGACGCATGTGCGGTGGACGCTCGCAGCCGTCGAACCCGGTGAATCGGGGAGGCTCGAATATCCAGCAATCATCCGTTGAGGGACGGACGGTAGCCGCCACGTCTCGCGGGCGGCAATTCATTTGTCGCGGGACACACGCAGAGGACCAATATCATGAGAAAGACGACCCAGCTGATGGGTGCGGTGAGCGCTACGGCGCTCATTGCGTTTACATCAGTTCCAGCGTTGGCCGTAGGGACCAATGCCGGAGACACAATCACCAACAATGTGACCGTTGGTTACAGCGTTGGCGGTGTTGAGCAGGCTGACGAAACGGCCTCGGACTCGTTCACAGTTGACCGTCGGATCGATGTGACCGTAGCCGAGAACGGTGGCACTTCGACCACCGTGGCGCCGGACGAGCAGGATGCTGCAATCACCTTCACAGTAACCAACCTGTCAAACGACACGGCCGACTTTGATCTGTCGGTGGTGCAGTCGGCAGCAGATGACTTCGACATCTCGAATGTCCAATTCTATCTCGATGACGGCAATGGCGTGTTTGACGGTGGCGATACTTTGGTCACCTTCATCGACGAGCTGGCTGAAGACGATTCCGTGGTCATCCACGTTATTGGCGATATCCCAGATACCGTTATCAACGGTCAGACCGCTGACGTTGCGCTGGTCGCTGATGCTCACGCTGCAGGCGGCGTTGGTTCGCTCGGCGCTGAGTACACCGCGACTGCTGGTGCCAACACTGCTGGCGTCGACAACGTACTGTTTGACGGTGCAGGCGACGTAGACAGCGCAAATGCCGGTGATCACTCTGACACCGACACCTTCGTTGTGGCTGCTGCCGATCTGACGGTCACCAAGACCAGCACGATCATCAGCGACCCGGTAAACGGCACGACCAATCCGAAGGCGATCCCAGGTGCAACGATTGAATATTGCATCACCGTCGCCAACGCAGCGGGCGTGGCAACTGCATCTGCTGTTGATGTGACCGATACACTGCCAGGCGAAGTGACCTTCGTCTCTGCATTCGGCATCTATGTTGATGGCGACGCAGCGTGCACGGGCGGAACCGAAGGTGTTGGTAGCGGCGACGCTGCTTTCAACTCTGGTACCGGCGAGGTCACGGGTGACCTTTCGCCCATCGCAGCGGGCACAACCAGCTCGCTCTACTTCCGGGTCACAATCGACTAAGCCGACCGGGAATTAGACTTTGCGTGTTACCCCGTCTCTATGGCGCTGGGCAGCAATACTCTTTGCAGTATTGCTGCCCATTGTCGTGCCTGCGAGCGGGGTCCACGCGCAAGAAAATATCATAAAAACAATCACTAATGTCGCCGAGGCCAATTGGACCCTGCGCGGCACGCAATTGAGCACCAGCTCAAACCCGGTCACTATCGATGTGACCGCTCGACCACCGGAAATTCGCGCTTTCCGGCCCAGTTCTCAAAGTTCGATCCAGTTGGATTTCCTGTCGCCAGTGTGTGACGGGACGGCGCTCAACCTGTTGACCGTTCAATCCAACGCACAAGCAACGTCCAGCAACCGCCAAACGGCGGCGGTCGAACAGATCACAGAGATCAGAAGTGGGCAGATTCTGCTGTTTGAGGTTGTCGCTGACGCCGCAAACGTCGATTCTGAAGCGATTGACGAGATGGAAGCCGTGATTACCACCGTCTCTGGCGACAGAGAGGTCATCACAATCTTCGAAACGTCCGAAAATAGCGGCGTTTTCGTGGGATCCATCCCGACAACCCGGCCACCGCCTGCCGCAATCCAGGAAAATTGCGAGCTGACGGTTGCCAATGGCGACAATATCGAGATCGCGGCCAGCTTGCCGGGATCGGACGAGATTGTCGTGACGACCGAAGTGGAGGTGCTGGTCGATCCGTTTGGTGTCGTGTTTGACAGCGAAACCGCCGAACCGGTCGATGGGGCCCGTGTAACTCTGGTAGACAATGCCACGGGGCAACCTGCGACTGTTTTTGCAGAAGATGGTGTAACTGCTTGGCCATCAAGTGTTATTTCTGGTCAGCCAGTGATTGATGGTGCCGGCAATGTCATCACTATGGGCCCCGGTGAATTCTGGTTCCCACTGACGTTCCTGGGCACGTATCGGCTCGAAATTGAGCCGCCCGAACCATACACGGCGCCGTCGGTTGTTGCGCCTGAAGTGTTGCGAACTTTGCCGCATCCATCGGGACGTGAATTTGCCATTCTGGATGCCTCTTTCGGCGCGCCCTTTGTGCTTGATGATCCGGCACCGGTGCAGATTGATATTCCGCTTGATCGACCGAGTTCGGAATTGACCCTGAGCAAGCGGGCGTCGCGCCAGCGGGCTCAGCCTGGCGACGTCGTTTTCTACACGCTCGTGGCGTCCAACACAGATCCCACACGAGTGAAACGCAATGTGGTTCTGGTCGACACGCCATCGAGGTGGCTGCGCCTGCGCACCGATACAGTGCGCATAGACGGCCAGGAAGCGCCTGACGCGGTTTCCACGACCTCTGATGGCCGACAGCTTACAATTGCCCTTGGAGACGTCCCTGGAGGCGCCTCAAGGCGTGTTACATACGCGATGTCGGTCCGACCGGACGCTCCGCCCGGCGAGGCCGTCAACCGCGCCGACGTAAGCGATTCTCTGGGACGTGTCGCCAGCGCCAATGCCGTGGTTGATATTGAACGCGATGGCATCGCCGATCGCTTCACCATTATCGGCAGAGTGACCGCCGGACCATGCTCGCTGGATGACCCACGCCCGGGCATCGCCGGGGTAAGGGTTATGCTGCAAGATGGCAGCTTCGCGATCACCGACGCAGACGGCCGCTATCACTTTGAGGGCGTTGTCCCGGGCACGCATGTTGTCCAGGCTTCGCGCATGACGCTGCCCGAGGGGGCGGATTTCGTCGATTGCCACCGCTCCACCCGCAATGCTGGAAGCACAAATTCGCGCTTCGTGATCGGTCATGGCGGTGCGTTGGTTGTGGCCGATTTCCACGCCGAGATTCCACCGGCCCAGCTGGCTCTGGCCGCTCTGTTTGCAGAGACGACGCCTGACAGCTCGATCGCACGCCGGATCAATGATGTTGCAACTGGCCGGGTCGATCCCGAGCAAGCGGGGGCACAGCCACCAGCACGCAATGCTGACCGGACAAATGCGCCCGCTGCGGCGCGTCCTGATCCCAACACCGACTGGATTGCCCTCGGCGATGGTCCAGACGGCTTTCTGACGCCGGAAGTGGGGCACAACCCGCGTGCGCCGGCCATCCGCGTCGCCATTCGACATCGCAGGGGGCAGACGATTGTCCTGCGCGTAGATGGCGAAGAAGTGCCGCCATTGACCTTCGACGGAACCAGAAAGCCAGCCAAGGGGCGCTACGAGGTCAGCACCTGGCGCGGCGTTCCACTCAAGAATGAGCGCACAGTGCTGGAAGCGGACGTGATCAGCTCATTTGGCGGCGTGCGCGAGACCTTCACGCGCGAAGTGTTCTTCACCAACAAGCCGGCAAAGGTTGAGTTCTTGCCTGAGCTTTCAAACCTGGTGGCAGATGGACGGACCCGGCCAGTCGTGGCCGTGCGCGTGCTCGATCGCAACGGGCGGCCGCTTCGCGAAGGCATTGCGGGTGAGTTTTCGCTCAACGCTCCCTATGAGAGCGCTGAACAGCTTGATCGTCAGCAGCTCAACCAATTGACCGGTCTTGCCGCCAGCTCGGCCCGGTGGGTGGTCGAAGGCAGTGACGGCATCGCGCGGATCGAACTTGCGCCGACTATGGTCAGCGGTTCGCTGCGGCTCGATTTCCGTTTCGACGATGGCGAGATCGTGCGCACGCAGGAGCTTGAGGCATGGATCGAACCGGGCGACATCGAATGGACGATTGTTGGCCTGGTTGAAGGATCGATCGGAGCCAAGACCGTTGCGGATAATATGGAACGGGCAGGGCGCTTTGACAGCGACCTGGGCGACAATGCGCGCGTCGCGCTCTACGCGAAGGGCCGCGTTCTCGGGAAGTACCTCGTCACCCTGGCTTACGACAGCGCCAAGCAGCGCGAAGATCAGCGTGTCTTGGGTGCGCTCGATCCGCAGGCTTATTACACCGTGTTCGCTGATGGCTCGAGCCGGCGCTTCGACGCCGCCAGCCGCGAAAAGCTCTATGTCCGGATCGAGTCATCGACATTCTACGCGCTCTACGGCGATTTCGAGACCAGTTTCGATCAGACCCGGCTGGCGCGCTACAACCGCACGGCAACCGGCGTCAAAGGCGAGCTGCGGGCAGGACAGATCAAAGCACAGGGTTTTGCGGCGGAAGTTTCCACGCGCTTGCGGCGTGATGAGATCCAGGGACAGGGCATCACTGGCCCATACGCGCTAAGCAGCCGCAACGTGCTGGCCAATAGCGAGCAGGTTACCCTCGAGGTCCGCGACCGGTTCCGATCAGAGCTGATCGTGTCGACGCGCGAGATGGTGCGCTTCATCGACTATGATCTTGATCCGCTGTCAGGCACGATCACCTTCTCCGAGCCTGTCCTGAGCCGCGATTTCAATCTCAACCCGCAATTCATTGTCGTTGACTATGAGACCGATGGCCTTGGCGATGCCGAACTGAATGCCGGCGTTCGGGCGGATTGGACCAGCGGCGATGGTCGCATTCGCATTGGCGCCAATGCTTTGACTGACAAAGGCGAGGGTTCGAGGACCGATATCGGCACCGTCGATCTTCGCGCGCGCATTACCGAAGCAACCGAAATCCGCGCCGAGATTGGCGTCAGCGAGCGCGATGGCGACACCGCGACCGGCTGGCTGGTTGAAGCGCAGCACCAGACGGGCAAGCTCGACGTGCTTGCCTATGCGCGTCAGCTTGATGCCGATTATGGCATTGGCCAGCAGAATGGTGGTGAACTCGGTCGCCGCAAATTTGGCGTCGACGGGCGTGTGCTCGTTTCGGAAAAGCTAAGCATCACCGGCTCTGTCTGGCAGGATCAAAGTCTTTCCGACGACACCCGCCGCCGCGCGGCACAGGTGCAGCTTGGCTATATCGGCGAAAAGACTGATTTCCGCCTTGGCCTGAGCCATTTCACCGATCGGCTTGCCGATGGATCAAACAATTCGTCCACACTGCTTGAGACCGGCGTGACCCAGCGTCTGCTCGACAATGATCTTGAATTGAGCGCTGCCGCGTCGTTCGCGCTTGATGATGCCGAAAGCGCGGATTTGCCCGCTCGCTATCGCTTTGGTGCGCGCTACGCCGTGACGGACGATGTACGTCTGATCGGCCTCTACGAGATTGCTGATGGCGAGAATGTCGACGCGCGGACAATTCGCGGTGGAATTGAAGTGACGCCGTGGCAAGGGGGGCAGATCGTCACCGCTGTCGGTCAGCAAGATATCGGCGAATTGGGCAATCGCAGCTTCGCCACCTTTGGCATGGCGCAATCATTCCAGATTTCGCCTAGCCTGTCGGTGGACGCCACAATCGATGGCAGCCGTACGTTGAATGGTGAGCCTGACGTGAGCGACGTCGTCAATCCGGCACAGCCGCTCGCCAGTGGCGGCCAATTGACCGGCAACAGCCTGTTTGAAGACTTCACCGCGGTGACGTTGGGCGCAGCGTGGCGCAAGGACCGCTGGAGCGCGACCTTGCGCGGCGAATATCGCGATGGCGAGTTTGCCAATCGCACTGGCGCGACCTTTGGCGCAATCCGCCAATTGGGCGAGGGTAGCATCGTCGGCTCCGGCGCAACCTGGACAACGTCCACATCGGAAAATGGCGCAAAAACAGAGATTTTTGACGCATCCTTGGCATTCGCTCACAGGCCTGATTCGTCCGAAGTGGCGATGCTGGGCAAGCTCGAATATCGCAGCGACACGGTGACTGATGCGGTCGCGGGTGAGGCTGGCGCTGCCGGTCGGACGGCCTTGATCGTCGACGGCGATGCGCAGTCGCGGCGTCTGGTTGCGAGCCTATCGACCAATTGGTCGCCACGCGGCTGGGACGAAGACGAAAACGGGGTCAAGCAGCAGGTCAGGCGCGACGAATATTCGTTGTTCCTTGGCGCGCGCTACAATTTCGATGAAGTTGAAGGCGTGGAGCTGAGCGGGACGACGCTGATGGCCGGCGTCGACGGTCGGATTGGTATTGGCGACAATTTTGAGCTGGGTGCGACGGCAACCGTTCGAACCAACCTCGAAGATGACGTGACCAGCTTCGCCTATGGCCCGCAAGTGGGATACACCCCGGTTGACGGCGTCTTGCTGACCGTGGGCTACAATGTTGAAGGATTCCGCGACGCGGACTTTGCTGGTGCACGCAGCACCGACAAGGGTATTTATGCGTCGATCCGGATGAAATTCGACACGGACACGTTCAGCTTCCTGGGGCTTGGACGCTGAGACCCATGCGCTGCGGCGAAAAGACCATAGTAAACGGAGCGTTTACCATAAGCCGCTACCGCGTTCCCATGGCCTGGTTGGATATGGAATTCCGTCTTGAACGGTGGGCGCTGCTCGTTTTGCAGGCGCTGTTGGCAGCGTTTTGCCTGGTATTCGCGACTCCGACCATGGCGCAGACCACAACGACCTATGTCAACACCACCAATGGCACGATCAGCGCCGCGACGCCTTGTACCGGTCCATTGGTGCGTACGTTCAACGTCACCGATACGTTCACCGTTGCTGATGTTGATCTTGGCGTGTTCATCACTCACTCATGGCGTGGCGACAACCGCATCTTTTTGGAGTCGCCCGACGGCACCCGCGTGCAATTGGTGGATGGCGATGCCAACAACACGTCTGGCGACAACTTCAATGTCTTGCTCGACGACGATGCGACCCAGACCGTCAATACCGATAGCGCAACCGGCGCACACTCGACGGCAGCTCCGCCACCGTTCGACAATACTTTCAGCCCCAACTCGCCATTATCGGCATTCAACGGCGTGGCCAGTAATGGCACCTGGACACTCGAAATCTGTGATATCTTCACGGGCGCTGACAACGGCACGTTTCAGCACGCTGAGCTCTATCTGACGTCGCTACCGTCCAATTTCGCTGATCTTTCGTTGACCAAGACGCTGATCGGATCGCCCCCGGTTCAAGGCGGCACCGCGACCTGGCGCCTGACATTGACCAATGACGCGCTCTCACCAGAGACCGCGACCGGCATCGTGGTAGAAGACACGTTCCCCGGCGGCTTTACCTTTGTTTCAGCGACCGGCGATGGAAGCTTTGACTCGGTCAACAGCGAGTGGAGCGTTGGCTCGCTGGCACCGGGTGTCAGTGTAAGCATCACTCTGAGTGGCACGGTCTCGTCGACCGCAGGCACTGTTCTTACCAACACTGCTGAGATCATCGCGAGCAGCGAGACGGACAGCGATTCAACGCCCAATAACGGCGTCACGACTGAGGATGACTACGCCACGTCAAGCTTCACGGTCCAATCGGGCCGCGCACCGGGCGTGCCTCCGATCCTGTCATGCCCGGCCTTCCAGTCGGTCTTCGACTGGGACACGATTTCGGGCTGGACCGCCGGCACGCTCGACAACACTTATGCGTTCTCGACATTCGGCGACATTCGATTCCAAATTTCGAATGACGGTGCCTTCGTGAACAATGCCGGGTTTGGTGGTCTTTCGCCGACCGTCGTCGACACGTTTACCGGTGCGCTTACGCCAGCAGAAGACAGTCTCACATTGCTTGCCAACCAGGCCAATCTGGCGGGTGAAGTTGAGATTATCATCACTTTGCCGCGGACCTTCACGGGCTTGCAATTCACAATCTTCGATGTCGATTTCGGCACGTCGCAATTTGCCGATCGGGTCGAAGTCACTGGCACCAATGGCGGCAGCCTGGTCAATCCAACCTTGACCAATGGTAATGTGAACTATGTGAGCGGCGGCGAAGTGATTGGTGACGGGGCTTCAGGAAGCACGCAAGCGCTCGGCAATATGGTCGTCACGTTCACCGACACGGTCGACACGGTGATCATACGCTATGGCAACCACACGACCGCTCCTACGAATCCTGGCCAGCAGGGCATCGGTGTGCACGACATTACGGTGTGCGATCCCGTGGCCACTCTGTCGGTGACAAAGACGAGTTCGGTCATTTCGGACGGGGTCAATCCCGATGTGAACGCCAAGGCGATCCCAGGCGCATTGATCGAATATCTGATCACGGTCACCAATGTGGGTCCGGATGCGGTCGACACCGGCACGATCGAAGTCATCGATGATGGCCCGGCCGAGGCGAAGTTTTGCCTGCTTACCCAAGGCGGCGGGCCGGTTACATTCGACGAGCCCTCGGGCCTTGGTTCCACCGGACTGACCTACACGTTCTCAGGCTTTGCAAGCAGCACGGATTCGCTCGATTTTTGGGACACGGTCGACAATGATTGGGACTACCAGCCGGTCGACGATGGCGAAGCGTGTGATCCCGCGGTCACCGAGTTTCGCATTACACCTTCGGGGGCGATGGAACCCAGCACGAGCTTCACTTTGCGGGTCCGCTATCGGATCGAATGATCCTGCCCTTTTGAATTGGTGCGCAAAATTCTGTGGCTCTGCTAGGCCGCAATCATGAATCACTGGATTGAACATTGTCTGGCCGCAGCCGGGGCCGCGCGAACCTATTGCGAAGAGGTGCGCCAGGCTGTCTCGGCTCTGGTCGAAGTGGACAGCGCGATTGACGCTGACCTGGTTTCTAAGCACCAGCATGCGGTCCACGGATTTGCCTGGATCGCTTCGACAGTCACCGCGCTTGAAGCTTTGGTCGATTGGGCCAATCGCGCTGATGCCAGGGCAAGCCTGGGCGAGATCGAAGAACTCGTCCTTCGGATCGGCTTTGGCGAATATTGCGCACAATTGGCCAGCGGCGTCCCGATGAGCCAGAGCGAGATTGTCCGACCCGGCGCGCTTGGCGCCACCAAGGCCGCAGCGCAATTTGTCGCGCATCATAGCGTGGTTGTGCTGCTTGAGCAGGGCAATTCGATCGAGACCCGTGCTCGCCTGGCCAAACTGATTGAAGACGGACAACGCCCTGACGAGAGCCTGGGTGATGAGACGCTTGATCTTATCCGCGATCAGTTTCGCAGTTTTACGGCTGACAGGATCGCACCGCATGCTCAATCCTGGCATCTCGAGGATGTGCTCATTCCAGATGAGGTGGTCAGCGAGATGGCCGAGCTGGGCGTGTTCGGGATCTGCATCGCGGAGGAATTTGGCGGGCTGGGCCTGGGCAAGCTGGCAATGTCGGTCGTGTCAGAAGAGCTGTCGCGCGGCTGGATTTGCGCCGGTTCGTTGGGCACGCGATCAGAAATCGCTGGCGAGTTGATCGGCGCCAATGGAACTGACCAGCAAAAAGCAAAATTCCTGCCGGCGATTGCAGATGGATCAGTGCTGCCGACGGCTGTGTTCACCGAGCCTGATACGGGCTCTGACCTCGCTGCGGTCAAAACGCGGGCCAAGCTAAACCGGGAGGGCGATTGGGAGATCACCGGCGCCAAGACATGGATCACACATGCAGCGCGAACCGATCTGATGACCGCATTGGTGCGCACGGATCCCAACGCCCCAGGCTATCGCGGATTGTCGATGTTGCTGGCGGAGAAGACGCGCGGCTGCGATGATAATCCGTTTCCCGATACCGGACTGGATGGTAGCGAGATTGAAGTGCTCGGCTATCGCGGGATGAAGGAATATGCGCTCGGCTTTGATGGCTTTAGAGTCTCTGGCGACGGCTTGTTGGGAGCGGCCGAAGGGCAGGGCTTCAAACAACTCATGCGCACGTTTGAAGGGGCTCGTATCCAAACCGCAGCTCGAGCAATCGGGGTGGCTTGGAACGCGTTCGATCTTGCGGTCGGCTATGCGCTGGAGCGCAAACAATTTGGCAAGCCGATCGCCGGCTTTCCGCGAGTTGCAGACAAATTGGCCCTGATGCTGGTGGAGATCATCGCCAGCCGTGAACTCACCTATTTCGCCGCCCGGCAAAAAGACCAGGGGACACGCTGCGATATTGAGGCTGGCATGGCCAAGCTGATGGCGGCGCGAACGGCCTGGTCAGTCGCGGACAATGCGGTGCAAGTCCATGGCGGCAATGGCTATGCGCTCGAATATGAAATCAGCCGCGTGCTGTGCGACGCGCGTATCCTCAACATCTTCGAAGGTGCGGCGGAAATTCAGGCGCAAGTAATCGGGCGAGGGCTGCTGGTCGCGCAAAAGGGATCTCAACCGGATTGAAGTGGGAGCAATCGGGCGATTGACCTGATCTGATCCGTCATTCATGCGCCGCGCTATGGAATCGGATTCCATCCTGCCCGCGCCGCCGCCGCTTGATACGATCTGCAATGGCGGTCCCGTTTCGTTGTTCCTCGATTTTGACGGGACGCTGGTCGAGCTCGCGCCGACACCGGACACGATCCAACCAATTGCGGACATTGGCTCGCGCTTGGCGGGGCTGGCCGACAGACTGGACGGACGTTGCGCGCTGGTAAGCGGACGAGCGCTTGGGGACATTGAACGCCACATCGGCCCGTTGCCTGTTGCAGGAGCAGGCTCGCATGGAGCGGATGTGCGATTGGCGGATGGCACCGCGCTCGGCCTGGGAGCGACAGCCCTGCCGCAGGAGATCGAAAGCGAGCTGCGTCAATTCGCCAGCGAGCATGGGATTGACTACGAGCACAAACCGCATGGTGGAGCGCTCCATTTCCGCTCTGCTCCGGGCAAGGAGCCGGAGGCGCATGAATTTGCCGCTCAGCTGGCCACAAAGCATGGCTGGAGCGCGCAAAAGGGCAAATGTGTGGTTGAGCTTGTCAAAGGCGATTCAGACAAAGGAGAGGCCGTTCTCGCGCTCATGAGCGAATCACCATTCTGTGGCTCGCGCCCCTATTTCCTGGGAGATGACCTGACCGACGAGGCCGGATTTGAGGCTTGCGCACGTCTCGGCGGCGCCGGAATCCTCGTTGGAGAGCGAAAACCGACATCTGCCCACTTCCAATTGCCCAATGTTGCTTCCGTCCACGCTTGGCTCGGCCTATAGTGGAGGGGATGACCAATCCGGGAACCTCTCCCAACCTCGAATTGTGGCCAATCGGCAATTGCCAAGTCTCCGGTCTGATTGATCGGACAGGGGCGCTCGTTTGGGGTTGCGTGCCGCGGGTCGATGGCGACCCAGTCTTTTCATCGCTGCTCAATGGCGATCAGCGCGACGCCGGCATTTGGCGGTTCGAGCTTGATGGCCATTCGAGCACCAGGCAGGAATATATCCGCAACACACCACATCTGCTGACCACGCTCGAAGCGGAAGATGGCAGCGCGATTCAGATCCTCGATTTCTGTCCGCGGTTTGAGCGTTCGGGCCGGATGTATCGTCCGGTCGCTTATGTCCGCATCGTGCGCCGGATATCGGGCAATCCACGCATCCGCGTCGTGCTCAACCCGACCAAGAATTACGGCGCCGAATTGGCCGAGACGACCCACGGAACCAATCATATCCGCTTCCTCGCAGGCAAGGAATCGCTGCGCCTCTCAACCGATGCGGCCGTCGGCTACATCCAGGAAGGGCGCTATTTTCGGATTGAAAGCGACACGCATTTCTTCCTTGGCCCGGACGAGCCCTTCGTAGGCAATTTGCGCGAGACCGTCCGCTCAATGGAGCAGAAGACGCGCAAATATTGGCAGAACTGGGTGCGCATGCTGGCGGTCCCGCTCGAATGGCAGGAAGAGGTTATCCGCTGCGCGATCACGCTTAAACTGTGCCAGCATGAAGAAACCGGCGCGATTGTCGCCGCGCTCACCACCTCGGTGCCTGAAGCTGCGCATTCGGAGCGCAATTGGGACTATCGCTACTGCTGGATCCGCGATTCCTATTACACCATCCAGGCGCTCAATCGCCTCGGCGCGCTCGATGTGATGGAAAAGTATCTCGGCTATCTGCGCAACATCGTCGATGGCGCCAAGGGTGGCCAGATCCAGCCGCTCTATTCGGTGATGGGCGAGAGCGAACTCAACGAGACCACCGCCTCCTATCTTGCCGGATATCGCGGGATGGGGCCGGTCCGGCGCGGCAATGCCGCCTATAAGCAGGTCCAGTACGATTGTTACGGGCAGATCGTTTTGCCCAGCGCGCAGGCTTTCTTCGATACGCGCCTTATCCGGATGGCGGATGATCGCGATTTCGAAAATCTCGAGCAGGTCGGCAATATGGCCTGGGCGATGCACGACAAACCCGATGCCGGATTGTGGGAATTCCGCACGCGGCAAGAGGTGCACACCTATTCGGCAGTGATGTGCTGGGCTGCCTGCGACCGCTTGGCCAATGTTGCGGCGCATATCGGCAAGGATGATCGCGCCTCCCATTGGCGCGAACGCGCAGAAGCGATCCGCGCCAAGATCGAACAATCGGCCTGGAAAGAGAATGGGGAGGGGGGCCACTACGGCGCCAGCTTCGAGAGCGACTATCTCGATGCCAGCCTGCTGCAAATGGTGGAGCTGCGCTTCCTTGCGCCCGACAATGAGCGCTTCCAGTCGACCTTCGCCGCCGTTGAGAAGGAACTGCGCCGCGGCGATCACATGCTGCGCTATGCCGCAGAGGATGATTTCGGCGCGCCTGAGACCGCGTTCAATGTCTGCACCTTCTGGCTGATCGAAGCCTTGCATCTGGCGGGCCGCGACGAAGAGGCGCGCACCCTGTTCACAACCATGCTCAGCCACACCACGCAATCAGGCCTCCTGTCCGAAGACCTCGATTATGAAACCGGCGAGCTGTGGGGGAACTTCCCGCAGACTTATTCGCTGGTTGGTGTGATCAATTGCGCTGGCCTGCTGTCCAAACCGTGGAGCGAGGTAAGATGACCCGCCTTGTTGTCATCTCCAATCGTGTCGCCGTTCCCAAGGCGCGCGGTGTGGCTGGCGCACAAGGCGGATTGGCGGGCGCGCTCAACGCCGCGCTCAAGGATTATGGCGGGCTTTGGTTCGGCTGGTCGGGTCAGGAAAGCGAAGACCGCACCGGCAATATCAATATGCAGCGTGGCGATGGTGTGACGACGGCCACGATCGATCTCTCCACCCGCGATGTCGATGAGTATTACAATGGCTACGCCAATTCGACGCTGTGGCCGCTGTTCCATTACCGCATCGACCTCACCGAATATGAGAGCAAGACTGGCAAGGGCTATGAGCGGGTCAATGATCGCTTTGCTGAAAGCGTAACCCCGCTGATCGAGCCGGATGATCTTGTTTGGGTGCATGATTATCACCTGATCCCGCTCGGCGATCGCCTTCGCAAGCGAGGCTTGAAGAACCGCATGGGCTTCTTCCTCCACATTCCTTGGCCACCGACCCGGCTGCTGACATCCTTGCCCTATCATGAGCGGCTCGTGCGCACCTTGCTCGAATACGATCTGATCGGGTTCCAGACTGAGGAATGGCTGGGCAGCTTCATGCATTATTGCGCCAACGAGCTGGGCGCGGAGGTCAATGAAGAGACGGGCGAGATCAGCTTTGATGGACGCTCGACGATTGCCAAGGCCTATCCGATCGGGATCGATTGGGATCACTTCCAAAGCCTCGGGAAAACCGACGAAGCCAAGCAGGCAGAAGAACGCTTCCTCGCCTCTACCCGCAACCGTACGGGCATGATCGGCGTTGATCGGTTGGACTATTCCAAAGGCCTGCCCGAACGCATCGATGGAATTGGCCGCTTTTATGACAAGCACCCTGATCGCACGCGCGACTTGGTGTTCATCCAGATTGCGCCGCCAAGCCGCGAGGATGTCGACAGCTATCAGAAGATCCGCGCCGAGCTTGAACAAAAGACTGGGCAGATCAATGGCGCGCGCAGCGAAGTGGATATCGTGCCGATCCGCTATGTGAACCGCGGCTATGGCCATGCCGAGCTCTATGGCTTTTTCCGCGCGGCGAAGATCGGCCTCGTGACGCCTTTGCGTGACGGCATGAACCTTGTTGCCAAGGAATATGTCGCTGCGCAGGATCCCGAAGATCCCGGCGTGCTGATCCTGTCCGAATTCGCAGGAGCGGCGTTGCAATTGAAGGATGCAGTGCTGGTCAATCCGCACAGTCCCGATGCACTCTCACAAGCAATCCAGACCGCGCTCGACATGCCGCTGGAAGAGCGCAAGCGGCGCTATGAGGCGATGGTCCCGACCATCCGCGATCATTCGGTCCAGCAATGGACCGCCGATTTCTGCGCTGACCTCACAGCAACCAAAGGCTGATACTCGCCGCAGAATTGAATGGAGACCCCGTGTCTAACAATCCCTGGTTGCCCTTTGATGGGATCCACAATTTTCGTGACTATGGCGGCTATGCGGTAGCGGGCGGCGGCAATGTGCGGCGTGGGCTATTGTTCCGGTCAGGCCAGCACATGGAAGCAACCGATGCTGATCTTGCGGGCGTGCAGGACCTTGATATCCGCACCATCATCGACCTCCGCGGGAGCAGCGAGCGCAGCAGCTTTGCCTGTCGCCGACATCCGGATTTTTCGGCTGATGTCATTGCCTATGACGGCGAAACGACCAGTTCACCCCCGCATGAAGGGGGGTGGGACAAGGTCGATATGACGGCAGAGCGGGCGCGCAATCGCATGATCGCCGTCTACACGCGCATGCCGGTCAATCCCGCGATGATCGAGATGTTCACTCGCTACTTTGAAGCCTTGGCTGACCGTGACGGTGGGAGCCTGGTCCATTGCTTTGCGGGCAAGGACCGCACAGGGATCGCGGCGAGCTTGCTCCTTCACACGCTTGGTGTGCATCGCGACGATGTGGTGACGGAATTCCTGCGCACCAATGATGCACCGACGCGGCATATCCTCGAGCGGCAGTCGCTGCCGCGAATGGAAGCGCATTATGGCGTGATCGATCCCGAGGCGATCCGCAATCTGATGGGCGTTCTACCCGAGTATATCGAAACCTATTTTTCCGAGATCACGCGTGAATACGGTTCGCTCGACACCTTCCTGGCGCAAACATTAGGTGTGGATGAGACAAGGAAAGCTCGTCTCATTGAGCGTCTGGTGGAGTGACATCGCGCATTTGCATCCCCATATCGGTGTCCAAGATTGATTGAGACTTGAGAGACTGGCCATGGCTACCCATCGCACCAAAATGCTGATCATCGGATCAGGCCCAGCAGGCTATAGCGCCGCTATCTATGGCGCCCGCGCAATGCTGGAACCGATTGTCGTCCAAGGTCTGCAGCCAGGCGGGCAGCTGACCATTACGACCGATGTCGAGAACTATCCCGGCTATCGCGAAGTCGTCCAGGGCCCTTGGCTTATGGAAGAGATGAAGGCGCAGGCCGAGCATGTCGGCACGCGCATGATGTGGGACACGATTGTCGAGGTCGATCTCGCCAATGGCCCTCCGTTCCGTGCAATTGGCGACAGCGGCGATGAATATATCGGCGACACGCTGGTGATCGCGACCGGTGCGCAAGCCAAATGGCTTGGCGTGGCGGGTGAGCAAGAACTAGGCGGCAAGGGCGTGTCTGCCTGCGCCACCTGCGACGGCTTCTTCTATCGCGGCAAGAAAGTCGCGGTTATCGGCGGCGGCAACACTGCGGTCGAAGAGGCGCTCTATCTCACCAATCACTCCGATGATGTGACGCTGATCCATCGCCGCGACGAGCTGCGCGCGGAGAAGATCCTGCAAGAGCGCTTGCTCAACAATCCGAAAATTTCGACCGTCTGGAACAAGACGGTTGAGAGCTTTGAAGCGGGTGAAAGTGGTGCTCTGTCACACCTCGTGCTCAAGGACACCCAGACCGGCGAGACATCGACGCTGGAAGTGGACGGCGCGTTTGTGGCGATCGGTCACGCTCCATCGACCGAATTGTTCAAGGGCAAGCTGCCGATGGATGATGGCGGCTATCTGCTGGTAGAGGCGGGCACGCCCAAAACCGAGATCCCCGGCGTTTTCGCAGCCGGTGACGTGACAGACCATGTCTATCGCCAGGCGGTGACCGCTGCAGGCATGGGCTGCATGGCAGCGCTTGATGGCGAGCGTTTCCTCGCCACCGCTGATTTCGAAAGCGCGATGGAACAGGTCAGCGAAGCGGCGGAATAACCCGCCGCTCCGTTACCTTACGCTCTGGTCCTAGAAGACCAGCAGCGCCGCGTGCACGATCAAAGCGATCAGCACAAAGCTTGAAAGCAGGAACAGGATAAACCGCACCATCACCTTGTTGGCGGTTGCCTGGACCAGGCTGTGCACCACGCGCAGGCCGGTATAGATCCAGCCCAGCAGCTCATTCATGCCGTCACCTGCGCCAAGGATCGCCAGCACGATCGCCACCGCGTAGAACACCGTCGGTGCTTCGTGCAGGTGGTTGTAATTGTGCGCCTTCCACTGGACGCTGGGCGGCAGGCTGCGATCGAGTGACGCGTCGGGATCGCTGACCATACGGTCGACATCGACTTGAGCCTTGCTCATGGCTGGGATGCGGGTGGCATACATCCACGCCCACATCACCATGGTCCAGATCATCAGCGCCACGGCTGGTTGAAGAATTCCCATACCCGTCATGATGGTATTGCTCCTGCATCGTAAAAGAGTGTTGCGCTGATCGCGCTGAAAGCGAGCACGGCCAGAGCGATCGTGCTGGCGAGGAAGATCAGGAATCGGACCGGCACCTTGTTGAACAGGATCTGCCACAGCGAGTGCACGATCCGCAGACCGGTGTAGATCCAGGCAATGAAGACATCCATCGCACTCGGGCCCATGATCGCAAGGATCATCACCACCGCATAGAACAGTGTCGGCTGCTCATGCAGATGAGTGTGATTGTGTGCTGGCCAATTGGCCTTGTCCGGGATCAGACCTTCCAGGTCTTGCCCACGGCCGCCTTCCTTGCCCGAAAAGACCGATTTGTCTTCGACCTTTGCGATTGCGCCGAAACGCGCCGGCACCACCCAGAAAAGGACGATAATCGTCCACACCACCAGCACTGCGGCTGGCGCCAATATTTGCGCTTGCATTGATTGTTTCTCCCCGGTGTCCCCTCAGGTGACTTTCCTGAGAGAGCCGAGAAGGATTGTCAATCGCAACCGATTGGTATGCCTTAGGCCGCGGCGATGGTCTCTGCGAACGCCGCAGGATCGGCATTGCCGCCGGTGACCATGATCACACTGCCTTCGTCGAGCGGCACTTTTCCCGCCAACGCAGCCGCCAAGGCAGCGGCGCCACCCGGTTCGATCACCATCCGCAAATTGGCAAAGGCCCAGCGCTGGGCGGCACGCACCTCGTCATCGCTGACGGTCACACCCGGTTCGGCGCGGCCTTGCAGCACGTCGAGGTTGATCTGCTTGGTCGCGGTCGGCTGCAATGCGTCACAGATCGTTGCCGGGGCGTTCTCCGCTGCGTTGACAATCTCGCCAGCAGCAAGCGCCTGCCCGACCATATCCCAGCCATAGGGCTCAACCACATGGATCGCGGCTGATGGGCATGCGAGCGACAGCCCGGCAGCGAGCCCACCTCCGCCACAACAGACGACGAACCGGCTTGGTTCATGGCCCAATTGCTCCATGGCTTCGATCCCGGAACTGCCTTGTCCTTCGATCACGCGCCCATTGCCAAAGGCGTGTACCAGCGTTCCGCCATGCTCTTCGATCAGCTTGGCAGCGACGTCGTCGCGATCCTCGCCAGGGCGTTGATAGAGCACGATCTCGGCGCCCAATGCTTTGGTGTTGGCCAGCTTCACCTCGGGCGCATCGCGCGGCATCACGATCGTCGCCCGCTTGCCCAATCTTTCGGCTGCCCAGGCTACGCCTTGCGCGTGATTGCCCGAGGACACCGCCACCACCGCGTCATCCTCACAATTGCTCAGCGCCCAATATCCGCCGCGGATCTTGAACGCGCCGATTGGCTGCAGGTTTTCGCATTTCACATGCACGCGCACGCCGTTGATTTCGGCGGCTAACAGAGGCGTAGGCGGGAGGATTTCGGCGATGCTTTGTGCGGCGGCGATGACGCCTTCACGTGTCGGTGTATGGATCATTTGTCGGCCTTAGCGCATTGCACTAGGGAGCGCGCAAGATTCGAATTTGAAAGGTGACCACAATGTCGACAGTGCTGGTGATCGGGGCAGGGGGCGTGAGCTCGGTCTGTGTCCATAAAATGGCGTTCAACGCCAATATCTTCAGCGAAATCCATCTCGCCAGCCGGACTAGGGCCAAATGCGATGCAATCGCTGCTTCGGTGAAGGATCGCGTGGGCGTGGATGTGGCGACTTATGAAATCGACGCTGAAGAAGTCCCGGCGATGGTCAATCTGATCCGCAAGGTTCAGCCCAGCCTGGTCGTCAATCTGGCGCTGCCCTATCAGGATCTGCCGATCATGGATGCGTGCCTGGAAGCGGGCGTGCACTATCTCGACACCGCGAATTACGAGCCCAAGGACGAGGCCAAGTTCGAATATTCGTGGCAATGGGCCTATCACGACCGCTTCAAACAGGCTGGATTGATGGCGCTGCTGGGCTCGGGTTTCGACCCGGGTGTCACAAGCGTCTTCACGATGTGGCTCAAGAAGCACAAGCTCAAGACCATTCGCCAGCTCGATATCCTTGATTGCAATGGCGGCGATCACGGCCAGGCCTTCGCGACCAATTTCAACCCCGAGATCAACATTCGTGAAGTCACCGCGCCCGCGCGGCATTGGGAGAATGGCGAATGGGTCGAAACGCCCGCGATGCAGGTATCAACCCCGTTTGACTTCGACGAGGTTGGCATGCGCCAAGCCTATCTGATGTATCACGAAGAGCTCGAGAGCCTCGCCAAGTTCAATCCAGAGATTGAGCGCGCGCGCTTCTGGATGACCTTCGGCGATGAATACATCAAGCACCTTACCGTGCTGCAGAATGTTGGCATGACCGGGATTGAGCCGATCAAGTATCAAGGCAAGGAGATCATCCCGCTGCAATTCTTGGCCGCCGTGCTGCCCAAGCCCGAGACGCTGGGCGAAACCACCACCGGCAACACCAATATTGGCTGCATCGCGACCGGCGAGGCGCTCGACGGGTCGGGCGAGAAGACCTTCTACATCAACAATATCTGCAGCCACGAAGCCGCTTATGAAGAGACCGGCAATCAGGCGGTGAGCTATACGACTGGCGTGCCGGCGATGATCGGCTCGGCGATGATGGTGCAGGGTATCTGGAGCGGTGACGGCGTCTTCAATATGGAAGAGATGGACCCCGATCCGTTCATGGCCATGCTCAACCAGCATGGGCTGCCGTGGCAGGTCAAAGAGTTGGACGGCCCGGTTGGATTTTGAAATGGTGCGTTGGCCGGATATCGCGTTTCAACCGAGCATTGAGCTCGCAGACGAGATCGGCGAGGCATGGTCTTGGCTGATCGGCGATAGAGTGTTCAAACCTTTCCTGTGCTCTAGATTGGGTGACGTATTCTTCGTTACCGATGGCGGGGAAGTCGGTTGGCTCAGTTGCTCTGAGGGCTTGATCGCACGGGCTTGCAACAGTCGCACCGAATTTGACGAGAAATGCCAATCGAGGGGCGACGAATATACTGAGTGGTTTGGCGCTGGACTGATCGCGAGTTTGCACTCGGCTGGCAAAGTAGCGAAGGCAGATGAATGCTACGCTTTCGTAATCCTGCCAGTTTTTGCAGAATGCAAGTACCAGCCGGACAATCTCAATCCGGTTCCAGCACGGGAAGTTCTGATCGGCCAATCAGAACTTCACAAACAGATTGCTGAACTGCCGGAAGGCAGCGCTGTTCAGATTTCGATTGTTGACTAAGGCGTCTCTGCATCCTCTGCGCGAAACACCTATGACGCCTCCGCTGACTCTCCGCCCATCCAATACCGTCGATACACAAACCAGCCCGTCCACATCACGCCATAGAGGCCCAATGCGGCGTAGATCGCTGGCATCGGATCATCGATCGTGCTGACGGATCCGGCATAGGCTGCGATCGCCATATAGGGCAGCGTGCCGATCACCCAGAACATTGCAAAGCGCGCCAGCGCCATGCGTGTTATCCCCGCCATGCAGGCGGTGACTTCGGGCAGGATCGGCGCAGCGCGTGCGAGCAGGATCATTCCCGGTCCGTGTGCGGCGAAGGCCTCGCGCATTTCGGCGCGCTGCCGATCATCGCGGATGACCCGAGCCAAAGCTGGTTCGCCCCAACGCCAGCACAGGGCGTAGCCAATGAAGGCGGCGAGCGCAGAGCCTGTCATTGCGGCCAGCAGGCCCACTTCGAAGCCAAGGAAGAACCCGCTGAGGATGACTATCGTCAGCGTCGGCACGGCGACAAACAGGTCGATAAACAACAGTCCGACCGCGACTGCGAAGACAATCCAGGCCGAGAGCGTGCTCGCGGTTTCGAGCCAGAGACGCACATTGTCTTCGGTGAGAATGCCGAGCGCGCGGCCCAGAATGAATGTCGACGCAAAGGCGAGGGCGATCACCAACATGACCTTGAGGAGGGTTTTCATCCGTCGCCTTTCTGCATGATGCGATGAGCAAGCGCGGGGGAGATACGGTTGATCAGGCGAAGCAATTTGACCTTGCCGATATCGAGATCGAGAGTGCCATTCTGAATACCCCATAGAATGGCCGTAGAGACGTGTTCTGGCATCAATTTGCCGCTCCCCCTACCTTGGGTCATCGGAGTGTCGACAAGCGGCAGGAAGGCCTGCTGAACGCGGATATTCGAACCCTTCAATTGCGCGCGCAGCCCGCGCGAGAAATTGTCGAGGCCGGCCTTGGTCGCGCAATAGATCGCTGATTCGTGCTTGGGTACGATCCCAAGCCCTGAATTGACGTTGAGGATGAAGGCTTCGGGCGCCGCAGCGAGTTGATCAAGCAGGCCTGCGATCAGCTCGATCGGGCTGGTGAAGTTGATTGCGGTCTCGGTAGCGATCGAAGCGGGATCGAAATCCTCGTCGACAAAGCGCGGCGTGAATTGCACCGCACCGCAATTGATCAATCCGTGGATCGCGCCTGGATGGTCGCGCTTGATTGCGGCAATCGCTGCGGCAACGCTGTCCGCATCGGCGAGGTCGCAGGCGATATGCGTCACGCGTTCAGAATCGATCGCAGGCGGTGTCCGGCACAACGCGATCACGCTGTTGTCAGTCACAAGCCTATTGAGAAGTTCCAGGCCCACACCGGAACTGGCGCCGGTCAGGATGATTGTTTTGCTGATAAGTTCCATGCCGATAGGGTATCGGCGATTCGTTCGGCTCCGTAATTAACCGAGGTTCATTTGTCGCCTTTTCAGCAACTTGTGATGAAAAATGGCCAGCCAAAGGCCGTCAAAGCGGGCGATCACCTGTTCCGCCAGGGTGATGAGGACACCAATGTCTATTTCGTAAAATCCGGCATCCTCAAAGCCTATTACATCCGCATGGATGGTAAGGAGCATCTCAAATCGTTCCAGCCCGAAGGCTCCATCATTGGCAGTATGGTGGCGCTGATTGATGGCGAGGCGGCGACGTTCAACCTGATGGCGCTCGAAGACGGGGAAGTGATTGCTTTGCCTTACGCCAAACTCGAGGCGGCGGCGCAGGCTGATCTTGGTCTGGCCAACACGCTGATCGATTTCCTGTCAGCTTATGGCAAGCGCAAGGAACGGCGCGAATATGAGCTGCTCAGCCTGAGCCCGGAACGGCGCTATGCGATCGCGCTGGAGACGATGCCGCAAGTGGTCGACCGCGTGAGCCAGGCGGACCTCGCCGCCTATATCGGGGTGACTCCGCAGGCGTTAAGCCGGATCAAGCGCCGGATGGTGAAGGCCTAGGCCGGGGTCGCGGCTCAGTTCCGAGGCTTGGTGTAGAAAATCCCGATCCGCATCACTGCCCAGACCAGCCCCAGCACAGCCATGGCGACCATCGCAATCGCCATATCGGGCACAAAGACACGGATGGCACTAAGCGGAGCGCCGAATGCGCTCGGGATGTAGCTGAACACGGACCACGCCAACACGCCCATCATCACCAACGGAAACCAGATGCTGAACAATCCGCCGATCCCGGCTTTCGCGCGGATGGCCTCGCGCTTGCGCCAGGCCCAGGCCATGCAAGCGAGGAAGAGGAAAGGCGTAAGCACCACCAGATAGAATGTGGATTTGCCTGCCAGTCCGACGCCGGTCCCGTCATAGTCGAGCCCGATGGCCTTGGCGCTGAGGCCAAAGCGCACGTGATTGGTGTCGCCCAACCCAATCCCGCTGCCAGCATTGACGAGCACGGCGACGCCCTTCTTCTCCGCCGGCACCATTGTCGCCAGCGCTTCAAATCCTGGGCTCGCACCCGAATGAAAGACGATGCCTTTCTCGGTGTTGAGGAACCATCCAAATCCATAATCGGGCGACATGTCGTTGGCAGGTGTCATCATCTGAACCTTGCTGGCGGCACTGATCAGATCGTCCTCGCCATTCATCATCAGCGCCATATATCGCGCCAGATCCTCCGCGCTGGAGACGATGCCCCCTTGCGGCACGGTGCCCAGGCCGGGCAGATATTCTTCCGATGATCGGCGCGAGCCGAACCACGGCAAATGGCCCTGAACGGTGGTTTCGGCGGCTTTGCCAGCAAAGGCATAGGTGTCATCCATGCCGGCGGGCGCAAAAATGCGCTCTTGAACATAATCGGCATAGGATTGACCGCTCAGCACTTCGATCACGCGGCCGAGGATCTGATAATTGGTGTTCGAATATTCCCACTTCGATCCGGCGGGATAGGCAGGTGTTTGC